>Ga0210246_100041_pt1 | contig 90001 bp, 75 predicted proteins | sample ChrtobMetaP3_8mM_FD_155469 | JGI IMG/M metagenome (GOLD analysis project Ga0210246, IMG submission 155469) | Chrysochromulina tobin associated microbial communities from unialgal haptophyte culture, Seattle, Washington, United States - P3_8mM | ecosystem: Host-associated > Algae > Haptophytes >...
TGCCCTTATTGCCTCCCGCATCCGATGGACGCGAGCTGCAGGTCAAATGATTGCATGCTGATTGCCTCCCTCATTGCATGCCCTTATTGCCTCCCGCATCCGATGGACGCGAGCTGCAGGTCAAATGATTGCATGCTGATTGCCTCCCTCATTGCATGCCCTTATTGCCTCCCGCATCCGATGGACGCGAGCTGCAGGTCAAATGCCGCACCACGACGAGACTTCACAAGCTGCAGGCGGCCTTCTGCAAGCAATTCGGACTCGCGGCGCCCGCGACGGCGCTGCGCTTCCGAGGCGCGCCGCTCGCGCTCAATACGACGCCTGTCGAGGTGAGTGCATGCTGATTACACGCTGAGTGCATGCGGAGTGCATGCTGATTACGTGCGAGAATGATCCTGAGTACGTGCTGATTGCATGCTGATTGACTGACGCTCGTATACGGCGCGTTCACAGGCGGGTATGACCGAAGGCGACGTGGTTGATGTGCTGCTCGCGCCGCCTATCCGCGCAGCGGGATATGAGGACGGGCACGAGGACGTGCAGGAGGACGGGATTGAGGAAGGGCAGGAGGACGGGATTGAGGACGGGCTTAAGGTCCCTTCATCTTCGCCTTGCCCTCCGTCTCTCGCGCGCCGTCGTGGTGTCGATGACGTACTGTCGCGTAAGGGTGGCGGCGTCGACGATATCGATGGCAAGGAGAACTCGCCCAATGTGGGTGCTCGGGACGGCGCGCGTGATGACAAGGAGAACTCGCCCAATGTGGGTGCTCGGGACGGCGCGCGCGATGCTCGGGGCGGCGTTCATCGTGCTGGCGGCGCTGGTGATGGCGGTGCCCGCGACGGCGCTGGCGTTGGCGGTGCCCGCGACGGCGCTGGCGTTGGAGGCGCCCGTGACGGCGCTGGTGTCAGGAGCGCGTTCGGTGGACGCGGTGGGCATGGGCGCCGTGGTGGGCGCGGCAGCGGCCGGGGCAGTGGGCGCGGTAGTGGGCGGGGCGTGAGCGCGGCGGCGCGGCGGCTCGTCAAGGGTGAGAAGGCGAGTGAGGACGAGGCAAGTTCGGACAACACGGACGGGTGGATCAAGGGGAGTGACGAATCTTCGAGTGACGAAGCGAGCTCGAGCGAGGTTACGAGCTCGAGTGACGAGGTGAGCGACGGCAGCGAGTATGTCGACGACGGCAGCGACGACGGCAGCGACGACGACGACGACGACGACGACGACGGGATGTCTGAAGAGGAGGAGGCAGTGGGAACGGACAGAGGTGCTGGGAAGGACGGCGATGGCGATGCGGCACAGCGGGCGGCCGAGGCGCCCGTCACGGCGCCCGGTGCCACAGCACTGGCACCAAAGGCGGCGATGGCGTCGGGCGATGACGTGGATGACATCTTCACGGAGGAGGCCTTCGCCGCGCCAACGGTGGCTCGCAAGCGCCTGATGAAAAAGGGCTGCTGAGGGATCATGATGATGACCGCAGAGGACCTCTGAGGACCTCTGATGTTGAGAGACCTCTGAAGGGCATCCTGAAGGGGCATCCTGACGCGTTCATGCCGCGCGACGTGGCCGTCGTGCCGTGCTCGTTGCCCCACATCTCGTTCGGGTTATGTTCGTCAGGCCCTAGGGTGCGTGCGTGTAAAGGTATGGTCCGGTCACCAAAAGCAAACTTTCCTACATCTATGTACCCGAAACCATCTCCCAAGCACCGCGCATCCAACCCGCAACCCGCTTTGTGGCAGACGAGATAAGCAGATCGGCACGCAGGATCACAGTGGGATGCGTTTAAAGGTGATGTTTGAGGTATGAATTCATACGACCTCTGGCCCAGCCCTCGACCCTGAGAGGGCCCCGATGCCCGGAATTTCTCGATTCACAGATAAAAAGGTCTGCTCTGTGCCCAGATGACCCGCGACACACGGGCATATGTACAGTACTTGTTGGGCCCAAATGTGGTCAGAGTGTGGAGACCTCACGATGACGAAAGGTGCAATGACAACAAGCGGCAGGGGCGTGCGCAACGGTGACATGAGTGGCTACGTTGTTGGGCTCCTTCGTGCGGGCGGCGAGAGCGGGAGCAAGGGCGGAGGAGCCGAGGGCGAGGGCGGCGGTGGCCAGGGCGGCGGCGGCGAGGGCGGTGGCACGGAGGTGCGGGCCACAGAGGCCTCGGACCACGCCGGTGCGAACCACCACAATCTCGTACTGCCGACGGCACCACTGCAGCCGAGCCACGAGCCGCGAGTTCTCTTTGGAGGTCGCGCACAAGACTACGATCCTGGCGGACACGATTCATGTGATCGTGTCGCCCTGGCCGTGGATCGAGCCGGTGGCACCGACTTTGGCAGTGTTTCGGGGGCCGTCCTCAAAAGTGAGGCCGTCATCTCTCCCACCTTCGTTACACCCTCCACGAGCGGCGCCGCCACCCTCATCGCCACCTCCGTCGCCACAAATGCGGCCTCCACCGCCATCACACCTTTCTCCGTCACCACCTGCAGCGCTACCTCCGCCGCCGTCATCGCCGCCAACTCCGTCTCCACCTCCACGAGCATCGAGGGCCCCGCCGCAGTCGCAGAGCTCCGCGCACACGGCGCGCGTGCCTCGGGCTCCGTTACCGTTACCGTTACGGGCTCGGTTACCGTTACCGTCTCACGTTCCACCGTCTCTGGTTCCAACGTCTCGAGTTCCGCCGTCTTGGGCTCGGGAATGGAAAGTAAATGCTTGAACCTGCGCGGCGGTGGCTGCGGTGCCAGCAAAGACAGCGAAGTGCATTCCTATGACAAGAACGCCGCCATAAGTGCAGGCTTGCCTTCGGCCGCGCAGCAGCAGCACGAGCGTCAGGAGGTCTTTCTCGCCAAAAGGGCACGCGTGGGGGACACAGTAGCCGCGCAAGAGATGGCCGGAGCGCCGGTGGCCAAACGAGCGACGGGACTGGCTGCGCCAGCGACGGCGGACGTCTCGGCACTCACGACGAAGGCATCTCAGCCGGTGCAGGAGTCCACAAACATCAAGCTGAGCGGAGCTGCCGACAAGTTGGACGGCTCGTCGAAGAAAGCTATGCAAACGCTCCTCCATTTGCCATCGCATGAAATGGCGAGCAACATCAACATCAACCATTGCGACGCTGTGCGGCTCACAGCGCACAGCGCCGTATGGTGCAGCCAGTCGACCTTTGAGACTCCGATCGTATCGGTCGTCAAGGCGCTTGGCCCTCTGGTGGGCAAGCCTGAGTTCGAGGGGGATACCAACACTCTGCTGGAAATCCTTCGCTTCCTCGTGCTCGGTGTCGGTGCTGGCCCGCGCGCCAAGGGCGAGAACCTCTGGAAACAATGCGGCGCGCTCGTTGCAGCGCTCAAGAAGCCAGCCGGTCGCGCTGCTCTTGTGCAGGTGCGTGGAGGCAGCTCGCCAGCAGAGCAGGGGATGCACATCGCGATGGCTGAGGCGGCTGTCCGAACCCTGCCGCGCCCGAGTGGTGATCAATACAAGGCGGCCAAAGCGGTGCTGAGACTCACGGTCAGCATCGCCAAGTCGGCCGCGACAATGAGCATCGATCCCAACCTGCTCACCTCGCTCCAGGATTGCGTGCAATTAGCAGGTAACGCGACGTCACCCACACTCGCCAATCTGCACTCTCGCTCTGAGTCTCACTCTCCCCCGCGTGCACCCTTGTGTTGCAGGCGACGAGCTGCAGCGGCATCTCGCAACACAACTCGCCTTACTCGGCCGCGCGTGCGATTACGTTTACCTGACTGCCGCGCGCCTTCAAGCGACGCAAGACGACTTGCACGTGATGATGCTGCAGGTGCAGCGTGTAGTCTTCGAGAGCGGGCGGTGGCATGGCGCGGCCGGCTTTGCACATGCCGTTGGCGCCGCGGCCCTCGTGCAGACGCGACACTTGCAGACGCGACACTTGCAGACAACTCCATCGGCTGCCGAGGCTCGGCTGAAGATGATCAGGTGGTTGTGGGAAGGCCAGGATGGCGCATCACTCTTTGGCCCAACCCAGGCTTTTCTTGGGCTGCGTGGCTGGATGTCGTACGGCTCTGACATGAAGGCGGTGGTTTCGCCTTTTGCGGCTGCGTGCACGGCGGTAACGCAGCTGGCCGTGTCGCTCTTGACGGAGGAGTGCGCGATGAGCGAGTACATCGAGAGCCTCACGAAGTACGCGAGCAACGCCTGCACCGAGGTGCTCTCGGGTATCGAGCACCAGCTTGAGCGCACCCTTCAAGGTCCGTGCGAGAAGGTTGCTGAGAAGGTCGCTAGGCTGCTGACAGAAGAGAGCGATCCATCCGCTCTGAGCAAGGTGGATGGGGTCAGTCGTGCCGCGCTCGGCTTGCTGCAGGAGGCATCGCCGGCGCTGGCATCGGCGAAGGAAGGCCTCGAGAAGCTTGGTCGCTTTCTTGAAAAGGTGCGCCACTGCCACCTCACTTCTCGCCCCATGGCTGATCAATTGGGTGGCACGCGCGACTACTCGCTTGGCTGTGCTCTCCACGCTCCCTTTCCCATGCCCGACTGCCGTTTCTGTGGCACTGATCCTCTGACCGGATTTGTTGTTGCTGTGCGCCCACGCTCTCAGATCCATCACATGCTCAAGGCCCTCGCCTCGCCCAAGCAGCTCGTCGGGCAGCTTGCCGAGCGCGCGCTGCTCTGGGCCATCGAGCGACTGCAACGCAAATGCGCCGAGATTGAGGAGCGACTGCAACGCAAATGCGCCGAGATCGCCGAGATCGCCGAGATCGGGGCGCTGCCGACCGTCAAGACGGTGGTGGAGAAGCTGCTGCACTACGCCAAGGCCCTGAGCTCACTGGGTGCGCTACGCAAGGGTTTCGAGATGGCCATCTTCGGCTGCATGGCCGGAGGCGACACAGGACTGCAGAGCGAGATGGGCAAGATTTTGCGTGCCGTGGGCGAGAAGTTACGTGGCGCCCTGCAGCAGATCGTCGTCAAGATCGTGTTCTTCGTCGTTCCGGTGGATTGCTCCAAGGTGGCGGAGATGAAGGTGGGTGCTCTGCGCGAGGCGCTCGCCCAGCGTGGGCTGAGCACCGACGGAAAGAGGAAGGAGCTCCAAGAACGCCTGCTCGAGGCCCTCGAGGCCACGCCCGCCGTGCCGACGCCCTCCAAAGACGGCGCAGATGGCGACTCAACGGAGGGCGCTGAGCCACCATGTGTAAATGACGCACTCAAGATCGTGTCCTTCGATGGCGACTCAACGGAGGGCGCTGAGCCGCCAAGTGTAAATGACGCGGTGCGGCTGCTCAACGATGTGGCCAATTTCATTACCCAAGGTGTTGACAAGTCGTCCATAGCCGAGGCCAACGAACTCATTCAAATGCTCGATAAAGAGGTCAAGGAACTCGTACAGATACTTGGGCCTGAATCGGTAGGTGGCGCGATGCGGCTGCTCAACAATGTGGCCAATTTCATGACCCAAGGTGTTGACAAGTCGGAGGCGTCCATAGCCGAGGCCAACGAACTCATTCAAATGCTCGAAAAAGAGGTCGAGAAACTCGTACAGATACTTGGGCCTGAATCGATAGGTGGCGCGATGAAAGCTATGCGAGAGGCTATTGAGAAAGCTATGCGAGATGCTTTAGAGAAAGCTATGCGAGAGGCTATGGAGTCGACCGTGCTGAGCGGCGCCGGTCAGACCGCCCGCACGCCGCAAGAAGGCGGAGTGGCGGCAGTGGACGAGGCACTGCAGCTGCTCACGATGCTCGCGCATCGCACCGGCTCGGCTTGTGCGGCGCTCAAGAAGGCGGTTCGGCTGACTAAACATGTCTCTGAGGCTATCTTGAGTGCACAACTACCCGACCTGCAGGTCGCGGGCAACGCCGCCATCACCTCCGCTCTGCTTGCATACAAGAAGGACGCCACGGAAGCACAACATGAGGAGTTACGTGAATCCGCTCGGGCAAAGATCGAGGCTTATGCCAGATCCCTTGACACGCTGCTCGAGGACTTAAACAAGCAGCAGGTGGCAAGCTGCCAGGCAGCCCCGCGCTTGACCCAAAGAAAGACCCCAGCTAATCCCTCACTGACGATCCCCTCTCCTCTCCTCTCCTTCAACCCCTCCTCCCCCCTTTCCCCACAGCTCGTTGAAACCATCCGAAGCGTGCGCGAGGCCATGCTGCCCGAGCCCAAGGAGCTTTCCGAGCTCAGCGATGCTTCATCATCCGAGCTTCGTTCTCTCAAGCTGGACGTGCTCGGCGAGGTCAAGGAGGCGTTTGGAAAATCGGTGGAGGGCCTCAAATTGCAGGTCTTGGGCGAGCTCGCTGAGGAGGCGAAGACGGCTGTTGAGGACATGGTGGACGCGGCGAGTAATGCGCTCGATGAGCTCGACCTCGGAGGTGATGGTGATGCTCTGGGCGGCGCGATTCTCGCTCAGGGCAAGGCGCTCATGGGCAGCCTTATGGCGCGTGCTAGCGAAGCCTCGCTCTCGGACATGGCGCGTGCCGCACGCATCCGTGAGGTGGCAGTCGCAGCGGCGTTGCGGCTGCGCCGTGCGCTCAGCCTGCTGCAGGTCGAGGGCTCGGCCGCGCTGCTTGAGTCGATGACGCAAGAGCTCGTCACGCGCCATGTGTACGAGTCCGACAAGCGCGTCAAGGCGCTGCTCGGCTGCAAGAGCAAGGGGCCGAGCGAGGCGGAGCTGGCGCACGCGTGGGAGGCGGAGCAGCGGCATATCAAGCTCGCGATGCAGACGAAGCTCAAGGAGCTCGAAAAGAAGATGAAGCGCGCCGAGGAGGAGGACGACCCATTCCGTAAGCAACTGGTGCTCAACGAGTGCCATGCCGAGCGGCAGGCATTGGCCATGGCGGCTAAGGGCTGCGGCGATCTCGGTGAGAAGCTCAACGTCGTCCTCGACTTCCTGGTCGGCTTCCAAGATGAGCTCGCCGGCATGAGCAGTAAGCTCGACGCCGTGCAGGGCTCGGTGGCCGCGCTGCAGCAGTCGCTCGAGCGGAAGCTGGGCCGGCCCGTTTTGGACGTCCTGCAGGAGCGCATCGAGCAGGAGGAGCACACTTCTCGTCTGCGGCTGGAGGACGTCGTGTACATCCCCGCTCGAGGTGTGGTTGCCGACGAGCGCGGGAAGTTCGAGGTTGGGGTCAATAATCCAGCGTTTGAGCTGCTCGGCCGCGACTGCAAGGTGGCGCCCCCCCATGGACTGGTGAGCTTTCTGACGCGAGAAGATGTCGAGGTGTCTTCAAAGCAGCTCGGAGGAGCGCCCGAGGCAGCGCATGTGACAGTGACCAACACGGCGCCTATGGCGGCGCCTGAGGCACCCTGGGCAGCGTTTGAGGCGGCGGCCGCCTCCTTCAGGACGTCCTTCAGAAAGCTTCAGGCCTTCACACTTCTTGATGCTGACGCTGCGCCCGGTGCCGAGCTCAATACGTCTGAGAGCATGCCTGAGGCGCGTGCAGAGAAAGCTCGGGCGGACGCTCCGGTGGACGCTCCTACTGACGAGGCAGCGCCCGTGGCTGCAAGCGGCCCAGCGGCGGCGACGGGCAGTCCGCCGAGGCGGTCGTGCTTGCTGATCGCGGGTGCCGCCGGCTCGGGCAAGTCCACCTTCCTGAAGAAGCTGCTCGCCTACCTTCGCACCGAGTACCGCGAGCTGCGCAAAAAGAAGCATCCACAGCTCCAGGCCGTGGTGATTTTGCTGGTGCCCCTCGGATCGCTCGTCAATCCGATGACTGACCTCTGGGCCGAAGGGCTGAAGAAGCAGTACGGGCTGACACAGGCCCAGTGCGATGAGCTACGCGAGCACGTGCGCAAGGGCGAGGCGGAAGTGCTCTTTCTACTCGACGCGTACGACGAGCTGAGCGCGAGTAACATTGGCAAGAGCCTCTACCAGGCGAACAATCTCGAGCAGTACCGCAGCGATGAGGAGCGAAAGGCCAACGTGCACTCAAATCCGGTGGTCATCTACACGTGCCGCTCCGAGACTCTCGACGGAGTCAAGGGCGGCGCAGCGGAGTATGAGAAGTGGTTCTTGCCCCTCGCAGCGGACAACGAAGACATGGACGAGGAGACAGAGGCGCGGCCTTACTTCTCTCAGGTGCGTATCGCCCGCGTTGACGATAAGGTCCAAGACTACTTTGCTGCGCACGCAGCCCTCGAAGCGCGCAAGGCCTTTGAGCGGAAATATGGGCCCATCCCGCCTTCGAACCGCGACGTCGAGCCGGACGAGGAGAGCTTCGAGAAGGCGTTTGGAGGCGGACCAGATCGCGCCAAACAGCTTGTCGCGGCCTACCGCGCCGCTACAGTTGCGGCTCAACAGGCAAGCACCGCCGGGGAGGTGGGCAGCAAGCCCAACCCAACTGGCGCCGCCGCCACGGCCGATGCCAAAAAGAAGCTCCAGAAAACGATAAAATCTGCATCCGAGCTCTTCAAGAGCGTACCGATCCCCTTTAACGACCCTAGTGCCGCTGAGCGCCTCGGGATGGTCTGCCTGTTTGCGACGCTCCGTGGCCCGGACCTTTTGGAGCGGCTTCAGAGCAGGCACACCGAGCTCGCCTCCCAGTACGGCCAGGGTGCGGAGCTGTGGAGCTTCGCACAGTATCGAGAGGCATTTGAGGCGATCCCCGAGCTCAAGGAACTGGTTCGCACGCCATTCATGCAGCAGGTGCGCCGCTTGAGAAGCACCGCTTGAGCCTTTCAGACCAAAAGCGTGTGCTTCAGCCCTCTCACACCATGATGCTGGCCTGTGTGCCCCTCGCAGATCATCGTGGAGATCCTTCACAACCTAGCGGCGGCGGCGAGCCCCGCAGAGCCTGCTCTCAAGTCCGAGATGCTTGCACTACTTGGCAACGAGGCGGTGACGAACGCGTGCTGGGCGCAGTTGCGCATTGCGGCCAAGGCGGAGAACGACCCGCCATTGCTGCCGAATGGGCTTGGCGATATCCGAGAGGCTCTGGATGACTCGCAGCAAGGCGATAGGTACCGCAAGATGTACGAACGACTGAAGAGACGCGCGGACGCTGTGCATCAACGTCTCGATGCTCTCGGTGAAAAGAAGCTGACTGCTGACGGCCTGCTTCGCATTCTGCTGCGCGTGCTTGCCCGCAAGCCCGTGCGGCGCCTCTTCATCTACGAGCTCTGGACTAGGATGTGGTGCGCGCCTTTTCATCCCCCGCCGCACACACGTGCTACACACCGCCACATTTCCAAACTCGGCGTGTCACCCCTTTTCTCTCCAATGGCAGGATCCAACGCGAGGCGGACAAGGGAGCGGGCCGGGCGACCGGCGCGACGCCCGCCAAAGTCGTGCTGGAGGCGGACGCGCTTGGCAGGTCGCTCGCACTTCGGATGACGATCGAAAACGTGTCCAAGCTGGACATGGTGGGGTCTGGCAGCGAGCTCATTCGCCGCCTAGAGACTAGCAGTGCTCCTTCGCCATTCGCCGCCTACCTTCAGGACGAGGAGGTGATGGCCATGCTCAAGGCGGCGCCCCTGACGACTCGCTCCGGGGAGCTGAGCTTTGTCCACAAGACGGTTCAGGAGTACCTGGCGGCGAGCGGCCTAGTCGCCTCGCTCCACCGCGCCTTTGACGGCACGAGCCTCACGGACGTTGAGTTCCTTCTGGACGAGCTCCTGCAGGCCAAGGCGAGTAAGCGCACGAATCAAGCGACGAAATCCATCTGGACGAGTGAGCCTGCTGTTGGAGATGCAGAGGTCGCTGCCAACGCAGCTCGGTTGCTAAAGTCGGCCAAGGCGCGTCCACTCGAGCGGCTGTTGGCGGGCCTGCCCGCCTCGCCTCTGTCGCAGCTGCGCCTTGCGCGCGAGGAGGATGGCTCGGTCATCGAGGAGCAGGTGCTCGACTTTCTGGTCGACGCGGTGCTGTCGGACACTGGCTTAGCTGCGCAGCTGCGCGTGCTGCGCAAGCTTGTTGGCGCGGTGGAGCTGCACGGCGGCGTGCTCGAGCAAGTTGGCCGCAACCTGCAGACGCTGCTGACCGCAAGGCTGGCCAAGCGGGCGCACGGGACGCTGCTGCACGAGGCGGCAAGGGAGGGCAACGTGGCGGTGCTGTGCCTTGCGCTCGATGCATGCAAGGACATGGCGGCGGAGAGCGAGTCCAACGCGGCAAAAGGGATGGCGGGCGATGCGGCGATTAAGGTGGCGGCGGTCGACGCGCCCGATGACCGCGGGCAAACGGCGCTGTACGTGGCAGCTGTAGCCGGCAACGAAGAGGTGGTGATGCTCCTGCTTGAGAACGGCGCAAACGCTGGCGCGCGAGCCCATCTTGTGGCGGAGCTGGCCATGGTCAAGAACAAGGTGGGCAGTCAAGACAGCGAGCACGGTGCACGCGTGCGTGGGCTGGTTGCAAAAGGTTGCGTTCCACAATTTGAGGACAATGGCCGTTCGAGTCGTTTCATTGACGAAAACCTTGCCGTCGGCGCGTGGATGGCTGGGCTCACCTCCGCTGCCGTGGAGAATGGCTGCTGGCGGTTTGAGGTGGAGGTGGTTGAGGTGCCCATCGAGCAGGAGGTAGAGGTTAATGCAGCGGGTCACAGAGATGATGTCTGGGGGCTCAGAAATTGTTCGAGATGCCCCCCCGAGCTGAGCGTTGGGTGGAGCGCGGACGACGCTGTTGTGGACGCCTTCATTCCTCCCGGTGTTGAGGGGGATCTGATTGCGATAGCGACGTGTAATGAGGATGTTTATGGGAAGAAGATGGAGGCAGTGCGCGGCGTCACCCTCGGCCGTGATACAAGCTCCATTGGGTTCGAGAGCCGCGGCACCATCTACTGCAACGTACCATTCGAGATCTCTTGGGTCCACGGCAGCTCAAGTTTCTTTGACTCAATGAGTGTCAGTGGTATGGCGGGAATGGCGCCAAGCGCGCTTCAAAAATGGAGCAGAGGCGACAAGCTGGGCGTGGCAATCGACATGACACGCCACGTCGCTTTCTTTGCGATCAACGATGGCGAGTGGGTCGAGGTGCCACTGCCAAAGGAGGAGAAGCGCTTCTTTCCGGCACTGAGCGGTCGGTTCAGCGGTGGCGAACTACGGCTGAGCATCGGTGAGCGTGGCGATAACGGCTGGCGCAAGCGTGAGCCGCCGCCCGGCACGGGCCCATTCCGCGCAATCAAGGACGCCGCCACAGGCAACGCGCCCGCCCTGGCTGCGGCCGCTTCCGGCCACATAACTGTTGCGCGTGCGTTGCTCGAGAGTGATGCTAGCGTGTGGGCAGACGTAGAGCGCGAGCACCGGTGGACGCTTCTGCACGCGTCCGCCCGGTGGAACGACAAAGCGCTGATGGAAGAGGCACTCAAGCATGCCCCTGGCGCAGAGAGCATGCGTGATGCGGAGGGGCTGTTCCCGGTCGAGCTCGCCGCCCTCCATCAGCAGAAGAATGTGCTGGCAGCGCTGCTGAAGCGCGACGTCGTGCAAGATTCGTTTGCGCCATTGAAGGACCTCCTGACTGTCTTCCCGAAGGTGCTCGACCTCTCAGAAAGGAAGCCTCCACTTGGGCCGCGAAATGCGGAGTTGCTTAGCGGACTGCTCCTTGTGCGCGGTGAGGGGTGCCACGAACTGAACCTGCGCGGGCAGAACCTTCGAACAAGCGGGTCGAAGGCACTAGCAAAGGCACTGAGGATCAACGGCACATTGACGTCCGTCGAGCTCGGAGACAACACGCTCGGGGACGAGGGCTGGGGCGCCATCTTTGCCGCCATCTGCGGCAACAAGGACAGCAAGATCATGTCCTTGCACGCGTCCTCCGAGAACATCGGTCCAGCTGGTGTCAAGCTGATCGCCGAGGCGCTCCGCACAAGCGTCACAGGCGCGTTGACACGCGTCGACGTCCGCAAAAACAACATTGTGGGCGACGGCGCTGCGCAGCTCGCAGCCACTGTCCTTGGAAACCTCAAGATCGAGATGTTCAACGAGGTCCCGATCAAGGAGATGCGTGCCGACTCGTTCACGGAGCTGGACTTGAAGGGGAATGGCGTCGGAGTCGAGGGAGGCATGGTCGTTGCGGGTCTCATACCCGCTATGGGCGCGCTGACGAGCCTGGATCTCTCCAACAATGCACTCTGCGGAGTGTGGTCCAAAGGCGGCACGGTCAGCGGTACCTACACTGAAGAAGGCATCACAGCGATTGCGGACGCCCTGCGCGTCAATGGCGCGTTGACCCGCGTCGACGTCCGCAAAAACAACATTGCGGGTGACAGCGCTGCGCGGCTCGCAGCTGCTGTCCTTGGCAACCTCATGATCGAGAAGTTCAATGAGATCCCGATCAAGGAGATGCGCGCCAACTCATTCACGGAGCTGGACCTGAAGGGGAAGGGGACGTGGCCTATTGGAGTCGAGGGAGGCATGGTCGTTGCGGGTCTCATGCCCGTCATGGGCGGGCTGACGAGTCTCAACCTTAGCTTCAACCAGCTGTGCGGCCTCGAACTTACACTGTTTTCTCGTGGAGGAGGAACTTACACTGCAGAGGGCATCACAGCGATTGCCGACGCCATGCGCATCAATGGCGCGCTGACGGTGACCAACCTTCTGGGCAATCAGCTCGACGCTGAGTCCGCCAAGATGCTCGCTGAGGTCGCCAAACAGAAGGGGATCTCGCTCTGCGGCATCCAGCGTGACCAGACCACCGCTGACTTCCGCAATGAGCGCCTCCAGCCGCCCGATGCTATCCTGCTGGCGTCGGACCTGTCACAGGCCGTTGTCACAGGCGTGCTGACGGAGGTACCCTGAGCTCAGCTGTGCTCCCTCAGCCCAGATGTGCTCCCTCTTGCACTGATTTCTGGAGGTCCCTAATGCATAGGTGAACTTGGATGGGTTTGCTCTCCCTGTCAAGAAGCTCAAAGGCACCGACCCCGTTGAGATGCTCGACCTCTCGGGCAAGAATCTTGGCGTTGCCTCTGCGGTTGTGATCGCCTCCTTGATCGGCGTTAATGGCGGGCTGACAAAGGTACTCGCTTTCTGACCCCCTACACATCCCTTTTCTGTTATCTAATCCACGCCTTTGCTTTGAATGGTATTGCAGCTGGACCTCTCAAACAATAAGCTGTGCGGCATCGATGATGATGGCGAAGGAACTTACAATGCGGAGGGCATCACAGCAATTGCCGACGCTTTGCGCGTCAATGGCGGGCTGACGTCGCTCAACCTCTCGTCGAATGGAATCGGAGGCTACTGGGACGACGACCAGGAAACATTCGTTTTCACCCTTGAGGGGCCAAAAGCTATTGCAGATGCACTTTTGGTCAATGGCGCGCTGACGGCTCTGAATTTGTCCAACAACTACCTCAATAGTGAGAGCGTAAGTGCAGTCTGCGAGGCCATCCAGAGCAACAAGGAGACCAAGCTTGCGTCGCTCAACATGGGCAAGAACCGCTTCGGTCCAGTGGGAGCAAAGTCAGTGGCGGCCATGGTGGCCGTCACAGGCGCACTGACGAAGCTGTCACTCGCCAAAAACGAGTTGGGGGAGGTGGGCACCAAGGCCATCTGTGAGGCACTAGAACAGAACAAGACGCTTAAGGAGCTCGACATCAGCGGCAGCCACAATGGCAGCAACATCGGAGGGTCAGCAGGTGCCAAGCATGTAGCCAAGATGCTTGGCGTCAACGGCGCGCTGACCAAAATGAGGTACGTTTCGCCTCAAACTTGAGGGACCTTTGGGCCATAATCCCTGGCATGCCAACGTTTGTGCACGTTGCGTGCTCCATGGCTGTTGTGTAAAGCAGCGCTCTGACGCTGTTGCTCTGCCGCTGCTGCTCTTTTGTGAAAGAGCCCTGCGCCTCTGCTCTGCGTTCCCGCACGCTGCATGTCCTGCAAAAGGAGCGCTCCTTCCTTGCATCCTGCCATCGGATGCTCACTACTGGTCTTTGCTCCTTCCTTGCATATCCTGCCATCGGACGCTCACCACTGCTCCTTGCCACCTGACGACGATGCCCCTCTGCCCACTCTCTGTGTGCGCAGCCTCGGCAACAATCACCTCGATGAGCAAGCCACGCAAGCCCTCCGAGACGCTTGTCGAGGCGCCCCATCCCACTTGGAGCTCTGAGTGGCTCAAGCGCTCGCCCAGCTGTGAACCGCCCGGCTTCCCAACGACGAACATGCTGGAGCTCTGCGACCCGGTGTGAGTAAGCAATTCAAGCGCACGCGCCCCGTCAAGCATGAGGCCGTGATCGAGTTCGATGAGATCGAGTTCGATGTGGGCGAGCCGCCCGCACAGATGTGGGCGGGCCGCCTGCAAGTGCCTCGCCCATCCATAGCCCGCTTGCGCGCCGCGGTGCCAGCCAGCGCTGGAGTGCGCTCGTGACCGCGCCCAGCTCGCGCATCGCGCGCATCATGCGCCCCGTGCTCGACGAGGCGTGCTGGGCTGCCTTTGTGGCCCGCGCCAACGCGCACTACCGTGCCGCCTTCCTCGCCGCATTCAACGGCCTGCTTCTGAGGTGCGTCGGGAGGGTGAGCGGCGCGCCGTGCCCCCGCGACGCCACGGTCGACCTCTCCGCGCCCGACGCGGCCAACTGGCTCGCGCACCTCCACCTCGACCACGAGCAGGACCTGCAGATCACGTGCGATATGTGGAAGGCAGCACTGCCACCCTCGCCCGCAGCGTGGGATGACGGCATCAACGGCCCTCTCCTGTGCCACTTGCTCTTCGGCGTGCGCAACGACCCGCTCCACGGCGCGGCGATGGTACGCTTCCGGTGCGGCCCGCTGGGCTTGGGCAGCGGAGCTGGCTTTTGTACGCCGCCACACTGCGTGCTTTTTCCCCTGCACCCTCATGGCCGCTCACACCCCACGCGTACCCACGCTCCTTCCTTAGGCCACCAGCTGAACATGCCACACTACCGAAGGCTGCGCAACGTGGCGGCGTGACGTGTGTGGGAGAGACGCAGCACACGGGGAGGGACGCAGCACACGGGGAGGGACGCAGCATACGGCGGGTTGCGGGGAGGGACGCAACACACGGGGAGGGATGGCCATTCTTGCAGCATGCAGGGACGAGGAGCGATGATGGCGTATGTCACGTCGACGTTGAAGTTGCGTGGGCATACGCGACGCTCGGCTCGACCTTGAGCAGGACTTGGTCGTGACGTGCGAATTGTGTGGGTGCAGGCGCTCGCGGCGCTTCCGCGCGCGCCCGCCACGTGGGACGACGGCGTCGACGGCGCGCTGCTGTGCCACTGCTCTTCTTGGTGCACGATGACCCGGCGGAAGAGGCGGCGATGCTGCGCTTCCGTTGCGGCCCCGTGCACGGGCAGCACGGCACCAAGACTAACTACTGTCACAAGCTCAACCGTTTATCAACAATTATGTCGCACTACCGCGGCCTGAGCGACGTCGCACTCAACAGTGGTCTTGGCATGAATGGAGGTGGCTGCTCGCTGTGTGCAGTGGTGTCGCATTCTCAGCTGTACCGTCACGGCTATATGCGCGCTACAGATGTACAACCGGCCTAATCAAGTATATAATCTCCTTTACGTTACCTTACCGACCGGCCGGCGGGGACCGCTCTCGCACGGCAGCATGCACGGCAGCGACGGCAGAGAACGGAAGCGACTCGCTCGGGCTCCGCTCGTGGTCGTGCCGTGCCCGCGGCGTGTCTCGCGGTCGTGCGGTTACGTTAATAACGTTAGCCGTTGAAGAGATGAATAATACGATTGGAGTATTGAAAACGCGCAGTTTCCTCCAGTCTCAGGCGTCTGAAGATATATAAGTCGCCAGATCGGATACTGGGGGTTCTCGCGCATCCGAGAACCGTGCCTGTCTGGAGCGGCGGGTGAGATGCTAGGCCGCGCGCCGATCGGCGCGCGTCAGTGGGCGATCTCGAAAATCCTGGAGCCCCCAGGGGCGCTCCGGAATTTCCTCGCATGCACACCGGGAAAGAATACCTTATAAGGATCTTTGGTGCTTCCACAGAGGCTCGCGAGAACTAAATCGAGGCGAGCGCAAGCATCGTGACCGTCGCGAACCAGCGACAGCACATTCTCTCTCTCTTGAAACCCGCCCACCCGCAACCCACTCTGCAAGTGATACTCGATAGATCGCATGTAGTATGGTATTTATTTGTGTGTACCCCTAACCAGACCGTCGGCTTGGGAAGCGCCCGGTCTGGTCAGGGATTGGGGAAGAATAAAAGGCAAACCAACTCAATACCTCTTCAATAACCATACAAAGAACAGCTGGAGCGGGAAGACAGCGTACGCGGTACGGTTTTTAGTCGCGCCACATCTTCAAGTCACATCACCCGTTCAACACAATCATGCCCGCTCCACAACCCGCCTGACATCACTGCCGCCTGTCGCAGTGGAGCCGCCTGGCGAGTCGCGCGCGTTCGGCGGCCATGTTGGCACGCGCCGCTCCCTCGAGCTCCGCCGCGCCCTCCGCTGAGAAGTAGAGGCGCTCGTGCGCCAGGTAGGAGGAGAGGAAGCCCGTGCGCCCCTCGAGCCAGCGATCGAGCGGGGCCCACGCGTACTCGAGGCGCACCTGCATGCAAGCTCATCAGAGGAGGTCATCAGAGTGGGATGCAGGCGCGTACTCGAGGCACACCTGGCCATCAGTGGCCATCAGTGGCCATCAGAGGCCATCAGAGGCCATCAGTGGCCATCAGATGCATGGGCAGACTCGAGGCGCACCTGGCGCGCGTATTCCGCATAGGCATTCGGGGGCAACCCCAGCACCGCAATATCGGCGTCCAAAAAGTGTGCCAAATCCGCCTTCGCTTCGCCTTTGAAGTGCGTCGCCGTCCGTTCGATGAGCGCGGCGACGATGTCCACGTCGTCGGGCGAGAGTTTCGTCGCTGTGCCTGATGAGGGAGGTCATCAGAGGTCATCAGAGGTCATCAGAGAGGTCGGGCGAGAGTTTCGTCGCGCATGCACCAAAGCGTCGCCACATTTCGGCAGATCGCATCTCGTTGTGCGAGGCGCTCGGGTCGTAGACGGCATCATGGAAGAACGCGGCCAGCTTGACGAGCAGCGGGCGCTGCAGCAGGCCACGGGCTTCGAGGGCTTCGATGCGAGCCAGCAGCGCCTTCACGTGCTCCATCGAGTGGTACCTGATTAGTGACGCAATCAGAGGCCATCAGAGGCCATCAGAGGCCATCAGAGGTCATCTGAGGTCATCCGAGAACATCAGTGGGGTCATCGGAGGTCATCTGAGGGGTCATCAGAGGTCATCCGCAACCATCAGCGGCAATCACGTACCAGCGGCAGGCTGAGCACAGCTCATCGCACAGGGTGCCCCACCAGCGTGAAGCATGCGCCGCCCCGACGCCCGCGGACACACAGAGAGCGTAAAACTGCCCCGCAGTCGAGTGTAACGGTTGCATGCGCAGCAAGCACTGACGCCGTCGGCGCGCGCCCTCGAGCGCCGTCGCGAGCTGCTGACGTGTCGCCTCCTCGCTGAACGCAGACGAGAGGGGCACATGTGCGCGCGCGAGGCGCTGCTCAGTCGTCATCTGCTTAGCTATCCGTGCCTCCGCTTGCTCGGTCGAGAGGCCATTACCTGAGGACAGACGCAATCAGAATGCAATCAGAATGCACTCAGACTGCAATCAGCCTGCAATCAGCCTGCAATCAGAGGCAATTACGGCTAGCGAGTCGCTCGAGGACGGCGGGGTGGCTCGCGCTGATGACCCAGACTTCGTCCACCATCGCATCCCACTGGGCTTCGAGAAGGACGGCCGCCTCCATGACCACCACCTGGGCCTTGGACGCGGCAATCTTCGATGCCGCGAGAGCCGCAGTCGCGGGCCACACGATGTCGGTGAGGCGCTTCATGTTGGCTCCGCCATCTTCATGAAAGACGAGCGCGCCGAGCGCCTTTCGATCGATCGTGCCATCCGCGCTCACGATCGCGTTGCCGAATGCGGCCACCAGCGCCGCAAACGGGGGAGTACCGGGCTGGTATGCCTCGTGTGCGAGCAAATCGCAATCGATCGCCTCGAGCCAGCCGCCACCGGCGCCGCCATCGATGGCGCCAGCAGCTGCCATCTCGCCCGCGAGCTCAGCAGCAGATGCCATCTCGCTCGCGAGCTCAACGAGCATCTTGCGCGCGGTCGACTTTCCCGACGCGATCCCGCCCGTCAGCCCGATGACGTACGGACCATGTTCGGGAGTGCGCCGGCACCTGATGACAGATGCAATCAACATGCAATCAGCATGCAATCAGCATGCAATCAACATGCAATCAGCATGCACTCAGCATGCACTCAGCATGCACTCAGCATGCAATCAGTATGCAATCAGCATACAATCAGCATGCAATCAGCATGTTCGAAAGTGCGCCGGCACCAGTGACGTTCCAGTCCGAGACGTGAGCCTCGGAGCTGTGCGAGCTGGGCGCGCCGTGCGTCCGTGGAGCTCACCTGAGGGGCAGGGCGCTGTGGTGAGCACTTGCATGCAAGGCGAGCGCGCCGTGCGTCCGTGCAGCTCACCTTGTCCTCCTCCTCCTCAATGCAATCAGATGCAATCAGATGCAATCAGATGCAATCAGATGCAATTACATGGCCTCACCTTGTCCTCCTCGGCCACCGCCGCCACCGCCGTCGCCGCCGCCGCCGCGCCGACAGCCGAGGACGCGGGCGGCGCGGGCGGCGCGTCCGCCACGAGCGGCATCGTGATGACCCTCAACGGGGGAAGGACCACCCCGTCGGAATGGGCACCCTGCGCACGCTTGGCATTGCATGCGGCGCCACCCGACGCCGTCTCTGCCGATACGACGATCGCCTCGAGAGCGCCGTCGCGGGTGGCGGGGCCGTATCCGTCCTGAGGAGGCAATCAGCATGCACTCAGAGATGCAACCACACGCCCATCCTCCTTATCAGAGCTCATCAGCGCTCATCAGCGCTCATCAGAGCTCATCAGAGCTCATCAGAGCTCATCAGCGCTCATCAGAGCTCATCAGAGCTCATCAGCGCCCGGCAGAGCGGCCACCATCAGCGGCCATCATCAGCGGCCATCAGCGGCCATCAGCGGCAATCATCAGTGGCCATCATCAGCGGCCATCAGCGGCCATCAGCGGCCATCATCAGTGGCCATCATCAGCGGCCATCAGCGGCCCTCCGAGCGGCTTGATCTGTGAACGTTCACAGACCTGCAGAGCACTCAGTTCGAGCTTGATCGACGGCTTGATCGAGTGAACGAAGTCGTCGACGAGGGCGAGCCGGAGCTCGATCGGCTGCATGGAGGGGGTGTCGAGCGCGCCGTGATGAGCACTTGCATGCAAGGCAGGTCATCAGTGGCATCCAACGCACCTGCATCAGCTCCCTCAGGGTCTTCTTTTGGAGCAGCGGCGCGTCCGACACGCCGCACACGAGCCGCTCCGATGCGCAGTACGCCGCCAGCGAGAGCAGTAGCTTGTGGCCCACGTGAAGGTAGTCAAACGTGCCCCCCACGCACACGTGAGAGCACATCGGTGCCGGCGCGTTGAGGTCGCCGTCGCCGTCGATGGTGGCGGCGGTGGCGGCGGCGCCTGCGCCGGCCGCTGTGCCGCCAACGGGCGGTGGCAGCCACGTGCTGCTCGCGTCGGCGAGCGCGGCCACCTCGACGGTGACGAAGCCGAGAGGGGGCAGGTCGAGCGCCTTGCGTGCCGCGTTGATGGCCTCGAGCTCCTCTTCCTCCTCGGGCTTGCCGATGAGGACATCGAGCTCGGGCGCGCCCGGGCCGATGTCGCTCGACGCGCACGGCAGCAGCACGCGCACGTCCAGCGCGGGCTGCGTCCGCGCCACGTGCTGGTAGACCCAGTGCAGCTTCGCGTGCACTTCCGAGATGCTCAGTAGCTGCCAGTCTCCGCGCAGCGCCACGTACAGGCGGCGGTGCGCGAGCGCGGCCGATGCGGTGAGCTGCGCCTGCGCCTCGCGCGGCAGCGAGAGTGGCAGGCGCACGAGCGCGGACGGAGGCCGCGCAGGCGTCGAGAGCGAGGGCGCATCATCCAGCGCAAGGTCGTGGCCGCCGGAGGCTATGGACGAGGGGGTCGTCGAGACCATGACTTGGGTTTGGCGTGGCGTTATGGGAGGGCCTGTCGAGGTGGCGCTCCTGAGCACGAGCAGGAGGGATGCCAAAAGCGGCGTCGTCGTCGCGCTGGCAGCCTCGGAGCCGGGCTCCGAGGGACAGCTTCTCCTTAGATGAAAAACACGGCCGATTCGACTGACCGATTTCACCTGTGAATGGTGTTGCCTTGCCGAAAAAGTATCAGCTCGAATGGGTCAAGTTCCACAAGTACGAGGGGTGGTTAGGTGTGACGAACTTGAACGGCTCTTTTGGGCGTCCTTGTTTTGGGCATCCTTGTGAGGGCATATGGTGGAAGCCGAGTGTGCCACGCACACTTGGCAGGTGCGCACGACGCCCGAGGGCAAGAAGTTTTACTTCAACAAGGTGACCAAGAAGCGCGTGTGGAAGCGACCTCCGGAGATGGCTGAGGCGGAAGAAGTTACTCACCATCTGACGGCTATGAAAGAGGACTTGGCCACCTGCCCTTCCTCTCCCAAATCGTCGCACAGCCTTGATCAGCAGCAGGGTGGTTGCGACGCCGATAGCGGCCGCGGCATTGCTCCGGATGTGGGTGACATCCCCGACACTGGTGCGAGCAGCAGCGGCCTGATGCAGGATGATGACGGCTTCTGGGTGCGCACGGATAGCCTCGAGGATGAGTATCTGACCTTCACGCCGGCCATCTCTGTCGTCATCAAGGACACAGCTGTCTCCGTGGACCCGAAGCAGCTTCGGCAAGCGGTGGAGTCGCTCCAGATGGCGCTTCCGCCCGCGCCACCCCCCGCAGGTCGGCGTCCCCGCGCATCCCAGGCGCTGTCCCAGGCGCCCCCTGGCACCGCCCCCTCGCAGCCGGCCTCGATCAGACGGACGTCGCTGCAGCCACCCGCTGCTTCGAAGCCGCTGCCGTCCCGTGGCAAATGCAGCAGCACAACTCAAGGCAACAGTCTCGGCGGCGGCGGCAACAGTAGCGGCGGCGGCAGCAGCGGCGGCGGCGGCAGCAGCGGCGACGGCGGCAGCAGCGGCGGCAGCAGTAGTAGCATCGCTGCCATCCCAACGGCCTCTGCAGCACCATCGCACCCGCCGCCACCGCCCGAGGCTTCTTTGCCACCGCCTCCGGCTGCATCCTTCTTCACCACCACCACATCGAGCACGCTCGACACGCTGGCAAGGCTGCCCGACCCCACTGTTCCCACAGAGCGCCCTGGTGAGCGCCGCCGTCGCACGGCGGCGATGGAGGCATACCTGGCGTCCATCGCGGCACAGGCCGCGCAAACCGCTCAGGCTGCGCAGGCGGACTTGAGCAACGAGAGCCGGACGGCGTGCCCGCCCACATCCGCGTCGGCGCCCGCGCCGGCATCCAAGCCCGCGCCTGCGCCGGCATCCACGCCCGCGCCTGCGCTCGCGGCGCCATCCGCGCCGAGGCCCGCGCCGAAGCCTGAGCCCGCGCCGTCTGTATCGGCACGGCCACGGGCTCACGCCGTCGCCACGCCAGCAGTGGCGCCCGTCAGCGCCCAGCCAGTGGAGGAGGAGGATGAGTGGCTCTGATCAATGCCACAATGCGTGTTCCTGTAGCGGTCATACTAGTTATATGTGAGTAGTTATGTGTGAGGACAGCCTGGAACCCTCTTAGACGTCCTTCTATTCTGGAACTGGCTATTTACTTTTCCATTCACAGGAACTTTCATAGTGTGAAACGCCTTTTATCAGGCTGTGAAAACAGAATGGCCGCCTCATCCTCAGCCGATGGTGGAAGGACCGCCGCCGACGTGTGGAAGAACCTCGTCTCCGTGCCGACGCGCGCCCTGTGCAAGCGTCACATGCGGGCGACGGCGTGCGACAAGGCGCACGTGCAGGCCATCCTGCATGAGTACAAGCGCTTCCTCGTGCTCAAGGTGCTCGCAGCTGACTTTGAGGACACGGCGCTCGCAGCGCCGCCGGCCGTGCTGCAGATGTGGGAGGCGCACGTGCTCGACACGGCCGCCTACGCGGAGAGCTGCCACGTCGTGTGTGGCCAGATGGTCCACCGGTCGCCGGACGTGGACGAGGACACGGACGCGGCACGACGCTCGCGCCGCTGCCACCTGTCGCTCGTGCTCTACCGCAAGCACTTTGGTGAGCCGCCGCCGAAGGAAGTGTGGTACTTTGGCGAGCTCGCGCCACTCAGCCCAGACGAGGCAACGCGCCTCGAGGACGAGGCGCCCGCCGCGAAGCGGCGGCGCGCGGGCGGCGGCGCGGCGCAGTCGATCGGCGTGTCCGTGCAGGCGCCGTTCCTGGCACTCCGATCGTTCACCATCAGCGCCGACGCAAGCATCGGCCAGCTCTTCGACGAGTTCGTGCGAGCCAGCGGCGCAAACCACCTGGTCGCCGGCCGGCGCACGCAAGCTCCTCCAACGACGCGGTTGCGACTGGATAGCACGTGGCTTCACGATCTGCAGACGTTGCGCGACGTCGGGTGCCGCGAGGGCTCCGTGGTTATGGTGGCGGTGCCCCAGGAGCGTCGCTCCCGCGAGGAGCTGTGCCTGACCGTCAGGGATGCCAAGGCGGGGGATACGGCCACCATCTTCATACGCCCAGCGGACGGCATGCTCGCGCTCATGCAGGCTGCTCAGGACACGCTCGGCGTGCCCGTTGACTGCCAGACTCTCATCTTCAAAGGACGCGTGCTCAGTGCCGCCGAGACCGTTGAGGCGTGCGGCCTCGTCGATGGAAGCACCGTGCACCTCGCCATAGGCAAGCGGCGCCAAAAGGAGGCGCAACTCAGTCCAGGCGGCACGTGGCGCATCCCTGACTAAATAGCTAGAAACACGCCGCCGCACGAAATGGCAGCGTACACCTGGTGAGGGGTTACCCAGGCATAAAGAGCGTGTACGGTGTTCCCTGACTGATCAGCACAAGTGTAATTCGACAGCTTTGATCAGTGATACGCGGGGAAGTCGACAGCGTGTATATTTCGAACTCGAATTCCGAACACCCAGGGCGAACGGCAAGGACGCACGCGCGCCTCCGCCCTCCCGCCGGCGGCTCGGCGCTCGCACGGGCTCCGCTCCGCCCCCGTCCGACCGCGCAGCGGCACCGGCTAGGCGCTAGCGCACCAGACGGGGAACATATGATGATTGCATATGCACCCTGCGTTACACCCTGCACTGTTGAGCTCCTGTGCTCGACTCCCCGCAGATTTCTCACATCTCGGATCTCGGCCATTAACCCAGCCATGCCGCGCTCTCAGCCAACTCAGGGGCGCGGATGCGTGAGGACGTACGGCACGCAGAGCGGCAGGCCGAGCAGCGCGCCGATCGCGATGGTGGCTGGCGGGTTATACTTGGGTCCGAAGTTCTTGGGTCCGAAGTAGTTGTGAATGATGAAGGTCAGGAGCGTGATCGCGCGCTGTGGCGGCGTGCGCACGACGTCGAACAGGGTAAACGCCGCCGCGATGACGAGGCCCGAAGCGGCCGCGTTCACACCCTTAAGGAAGGACTGGGTGCCTGGGTGGGTAGTCGCGAGTGCCCAAAACGGGAGCGCCGCGTAGATGAGCAGAAGCCCAGGAAGGAAGAGGCCGAACCACGCAATTATCGCGCCGAGCGGGCCCTGGTACACGCCGCCCAGGTAGGCGGCGAAGTTGAACATGGGACCGGGCATCGCCTGTGCGAAGGCGAAGCCCTGCAGGAACTGCACTTCGGACACAAATCTGGGCACGACCTCCGGCAGGAGCAGCGGGAGGACCACGGGGCCGCCGCCCCACACGAGAGACCCCGCCCGGTAGAAGCGCTCGAAGAGGTCGGCCCACCACGGCGGCCCGAGCCCCTGCCAGAAAACCAGCCCGGCGAACAGAGCGATCCATGTAATCAGGCACAGCATTGCGAGAAGGTACGTGACTGGCTGGTCACGTACTGCGGCCGAAGGAGCCTTTGCAGGCCCCTCTTGATCGGCAAGGAGGCCAACACGCGCCCAGAACGCCTTGAAACGACCCTGGGACGCCTGCAGGCACCCCGCGACGAACAGCGAGAGCGGAAGCACCCATGGAATGTCCGGTGCGAGCAGGTTCGCGGCTGCCGCGAGCGCGTTGAGCCAGCGCGTCAGAGGCTCGCTCGCGAGCTTGGCCGACAGGTCGAGGGCAGCCTTGATTGCGATGGAGACCGCGGCCGCGGTGAGACCCATCTGGACTCCCTGGAGCGTCGCTTCCATCTCCGGGGCCATCGAGACCTCCGACGCATAAAAAATGATGCAACCGAGGATCCCCATCGTCGTCGTTGCGACGAGCGAGAAGCAAATGAAGGCGACGAGACCGCCGGAAACTCCGCCCATCAGGATACCCATCAAGATCACGAGCTGCGTCGACGACGGGCCGGGCAGGGCCTGCGTTAGAGCAAACGCCGAGGCGAACGCGGCGTCGTCCAGCAACTCTGGCCGCCATGTCTGCACCTGGAAGAGCGCGACGTGCGCGGGCGGCCCGCCGAAGGCGATGGCGCCCAGAAAGAGGAAGCGCTTGGCGATGACTGTGAGTGGCACCTGTCCTGCGCTTCGAGTGGCAGAGTACCAGAGCCAACCCCTCCGGGCGGTGGCAACGGCAGGGGCGGTGGCAGTGTCGCGGGCGGCAGCGGCAGTATCGGGCTCCAGAGCTACTTGTCCTGCTTCTACATTGGCCAAGTGTTGCCTCTCCACGGTCTCTTCGGCCGTATTTGCGGAGGCGAAGCGTGTGGGGAGGAATTCAGGGAGCGGCGGCGGAGATGCTGCTGGCGAAGGGGGCGCAGGCTGGAAGGAGTCGGCCATATTCCAAGTTCGAGACATATTCGAGCCTGTTTGATGGGGTGCGTGCGTACTTGCTCGTGCAGCGTCCTGGACGCGACACCGAGAAGCCCCGCGGTCGGCACCGGAAGCCCCGCCCAAATTTGGAGCATCCGAGCTCCAAAATCTCCGCCGAAGGCTAAGGCCACTATCGATGCTCTCGAAAGGTGTTCCTCAAAATGGGGTGCACACCCGCGCACGCTCAAGTAAGTTGAGGAATTCGTGTTGAGGAGAATCCTCGTGGATGGATGCGCTTCCCCCAACTCGCCCCGACGCTGTGCTGCGCGCTGCAGTTTCCGAACGTGCCGTTTGCAATTCTGCGATCACCGGCCGTACGAGCATGCGATGCCACCGAGAGCTCGACGGCAGCGAGCTCGAACGAGCCCGTGCTCATCCTTCCCAGCGGCGGAGTCTACGCCGCCGCGGAGGTTGCGCCGGACAGCGAGGTGATGAGTGCCTCGGAGGAGTACAGCGTGTTCCTGATGAACGACGGCTTCAACATGCGCGAGTACGTGTCGCGCGTGCTCATGATGGTGTGCTACGTCGACGAGGCAAGGGCCGAGAGGATCATGATGGAAGCGAACTGGGAATACCAGGCATGCGTGGGGACGTACGAGCGGCCGGTTGCGCAGCACGTGCTCGATGGGCTGCGAAAGGCTGGGCTCGAAGCGGCTATGGCCCCATCCAGCGATTTGGTCTGACCCTGCTGCTTCTCGTCGGTTGCGGCATCGGCCCTGTCCTCGGCTGGTCTGGCGGCGGAGGCGGCCGCGTAGGCAACGTCGTCGGCATGCCGGCGGCGGCGGCCACCACCGCGACGGCATGGGCGGCGCCAGCTGCCGCCGTGACGACAAAGACGGTGCCATGGCAGCGTCGTTTTGTGCACGTGAAGGCCGTCGCGTCCTCGGCACTCGCATCTGGTGCTTGGGAGATCCGCGCTGGGGATCCGCCCGCCCTCGCCGCCATCAAACGCCTTGTTGGACTTGATGAGCTCAAGAGACATGCGCAGGAGCTGACGGACGCGGTTGCGCTCGAGCGCGAGCGCGGCGACGATCCGAAGCAGAAACCTCTCTCGATGGTGCTCACGGGCAACCCCGGCACCGGTAAGCCCCGCTCGCCCAGCATGCAAGTGCTCACCACGGCGCCCTACCGATGGTCTGACGGGTGACCCCGGCACCGGCCATTCCCTCTTCGGGGGGGGGCATCGCTCGCCCAGCATGCAAGTGCTCACTACGGCGCGCCCCTCCCCTCCCCTCCCCACAGGCAAGTCGCTCTATGCAGCCCTCTACGCGGCGCTCCTCGGCGAGCTACAGCTGCTTCCACAGGGGCGCGTGGTGCGCGTCACGGGTGCGCAGCTGCAGGACGGCGGCGTCGAGGGCCTCGAGAAGCTCTTTGAGATGTTCGACGCGCCTGGTAATGGGACGCTGCAGGTGGGCAAGCTGGCCGAGGCGCGGCTCGGCGCGGCTGAGGACGGCTGGTGATGGCAAGCCGAGCTTCGGCGCGGCTGAGGACGGCTGATGATGGCAAGCCGAGCTTCGGCGCGGCTGATGACGGCTGATGATGGCAAGCCGAGCTTCGGCGCGGCTGAGGACGGCTGATGATGGCAAGCCGAGCTTCGGCGCGGCTGAGGACGGCTGATGATGGCAAGCCGAGCTTCGGCGCGGCTGATGACGGCTGATGATGGCAAGCCGAGCTTCGGCGCGGCTGATGACGGCTGATGATGGCAAGCCGAGCTTCGGCGCGGCTGATGACGGCTGAGCTAGGATGGCCTCCCTCATTTGGTTGGATTGCTTCCTTCATCAGGTGGGTGACACGGTGGAGGCGCGGCGCGAGGGCACGTGGGGCCACATCGGACGGATCGTCCATCACTGCACTCGGACCGATGCGCGGTCGCCCTATCGTGACACGTACGACGTGCACTTCGGGGCACAGGTGAGCTTCTGACTACTTACTGATTGCATGCTGATTGCATGCTGATTAAGTACGACGTGCACTTCGGGGCACAGGTGAGCTTCGCACTCTCCAACGGCTCAACGATCACCCGCCGGGATCACGACTTCGACATCGGAGTGCGTCGCAAGGACCTTCGGGCGCGTGATGACACTGGCGGCGTCCTTCTTGTAGACGATGCGCATCAGGTGATGACCTCTGATGGCCGTTTGATTGCCTATGAGTACCCCTGCTTGCCAATCGGAGTGCCATCGATTCTTCACGCGGACGATCCTAATTATGACTCTCATCGGTCTCGCGGACGATCCTAATTATGACTCTCATCGATGCTTCTCGCGGACGATGCCATCAGCTCGAGCCCGCTGACAAGGGAGCCCAGCATGCAAGTGCTCACCACGGCGCCCCACCCTGCCCTCTTCACAGCTCGAGCCCTCGGACAAGGGAGCCAAGCGAGTGCTCTACCAGCTGACAGAGGAGATGGACAAGCGAGGGGGCAGGCTCGCGCTCGTGCTCGCAGGTAAGCTGATGAACCCTGCTGATGACCCCTTCTGATGACCCCGGCTGATGACCCCTTCTGATGACCCCGGCTGATGACCCCGGCTGATGACCCCGGCTGATGATAACGGAGGATGCGGCTCGCGCTCGTGCTCGCTAGGAGAAGCCCATGTTTGAGGAGTACCCGAACCCTAATTGCCCGACGAACCCTAATCACCCGAATTGCCCGAAGAAACCCTAATTGACCTACTTGCCCTAATTGCCCTAATTGCCCGTGCTCGCAGGGTATGAGAAGCCCATGTTTGAGGAGTTGCTCCCGTTCAACAACGGCGCCCTCGGGAGCCGAATCCGGCGGCGCTTTGCCCTGTCCGACTTTAGTGATGACGAGCTCATCAAGCTCCTCGAGTTTCGTCTGGGCCTGACGAAGCCGTCGTACCGGCTGAGCGATGGCCGTTACGTGCGCGCCGCCGCGCGTCGTCTCGGCAAGGGGCGCGGCAACGTGGGCTTCGCGAATGCTCGAGCCATCGAGAGTCTAGTCGAGCTGACCGCCGAGAGGCAGACGGCTCGCGTGCTCGCCGAGCGCCGTGCCGGCGCCCAGCCGGACATTTTCCGCATCGAGCGTGCGGACTTGCTCGGCGCGCCGCCGCGCCTTCTCGAGCCGGAGACGAGCGCGCCGTTGCGGGCGCTGCGCCAGATGGAGGGGCTGCAACAGGTCAAAGCGTCGGTCGACAGCCTTCTCAAGCTAGCGGAGTCGAATGCGGCGCGCGAAGAGATGGAGCTGCCGCCGATTGAGGTGTTTGCCACTGATGACCTCTGATGAAGAGATGGAGCTGCCGCCGCTTGAGGGGATTGCCACTGATGACCTCTGATGAAGAGATGGAGCTGCCGCCGCTTGAGGGGATTGCCACTGATCACCTCTGATTTCCTCTGATGCCCTTTGATTGGCCTTTTGATCGCCTCAATCGCGTCTTCGTGGGCGATCCTGGCACCCCCGGCATGCAAGTGCTCATCACGGCGCGGCGCACCTCACAGGTGAGCCTCAATCGCGTCTTCGTGGGCAACCCGGGTACCGGTAAGACGACCGTCGCCAAGCTGTACGGACATCGCTCGAGCTGCATGCAAGTGCTCACCACGGCGCTCCCCTCCCCACCCCACAGGTAAGACGACCGTCGCCAAGCTGTACGGACAGATCTTGCGCGAGCTCGGGCTGCTCTCCAAGGGTGAGATTGTGCTCCCGCGAGATTGTGCTCCCGCGAGATTGTGCTCCCGCGAGATTGTGCTCCCGCGAGATTGTGCTCTCGCGAGATTGTGCTCTCGCGAGATTGCGCTCTCGCGAGATTGTGCTCTCGCGAGATTGTGCTCTCGCGACACCCGTGGACTTGATTGCTTCTGCTTGCCTCTGAGTGGCTCCCTCATTGCATGCAGGTGATGTTGTGCTCGCGACGCCGGCGGACCTCATCGGATCAGCTCTCGGCCAGTCCGAGGAGAAGACCAACGCGCTGCTTGACAAGGCGCTCGGCTGTGTGCTCGTCATTGACGAAGCGTACGGGCTCGATCCGCTTAGTAGCTTTGGAGGCCCCGGCGGCGGCGGTGGCGCATCGGGAGATCCGTTTAAGACGGCAGTCATCAACACCCTCGTCTCGCGCGTGCAAGTGCGCTGATGGCCACTAACTGCCTCTCCGAGTGCCTCTCTGATGATCGCTGATTGCGAGTGCCTCTTTGATGACCGCGATTTGCGAGTGCCTCGTCACGCGCGCATGCAGCCAGGGCGATGCGGGAGCGGACCGGTGATTGCCCCTGATTGCCACTGATTGCCACTGATGGCCACTGATGGCCTCCCTGCCTCGTTGCATGCAGGGCGATGCGGGAGCAGACCGGTGATTGCCCCTGATTGCCACTGATTGCCACTGATGGCCTCCCCCGTTGCATGCAGGGCGATGCGGGAGCAGACCGGTGCGTCCTTTTGCTTGGCTATCGTAATGAGATGGAGTCGATGCTGCGCCGCGGCAACCCCGGGCTCGCGCGCCGCTTCCAGCTCGACAAGGCGTTCATCTTCGACGACTACGATGACGAGGCTCTGCTGCGCATCCTGCTGCGGAACGTCGAACGTCGTGGCAAGACGATCGCGCCCGAGACGGCGCGGCTGGTGGTCCAGCAGGACCTTGCACGCGCTCGCCTTCGTCCCAATTTTGGCAACGCGGGTGCGGTCGACAATAGCGTTTCGTCAGCGGTGCTGCGTGCGGAGGCGCGCCTCGAAGCCCTGCCGGCCGAGACACGCGCCTCGCAGACGGAGCTGCTGATCTCCGACTTTGTGATCGAGAAGCCGCACGTGACCGACCCTTCGATCATCTTCGACGGTCTCATTGGGTGCGCTGCCCTCTGAGCGCCATCAGAGTGCCATCAGAGTGCCTTCTGACTGCCCTCTGATTGCCACTTTGAGTGCCTCTGACAAGGGGCGTGATTGCAACCGCACGTGATGCGATGCCATCAAGGCTCGGCTGCCTGAGCCCCACGCATGCACGTGCTCATCACGGCGCTCCTTCTCCCCACAGGTGCGATGCCATCAAGGCTCGGCTGACAGAGTACCAAGTGGTCATGCAGGCAGCCAAGGCCGCCGGCCGGAACCCGATCGATGACCTCGCACTCACGTTTGCGTTCCAAGGGAGCCCGGGGACAGGTGTGACGGCCGTTACGTCTGATTACATCTAATTGCGGCTGATTACGTTTGATTGCGGCTCATTGCGGCTCATTGCTACCCAGACTAACGTTGATGACGTCTGTTGGCGCCCCTCCTCCTCAGGCAAGACGACCGTTGCTCGTCGTATGGGGATGCTCTTCGAGGCGCTCGGCGTGCTCCCCTCCGCCGACGTGGTGCAGGTGCGTCCGCGTCGCGGCGCAGCCGCGCGCAGCCCCCGAGAAAGACACGCCCGCGCGTGCAAGTGCTCACCTCGGCGCGCGTGGCAGCGCAGCCCCGACCACTCCCGTGCATGCAAGTGCTCACCACGGCGCGCACATCCCCTGCCGGAGCGCACAGGTGTCCGCGTCGCAGCTCACCACGGGCTTCGTCGGACAGACTGGCGCGAAGACGCGCGAGATCTTCGAGTCCGCACGCGGCGCCGTCCTCTTCATTGACGAAGCCTACCGGCTGTATGACCCACTGGGGCGCAGCTACATGCAGGAGGCGATTGACGAGATTGTGACGTTGCTCACGGAGGAGGCGTACAAGGGGAAGATGGTCGTCATCTTTGCAGGCTACCAAGGCCAGATGAGCGAGATGCTCGACAAGGTGAAGAAGATGGCAGATAGCCACTTATGACGCCCGACTGCCACTGATGACGCCCGACTGCCGCTGAGGACGTCTGATTGCCTCACTCATCAGGTCAACCCGGGCCTCAAGTCGCGCGTAGCGGACGTGATTGACTTCCCCGACTTCACAGCAGCGGCCGCCGCGGAGCTTGCTGCCCTTCAGCTCGCCGCCAAGAAGCTCTCGCTTCCCACAGGCGCTCTCCCGAGCGCTCTTGAGCAGTGGATGGCGCCGTTGGTGGACGCGCCGTCGTGGGCGAACGGGCGTGACGTCGAGACGTTTGTGAAGCGCGTCACAGTCGAATGTGCCACCCGAGGGACCACCACAGTGACGACGGAGGCGCTCGATGCGGCGCTCGTCACGCTGCTCAAGATGAAGGGGAGCGCCGGCGGAGCGCCGTCCCGAGCGCTCTCGTCGCGCCTGCCTTCGCGCGCCCCGACCCCCCCACCACTCTTCCAGACGGCCGAGCCTGTGTTCTTCACACCGCCCTCGTTTGACCTGCAGAAGGCGATCCGGGAGGCCAAGATGGAGGTGAGCAGGGCGGATGGCCACTGATGACGCCTGAATGCCACTGATGACGACTGATGGCCACTGATGGCCGCTGATGCCGACTGATGGTCGATGGCCACTTATGGCGGCTGCTTTCCACTGAGCACTGATTGCCCCCCTCATCAGGACGGCAAGGACGACGATGACGGCGAGAAGGAGGAGACCGATTTGGCCGAGGCCCTTGAGGAAGCGGTCAAGGCTCTCGGGTATGATGACGATGACGCTTCTCGCGCGGAGCTCGCCGAATTGCTTGGCGCTGCTGTGGAAGGACAAGCGAGCTTCCCCGAGGACCTCTCGGCGCGCGTGGCACGTCAGACGGGGATGACGGCCGGCGCGGTTGGCAAGGCTCTCAAGCGGCAGGCGAAGCCGATGTTGATGGCGGTGACGCAGGCGATCGACTTCCAAAAGCAGGCGAGGACCTCTGATTGCATCATGATGGTTTTCTTTGATTGCGTATGATTGTTTCTGACTACTTACTGAGTACATGCTGATTGCATGCCGATTGCATGCTGATTGCGTTCGGATTGCGTGCTGATTGCTTTCTGGTTGCGTTCCGCTTGCTTTCCGATTGCTTCCTGAGTGCGTGCTGATCGCGTGCGGATGGCGTGCGGATGGCGTGCGGATGGCGTGCTGATGGCGTGCTGATGGCGTGCTGCAGCGGCGCAAGGAACGCGAGGAGCTCGTGCAAGCAGGCGATGACGAGAAGCTTGAGGACTTTGATCGCGACGCGCGCCTTCTCGAGCGCCTTCGGACAATGGGGCCATGTCCAGAGGGCTTTTCGTGGTTCCGGTCGGGCAACGGCTGGCGCTGTGGCGGCGGCAAGCACTTCGTGTACGATGATGACCCTATCCTTGGGGGGCTGTGATAATCTCCCGATGAGGCGCAATCTCCCGAGATCTCCCGAGCCGTGTCGTCCGGCCGATCCATCAGGGAGGGGCCTTGATGAGCCGATCCATCAGGGAGGGGCCTTGATGAGCCGATCCATCAGGGAGGGGCCTTGATGAGCCGATCCATCAGGGAGGGGCCTTGATGAGCGGATCCATCAGGGAGGGGCCTTGATGAGCGGATCCATCAGGGAGGGGCCTTGATGAGCGGATCCATCAGGGAGGGGCCTTGATGAGCCGATCCAGCAGGGGGAGGCCTTGATGAGCCAATCTATCAGGGGGAGGCCTTGATGAGCCCATCTATCGGGGGAGGCGTGTGCAAGTTGGGACTGCGGTGTGCGCCGGAGGGTCCCGGCGGTCGTGCGGTCGGGTGTGTGGAGTGCGTTGAGAACTTGAGAGTCTGTTCCGTTCACGTGTCGTCGGTGGTGTCGCGCGGTGTCGTCGGCGGTGCGTCGTGTGTTGAGCGACAGACTACACTGAGCGACGAGCGAGTTCAAACGGTCGTCATGAAACCCAGCTTCAACTACTGACTTAAATACCCTGCGAGCTTTGGTGCATGTAGGGGGACCAACATGCGCCCGTCACCCGGTGGGCGACTTCTGGCGTGGGCGACTTTTGGCCTGCGCGCTCTTGGCTGCCGATCAACCGCCGGCGCGCGATGCGCGAGGCCATCGACTGATCCAAATTGCCCGGACCCGCCAAAGACTCGTACTTCATGTGGAAGTCGGCCTCGTCGACTCCAGATGGTGCGTTTCTGTGCACGGTACCGGTAGTGGATGCCGCGGAATTCAGCAAGGCGCCAAATACCGGCGTGGCCGCCGCAGGGGGGGCGGCGGCGGCGATGTTCTGGGCGATCGCGGCACGCGTGGGTGAGCGCCAAGGGATGTGAACCACTTCGGCAGTCTGCGCCTGAGCGGGTGGTACGTATCCGAGCCGATGCTGTAGCGCCGGTTCGCTGACCAGCACGGCCGTCGGCGCACTGGCTGCAGGAGCGATGGCCGCCGGCACCCTGGCCGCCGGCACCCTGGCCGCGAACAGATTATGATAATCATTAGGCACCGGCGAAACGGAAGGCATGGCCGCTGGCACCCTGATCTCCGCCTGATCTCCGCCTGATCTCCGCCTGATCTCCGGCACCCTGATCTCCGCCTCTGCCGCCGCCAGAGCCTCTGCCATCACCGCCTCTTCCTCCTCGGCTGGCCGTGATGGCGGCGGCGACTGCGGCTCCGCGCTCGTGAAATCGCAGTGCGCCGCAAGCACGGGCACGCCAATGACTTTGCTGAGCTCCTCGGTGGTTACGGCTCGCACGGCGCGCAGGAACGAAAGCGCCTTCAGCCGTTGGTAGGTCGAGTGCAAAACGGCCACCTCAAGGATCACCGAGCCCGCACGGCGCGAGAGCACCACAAGCTGTGATGGGTGCACGCCGCCGAGGGCGGCCAGCCGGGCAAGCACCGCCTGCTCTGCCTGCGGGCTGAAGGCGTCAAGCTGCCCCTCGAGCGTGAGGGTGAGTGTGCCAGCCATTCTGGCGGATGGCGAGGCGAGCGCGGCAGGCGCAGGTGCGGCTGGCGAGGGCAAATTTGCAGGCTCGTTCAGTCTCGCTCGCAGCGGCTCGAGTGCCTGCTTGAACGCCGCGGCTTCCGCAAAATCCTCACGAGCGGCTGCGGCTTGCATCGCATACTGCAACTCCTCCGCCTCCGCTACGGTCGCCGCAATCGAGGCCACTGAGGCGGCCGCCTCGGCCCTTGCGACCGCCTCGGCCGCGGCCGCCTCCGCCACAAGCGCCTGCTTCGCCACCGCTTGCGCGGTGGCCAAGGCGGCATTGGCGTTGGCGATCGCCTCCGAAGCGCCGGCGACTGCCTTCGCCTTCAGGCTTTCGGAGAGGCCGAGGTTCACCTTGCCGTCCGCATTCACAAACGGTGCAAGGCGCATGGCGTTCGGGGACGACGGCGACAGCACAGGGCGAAGGAGCAGCGGCGACAGCGGCCGCTGCGACACAAGAGAGGCGTACGCGGATGTCGTGTCAGACGTCATCTCGGTCGGCGTTGTGGAGAGTGAAAGCGAAGGGGGCTGATGCAGGTGCAGCAGCGAATCATGCTGCGCTCGGAGCGTGTGCATAGACTCGTGCCCATGCCCTGAGCTCCACGTGCTGTCCGCCGCCTCCTCGACCACCACGAATTGAGCTCTTGGAGCCAGCCCGCTGGCGCGCAAATTGGTCTTTTGCGCATGCATGCCCTGCGCGCTGCCTTTCGCCATCGCCGCCGAAGAGCCCGCATCGCTGCCCAACTGCTTTTGAGCTGCACCTTCGGGGTCTTGGCTAGACGCGTTGGCCAGAGTCGCGTACCCAAAGCCGCCCCCCTCCGCGTCTCCCCCGAACACGACGCGCCTTGCGTCGTGCGCGCCAATGGCGCCGCCTTGCCCCTCCTTGACGTCCCGAGCTCTCGCTGACGCGCGCGCTCGTGCTCGCCGTCGCAACTGGTCTAAGAGGCGCAGAGTCGTGAGGCGGAGGAGCTCGAGCGCGAAGATGCGCGCCGTCGCGAGCTGCTCGTTAGTGGGCGAGTGGCCTCCAATCCAGAGCAGCGACCGCTTATTGCTCTTGGGCGGCATGACTCCCAAATTTGGGTCGACTTTGGCCGGCTGCACTTGGCCGAACTCGACTTTACGGTGCTTGGGATGCTTCGTTGCAGGGCCGAGTCCCTCCTCCATATGCATCATGTAGTTGAACTTGACGAGCGCGCGAAGCACGGCGGGAAAGTGGAGCTCGCCATTCTCATCGGCTTGGAGCCCGAGATTCATGCACGCGCTCAGCACCCAAGTGCGCGGTGCACCCTGTAGCCCGACCGGCTGTGGGATGGCCCTGACAAGGTCGGGCAGCAGGTGGGCCGGGATCCTCTGGTTGGCGTCCGGGTCGAAGTTGGCCCAAATCTCCGAGAAGAGCTCAACGGCTTTGCTGTCGATCAAGTCGTCGTTGGTGCCGCCCAGGCTCGTAAAGTTCTCGAGGATCACGGCGACCACCAGATTGAGGACGACGGTCACGAGCACTTGGAAGCTGAGGAAGAAGGGCACGGCCCTCCAAGAGCCATGCTCGGGGTCGCTCCGCGCCTCGAACATGATGGACGACCAGCCGTCGCTCGTGAGGCACTGCAGGCTGACGAGGAGCGCGTTGCCAAAGGTCTCGTAGTTGCGATCGGCCGTGATCTGCTCGCCGCGTCGCAGGTACGTGAACTGCTGCATGCCAAGCACCGTGAACATGAATACCAAAAGTGCAAGGATCGAGCACACGTTGGAAAGCGAGGGCAGAGAGAGCACCGTGTTCGTCACGAGCGTCTGGACGCCGCGCATGTGCTGCACAAGCCGCAGCGCGCGCAGCACATAGAGCGCCTGCGGCATGCGCAGCAGCATAGGCGGCAGCGGGACCACGCGTTCCGAGATCAAGTAGAGCACTCGCGACTGATCGACCACGGAGAGCCCCACAAGCTGAAGCTCGAAGCGGCACCACTCGTCGCGAAAGTAGAAGAGGGAGCCGTAGGCGCGCAGCTTGCCAAGCGCCTCGAGATAAAAGAGCACCGTAAAAGCCTCGAGCATGAGCTCGTACACGTACGAGTCGGTCTGCTCCCGCGTCGGGTGCGGCGGCTCCGACTCGAGGCCCCAATAGTCGCACGCGAGCAGCATTGCGTTGGCCAGCAGGAGGATCGTGATGGCCAACGAAAAGTGCGGCGATGTGATCGAGCGGTAAAGCAGCTCGTCGACGAGGCCGACGCAGCCAGTCGTCTTCGGCTTGCGTGGCTTGCCCTTGCCCTTGAGGCCGCCCACTGACCTCATCGTCTCGACCCACAAGCGCTGGTCTTCGGTCATGGTGGCCGATCCGTCCTTTCGGGCCTTGATCTTGTTGAACTGGGCAACGACCACGCCTATGAAGAGCTGCATCGCGAAGAAGCAGCCAATGAACATCCACGCGACGAAGAAAATAGAAGATGCCGACATGTCGTTGCGCTTGCGCGGCCCGCCAGGCACCGAGGGCGAGTCCATGCTCCAAAACATGATCGCGTCCCAATCGTCTCCTGTCGAGAGCACGAAGAGCAAGAGCATCGCGTCGCCAAAGTTGTCGAACGAGCCAAACGACGGGTTCCGCCAGAGACGCTCCCCTACGAAGGCCTCGCCATCGTCGCCGCCGCCACCGCCCTTGAGCTCGCGCCGCCGACTCGTAGCCAGCTCCTCCGCAGGAGCCGTCGTCTGCAGCCGCCGGCCAATTGCGGTAAGCAACTGCTCCGGATGCGCGTGGATCAGCTCGAGGTCCCACGGGCGCTCCCGTTGCAGCGTACGCAGATAGGTCTGCAGCTCTTCAGCCGAGTGCAGCGTCTTCAACTCGGCCGCGAAGCTCGGCCGAGCGGCCAGCGCGGCTTCGAGCGAGGCAGCGGGCGGCGGCGGCGAGGTGGGCGGCGACGGCGACGACAGCGAGGGCGACGGCGATGGCGACGGCGACGGCGACGGCGGTGACGGCGGCGGCGGCTGCAGCGGTGGCGGCGACGGCGTCGGCGATGGCGGCGGCGTCGGTGGCGTCGGCGGCGAGTGCGAGAGACGAGCCACGTGGCGATTGGGTGGTGGCGGCGGCGAGTGCAGCGGCGAGTGCAGCGGCCCGTGCAGCGGCCCGTGCAGCGAGGCAGACGCAAAAGCCAAGAGCGGCGGTGGCGGCGACAGCCAAGCGTGGTCCAGGCCATGGACGTGGTGCTTTTGGCCGGGAGGTGCGCTCGGTGCACTCACGGCCACGCCGACGCACTCTGATGGAAGCTGGCGCGAGCGGTCGTTACACGAGCCAAAGGTGCCCATGAACAGTTGCATGCCCAGGATAGCAAAGACGAGTTGAAGGGCGAATAGGACCCCAAGGACGTTGATGACGGACGGGAGAGACTCGAAAAGTGAGACGAGCACATTCCGCATGCCCGCATTGTGCGAGAGCAGCCGCAGCGGCCGGAGCACCCGGAGCGCGCGCAGCGACTGCAGAAAGGCGAGCGCGGGCACCACCTCGGAGAGCAGCGCACCAAGTGAGATGAGAAGCACTGAGAAGTCGAGCACGTTCCACCCACTGTGCAGGTAGCCGTAGAAGCCATACGCGATCGACTTGAGGATCGCCTCGAGCAGGAAGACAGCCGTGAAGAGCACATTGGTGACGGCGAGCGCCTCGGCGAGCTGTGAGGCCTCGTCGAGCCGCGGCGTGTCGAATGCGAGCGTGGCCGAAGAAATAATGACGCTCGTCATCAGCAGCACCTGCACCGACGGGAGCTCGGTAATGTAATGCGCCGCCCGCCGCAGCGGATCGCTCGGTGGAAGGCACCCGAGGGCCATGTCATCCTTCTGATCAATGGGCGCATCGGGCGCGTCCTCCAAGTCCTTCTCCATGGCCAAGACCCTCTTGCGCAACGCTCGCCATCCCTCGTCTGGCCTGTCCAAAAGCACGAGAGATAGTGATTTCTTCGCCTCCCAAGCTTCTGAGAGCGCCTTAAAAGCGACAGCGCCCAACTTGGCCCTTTGGAAAGATTGAAATTCCTTGTTGAAAGACTCCTCAGATTCCGACTTAGTATCCGAGCGTGAGAAACTTTCCGCTGCCGTTTCTGCCCCTTCCTCTTCTTGAAAGGCGTCGGCCTGCCCGTCGCCGTCCAAGTCCTTGGTGAAGAGCTCGAGCAGTACGGCGATCAGCAGGTTGACCAGGATGTACGTGCCGATACACGTGGCCGTGATGTAGTAGATGATGGCCGATGGACCTCCGACATTGAGACCGTCGAGCATGGGGGTGAACCAGACGCCGGTGGTGAGGACAAAGACGGAGAGGAGGGCGGGTCCGAAATAGTCGAAGTTATAGCGCGGCAAGGGCAGCAGCGGCGAGTCTCCGTAGCCGTGCTCCTCCGAGAACTGGCCGCCGAAGAGCTGCATGCCGAGCAGCGCGAAGATGGTGCAGATGAGGAACATGAGGAGTAGCACGTTCGACATCTGCGGGACCGCGTCGACGACCGTACTGATGATCTTGTACAGCCCCACCCACGAACGCATGAGGCGCAGCATACGTGCCACGCGCAGCATCCGTAAGATCCGCAGGAATGACAGGTTCGTGCCCGAGTTTGCAAAGAGCGCCGTGAGCACGATCTCCACGATGGACATGATAACGATAGTGCCGTCGAGCTGGTTCCACCCGTCGCTCCAATAGGCACGGCATCCCATCCCAAACACCTTGAGGCCCATCTCGATGATGAAGATCCATGTGATCCACTTGGCGGAACTCTCGAGCTGCGCAGCGTACGCGTCGCTCATTCCTTCGTACGGCATGCACATGAGCGCCATGTTGAGCACCACCAAGCCCAACGACGCGTGGCTCATGAGCGGGCCGTTCATCAGCACGGCGAGCGACGCACGTTGAGAGCCCGGCGCAGGCACGCAGTTGCACCACGGCCAGCAGCCGTCGTCGGCGTGCTCATCGTCGTTGTCGTCGTCGTCGTCGTCGGGCAACGTCGCCTTACCTGACCCCTTGCTAGCCTCACCAGCCTCGGCGCGCTCATCGTCGTCATCGTCGTCGTCATCGGGCAACATCACCTTGCCAGCATCCATACATGCCGACGGGCTCAACGCCATGTACGCACGGTCCTTTTCTTCTTCTTCATTGTCGGGGTCGGGCCACGGGAATGGCTTCTGTTGCTCGAGATACGGCGGCGAGGGCGGCGGTGAGACGCCGAGCGCCGAGCTCGACTTCTTTGAAAGGATACGAGCCCATGCCGCCGTCTTGGACGAGGCGGCTGCGGGGATGCTGCTCGGAGATGGTGAGACGCCGAGCGCCGAGCTCGACTTCTTTGAAAGGATACGAGCCCATGCCGCCGTCTTGGACGAGGCGGCTGCGGGGATGCTGCTCGGAGATGGTGATTGCCGATCGCGCTGCGCACGCCGCGCTTCGCGAGCTGCCGCTGCACGCGCGGCCTGCTTGGCGATCGCATTCTCTCCAGCCTGCGCCTCGGTGAATTTCTGAAAGAGAACTGCGAGGAACAGGTTGACGATGAAGAAGCCCCCGAGCACGATGAGGAGCAAAAAGTACACAAGCACGAGCGGCTGGCCCGTGGTATTGAGCATCGCGTACATGGTGGGCGTCCAACCATCGAAGCTGATCGTTTGGAAGACTTGTATGCTCGCCCACCCAAAATTGTCAAAGTTGGTGGCGCCGTAGTTGATGTTGTCATCAAAGTAGCTGCATGTCTCCCCGGCCGGGCACTCGATTTTGGACTCGAGGGGATTGCAAAAGACCCCAGTGTCAAAGTCCCGCTGCTGCTGTGGGCTGATGCTCTCCTCCCTCGCGCTCGCATCCGCCACGTTTCCCTTCAGCAGCCGACCGATGGACTCCAGCTCGCGTTGCGCCTGCGACGCCGGCCCATCGTTCAGGCGGTGCACGAGCCGGTGCACGTTGGGGAGCGGAAGCATCTCGCGCAGTTCGGGGCGGCCAAGCGTCTCTTGAAAGCCAGGCCACGCGCACCGGTGGTGCAGCTCGCCCTTGAACTGCTCGATGCCAAAGATGCCGCAGACGGTTACGAGCAGCCCGAAGAGCAGTGTGACGTCGCTGAGCTTGGGCAAAGCCGCCAGGATCGAGTTGACAAGGACGGGCATGCCCGGCAGCCGCTTGAGCGCGCGTAGCGGGCGCAGCGCGCGCACCGAGCGCACCACCGAGTAGTTGCCAACCGAAGGAAAGAGGATCGGAAGCCACGCGAGGCTCACGACTACAAAGTCGAGCTGGCACCATGCATCGTGCAGGTAGGCCCCGTCGTGGCCGACGAAGCCGTACGCGCAGATCTTGGCGAGCATCTCGAAGGTGAAGATTAACAGATACACCCACTCGCATACATCGATGAAGTGAGCTTTCGGAGTGCCCGGCGGGTCCAGCGGTGAATTCCAAGCCATGGTGACGCAGTTCGCCAAGATCGTGACCAAGATGAAGGCATCGAACGGCGCCCACTCGACGAGCTTGATGGCCCAGCGCCGCGGCGCGTGACCGACTTCGAGGAATCCGAAGGTCCTTGACGAGTAGACGCGACCGCTGGGCCCGATGACTTCAGTGCACGGCGGGACCTTGTCGAGGGCCTCGAGACCCTCCAGGTTGTAAAGATAGTCCTCTGGCTTCTCCTTCTCACGCTCGTGGGTCTTGATGCCTGCTGCGCGTGCTGCTGCATTCATGGGCACACCTGCTATTGGTCTGCCCGATAGTATACTATCAAAGGCGCGACTACGGAGGTACCAGAGCTGCCCACCTTCGATGTACTGGTGCTCTGGCGCTAGGTCGACTTCTGTCCCTTGAAAGTTCCACAGCTGGGGCTTGGCTGAGTGAGCCTCCTCCACGCCGCGGGCATTGCGCTTGATCAAGCGACGGTCGATCCGCTCTGTACCGCCCCGGAGAAGCGGTAATGGTGATGGTGGTCCTGACGTAGATGGCGGTGGAGGTGATGGCGGTGGAGGTGATGGCGGTGGAGGTGATGGCGGTGGTGATGGCCTCGACGCCCCGGTGAAGACGCTGGGGAGGCAGTTGATTTTCCCCTCGCTCAAGCACGCGTCGCTGCCGTCAGGGGCTGTGTCGACCATGCGCTGCAGAGGGGCGCCTGTCGAATTCGATCACCAGCATTAGGTCCTCTCTCGAGAAGCGCCCCTCACGCCCAATTTTCTAAGGTCGAACACTTTATTAATTGAACTTAATTAAAACAGTTAGCGCTCCGCGACGCGCTAACTCCCCCCAGCGCTCCGCGCGGGGCTCCGCAAAAAGTAATTTTCGGGGGAGCCGGGCCTCTAAGGATCTTAGGTTCTAGTTGCCACAACACCGATATTAAGCTGTCACTTTGACTTTGTGCGTTGCGACTGAAACTGGTGACAGGTCTGACACGAGGAGTGCGATTGCTGTACTGTAGCGTGGTTGTGTGGAGCCTATATGCGGCGTGAGCCAGCGGCAAACGCAGCAAAGTACAGTACCAGTAAGGGGTCAGAGTGAAGTACCTTCCCTCATCCACAATGGAGGTGTGTACTCATGTACATGCGCACGGTTTAGAACCCCGGGGTTCTGGGCCTCGCCGCCACTGTGCGCACATCTCAATCCTCAATCTACAGAACCCGTTACAGATAACCCCACAGTCCGACGGTGCGTCAGCACTATCGATACTGTACAGTACCGGTATCCACGATCCGACGCCATGCAGGTGCGGGATGACTTGCGCCACTGCGTGACCATGCATCCCTCCGGCTGCTTCAGCCGGCGCGAAGCCGACCGTCAGAATCAGAAGGCTCTGCGTAATCTGTCAGTGGCATTCACGAGGGACGGCATCAACTACTTTACCCTGGGCAAGGAGCTGGCTCAAGCTGGGCCGAAAGCCGTTGACCTGACTTTCTCTTACAACATGACAACCGGCGAAGTATCACACGCTGAGTGGGTCGCCTGCGATTGCGATGCAGCCTCTCATTGCTACTCAAAGAGCAGATGCGATGCCCTTGCACACTACGGCCGTGTTCCATCTGTACCAGAGTCCCTTGTGATGCCTGATATTGGCTATGGGCATGCGAGTAGTACGCGCAGCATGGTCCGTTTCATGGCAACGCAGGAGCCATTCATGCTCGACGCGTTTTTGAGAGTTTTTCGCGCAACCTGCGCAACTGCAGATGGTTTTTTTGTGGATTCGGGAGCGAACGAGGGGATGTGGACGTTGCTCGCTGCTGCACTTGGCTGTAGTGCAATCGCCATCGAGCCGCAGCCACAGTGCCACAAAAGCATCGCGACGAGCTTGGAAGCGAACCACTTGTCTGCGCACATGCTGAACGCATTGCTGGCGCCCGATAATGTGACGGTCATGATTGATACCTCTAAGCCCTGCTTCGGTGGTTATCAAGGATTGAACGCGGAGCCCAAGACGCCGCCACGATCGCAATCGCTGGTCGCTGTTCACTCGATGCGCCTCGACCAGCTGCCGCAGCTCACGACGACAACCTCGCGAATTGAGCTTTGGCATGTGGACGTGGAGGGGGCGGAGGTGATGGTTTTGCGCTCTGCAGCGGGCCTCTTTGCGCGCAACAAGATTAAACGGGTCATGGTTGAGTTGGCCCATCACCACTGGTTCAAATATGGAATCGCCTCTATGGATGAAGGTTACGCTGAGCTGCGCACTATCTTTCACGGCTGGCACTGTGTCTGGGCATGCAACGGATCGCCCTTTCCATGGACCCCTCTCACACGCCGCGGGGTCTTGAGATGTGCAACGCCGTGGACAAACTGGAGTGACCTCGGCTGGGGTCTTTTTGACGTCTTCTGTGTTGCGCCGGGGGCTGAGAGTGAGACCTATCAAGGTGAGAGAAAGAGTGGATCACGGGCTCAGCGTCGTTCAGGACGTGGACGAGGCACAGGCCGAGAGTTGTCCCGCTGAGTGGTGAGTGTCTCTCGCGATACCGGGGTATCGTCTACTCTTATACGCGCGGTCCGTACGGGTTAGAAGTAGAACCCAACCGTGCCCTACCGGCGGACAGTATTTATGTGGTCCGTAGCCGCGCCGACGCGGCCCGGTCCGAGGTGCTGCGAGGAGGCAGCTGGCCGGGCAGGCAGCTGGCAGGGCGCCCACAGCGTCTCCCGGCTGTGCCGGTCCCCGCATCGTACTTGGCTTTGCGTTGTGCGATCCGCAGGAGACGAGATAGTAGGTAGTCTTAAGTCTATGCGTTATAGTGTCTATAATCACGTCAATCGGGCGAAAGAGTTACGTCGTGGTACAAAACTACAAATCCCTCCGGATCCTACGCTCCAGTCGAGCGCGATCCTGAGAGCTGAGTCGAACGGATTCGATGCGTGCGGTTACGATCCGACGAGAGGACGTGGCGCGAGTCGGTCAGTCGGACCGCAGCGCAGTCTGCTCCTCTCAATCCACGCCGAAGCATCGTCTGCACGGCGCAATTGGCACGGCGGTTTCTCACCTCTCTTCCCGACTCCGATCTCCTACCGATCTCCGTGTCTCTCTCCCATTTCCCACGCGCTGACAAGTGTGACGTGACCATTCTGCAGCCAAGTAGGGCGGTCGGGTCGGCAACGCTCTCAAGTCTACACGCCACACGCGTTGCTGCGTGCTTGCGGCGTTGGACTCTCATTCCGTGCCATCTCCCCTTTCCCCAAGGCTCAAACGGTCGTCGTGCACTCGGCGCTCACAGCGCCACCACCCCTGTAGTTGATGCCATACGGAGATCACGCCAGATGACGCCAGATGACGCCAGATGACGCCAGATCGTCTCTACAGCCCCTTCACCACAGCGGTTACATCAGCTGCACCGCCTGCGCGCCGAGCGCGAGCGAGAGGCGCTCCGCGTACGCAGCATCGTACGTAGCCGCATGGCGCTCAAACTCGCGAAGCATACGGTCGGCCAGCGCCACCGGCACACGCGCGTCGTCCGCAATGGCGCATGCATGCATCGCCTTTCGCAGGTCCGTGAGCATGCGTTTGTGGTCGTTGCGGTGGGATGCGCGGGCAGATGCCTCAGCCGAGAAGGCGCTCACGACGGCGCTCGCCCCGGCGCCGTGGCGGGCGGCCACCTCGGCGGCCTCCGCGGCGGCGGCCGCCTGGTACAAATGTGCATCCAACAAGGCCTCCTCCCGAGCAAAGTGGGCCTCATACGCTTTGAGAAGGAGCGCTGCGCTCGCTCCATCGCGCCGCGTGCGCAGCTGCTCGAGGGCGGCCTCGCACGCGGCGTGGTCGGCGTCCAGTGCAGCCACGAGCACCGAAGCCGTCGGCTGCAGAGGCGCGACCAGCACGTCGTCCTCGGCCGTCGGCGTCGTCGGCTCAGCCGCAGCCATCTCGTCCGCGGCCACCGTCTCGCGAGAACGTTTCACATTCTCCACGGGCGGCGGCGCACGGGACGACTTATGTCAACTGCCGCCGTCGAAGCAGCCCTCGGCCGACTCGTCCCCACAGTCCTTCGCCTTCGCCACCTCGCCGCAGCCGCCCGGACCGCAGCCGCCCCCTTGCGCCTTGCCCGCCGGCTCGCTGATCACCGTCAAGTTGTCCATTCGGATGCGAAGGGGCGTACCTGTGGGGAGGGCATGGCGCCGTGGTGAAGACTTGCATGCAAGCAGTGTCCACTATCAAGTTGTCCATTCGGATGCGAAGGGGCGTACCATCCGTGAGCCTGACCACGCAGCGCCCCTCGGGGTCGCCCTCGGGCCCCTGCACGCACACGCCGTACGTGCCGTTCAGGTCCGCACGGCTCTTCAGCCCGTGCAGCCTCACTGTCTCCCCGGCTGGGATGGTCGGCCCCGGCAGCGCCGGAGGCACGCCGCCGCTGCTCTTCTTGTCGATGAGGGCTGACAAAAGGGTCTCAACGTGCCCGAAGGCGGCCCGGGGGCCTACCTGCTGGTACGCCGTCGTCGCACGGCAGACGACCGAGTGCGACGAGTCCAGCACGATGAAGCCGTTGCAACCCAGCTGACCCCACGCCGGCATGTCATTGTCAGAGCCGATGTATGAGATGGTGCAATCCTTGAGCTTGAGCCGGGTCGCAAATGTCTCCGCGAGCCCGGGCCCGTCGCAGCTCACGAGCAGGAAGCTGGCCTTGCCCTTGAAGCGGCGCGCCCAATCGTCGCACTGCTCCGCGCAAGGCCAGCACCCCCCTCACCCGGTGAACAGGTGGAGGACGGCGGGCTGGTTGGGCGTGAGGACCTCGGAGAGAGGCTTGCGCTCGCGCTTGGCGCGCGGCGAGGGGTAGTTGGAGACCAGGCTCACGTATGTCACGGGCGGTCGGACGACTGGCTGCGCCATCGGCCGTGACGCACCGGCAGGGAGGGAGAGAAAGCGTCGTCGCAAAAACTAGGGTCCACCATGGGTGGACAGTCCCATGCCGGGTATGAATAGTGGTGTGAAATCCTTGTTTGGCCCAGCCACGACGAAAGTACAGCTTCCTTATGGAAACCTTACAACATCTGTGTTCACAGCTCCACACGGCGCGCGCGCACACACTCCACAACCACGCAACAACCAAGTGCAGCGCTGCCTGGTCGGTCGGCTGGGAGCTCTCAGTCTTTGCATGCACGTCCGTTACTGTACGCCATGGACGGTGCCCGCTGCCCTCCTATCAGTCGAAGCCGTGTGCACTGATGAAGGGAGCCATGTTGCCCCGCCACCCGGCATCATATCCTGCGGCGAGATTCAGCAGGAGATCTTGCGGCAGTTCTTAGATCCCCGGTAGGCGGATGTACATGGAATAGTTGTTGCCTGCGGGTACGATGGAAGTTGCTCCGCCGATGTAGCAGTGCTGCTGCGACTTGTCCACTGCGTACGCGGTGCATGCTGGGTTCTTATCGCAGCTCTGCTCGCAGACGAACGACGGCAGCTCGTAGGTGGCGATCAACTGCCACGTGTCAGTGGCCGCATTCGCGGGGCACTTCTTGAAGGTGGTGCCCGCCGGGCCCTTCACGAAAGTTCCGACGGTGGTCTCGCTGCAGCGGTACATGTGAACAAAGGAGGTCTTGTCCGGATCTGCCAACGCCCACTCAATTGCCGTGTTCGATGACGTCGGAGGGACGCTGGGATCGTCCAGCAGCACCTGATCGGCGTTGTTCGCCTCGCCGATTCCAAGCATGACTTCTTCTGGGAGCGGAACGCCCGGGATGGCCATGAATACCTGCGAGCGTGTCCGCGCAAACGGGCATGAGAGTGGGAGAGTCCTTTTGTGGCCCTTGCACACACGCACCATGCTAGACGCCGACGGCACGACTCCTGCTGCCTTTGTCGTAGAGCCTGGAAAATAGACGCCAGGCACCGTCACGTAGTCCGACGCGTTGCCGGCCGCCATAGCGGTTGAGACAAGCGCAGCGATCATCATTGTTGTGAGGTGAACTTGCGCCAAGCACGAACTCACGCACGGTCCTTTTAGGGCGGTAGGGCCGACAAGTTTGTCATTCGTGCTTCTAGACTGACTGATGAGCCGTGTACATGTAGGATACCTATACTGGTTATCGCATTTCCTGGGGTTTAAATGCGTTCCTTACCCGAATGCGTATCAAACGTGCTTTACTTGACCCAAGTGGGCGAAGGGGGAACTTTAGTGGTCTTTATAGTTTATTTCGTCTTACTACTATTGATCTAGTTTTCATGTTTATAAGGCCTCAACCCCACACCTGTTTGGGAATTGAATGTTTTCCTAGTACCTAGACCTAGTCGAGTGGCCCGCAACCGACCAACCGTGGCATGGGTAGCACAAGTTTGCAATCAGTCGACCTGTGCAGAGTTTTGCGGTGTTGGCGCGGTGCACCGACCGACCGTCATGCCGACCGTCGACCGTGCCTCGGCACAGTCTGGCTGGCTCTTTCCCACAAACACCTGAACCGCGCGTGCTCGACTGCGGCTGTCGCCTACGCGGACCTGCTGCCGGGGTGCCGGTGCTCTCCCCTACATCTGGTCAACGGTTTGGCCTCGGAACATTTCAGTTCTCAGATCCCCGGTAGGCGGATGTACATGGAATAGTTCTTGCCTGTGGGCACGACGGAAGCTGGACCGCCGATGTAGCAGTTCTGCTGATCCTTGTCCACAGCATACACGGTGCATTCTGGGTTCTTATCACAGCTCTGCTCGCAGACGAACGCCGGCAACGCATAGGTCGCGATCAAGCGGTACGTGTCGGAGGCCGCATTCATGGGGCACTTCTTGAAGGTGGTGCCCGCCGGGCCCTTCACGAAAGTTCCGACGGTGGTCTCGCTGCAGCGGTACATGTGAACAAAGGAGGTCTTGCCCGGATCTGCCAACGCCCACTCAATTGCCGTCGTCGATGACGTCGGAGGGACGCTGGGATCGTCCAGCAGCACCTGGTCGGCGTTGTTCGCCTCGCCGATCCAAAGAATGGGTACCTCTGGGAGCGGAACGCCCGGGATGGCCATGAATACCTGCGAGCGTGTTCGCGCAAACAGGCATGAGAGTGGGAGAGTCCTTTTGTGGCCCTTGCACATACGCACCATGCTAGATGTCGACGGCACGACTCCTGCTGTCTTTGACTTAGAGTTTGGGAAAAAGACGCCAGGCACCGTCACGTAGTCCGACGCGTTGCCGGCCGCCGCAGCAGACGGGACAAGCGCAGCGAACATCATCATGGTTGTGTGTGTGAAGAACATCAGAGGTTGCAAAGAGCTCGGACGGCGCCGCTCCGCAGCAGGACCCGACATTGAAGACGACGAAATTCCTGATTTGACAAACACGTCCTGATAGAAGCCCCTCTTCACCTACATTGTACCTCGCCTCATTTATTCCTGTCGAGACGAAGTGCGGGAATCTCCGTCGGCGGGCCGTCGGAGGCTCCGACAACTTCTCGTCGTGGTCTCCGCTCCCAGGGTCGTTTTCATGCTGCCTCTCTCCCCCTTTTTCTTCGCGGTGCCCATGTTGCACAGCGCGGTGCCCAATGTCACGCTGTGCAACTATACAATCCACGTGCAAAAGGGCTGCAGTCCCTCGCGCGACTGGATTCTCACCGCACGCCACGTCCCAGACAACACCCTGACGGTGGCGAACTTCGGGATGATGTGTGTCGACGAAACCACCTGCGCGAGCAAGGCCATGTCCGCCGATGCGGCGGCGGAGGTGTGCGCAGCGGCAAAACTCTGCGCGGGCCAAGGAGGAGCCCGTGTCATCAATGCCCAGAGCGGCTACGCGCTCGCCGATGGGCAAGACTGTTGCGTCGAGGGCGAGGTCAGCCTGCAAGGTTCCCAGATGGCCAACTGCACCCCCAGCCCGCCACTGTACATGTGCATCGAGGAGACCGGATGCTCGTACTGCCCGCACCCGCTCTACTGCCCCTACGCGGTCCCCAAGGAACAGTGTGAAGACACCTGCAACCCCACTTACCTCTGCGTAGACGGCTCCTGCCAGCCGTGCCCAGACCCGTACAACTGCCCGGGTGCAGTGTCCCTCTCAAAGTGCAACTCGATGTGCAGCGCGCCGACCCCGCTGTTCCAGTGCATCGATGACGGCTGCCATCAATGCGCCGACCCTTCCAATTGCCCGAACTCGACCACCTTCCAGAGCTGCAACTCGACCTGCGCCTACTCGCAGCCGTGGTACCAGTGCGTCATCGACGTGGGGTGCGTGAAGTGCAAGGACCCGATCTCATGCCCCAACGCAACTTCTCACCAATCGTGCCTCACCAAGTACGACAAGGGCTGCTGAGGTCGATCGGAGCACAGGTACCAACTTCTCACCAATCGTGCCTCACCAAGTACGACAAGGGCTGCTAAGGTCGATCGGAGCGCGGGTACCCGCTCGCCACGGCGCTCCCTCCAAAGTACCCGCTCGCCACGGCGCTCCGTCCAAGGTACCCGCTCGCCACGGCGCTCCTACCAAGGAACCCGCTCGCCACGGCGCTCCGACCGAGATACATGTAGAAACCGGGGCCGCGCTCGTAAGCGTGGCTCCACTCCGTGGGCTCGCTGAGCCCTGCATGCGCTTTCGATCCATTCGGTTCTCTGGTCTCACAAGTGCACGAGGTGGACTCGGGACAGAGGCGGCACAGAGGGGCAGCGCCCTCAGCGCGCCGCACGAGGTGGACTCGGGACAGAGGCGGCACAGAGGGGCAGCGCCCTCAGCGCGCCAACCCTAAAACTTATATCAGAAGTTGTATCTTGTCTTAATCCTCCTCAAGGGGGAGCCTCGGGGGGCATTTGACTGTACTCTGCTTATGACTTCTGACTGAAGTTGCGTTGCGCCGAGGACCGAGAGGTGTGTTGGTGTGTGAAATGTCCCGAAATGGAAATTCCACCCCTTAAGATTCCACACCTCCTGCCTCCGGTCGGACGTTGAAAAACCCGAGCGCGCGCAGCGCGCGCGAGCGCGCGCAGCGCGACCGACTAACTTTTTGGGATCGCCCGTCCGCCCACTCGCGACCGCCCCGGCAACCCATGGTGCTGACTCCGAAGAACCAGCGCCAGCCGCAGTGGAGAGAGCCCGCGTACTGGAAGAGTACCGAGCAGCGCGGCATGAGCCCGCGGACGGAGGGGTTCTCCGAAAACGGCTACATCATGCCGGGCACATGCCCTGCGCCAATGTACTCCGACCCCAATGGGCGTAATGTGATCTCTATGCCCGGTTCGGTGGCTGGCATGACCGCCAAGTCCAACATGGACGCGCAGTGGGCGGATGCGTCCATCTGGTGGCGGATGGCCGTCATCATCCGCATGCGCCGGCTCGACCTCATCGAGATCATGCACGGCTTTGATCCGAAGGACTGCAACAAGTTTGAGCAGACGGTCTTCCAGCGCGCGCTGGCGGACTGCTTCGGCAACCAGTGGGGCGAGCTCGGCATGACGGCTGCAGAGTACGAGGAGATCACCGCCCCGTACCTGACCGGCCCGCCCTCGGCGCCCGGCCAGCCTCCACCAATGATCGGCTATCGCCGCTTTGCATGCGACCTGATGAAGATTGCGGAGGAGCAGATCAGTGATCAGGACACGAAGATCGCGATGGCGATGCGAGGCAAGGCAACCGTCACGCCGCTCAATCAAAAGGTCGCGCCGCGCCGATAAGCTCCGCGACGGGAGACTGAGCGCCACGGCAACAGGATATGGTTAGAGCAGCACCTCTCGGCGAACACGGTCGATGTATACGCGTTTAGCTCATGGGAGGTGTCGTCGATTCGGTGATTGTTAGTTCCACAGCGGCGAAGTGGCGTCGTGTTTTGCTGCGTATCGAGAAATGTATCAATGTGAATGTCGGGGCGGGGCGAGTGTTTTAAAGGTAGTAAAATACCGGGTTTCCGGATCGCCGCGATCGCGATCGCGGATCGGGCGCTCCTACGCGACCGGCGGCAGCGGCGTCCGACGACCGATTATTATCTTAAAATTCTTATCATATGCGCCGGTTGGCGGCCTACCGTGGTCAAACGCGAAACGGTACGCGGATCTCGCGCCGATGGCGGGGCCTAGGCGGGGCCGCGCAGACCGCGGTCGTCGACGCGGTCGAATCGCGGGGTCCGGGGAGATCGATTGATATGCGTCGCGTTGCGGTTGTGCTTACAGCTTAGGTTGTGCTTATGTGGCAAGGTTGCTTCGGCCATCGCGGTCTTCTCCCAGCGTGTACCAGTACGCCACGCGGTTGCTGCCCGGAGCCCGCGCGCCGCGCGCCACGCCGCGCGGTGGCGCGTCGTCGGGTTTTCAAGCCGAGCAGTGGCCGCGGACGCCCGGTCGGACCGGAGCAGGTCGAGGTGCCGCCCCCTGAGCCGAGACCAGCATGACCATGAGACCAGCAGCAGCCACCGGGATCGCGGCCGCATCCCCCGTATCACTGCCACCGACGACAGCGCTTTAGCGCTTACGACAGCGCCCGACCGCCGCTCTCGCTAAGGGGGGTGTCCACAGACCCCTTACTCTCGCGGTTCCCGCCGTACCGGATCTTGCTACTTGCATCTTCCGGGAGATGCAGGGCCAGGGAGGGATGCCCGGTAGAGAAGATGCCGCAGTCCGGGATCAGCGGAGACACGAGTCGCGTTGAGTCGCGGGAGCTCGCGACGCACATATGTGTTGCACGCGACGTGAGCGTGACGGTGACGAACGATCCAAGTTCCAACAGGACGCGTGATGAAATCTAACCTCGCGCGCCGCCGCCAGCACGGGCACGCAGGGGACGCACGCGCAAGGTTCAAGGTTGGGCTTCAAGGACAAGGTCCAAGGTGCCCGCATAAATAAGTGAAAGGTATACTAATCGAAAGGTGTTAATTCGATTGGTGACAAATTGGTATACCGGTTCAAGATTCAAGGTGCCCGCCCACCACGTTACAGCCTGGCTCATTCTGCCCATGCGCGCCACAGCACGGCCAAATGCCAGAGGCCGCATCCCAGGGGGCTTCATGCCGACGGCATTTGAAGTCATGGTCGGGGTGAAATCGGACGGCGCAGTGGGTGCACAGGGCGGCGGCGGTGGCGGCGGGAGAGACTCGCTTGCGGATCGTGCGCTTGCCGCTTGCATCGTACACGTCATCAAAGCTGCCCCCACAAGGGTCGACTACCTGAGGCCCATATTAGGCAATCACGTGCACTCAGAGGCCATCACCATCAGCAGCGCAGCACCTCAAATCGGCCGACGCGCAATCTCATTCACTCCGAGGCAATCACCATCAGCGCACCTCAAAGCGGCCGACGCGCTTATTGCCATCCCAAGCTCCGCTGTGTACAGAGCCCTTACAATCATAGTACACGCCGTCGCCATGGGCAGCGCCGTGAACGAACATGCCCACATGTGCCGATCCGTCGAGTAGTAGCAACTCGCCCATTCCGTGGGGATGCCCCTTGCCTGTGCCGATTGCAATCAGAGGCAATTAGAGGCAAGCAGAGGTAATCAGAGGCCATTTAGAGGCCAATTAGAGGCGAGCCGAGGCGATCAGAGGCATTCAGAGGCCATTTAGAGGCCAGCTTGAATTTTGAGGCCAATTAGAGGCGACCAGAGGCGATCCGAGGCGATCAGAGGTCGTGCAGATGACCGTTACCGTCGGAGCGGCCGATGAAGAGCGCGCCGCCTCGCAGTGCCACCAGCCCAACGCCGCCTCCGCCTCCGCCGCCTCCGCCTCCGCCGCCTCCGCCTCCGCCTCCTCCGCCTCCGCCTCCGCCTCCGCTTCCGCCTCCGCTTCCTCCGCCGCCACCGCCGCCGCGAGCGCCGTCATGAGCGCCGTCGCGAGCGCGAGAGTCGAAAGGATTCCGACCCAAAAAGGGTCCGCCATGAGATCCTGCACCAGTCTTCCCCGGAGCGCTGAGCGCTGTCGTCGCCGGCTGTGAATGATCCAGCTGTGAATGACCAAGCTGTAGCTTTTTGGTGGCGGCGTGCGAGGACGATGGCGGCGGTCCGAGCAGCGAAGGCAGCGCGGCTGCAATTCCCGCAGCGCCGCCCTCCGCGCCCCCCCCCGCAAGCAACTGTAGCCGATCCATCGCCGCGAGCCTGTCGGCCGTTGAGGCGCCCTTGTCACGCGCGAGCGCCACATCAGGATGGAGGGAAAGCTGCTGTGCGAGCAGCTCGAGCATCTCATTCGAAGACGCACCTTCGCCCCAGGGGTTCTGGGCGGCCTCCCAAGCGTCCGCCTCGTCCGCCGTCATGGCGACGCAGCGCAGCCCTATGGAGGGAGGCAAGCAGCGAGGCCATCAGAGAGGCCATCAGCGAGGCCATAGGGAGGCCATCAACGAGGAGGTCATCACGTGATGCCACCAAGGAGGCCATCAACGAGGCCATCAACGAGAGCATCCGCACCAATCAGAGGCCATCATAGGCAATCAGCGTCGTACGCTCACCCTTCTCCACCTTCCAGCCCGGCGTCACCTTCCAGCTCTTGTCACTCAGGTCGGGCGAGGCGCACCCGCCGTCGCGCAGGAGCATGACGCCCATCGCGGTGCCGAGCTGGCTCTCGAGCTGCGCCATCCAGCCGCTCCCGTTGAAAGCGATCATGTGCTTCGGGCGCAGGTGGTGCTGCCACACAGGCCGGTCGTTGACGAGCCGATCGGGCACGAGGCGAAAGAGACCCTCGTACGAGGCCGCGAGGCCGTGCAGCTGCGCATGCTCGTGGAACTCGGCGCCGTCGTACGCGAACCGAAGCGCCGCGGGTGGCGGCCGCACCTCCTCGAGCTCCCACTCCGGCATCAGCTGGACGAAGGCGCCAGGGAAGATGCCCTTTCGCTTGCCGCACGAGCCTTCCCACCAGCCGTCGGAGCCCTGGTCGGTCACAAGCACGAGATCGCCCACGGCGAGCGAGATCTCACCCTTCTGCTCGGCGTGGAAGGATTGCATGCAGCGGGCCTTGCCCATGGCGCCACTTCTAGGCGATGCACACGCAAATCCGAAAGGCGCGCTCACAATGCGCAATCTGCCGAAAACTTTTCGCGCCATTACAAGTAGTGTGAACGATTTGTACAATGACACACACAGACACTCTTTGTCTGGCCTTCAACACCAACAACAAGTATGCGCATGCATGCTTTCAAACGGCGACCCGATAACGAAACATGAAAACTTCGACACTAGACGCTCTAGACCCATTTCCTTTTGCGTTCTTGTCGCTGCGTCCCTCTCAGCCTGCTCGCTGCTTCCTTTTTATGTCGAACGTCCGGGTGCTCGTGCACCTGACGGTGCGGGCGGAAACGTCACCCGGCGATGCGCTGGTCATCGTGGGCTCCACGCCCCACATGGGGAGCTGGGATGCGAGTGCCTCGCAGGCCAAGATGAGGCGCGTCGAGGACAGATCCAGCAATGCGTGGCGCTGCGAGTTCTGGGTCAGCGCCAACGAGGAGCTGGAGTACAAGGTGGCGATCGTGCGGGCCTTCGACGCCGGCGCCGGATGGGCCGTTGATGACTTCAACGTGCAGTTTGAGGACGTCAGCCGACAACTCATCCTCGCTCCAGACGAATATTCTGACGGTGACTTTGCGCGCCTGAGCCTTGAGTTTGGTCAGCCAGGGGACGTGCGCCTTCGGCAGCAGCAGCAGCCGAAGCTGCACAGGGCTCGAAAGGCGTATGCGAAACGCGCCGTCGCGCTCATCGCTGAGGAGCGCAAGAGCGAGCGGCTACACGAGTCGTGCCCTCCTTGCATCTCGCCTCGTACCTTCCTCGAACGCGTCGTGACGCCTGCGGCAGGCCCCGCTGCGCACCTCACCGCTGCGCTCGCCGCTGCGCCGCGCATGCCCCCTGCAGAGCCGCCCCGAGAGCGCCCCCTCGACCATACTAAGGACCAACATACCCTGGACCGCCACCTAGAGGGAGTGACTGTGAATGAGAATACCCGGGACCGCCACCTCGAGGGAGTGACTGCTGTGAATGAGAATACCCGGGACCGCCACCTCGAGCTTAACCTCGAGCACCGCCATGAGCTGATGTCGCCTTCCGCGCCCCGGGAGGTACCGACATGGAACATGCCGAGCCGTACGCTCAGCCACTTGACGCCGCAGCCACGTCCCGTCGAGCTGACGGCTGAAGTGACGTCTGAGGAGGGGCATGCTGACTGCTCTCCACCGGCCGGTGTGGAATGGTTGCGCGCGCGCCTCGCTAGCGCACGAGCTGCCTCAGCCGCTGCTCTCAACATTACAAGTGCTCGGCAGGACGCTCGGAAGGTAGCTGTCGCCGCTCCTAGCCCGGTCGTCTACGACGCACTGACCGGCCGCCGGCAGCTGCCAACGCCGCCGACCTCGAGCTCGACAGGTGGTGCGCAGACTACGACGCCAACTCGCGGCGTCATGTCACTCGGTCCCGGCTCCCCACTCCCCGCTCACTACCGACTCCGCCTCGCCCCACCGTCCCGCTACACTCCATGGGCGCCGCTAGAGGCTGTGCCGACGCCCCCTGCGACACCAGCACCCGTGGCTGCTGCGTCTGCCCAGAGCATAGTTTGCACCCCTGTGAGCGATGTATTGAGCGCTCCACCGATCGCCCCAGCTGCACCGCCGACCGCACAACACACGCCGCCGTCGCGCCCAATACAGCGCCCCAAGGAACTTACCCCGGCACCTTCTCACGCGCGCACCTCACGGACCTACGTGCGCACGCTGTCGTCTCCAAAGCCCATTCGCGAGGCTCGCGTGCCGCCTGCGGTGCGTAGGCTCATGTTGCATGCGCACCTTGCCAACATGGGCATGTGACGCTCTCGAGCGACGACCGATGCGGCGTGGTCGGAGACCGGTTCTGGTAAGAAGTTACAATTGTTCTTCCACAGAGTCGCGAGAGTGGCGCAGACACAAACCGCCACACAAGCGTGCCCCGCCCCGGAGTCGGTAGAGCGCGTGCTGCGCGGGGCGGCGCTGCCTCGCACTCGAGAAAAAGGTGAAAGCTGCGTGAAACAGATTTGTTGCATTTTCTTCAAACCATTTGAGCTTTCCAATTGCAATACCATGTTGGGTTTATCATGAGGTTTATCATTGGGCGTATTCCTCAAAGCTCAATTCTTCGAGCCGCAGCTGATGTGGTCGTGGTCCAGTGGTGCAGCAGCTGCTGCTCCAGGCGGATGATTAGAGCATTAATTATAGAGCATGTGGTGACCCATAGGTTGAGATTGCACAGGCCGTCGTGCCTAAGCCCCTAACCCTCACCCAGGACGTGCCGATCTTGGAGAAACGCCCGGGCGCTTTCCTTCCAGGGGGTGTCAGTCGAGCGCGCGGCGCGCGCCGCTCACCAGCGCCGCGTGCTCCGTGGCGCTCAGCGGCACAAACGATCTTGCCGCCGCGTCTCGCACGAAGAGGTCGTCCCCGCCAGTGAGGCGAGGGTCGCAGCCCGCCGCCTGGAGCGCTGCCTTTTTGGGCTTGAACGTCTGCGTAGTCTCGATGGGCGTCGTGCCGCGCAGCAGCCGGATGAAGCGCGGATGCGCGTACCTAATGAGGGTGGTCATCACAGATGATCAGAGGCAATCAGAAGCAATCAGAGGCGACTGACGAAGCGCGGATGCGCGTACGGCGGCAGCTGCTCGTCCAGCGCCGCGTACAAGCGCGCCATGTCGGGCGCGGGAGCTCCGATCTCCATCTCGAGCGCCGCCATGCCCACGCGACCGTCCACGTGAGGCACCGCCACGCCGTACCTGATGAGGCAGGCCATCAGACGCAATCAGACGCAATCTCCGTCCACGTGAGGCACCGCCACGCCGTACCTGATGAGGCAGGCCATCAGACGCAATCAGACGCAATCTCCGTCCACGTGAGGCACCGCCACGCCGCACCTGATGAGGCAGGCCATCAGAGGCCATCAGACGCAATCTCCCTCGGGGCGGCGTTCCTGATGAGGAGCACCATCAGAGGCACTCAGTCAGGCCATCATCAGCTGCCATCAGAGAGGCCATCCAGGGGGCGAGTACTCGCGCATAAGCAGCCCACGTACACGACGCACTGAGCCACGCGTAAGTGGGCGATGCCGCCCAGGACGGCGGCTACCTCGGCAGTGCTCACGTTCTCGCCCTTGTACCGGTATGTGTCGCCCATTCGGTCGACGAAATAGACGAAACCGTCGGCATCCGCCTGCAGCAGGTCGCCGGTGCGGAACCAGCAGTCGCCACGTTATATAAAGTGGAAGCCATCAAGGTCAATCAAGGGAGATCGCACCTGCAGCAGGTCGCCGGTGCGGAACCAGCAGTCGCCACGCTTGAGCACATCGAAGACGAGCTTGCGCCGTGTCGCCTCGCGATCCGTGTAGCCGGCGAAGTTGCGAGACGCATCGCGCTGGTCCACCTGCAGGCATGCACTCAACTGCCATCAACAGCCGCCCTGGGCGCCATCGTGAGCGAGCCGTGGCAATCGACGGCAATCAGTGGCACTCAGGGCGCCATCGTGAGCGAGCCGTGGCAATCGACGGCACTCAGTGGCACTCAGTGGCACTCAGGCGCACTCAGGCGCACTCACCTTGCCCAGCAGCTCGCCCGGCTCCCCCGGCTGGCACGGGACGCCCAACCCATCAGGGCCCCGGAGCAGCGCCCCCGCGCCGTCCCGGGCACAACCGGGCTCCGCCGTCTCGGGCGCGAGGCGCATCAGGCAGACGGGGTACAGAGGCTTGAGAAGCGGCGAGATGAAACCGACGGCGCCGGGGTGATTCTCGGTGTTGGCGAGATTGGCGTTGCCTTCTGTGGAAGCATAGACTTCGCCTACGCGCGGGATGCCGAAGCGGGAGACCAGGCGAGGCCAGACGTCCGGTCGGAGCCCGTTGCCGAAAAAGAGGCGCACGCGATGGGAGCGCTCGTGCTCCGAAGGCGGCGCATGCACGAGGTAACGGCAGAGCTCGCCCACCTGCATGCAAGGTCATCAGAGGTCATCAGAGGTCATCAGAGGTCATCAGAGGTCATCAGAGGTCATCAGAGGTCATCAGAGGTAACGGCAGAGGTCATCAGAGGTAACGGCAGAGCTCGCCCACATATTGCACGACGGTGCACTCGTTCGTGGCCACGTCTTTCCAAAAGGTACTTGCCGAGAACTTTCGCGCCAGGACCATCGGGATACCGAGCCACCAGCAGATCGAAAAGGCACCTGCATGCATGCAATCAGAGGCACTCAGCGAGGCACTCAGAGAGGCACTCGGCGAGGCGCTCAGAGAGGCAATCAGAGAGGCACTCAGAGAGGCACTCAGAGAGGCACTCAGAGAGGCAATCAGTGAGGAAATCAGAGAGGCACTCAGAGAGGCAATCAATAAGGAAATCAGAGAGGCACTCAGAGAGGCACTCCGAGAGGCTCTCAGAGAGGCAATCAGTGAGGCACTCAGCGAGGAAATCAGAGAGGCACTCAGAGAGGCAATCAATAAGGAAATCAGAGAGGCACTCAGAGAGGCAATCAATGAGGCAATCAATAAGGAAATCAGAGAGGCATTCAGAGAGGCTCTCCGCCTCGGTCGCCGTCCTCGTTGTACCTATGGCGGCGGTGTGGCAATCAGCATGCAATCAGAGGTCATCAGAGTAACGAGGTTGTACCTATGGCGGCGGTGTGACACATGGGCAGGCAGCAGTACAGCTTATCATCGCTGCCCAGGTTGAACATATACGGGAGCACGATGGCCGAAAAGAAGCGGAGGTGCGTCAGGCGCGCGGCCTTGGGCATCCCCGTCGTGCCCGACGTAAAGATATGTACCAGCGTATCGGTGGTACGACACGTGGCACGCACGCTCGCCTCGGGAGGACGCGCCGTTGTGGGCAACCGTAACGGTTCGGCCCACGCGGGAGTGTCGGCCGCGTCCACGCACACGAAGCGCAGCGCCGGCCAAGGCGCCGTTGTGGGCGAGACGTGCCCTTGCCCGTGCGCAGCGGACGTGGCGGCGACGGTGGCGGTGGCGGTGGCGGGGACAGCGGCGGCGGCGGCGAGGGGCGCGAGCTGCTCGGCGGTGGCGGCCTCGAAGAGCACCACGCGCACGCCGCACTCGCGCAGCGCGCGGGAGAGGGCCTCGCCTCGAATGGCCGTTGGGATGAGAGTGGTGGTGATGCCGCGTTTGGTGAGGCCCAGCCAGCAAAAGAGATGCTCAGGCCGATTGCCGCAGAGGAGGGCGACGGCATCGCCCGGCTCGAGCCGGGCGATGTCCACGGCCCACGCGGCCATGCGGTCCGACTGGGCGTCCACCTGCGCGTACGTGAGCGTCTCGTCCTCGAAGACGAGCGCAGGCTTGTTGCCGTGCCGCGCGACGACCTCTGCAAAGTAGTCGGCCGTCGTGAAGGCGCCCCGCGTGCTCTTCATGCGTGCATTGAGCTGGCGCGTCGCCTGCACGAGACGCGCGATGAAGCGCACGTCGCGCGGCAGGCCACGAAGCAGCTTGGGCCGGAAGAGAGCGAGCCAGCCAAGCAGCGCCGGCGTGCCGAGGATTGTGAAGAGCAGGAGCAGCGTGATCGCGAGCGGCAGCCAGACTGGGCAACTGAGCACCGCGAGCACGAGCGCGACGCGCCGACGCCACGATGGCGGCGACGGCGGCGCGAGGACAGCCAGCGGCACCTCGAGCGGGTCGTCGGCCATGTTCATTCACAACACGCCAACACGCACAGACCAAACTCAAAGCGTGAAGGGCAACACCTCGCACACGTCACAGCCGCTTCATTCTCATGCTCGCGACATGTAATGTTCACAGTCACGTTCACGTTAATCGTCGGTCCGTATTCGCGCGGCATTCATTCATGAATCCGTTCTTCGCGGATGATACACCTGTGAGGCGTATTTCCTCTATTCACATGAATTTTGCCCTCACTTCTCATGGCCCAGGTTGATTCAAAATCAATGTGATCAATGTTCGGAGGTCCTGACAGCTGCCGCAAGCAGCACGGGTCCTTGATCAAGGACAATGAAGCCTATACCCTGCCGTCGATGCGCAGCCGCATGACGCAACTCACCAGTGGCACGACGGCGCCATCCAAGCTCGGCTCGTGGCTCGTCGAACGCACGGGCAAGCCGCTCGACGCCATCTGGGTGGCCTTATCGCAGCAGTATGGCAGTAGGGTCCCGATTCACCGCCTTCCCGAGCGCTTGCAAGCGATCGGCGCAGGTGTCCTCGGGTCACGGGAGCTTGGCCAGCTGCACCAGGACCTCTGTCCTGCAGCAGACGGCACCATCGGGTATGACGATTGGGTTGCGGCCTTCTGCCTTGCGGAGCCCACCACACCGCAGAACCAGCCAGCGTATGCCGGGATGACCACGGCGGAGTACACGACGCGCATGGAATCCATCCCGCACATGCGTGAAGGCGCTCCGCTACCCGACGCGCAGGCGCCCTACGGAGTTCAGTTGTGGCCTGGTGGGTTTCGGTCCGAGGACATTCGGGACGAATGCATGCAGCGCCTGGCGGCCTCAGGCCATGCTGAGCCCGTTGGTCGGTCGCCGTTTGCGACGGATCGTGACAAGCAGGCGCCCGTGCTCCAGCTGCAGCCAGCACAGCCTACTTGCCCTCCGTATGCGGTCGATGGCGAGGCGGCCTCGGTACGCCCGCCGTCCACCTTCTCGACCTCTACCGCGCAGCGCCGTCACTGGTCCGTGGAAGCTTCAGCTGCACCGACAGCACCCTTTGCGACGGAGCATAACTCGCAATGGCCCTCTGACCGGCCGCGACCGAGCGTCACAATCGCGCCGTTCGCTACGATGTATGACTCCCGAGGCGCCGGGGCCCATGCACGCCCAGGGCTATGAGGAGGGATCGCTATGGTACTGTACTTCTCTCTCACCTCAGCTCAGACCTATCTCTCATCCCAGACCTATCTCTCATCTCAGATCTCTTCATCAGAATTCTCCAGCAGCCACGAGTCGTTCTCGCGCGGCGGTACGCGCACGCGAGCGCGCAACTAAGCCGGCTCGCGATCCGGCGGCGCATTCAAACACTACTGCAGCGCGGCGGGACCTCGATTGGACACGGCGCGAGGGTTGTGATCGGAACCATGTGAGGCAGACTGGCCTGTGGCCGCTCACAGATGTGTAACAGATGTGTGATCCATTGAAAATGCGACTAAATCTAAATGTTAGAGTCAACCGTCGACTCAAATCTGTGTGGAGGCGTACTAACAGCTCTCAGCTATATTATTATCTGCTCATAAACATCTCTCCTCCTAACTCGAAAGGTCACACGCCAAACTGCTTCGCGATGCTACCAACCTCGCGCAGCGCGGTGAACGGGTTCTCGCAGCCCTTGAGGGTGCGTACGCCGAGGCCATCTGCCCTCACTCGGACGCCCTTCTGGGCGAACGCAGACTGGCAGCCCTGCTTGCCGAAACAAGCCGCTGACTCGCCGGCCATCCCCGGCTGCAGCTTGGCGGCCAGCAAGACGCTTTGGCAGCCGTACTTGCTGCAAAACGGCCCTTGGCATACTTGGAGCTCAATCTTCGCCGCCGATGCCACCATCAGCAGTATTGGCAGCAGCAGCCTCACAAGCATCGGCAACTCCAAATAAGAATGCCTGGCCAGGCGCCGGGACGACCAGTCCCGATCGCGAACCACAGACGCACGAGACGGATTTTTTCTTCCCACAGCCGAAGGACAGCGACAGGGGGCAGTGTGTTAATGTTCAGGCGTTCAGCTCCCGTCTCACACACGGCCTGACATACCTCTCACAAACAGCTCGTAATCAGCTCCTCACTCGTTCAGGCTCACTCACCTCCGACCTCCGTGCTCCCAGCACTTCAGATCTCATCGCTCGTGTCATGTCGGAGAGATGGAGAGATCTCGTATCTGTCCATCCGTTCCTCAGCCTCGACGCATCTGCCAGCACGCCCCGCGTTGGCCGATCCCCCCACGGTATCGCCACGACGCGGGGCGTGCTCGCCACGACGCGGGGCATGCTCACGACGACGCGGGGCGTGCTCACGGAGAGGGAGCACACTGCCGCCAACGCTCCCCTCGCTGCTCGCAGGCGGGACCTGCCTTCTCAACTCTGAGCTCCTCTCAAGCACCGCCTTATGCTCCCTTCACAGCCGCCGCCCGCATTCACAGCCGCCGCCCTCCTCCGCCTGCCTCCACCCGCCTGCCTCTCGGTGGCTCGCTCGGGACGGCGCCGCACGGGACGGCGCCGCTCGGTGCTTCGCTGGCGGTCTCACCGCTCAATACGGCGCTCGGCGCTCGACATGGCGCTTGGCGTGTGCAGAGCCGCCCATCACTCGCCGTCGGCAGCCGTCTGGCGGTCGAATCGAACCAATATCTCGCGACCATCGAGATTGTAGCCGCTGAGCGCCTCGCGCGCAGCGGCCGCATCCTGTAACCACCGAGACGGGCATGCAATCAATAACAATCAAAGGCCAACCATGGCAATCGAAGGCACTCGATTACCTCTTCCGATTCGAACGTGACGATGCCGTAGCCGCGCGAGCGGCCGTCGTAGCCCGCCTTGACCTCGGCACTCTTGACACTGTACTCGCTGAACACCTCGCGGAGCTGCACGGAGGTCGTGGCCCACGTCAGATTCCCCACATACAAGGAGGTACCGCTCGTGGCCTCGACCTCGGGCACTTCCAACGGTGGGCGGGCGCGGCCGCGGCCACGGCCACCGCGGGCGGCGCCGTCGCCGCCCTTGCCCTTGCCCCTGCCGCCGCCCTTGCCGCCGCCGCCGCCGCCGCCGCCGCCGCCGCCTTCACCGCCGGCCCCCGTGTCGCGGTCCTCGCGGATGAAGATCTTGCGGCCCATTAACTCCACGTCATTGTAGTTAGCGATCACATCGGCGGCGCTGCTCGCGTCGACAAAGTCGACGAGGCCCCATCCCTTGGAGCGGCCGTCCGGGTAGCGGGTCACGCGCGCGCTGCGCACGTCGCCGGCCGCCTGCATGAACTGCGAAATGAGACGAGGCCATTGCCGCATGCCACGGTCAGCGCCAGTGCGGTGCGAGGCTCGGGGGATGCGGGCTGGCGCGCGCGGTGGTCGCGAGAGCGCACGTCGTGCAGATCGCTGTCGGTGACCGTCCAAGACAGGTTCCCAGCGTACACCCTGCGACACAAGTGGCAGCGCAGGCACTCAGGTGTGCGCAGAGCCTCTGGGCAGCCTCTGGCGTGCGCGGGCGGTGCCCGAAGAGGCGGCGCAAGGAGGAGCTCGACGCCCGTCATGGCAGCGGGGATGCACTGACGCACGTCTTCGACATGGCTTCCTGACGTGAATGAGCCCCTCCGGCTGCTCCTGAGCCGCGGACTGTGCCGACGATTGGAAGTCCGCTATCAATGTGAGGCGCAAGAGCGTCGCTCCGATAACCGTTACATGTTTGTTCGAGTTTTATTCAGTGTAAATCTACCGGTAAAAAGACGCCGGGGGGAGCCGGGACTCACACGAGACACACGGAACACGCGGACGCACAAAGGCACACAGACCACACAGTAAATCTACCGGTAAGGTGTGTTCCGCCGTATGCTGGGAGAGCGTATCCCCACTTCTACTGAAATACCCACCGCACTACATGTCGTGTACTCGTAGCGCATCGGTTGAGTCGGGCCCGAGATGAGAGCGAGTGTCCTCAGGACTTCCACAAATTGATCCAGCAATCGCAATCGGGTGGCGGTTACGGTGGTGGAGAGGCATGCACCCAAATCGGGTGGCGGTGACGGTGGTGGAGAGGCATGCACCCACGAGCGCCCAGTACGCGCGCATGCATTGGCAAAGGCACAGGCAGAGCCGAGCCGCAGCAAGCACGATCCGCAGGGGAGCCCACGCCGAGATTTTCGCCGAGATCCCAACCTCTTGCCTAATTTGGACGAGGCGCAGCCCGTCGGCCGATAAGTAGTACTTGCCTCTCAACTCGTTCAGAAGCGTCCCCGGACGATCAAAGCCAACGCCCCGCCAGGCCCTACCGTGCCAGGAGCGCGCGGCAAGCGAGACGTAGAGCAGCACACGGCGCTGAGTGCTCACGTTCGCGGTCGCGCAGTGCAGCGTGCGGCTGTCGAAGCAGATCGCGTCGCCCATTTTAGGCAAGGGCACGCGGCATGCGGATTCATGGAGGAGCTCGAGCAGCTCCTCGTCGTCGGTGGGGTCCTGATGACGTGAGCCATCAGGCGCCATCAGGCACCATCAGGTGCAATCAGGCGCCATCAGGTGCTATCAGGTGCCATCAGGTGCCATCAGCAGGTACCTCGCCCCATAGCTGAGAGCGCGCTTGCACGCAGTGCGAGCGCGGCAGGAAGAGCGTCGGCCCCATGGCGAGATCCACGTCGCATAGCGCCACCACCACTGTCACCACCGACAGACGCTTCCCCCATGGCGTGTCGGGGTGCAGCGGCTGCCGCGCTGCCGTGGGGTCGGAGACGAGTGCACCGAGTTCGAAGAGCTCGGGCTGCGAGATCGAGATTGAGATCGAGATCGAGATCGAGATCGAGCAACGGGCGCAAGCACGCCGCACCACTCAGCGGCACACCGAGGCACACAGAAGCCATCAGGGGTCATCAGTGGTCATCATCAGGGTCATCAGCGTTGCACCTGGAATCCCAGAAGCGACGCCAGCGACGGTCCAAGGACCGAGATCAACTCACCGACGGCCGCGGCCACCGGTGCCTGCGCGGCCGAGAGCTCGAGCACGCGCGGATGGAGATTGGGCGAGATGGCGTGCAAGGGCGAGGGCGAGGGCACTGACCTCGCGCAGGTCGAGCTTGAGGTCGTAGCGATGCTCGCGGCAGAGCATCTTGCCAAGAAGAGCCTCGCCTTCTGGACGATCTCTTTCGATATGCGCGGCCAACAATTTAGCGTTGACGTGTGCCAGGAGTGCCGACGCCGACGGCCCCGTGCACACTGCGTTCACGGCGGCCACGCCATCGCGTAATAGCGCCCGTGGCAAGTCGTCTGGCAACACGGCAGGCGACCCCTCTCGTGGCGCATGCAGCTGAGCGATCGCCTCTTGCTCGGCCACTTGGCGCTGCATTTCGAACGGCGCGTCGGTGATCGCCGCATCGGGAGCCGCGAGTTCGCTCATCGGCATCGCGTGAATTGGAACGTCCGAAAACAAAGATTGTGGGTCCTCGTGGGTGGAGAGAGTGGGGCTTGTGGGAGGATGGAGATTTCCGGTGAGGTTCACAACTGTTCCGCAACGGTTCGTAGGAAGACCTCTGGTACGGCCAGGTACGGCGTGGTGAGCGGCGGCCCGCAGGCCTGCCGACATGGCGGCGTCTAGCGCGAACTCGGCCGGCGCGGCTTCGAAGGTGTCCGAGGCGGGCGACTTTGCCATGGAGGCCGAAGAACCCTCCGATTACGGGGAGCAGTCCAAGGTCGCCGACCAGATCGCCAAGTTCGAGGCGGACAAGGCGGTCGGCGAGGTCATAAAAGCGCAGGACATGCCGATGCTCGTGGCGGTGCGCGTTCGCCCGCTGTGGGACAAGGAGGTCGAGGCGGGCGATTACAACACCGTCCAAGTCGTCGAGGGAAAGATGGTCGTCGTGCTCGATCCCTGGTATGACGCCGACCACAACCCGAACCGCGCGAAGGAGAAGAGGTACGCCTTCGACGTGGTCTTCGACGAAAAGGTTGGGCAGGAGGAGGTGTACCAACGGACGGCGCGCGGCCTCGTCGGCGGCGTGCTCGATGGCTACAACTCGTCCGTCTTCGCCTACGGCGCCACGGGCGCTGGCAAGACGTTCACGATGCTCGGCTCACTCGAACACCCCGGCGTGATGGTGAACACGCTGCACGACCTGTTTGAGATGATGAAGGATGCGAAGCTGCAGGACGCGAAGTTCAAGGTCACGCTCTCGTATATGGAGATCTACAATGAGCTGATCAAGGATCTGCTGCAGGTGCGATCTCTCTGGATTGCCCTTGATTGCCCTTGATTGCCGTCGATGGCGAGCTTATCAAGGATCTGCTGCAGGCGCGATCTCCCTGGATTGCCCTTGATTGTTTCCACTTACGCATGACGCTGCTCAACCAACAGCCCATGTCCGTGGACCTCAAGCTGAACGAAGATCCAGTTCGGGGAATGGTGGTGCAGGGCATCACCGAGTACGGCGCGGACTCCGCGGACGAAATCCTCGAGCTTCTACATCGTGGCAACATGCATCGGGCGGTGGAGCCCACCGCCGCGAATCAGGTCTCGTCCAGATCACATGCGGTGCTACAGATCACGGTCGAGCAATCGGAGCGGACGGCGCACGTGACGGGCAACGTGCGCTCAACGAGAGCTTCGAATGACCTCTGATGACCCCTGATGACTTCTGATGGCCTCCCTCATCAGGCAACGTGCGCTCAACGAGAGCTTCGAATGACCTCTGATGACCCCTGATGACTTCTGATGGCCTCCCTCATCAGGCAACGTGCGCTCAACGAGAGCTTCAAATGACCTCGGAGTGTCTCTGATGGCCCCTTTTGGTTTTTGGCCCCATGATGGTCACTGATGGCCACTGATGGCCTCCCTCATCAGGTGCGCATCGGCAAGCTCTCGATGGTCGACTTGGCTGGCTCGGAGCGCGCGAGTAAGACGGACAACACGGGCCAACGGCTCAAGGAAGGTGCGAACATCAACCGTTCACTCCTCGCCCTGGGTAACTGCATTACCGCGCTGGCCGATAAGAACCGTAAGGGGCACGTACCGTTCCGAGATTCGAAGATGACGAGGCTGCTCAAGGACAGCCTGGGCGGAAACTGCCGCACGGTGAGGATTGCCTACGTCTATGAGTGCATGCTGATTGACTCCCTCCTCATCCGCACGGTGAGGATTGCCTACGTCTATGAGTGCATGCTGATTGACTCCCTCCTCATCCGCACGGTGAGGATTGCCTACGTCTATGAGTGCATGCTGATTGACTCCCTCTTCATCCGCACGGTGAGGATTGCCTACGTCTATGAGTGCATGCTGATTGACTCCCTCCTCATCCACACGGAGAGGATTGCCATGTCTCTTCATTGAGTGCGTCTCTGAGTGGTCTCTGAACGGTCTCTGAATGCGTCGCTGAGTGCGTCTCTGAGTGCGTCGCTGAGTGCGTCTCTGAGTGCGTCTCTGAGTGCGTCTCTGAGTGCGTCTCTGAGTGCGTCTCTTAATTGTGTCTCTGAGTGCATGCTGATTGACTCCCTCATCAGGTGATGATCGCCAACGTCTCCTCGTCACATCGCCAATTCGAAGAGACCATCAACACGCTCAAGTACGCGAACCGCGCGAAGAACCTCAAGACGCACGTCGCTCGCAACGTACTCTCTGTCTCAGCCCACATCGCCGAGTACCAGCGCATCATCATGGAGCTCCGGAATGAGGTGCACGATCTCAAGACCCAGATCAAGGTTTCGGCACCCGAGCTCGGCCAAAGTTCGAGTTTCGTCAAGCAGCGCTCGCTGGATTACGTCGATAATCTCGAGAAGCAGCACATGCAGCAGCTGAGGGACGCCATCATCGGTGCTCTCAATGAGCGACGTCGGCTACTCCTCCGGCTGACCGCGACAGCGAAGGCAGTCTTTGAAGCACGTAAGGTGGGCGGCGCCGCGGGCGCGGGCGGCGCCGATGGCAGCCGCGGTGCGGGCGGCAGCGGCGCGGGGAGTAGTAGCAATGGCTCCGACGCCGCCCTTGCCCTCATTCCTGTGCCAAACGTCGAGCTGGCCGCGGCGCTGGCTGATTGTCGCCGGCAGCTGCAGGAGAATCAGCAGACGATCAACGAGATCGTGGCGACGGCGGTGCAGCGCATCTCATCGACGGAGCGACTGCAGCTGCTGCAGCTGCTCGTGCGTGGCAAGTTCCTTGAGGTGAGTGAGGCTGATTGCGTGATGATGGCGATTGCATGCTGAGTGCAGCTGCTCGATCGAGGCAAGTTCCTCGAGGTGAGTGCGTCTCTGAGTGCATGCTGATTGCCTCCCTCATCAGGTGATGAACGAGGAGCTCTCGACCGAGCTCGGGTTGCGTCGCACACTCGTGCAGGCAGCGATGGCACAGGGCGCGCTGCCGCCTTTGCTCATGGACGAAGCTCTATCTACGGAGACATGGTACGCTGAGTCTCGTTGATTGCCTCTGATTGCCTCTGATTGCCTCTGATTGCCTCTGATGGAGATCGCACTGGACGAAGCTCAGTCTACGGAGACATGGTACGCCCCGAGCACCGCGCCGTGCGCTCGAGTTCCATGTGCAGGCTCGCTGCATGCGAGTGCTCACCACGGCGCCCGCCCTCTTCCCCACAGGTACGCCGAGCACCGTTCCGTGCTCGAGTTCCATGGGCAGATGGCCAAGATCGAGATGGGGGGTTCGTTGCGCGCCCCCTCGATTGCGCAGCTGCTCGACCAGAATCTGCTCTCGCCTCAAGAGGCCACCGCATCCCAAAATCTGGGCGAGCTCGTCCGACCGTTTACCAACCACCACAACCGCGGCATCCCGGATCCGCTCGCGGCCAAGCGCGCCCAGAACGGACCGTTGATGCGTGTCGCCCAGGGCAAGCCGCCGAGGAAGGCCGCCGAACTGGGCCACGACGCCGGCGGCAAGGGGGGTGGCGCGGCGGGCGCGGGCGCGCCCAGTCTAGCAGGCGGGCTCGCGGCTCGGGCGGCGCTCACGTCCCCGTTCATGTTGGGCGGCGGCGTGCTCGAAGCTCTCGACCTTGCTGAGAATGGGACGGAAGAGGATCATCATTCGTCCACCTCCGCCTCTGAGCTGCACGGCAACTCGGTCGGTTCCAGCTTGCACTCGAGCCGAGGCCCGACGCGGGCCGGCGTGCCGCCCCCCCTCACTGCCCTCAAGGCACGCAGCGCGGCGCGGCGCCAAGGCTCAAGGGAACGAGAGGGAGGCAACAACACAGGCCGCCGCTCGTCCAATTCCACAAGCCCGACTGGCTCGGCGCGCGGCGATCGATCCCAACCGCCCACGCCCACGTCATCACGCCCCCCTTCGATGACCAAGGCGCCTCCGGGCCCTCCCCCCTTGGGACTCAACCACCGGAGCAGTGCCGGCACGCAGCAGCCAGCCCAACGGGTCAAACGGTTCCGTCCCCTCAACCGAGGGACGACGCCGACCGTCCACGTGGCAGCTGGGGGCGTCGCCTCGAACCGCGTAGCGACTCAGGCTGTCGGCGGCCTCAAGCTGCCGATCATCGGCGCCGGGGCGCAGCAGCAGCAGTCGGCGGGTCAGCAGTCTGTGGGCGATCGAGGAGCGCTCGCGCCCACCCTCTCGGCAGCCCAGCTCGCCTCAGCGCGTGCGGCCGCCGCCGCCGCCGCCGCCGCCTCGCGACCGTTGCCGTTGCAGCAAAAGATCCAGGCGCTCAATGAGGCCTACGGAGGCGGCGCCGGCAGCGCGCGCGGTGGGCAGTCGGGAGGGCCGCCGCAGCAGCGCCGTCTTGTGCCGCCACCACCACCCCTCAATAAGGGAAGCGCCGTCGTGGTGCGGCAAGGCTCGCGGCTGCCGCCTGCGGCACCCTCCCAAAAATGGGCACAGAAGTTGCAAGCTCCGCATCCGCAGTATCCGCGCGCGTTTTGATGGTCACGCACGACCAGAGGTTCCTCCCCTTTTTCGTAGTAGGCTTGCAGCTCTCGGGGCAGCCGAGCGATTAATATTACTTAACATCCCTCGAACAACGTGTGACCGCACAGACGGTCAGAGACCGACTTAGGCGCGTGTATCGTGCTTAGGCGCGTGTTCCGGGTTTGGTGTTACTGTTAGGACCGTCTTAGCCGCCGCGCGTAAGCCGGTGTGGAAGACTCAATCGACCGGCCCGACCATATATTCATATATTCGAGCATGTTTTCGAGGCCATTTGCGCCCCCGCCCCCCGCCCCCCGGCACGGCGCACACGCCTCTGCTAACGTTTTCCATCTGCCCGCGCGGCGCGTCTGCAACCCATGTACCGGCACGGCGCTCGACGTGATGGTATCGAGGTTCACACCAGATTCCCCCCAAAGAACCACACCGATACCACACCGAGGGCCCTCCGCGTGATGGTATCGAGGTTCACACCAGATTCCCCCCCAAAGAACCACACCGAGGGCCCTCCCGGGCAAGCCCATCCACCAGCCATCCACGAGGCGCCCTCGTTTGCGCATGTGCGCGCGGAGAGGCGATGCTAGCTCCTTGTGGATTCAGTTTCACCGACTGGCGTAGGCTGCCGCGAAGCGTGAACGCTCCGCGTCCGTGCAGCAGGGCAGGTACGGCACACCCGCCGCGGTGGCACCAGCGGGCTGCTGCGCGCCGTGAGCCGTGAGAAGCGCGACAAGTGACGCGTCACCCACCGCGAGGGCGACGGAGAGTGGCGTCGCGAGACGATCGGGATCGATGCGCCATGCGGAGAGCGGCTCGGCGAGGTAGCGACGCAGCTCGACGTCTCCAATCTTTTCGAGCTCATCCTCGCCGTTGTACACTTCTGGGTCCGCGCGTACGTCCTCCGGTTGGTTGGGATTGGCGCCATGCTGGAGCAGCAGCTCCACCATGGCTCGGTCCCGCTGCAAGAGAGCGAGCATGAGTGGCGTGGCGCCGCAGCCCGCGTAAGGGCCGAGGCCAGAGCCGCACCGGCTGAGCTGCCCCCCCGCCTCAAACGGCCAGTTGGGGAGAGCACCGTACTCGTCGATCAGGCGGCGCGCGTGCGACACGTCGCCCGAGAGCACGACGCGCGGCCAGTAGGCAGAGAGGCTCTCCTCGCGACAGTCCCATTGCTTATCAATAGACTGGCCATTCTTGTACGTTGCATGCGCATAGTTGTTGACGTCCGCGCCGTGCGCCAGCAGCAGCCTCTGGATCGCATCCTTCTGGTCCTGAGGGAAGGCGGTGTACAGCATCGGGATCGGCTGGCGATCCTCCTCGTACTGAGGCGGTGTATGGCTCAACACGGCGCTCGCCCCGCGTGAGAGGAGGAGCGCGGCGGCGGCGGCGGTCGAGCAGCACGCGAGCGCGGTGAGGTTGCCAAACGGATAGCCGTCGCCGTGCACGTAATTGTTCGGCTGCGCGAGGTTGACGTTCGAACCGTGGTCGAGAAGCCAATCAAGCATTGCCACGTCGCCACGATCGGCCGCGACCATCAGAGGCGTGACGCCCTCTCGATGCCTCACGACTTGATGCGGCGTCCGCGCGTGGAAGACTTGTGAGTCCCCTTTCGGTTCATTGTCCTCGCAGTACTTCTCATACTCGCGGTAGGGCGCCAGCGGACTGTAGAGCTCCTTGACCTTGTCCTCCCGCACATCCTCGAATCCTTGACGAATCCTTGACGAATCTTCTTCGTCGTCCTCGCCCTCATCCTGGCGGGCTGCACGCGGCGCGCTCGGCTCCTCGCTCAGCTCAGGGTTGCTCTTCTTGTCCCTCGTCGCATCCAGAGCCATCCACAGGGCTGCCTGCGCGGGGGAGAGGGCCGAGCTGCCAGCCCATGCCCACAGAGCGGCGAGCTCGTCGTCATTCTGAATCGCAGTGAGCACGTGAGCGCTGCGGATGGTGGATCCGTCATCGTCAGGGTTGTCCTCGGCTCCGTAAATAGGCCGCTTCAGATAGGTGGGGTAGGAGTCCCTCCATTCGTAATACAAATCGTTATAGTAGTCCGATAAGACTGAGAGATAATCCTTGTCGTGATTCACAGACGACGAGCTGTGGACAAACTTGTCGTCGTTGTCGATTAGCTTACCATCAAAGTCCCAACAGTCATGAAAGTCGTAGTCTGCGCCGTACGCTGTGTGGACGGCGCGAACCGCGTCCCTCACAGCTGTCTCAGCGTCACCGCCCGCATCGATGCGCTCCCTCAGTGTGCGAGTCTCCGCTGTGAGGAAGCTTGTCTTGGCTACCAGATCTGTTTGGCGGTGGACGATGAGGTCGGCTATAGGACCGCCCCTACTGTCTCTGTAAACGTTGCCTGCTAGCTCCATCACCTCGACGGTCAGATACTCGAGCACAGCCGTAAAGTAGAGGACCGCACTCTCAGAGCGCAGTGCGGGCGGTGGCGGCGCGTCGTCTTCCGCGACCTGGCGCCGATCGAGCCACTCGGCCAGAGCCGCCGCGACCGCCCCCTTGGACATCACGAGGCCATCGCCGTATAGCTGTAGCACGAGATGCAGGGTCGAATCCCTCTGGATGTTGTAGTCTGAGAGTGTGCGGCCGACCTCGAGCTCCTTGCCCGCGAAGATTAAGCGCTGCTCGTCGGGCGGGATGCCCTCCTTGTCCTGGATCTTGGCCTTGACATTGTCGATCGAGTCCGACGCGTCCACCTCAAGCGTGAGCGTCTTACCGGTGTGCATCTTGATGAAGATCTGCTGGAAGCCATCGCCGCCGACGACGACGTTCGACGCCTGGCCACCAGACGCGCCCTTGTGGGCGACCTCCTTCGCGGCTGCCTGGGCCTCTCTCTGTTTCTTTCTCTCGCCGCTTATTTGGACATTTTTGAAGGCCCTCTGGGCCTCCTTCACGGCATGCCAGGCGAGCTGGCCTTCCAGGCACTGCTCCGTCGCCTTGTCGAGCAGGCGTATGACACTTTCAGCACGCTCCTTCTCCTCCTTCTCCTCGTCGTCCTCCGCCTCCTCCTCGTCCTCGTCCTCGTCCTCGTCCTCCTGTCCTTCGACGTCCGCGGCCTTCTGTAGGATCGCCTCGAGCAACGACCTTGTGAACCTATGGATCAGTGCCATGCCGCCTGGGCCCATGTTATTGTCAGGATGGACCTGGCTCAGGACAGCAGCGAGGCCCGAGACGTCGATCGCCGGGTCTGGCGGCATGGCGTCGCACTGCGCGTCTAGCTCATGCAACAGCTCATAGAGGATCTTCTGCTCAGTGATCTTCATCTTATGTGCGAGAGGGTCTGCGATCATGCGCCTTCGCCGCTCGACGTTCGAGCTGTCATGGAAGAGGTCCACGCACGCGCCATGATCGAAGGCCGCCTGTGCCGCAGCCAGATCAAACGGCTGCTCCTGGTCCTTGTCCGTGCCGCGGCAAAACACGGCCCACAGCTCGTCGTTGGCGGCGAGGAACGCCTCCCTTCGCCATGGTCCAATGCTATCGTCGTCTGTCATGAGCTCGCTGTTGAGGCACACCACGCCCGCCTCACGCCGACGCTTGCGCTCGATCTGTCCCCACCGTGTCAGGCCGAGGGACGCCGAGGGAGGATTCCGGAGGTACTTGCCGTCGCACATCTGGAGCTGAGGCCAGCTCAGTGCAGAGCCGTCCGCCTCCGTCGCCTCCGCGAGTACGTCGAGCAGAGCCCTGGCGTCGGCCTCGCAAGAGAGCGTGGGCAGATGGAACATCATCAGAAGCGCGGCCATGTTGGGCACTTGCTTGGCGCACGCCTGGACTCTGGCGAGGTGAGCTCCCGGGACGTTGCCCTCGAGCGCGAGCAGGAGCGCGCGCAGGTAGCCACTGGCGGCCAGCCAGTCGGCAAGGATGAGCGATGCCACGTAAGTGTCTGGTTCCATTGCCGATGTGTCGAATGCAGTGGGCTTCGAGGCTGCCCACGTCAGAAAGTTGAGGATCGCGCCGGGCGTGGATGGGACGGGGACGACTTCCTCGGCGGCGCGGTCGCCGAGCGTGCTGATCAGGTCGGCGAGGGTTGAGGAATGAACCTGTGCAGCCTTGAGCGAAATGTGGTGAAGCGAGCCGTCCATCTCGCTTCGCAACGTGAGCATTATGCTGCCCACCAGCCCATCATCTGCATCCCCACCAGCGACCGCGTTGGTGGCACCGATGCTGTCATCGGCGCGGCGCTTGTCGGCCGCGCCGCGCGAGTCCGGAGGCCCTGGTGCCCTTTTCATGGTCTTCGCTGGCGGTCTCTTCGGAGGCGCTCCGGCTGCTGCTGGCGGGCTCTTCGGAGGCGCGCCGGCTGCTGCTGGCGGTCTCTTCGGAGGCGCTCCGGCTGCTGCTGGCGGGCTCTTCGGAGGCGCCCCGGCTGCTGCTGGCGGGCTCTTCGGAGGCGCGCCGGCTGCTGCTGGCGGTCTCTTCGGAGGCGCGCCGGCTGCTGCTGGCGGGCTCTTCGGAGGCGCTCCGCTCGGTTTTCCTTCTCGCACTCGGTCGCTCGCCAGTGCACTCGCCCGTTCGCTCGCTCGGTTTGTGCAGCAAATGCGTTGATTGCGGTTCATCAAACTACAGAAAGGGTGCGTGAAGGGTGCGCTCGGTCCCTCCCCCCGCCGGACTCACACACCCGAGAGACCTCCGCGCTCCGACGAGCGTCCGCCGAAACCGAAGAGTTATCAGTTAAGCAGTACCGTCCGTTCAGTAGTTTCGGTCGCCGAACATCGGACGAGCATGAACAGCATGTGGCGTGTCAGGAAACAATATTCTCTATCACATAACACTCGATCTTTCTGGAGTGTGTGTATTTCATGCTCGAAAACGAGGAGGTACGATTCTCGATTGAGTCTCGAGACAGCATTGGTTCAGCATGCGTAGAACCGGCGGCAATACTCCCGCTGCACGTGGCCGTCCCACGGATACAGCCGCGTTCAGCCATTCGATTCGCGTTTGGATTCGCAATGACCACCGCCGATCTCGATCTCGATCTCGATCTCACCTCGCGCTGACCACCGCCGGTGATGCAAACGCCATTGGGGTGCGGTGCTGCTGCAACGGCAGCGGCTGCATGTCATACTGCACCTGCAGCGACGACGGCGTCGCTAGGGCCTCCGCCCCCAGCGCCGGCGGGTGCGCCGGCGGGTGCGCCGGCGGCGGAGGCGGCAGCGCTCCTCGGCTCGTCACCGCCGCCGCCGCCACCGTGGGCGCCTCGCCCTCGGCGCCACCGCCTGTGCGCGCCACCGTGGCCTGCGCCTGAAGCCGCCGCGCCCGTGTTTGGCGCTCTTCGAGCGACTTCACATACCTGATGATAGAGGTCATCCGAGGGGCACGCGGCAAGTCATCGGCAAGTCATCAGCAGGCCATCCGAGGTCATCCGAGATCATCCGGATCATCCGAGACCAGCCGAGGTCATCCGAGGTCATCCGAGGTCATCCGAGGTCATCCGAGATCATCCGGATCATCCGAGGTCATCCGAGGTCATCCGAGGGGCACTCAGTTGCCATCAACTTACTGAGCGAGTGTCATCCCGCCGCCCATCTTGAGCGTGACGCGCGCCGACGTGTCCGCCTCAAGCACGTCGAGGAGTTGACGAAGCCGCTGGTTCTCATGCCTCAAAATGTCCTCCGATCTTGAGGCATGCTCGCGCTGGTGGCGCAGCGTGTGTTGGATGTGCTCGCGCTCGTACCCGAGCTCACGCACGAGCGACGCGTTCGCCTGTTCGAGGGCCGCCGCGCATGCATCGGCAGTCAGTCGCAATCCACCGCTATCAGGCCGCCGCGCATGCATCGCGCATGCATCGGCAGTCAGTCGCAATCCACCGCCATCAGGCCGCCGCGCATGCATCGCGCATGCATCGGCAGTCAGTCGCAATCCACCGCCATCAGGCCGCCGCGCATGCATCGGCAGGCTGTCACGCATGCATCGGCAGGCTGTCGCAATCCACTGCACGCACCTGCTCAAGCTGGTGCTGCCTCGCCGTCGCTTCGCGTGCGGCGGCGGCGGCGGAGCTCGCCGCCTCCATCAGGTGGGCGCGCTCGCTCGCCCACGTGCGCTGAGTCGCGTCGATGACGCCCTGGGATTCCTGCAGGCGCATCGACTTCCTCTGCTGTTGCGAGAATCGCTTTTGCAGCTCCGCCGCCTGCTGCTGCATGCCGAGCACCAGTGCCATCGAGCGGTCCGTCTTCTGCTGCATCGCGTCCAACGCGTGCGCCTTCGTCTCGTGTGCGCGCGCAAAGTCGCGCAGCAGGCGTGAGCCCTCCTGGTGGGCGCTCTCGGCGCGGCGCAGTTCGATGCTGAGCGTCTGCTCCGAGCAGCGCGTACGCTCCTCTGCGGCCACCGCGCGCGCCGTCGCCTCCTCGCACTCGGCCTCGCGCTCGCGCAGCAGCCGCTCGCGCCGCTCAGCGTCCGACTGCAGTGCGGCGATCTTGCACGAGAGCTTGGCCTCTTTGGCGGCATCGGCATGGCGGAGCGCCGCTGCCTCCGCCACCGCCGCGTCGGCCTCCACCATCGCCATCTGCGCCGCCCGGGTCTGCTCGTTCAGCTCGTTGGTGTGCAGCGCCTCAAGCGCCGCGAGCGTGCGGACGAAGCGCTGCAGCTCCGACTGGCGCGCGAGTGCCAGGAGGCGCTGGTGAATCGCGGCGCGCGAGTCGAGATTCCTGGGCGGCGGCCGTGGCACATGTCCAGCGAACGAGCGCGCCGCCGGCACGTCCATTGGCGGGAGGCTGCTTCAGTTCGTCAGTTCATGTTAATACACACAACACGTAAGCAGCACAGCCGTGAAAACAATACAATACAATACAGGCCAGGCCTCAGATGAGACACATGCGGACGGAGACCTGAGAAACAGCCATAAAAAGAGAGAGTGCGGCGAGACCCACATATGCACTCAGGAGGGAGCGCGCCCGCCAACGTGGGCGGTGAACCCCCAAAATGGGCGAGCCAAGGGGCAACGAGTATGTACGTCGCCGCCCCCTGAAGAGACGCAGCGTCCGTCCGTCCTTGCGCATGCCAACGACCCAGCATATAGTTCGTCAGTTCACACCTTCAAGAAGTTGAGTGGCCCGATACACCCTTAGTTTTAATAACACCTCAAGCGCGGCGCCAAGCATGCAACGCCCTCGCGAGAGTATACATGTCGCCACATTGCATGCCAAACCCAATTGCAAGAGCCAATTGGAATTGTCACATAAGGCAACCATGATTGAAGCGGGAACACGTCTCTAAACATGTCTCCTCGGCCCGAGTTCGCCGTCGCGCTTGCGACGACGCTTGTGAGCACGAAGCTCAGAGATATCGGACGCGCTGAGAGCGTAGCCGCGCGCAAGCTGCTCTTCGATCCAAGCAGGTACACGTCTCTGATCGAGCTCGTCTCGCTTGTGACGAAGCTCGGAGATCTCGGACGCGCTGAGAGCGTAGCCGCGCGTTAGCTGCTCCTCGATCCAAGCGCGCACCTATACATGCAATGTTGCAATCTCAGCAGAGGTCATCAGAGGTCATCAGAGGCCATCAGAGGTCATCAAAAGGTCATCAATCTATCATCAAACAATCATCAAATATCCATAAATGGTCCTCAGAGCGGCACTCACCTCGCCCGGCTTCTCCGGCGGCTCTTCCGCTGGGCTCAGCGGACGTCGCCGCCCGAAGGACCAAATAAACGGTCGGTGCTCAGGTGAGCGACGGTCGATGAGGGGCACGCTGCACGGGGCGCCTCCAGCCGCCGCCGCCTCCGCCTGCATCGCTGCGAGCTGTTTGCGAAGCAGCTGGTTGGCCTGGGCAGTGGCCTTCGCGTCGGCCTCTCGCTTGCGCCATTGGCGGGCCTCGTGCATCGCCTCCTGCTCACAAGATGTCGAGCAAAGGGTCCCACACGAGATTAACACGAGATCCCACGAGATCCCACGAGATCCCACGAGATCCCACGAGATTCGTATCACAACACTCACAAATGGCATTCAGATGGCATCAGATCTAATCAGATCTTCACTTCTTCAGATGGCAATCATATGGCAATCATATGGCAATCATATGGCAATCATATGGCAATCAGATGGCAATCCCATGCCTACAATCACGCTAACCATCACGATCACAATCACTCCACTCACCCGCTCCTCCCGCCATTTGATCGCCCGCTCGGCCTCGAGATGGCTCTTTGCGTGCCGTTGCACCTGCCGTTGTGCCATCGCCTCTTCGTGGCGAGCTGCCGACGTGCGATCCGTTTGCGATCCGCAACACAGTCATAACACAGTCAGTGGTCATCAGGAACAGTAATCAACGGCTAATCAACGGCCATCAATAGACCATCAACGGCAATCTAACGCCAATCTAACGCCAATCAGAGTACAATCAGAGGTCTATAGGGGTGACACTAGGGTAACACTAGGGTGTGTGACACTGCCACATCTGCCACACACAATCAGTGTCAACCACACCTGTTGAGGTGCGATCCTCCTCAAAGCGTCGCTTGAGCTCCTCGCGCCACGCGACCACGTTGCGCTTGCTCTGCTCGTGCCGCACGCGCTGTGTTGGGCACAGTGGCGCGGACGTGCAAGGACGCACGGGGCGGCCTCCTGCTTTTGAGAACGTCGTGCTCGTCTCAAATGGAGTTGGAGAACATGCCACCGCTTGAAGCGTCATCGTCACCGTGCGATGTGCCGGGTAAGCCGGGGATGAATTGGGCCTCACGAGTGGAAGGACGGACGACTTCCTGATGCCGGCGCGCATGCCAGCCTTGGCCATCGCGAGCCACTGCTGCGTCTGCGCGTCGTGCAACGAGCCGGGCATGGTCGCGAGCAACCTCTTCTCCAGCGACAGGTGGAGCGACGTCATGAGCGTGTCGAGCGTGGTCACGCTGCTCTCTGCGGGTTGCAGCTGCCTGACCAGATGGTGGCCAGGTGGTGACCAGGGCCGCCCGCTTAAGGAAGCTGCACCGGCCAAGGATGGAGCGGCCATTGTTTTCTCTATGCAACTATAGGGAAACGGTAGCATGCATCTCCGGTGTGTCGCACCGAAGGTCGTACGATGCGTGCAAGGAAGGTCAAGGGGCTGGGAGGGAAGGTCGAAGTACCTACTTGTACCATTTGAAGACACCGAAACTCCGAAAGTGTCGGGTGACTTTGAAACACAAGTACTAGTTCATGGATGCGCGTGTTGTTAGTCAAGTCAAGTCTATACATAAACAACAGACAACCAAACGGAAGCCTATCAAATGACTTTACTTGCCTTGAACTTGACTTGACTTACGTACCGGTGCGATTCCGGCTCCCCCCGGCGTCTTTTTACCGGTACGATTCCGCACCAACCGAATGGGAATTATGCTCCGCCGAGGCCCGGCGTCGACCACGCGATGGACGAGGCGCGGCGCTTCGTCGACCGTGGCTGCGGAGCAGCCACCACAGCCATCTGGGCCGGACCACTCGTACGAGCGTGCAAAGCGCACGTACGAGCGTACGAAGCGCAGCGTGGTGTGGCTCGTCAAGCAGCTGGATAGCCACCTGTGCGATTTGGACAAACGGATCGAGGAGCGGATTGCGAGCCGGGCCAAGGCGCGCGCGGAGGGCAACTTTGAGCAGATCTCGATCGAGCAGAACCGGCTCGGCGAGTTGTGCATCGAACACAAGGCGCGGCTCGACTCGATGCTGTTCATGTGGGTCCTTGGCGGGAGCTTCTCCATCGCCGGGTGGTTCACGTCGGCGCTGCGCTCGAGCCCGCCGGTGGTGAGCGCATACCCTCCGTCGGTGGACCGTGCAGCGCTCGCCGACGCGTTGCATCAAGAGATGAGCATGCTGCGTCAGGAAACCTTCGCATCCGAGATGAAGGCCGAGATTGAAGCTGGCGTGCTGGCGGCATTGCAAAGGCGCGCCGTACCGAGCGCACCCGCGGCGGCGGCGGCGGCGCCAGCAGCATACGCGGCGGCTCCGGTCGGGGCTTCTGCTGCCGAGCATGCGCGGCACGCCGAGATAGTATCTCGGGAGATTCGGCGGACGTATATCGCTTCGGTCGCCGCCTGCGTGCTCAGCGGTGTGACAGCGCTTGCGATGCTCTCCACCTCCGCGCGGAATCGATGAGCGCGCTGGTCCGATCGGGGCTTTTGAGCCGTTAAGTTTCGAGCGCCCACACAGGTTGCCGGTCGACCGCTTCCTTCGAGAGACAGTCTATAGAGTGACGGAGGCGGTGTCGAGAACAATGAGCATGGGGGTCGCGTCGAGGCGTGCGTTCGCGTCGGGCCGCGTTCTTGTTCTTCGCGGAGAGGAGAGCGGAGCCGCGTTTGAGGCTTTGTCTACCCCCGTGCGGTGACACGACGCAGCTTGACCGCTGTGAATACAGTCAGCCGCCGCGCGTCCCGCCGCCGGCGCCACGGTCCGGTCCGCCACTCTATAGCTTCGTCACGCTCGGCTCGCACAGGCCCTCGGCCCTCGCCGCACCGATTTCTCAAACTACAATGCGCCGATTAAACGAAATGACGCGAATGCCCTGCCGAAAAGCGCACGACGCCGCAATACGTCCCCCTCGCCCCTGCCGCGACCCCCTACCGACAGACGACGCAGCGACGCCCCGCCGCGCCGGGACCGTCACCCGGGACCGAACCGATTCGTCCCGCATGTTGACTCCGCATTCACGCAGCTGCACACTATTGTAGGACAATGGACTGTGGCAATGCCAACTGCCCTCCGGTGAGTCGCGCTGCCACCCGCCACGGGTGCGTTCACACCGTCTTGGGAGACTTCACAACTCAACATGGCGCGGCGGGGATGCTGGCGGCGGCAGTGATGCGGATGGACACTCGAACGGCTCCATGGGTACGGAGGGCGGCGAGGGCGGCGCAGAGGGCGGCGGCGAAGTCCCCGGACCGGAACTGCCTTTAACAATGCCGCCGCCGCCACCGCCGCCGACGCCCTTGACGGCACCCTTGATGGAGCCCGCGACGGCGCCAGCGGCCGGCGCGCCAGCGGCCGAACCGCCATGCTTGTCCCGAAGCTCGGCAAGCTCTACAGCGGCTGCGCGCAGAGCTTGCCCGCAGCGCCGCTGCACGAAGTAGGAGCGAAGCAGCAGCAGCAGCAGCAGGAGCAGCCCATACAAGGACGGACGGGCGTCCACAGCCAGGTGGATAGGTGGGGGCGAGGAGGGAGGCCAAGCGGACCAGCTCGCGCCAAAAGCGCCGCCTCGGGCACGTGCATGCACGTCAAGACGGTACCTGATGAGGGAGGCCATCAGACAAGTCACTCAAGAGGCCATCACAAGGCCATCAGAGAGGCCTTCAGAAGGCCATCAGTCACACTCAGCATGCATACCATTTGGCCTTCACAGGCGCACTCAGGGCGTCTGTGAACGCGCGAAGCAGTCCACGCAGTTGGTGGGCGCTCACTGCAGCGTCCGCGCCGAGCAGCCGACGCGCAGTCCGCACGAGCCGCACGCTCGTCGAGACTCCAACAGGGGCCTCATCGACGAAGTTGACGAACCGCTCGAGCTCGGTCGCGCAGCTCACGTTGAGCTCGGCGAGATTGGCGAGCTCGGTCTCGAGATGCGCGAGGCGCGCCGTCGAGCGCTTCGCCTCGGCAGCGCACGCGCCCGCTACGGCGCTCTGCGACGTCGCCTGCGCCTCGGCGACGCCTAGGGAGGTGAGCGCCGCCTGCTCGCTCTGGCGGCATGCTGTGGTTTCGGTAGTGAGGGTCGCGTGCTTCGTCAAAAGGACACTGAGCTGCGCCTCGACCTCCACCTTGGCCGCCGCACACTGCGCCGCCAGCTCGGCCGCCGCCTCCCTCCCAACGGCCTGATGACGCGCCTCATCAGCCGCCGCCTGAGCTCGCTGGGTGAGATTGCGTTGGGAGGCGAGCTGTGCGCTCAGGACGGCGCGCGCTTCGGCCGCCTCCTTGCACTCCGCCTGCCCCTTCCACTCCTCCGTGATCCTGGCCTCGCAGCTGATTGCGCGCGCACTCACCTTCTCGAGCTCCACCTCCCTCGCCGCCGCGCGCTTCGCCCGCTCGGTGTCGTCCATCGCGAGCTGCCTCTGGGCCGCCTCGCTCTGCTGTGCCTTCTCCGCAGCCCGCAGTGCTCGAGCTTCCGCGGCGACGAGCGACGCGTTGAGAAGACGGATCGTGGAGGTGGTTTCGCCCAAACGTACCTGTGGGGAGAGGGCGCCGTGGTGAGCACATGCATGCATGGGATCGTGGAGGTGGTTTCGCCCAAACGTACCTGTGGGGAGAGGGCGCCGTGGTGAGCACGTGCATGCATAGGATCGTGGAGGTGGTTTCGCCCAAACGTACCGACGCGGCGTCGGTTTCATTCATCGCGGCGCCCGTGGCCTCCTGCAGCGCATCCGCACGCCCCTGCGCCTCCATCAATTGCGACTTCCAGTGCCGCTCTGAGGTGAGGGCGGCCTCACGCGCCGTCCTGGCCATCTTGAGCTGCTTCTGTGTGCCATCGAGCGCCTGGGCCGTCTGCTCGGACTTGAGCTTCGTCAGCTCGAGCTGCTCGCTCAGGCTCGCCGCCTGGCCGTTGAGTTTCGTCACCTGTGGGGAGGGGAGGGCGCCGTGGTGAGCATGTGCATGCGTAGGGCGGTCGTTGAGTTTCGTCACCTCGGCTGCGAGCTCGCCCTTTTCCGACGAGAGCGCCGCCAATGACGACGCCGCGCTCGCCCGCGCTGTGCCGAGCGCCGTCATGAGCTCGCCCACCTCAGCGCGCTGTGCCGCGCCGAGTCGGGCGAGCCAGTCGTCGAGCAGCGTCTCTGGCGAAGCCCTCGGCTGCGAGAGAAGGAGGCGCGCCGTCTCGACGAGCACCGGCTCTGCGTCCGCGCCGCACGGCGCCGTGTAGGCGGCGCTCGGTACGGCGCTCGGCTCGGCGCTCGGCACGGCGCTTGTGCTCGCGTGGCCTTCGGCGTCATCGTCCGCGCCGCTGCTGCTGCTGCTGCTGCTGCTGCTGCTGTTGCTGCTGTCGTCGACGGCGGCGTCAGCGGCTCCGTGGGCGCTGGTGGCATTGGCGGCGGCGTCGGTGTTCGTGGCGTCGGCGTCGGTGGCGTTGGCAGGCGTAACCACCGCAGGCGTAACCACCGCAGGCGCACTGGCGAAACGCACCGTAGCAGCACGCGCCGCCGCCGCCGCCTCTGGCGACGAGAGCGCGCGGCTGATGCAAAAGAATGCGGACGAGGTGAGGCTCGGGGTGACGAGACGCGAGCGATCCAGGGTCCATCGCATCGTACCGCACACGCCGCACTTGCCGAGCTGCATCGTATTCTTGCCGCCGCTGTAGCACTTCCGCTGCAGGCACATGCCGCGCTCGACGTTCCGCAGGCCTCGACTGTAGGGCTCGCGTCCGGTGAGCAGTGCCCAGACGCTCCCGGCGCCGTCGCACGAACCAAACATGGGAGCGTCCGAGCCGGGCACCGTCAGCAAGCACGCGCCGTCGATGGGCGAGCGCAGACGAACATTGGTGCCGGGCACGGGCAGGTAGCTGCTGCTTCCGGTGCCCCCTTCCGGATCGGTGAGCGCGCCGCTCGTCGTCGCAGTCGGGCGCGCCGCCGACCGCTCGATCTCCACGCGCTCGAGCTCAACGAGCTCGCCTCCGCTGCCATGCACGTATATCGTGTGCGGCGCGAGATGGAAGATGATCGCGGACCAGTTGGCCTGCGTCTCGGCCGACGCCCAGGCGACCATCGCCTCGTTCGAGCTGCGAGAGAAGCTCACGGCCGCGCTCACCGCCTCCGCCACGCCGCCACGCAGCAGGGAGCCCGCCGCCGAGTCCTGCTCCTCCGAGATGCTCAGGCTCAGCGTCCACTCGTCGCCACGCACGATGGCGCTCCACTTGTGCTCGCCAGCGGTGAGTACGCATCCGAGCGCGGTGCAGTCGGCAGCCGCGTGGCGCAGCGTCGCGCACACGACGAAGAGAAGCAAAGCGCACGACATCATTCGCGGTTTCGGAGAACGCATCTCGTTATCGGCAGCCGCGTGATGTGATGGAGAGTGTCAGAGTCACCCCGTTGGTCGCCGTAGCATGAGTAAAGAGCACTGGCTGATATGGCAAACACTCTTCACACTCGTGTTACATTTTGTGAACACAAATGGACGCCTCATCGGCCGCCGATGCTCGCGTCCTCGCCATCGGCGGCGAGGGCGCATGCGTTGCGTACTTATCCTGTCTCGCCACGGCCACGGGAAGCGTGCGCGTCATGCTCTGCGACGGCACACGCACTTGGTCAGGCGAGCTCGATGCGCGGGACCTGCGGCACCCGTCGGGCACTTCGCCCGACGACTTCCGCAAGAAGCTGGTCCAAGGGCTGCGGAGCGGCCCGAGCGATGCCCTCGCCATTGGCCCCCGGCACGACACTGCCAAACTTACGTGGAAGAGCACGCACAACGACGGAGTGTTCGATTACGTGCTGCAGCAGGCCATGACGCTATACGTCGACCACCCTCTGGGCGACGGGCTGCGCACGCTGCTTCGGCGCCTGGTCGAGGAGTGCACGGCGCTGCAGCGGACATGTGGCCAATACGAGAAGGAGCGCGCTCAGCTTCAGGTGCGTGGGCGCTGCGTCTCCATGGCCCGCATCCCCCACCTGTGCTTCCGCCCTGCGACACTGAACTCGGCCTGCACATGACGACGTGACGACGTGACGACGTGACGGCGTGACGGCGTGACGAAGCGCCCCCTAGTGCCCACGTGCTGCAGGCAGAGCTGCAAGAACTCGACGCGATCGAGTCGCGCGTGGCCACGGAGGCTTCTGACGAGAGTTTCGACGCGCGCCGTCACCGCTTCCTCTTGCTGCTCAACCGCAAGAAGCGCCGCATCTGCGCGCTCGAGACAGCGCTCGAAAGCGCCTTTGCGCACGTGTCAGACCACGAGTCCAACCTGGGTGACGACGCGGACGCGGACGACGACGAGGAGGAGGAGAGCAGACAGAGACGCGCCACCTCGGCACCACGGAGCGCCGTACCGGGCGCGTCGGTTTCGTCGGCAGGCGGCGGCACGACGAGGCGGCAGCCCGCGGCGCCGGCAACGACGGCAACGGCAGCGGCGATGCCGCCACCTCCGCAGCAGCACGAGGAGGAGCAGGGGGATATCCTCGATTTGCTATAGCCACCCCACCGGCCCACCGGCCCTCACCCTCCGCTGCTCGACAGCTCGAGACACGTCGCGTCCTGCTAGGTTCCTAAAGGCGTCGTCGTGAGCCGCGCGCCGCGGTCGGGAGCCGGGGCGATGGCCGGTGGAGCTGGGACCGAGTGACGCTGCGCACGTCAGCGTCTAGGTGCCAGCCAGCACACAGATCACAGTCCCGAGACCGGAAGGATTGAAGTTCAAGAGAGACGAGACCCGCGCCCGCCGAGGATTCACTTCATAGACGGGCAGGTCAAAGATTCGCGTGAGCCGTTAACGGAGCGAAAAGAGTGCAAAGCTCGATTTGGGGGGGCCGCGATCAATTACAACACGGACTCTTGCACTCGGGATCCGTGGCACAGCGCGAAAATGCACGCGGAGCGTCACCCCCAGCCGCACAGCCGCGCCTAATCCTAAAACTGGAGCACGGCAGCGATCAGGAAGGATACGCACCACCCGCGGGAGCGATGCGTTGCGAGCAAGCGAGCCGCGGACCCTGCCCGGATAGCCGTGGGGAAGGGGGGGGGGCTCCGGGGGAGTCTGGACGAGTAAGCGAGCTTAATCGAAGAGGTCGAAGCCCGCAGCCTCCTCCTCCTCCTCGGGCTCCGGCTCCTTGGCCTTGGCCGCCGGCTTGCCACCCGCAGCCGCGGGCGCAGCCGCCGCGGGCGCCGCCGCCGCGGGGGCAGCGCCGCCGCCGCCGCCGCCGCCGCCGCCGCCGCCGCTGCCAACAGCAGTCAGCATCGCGCCCATGTCCTTGCCCTTGCAAAGCTTGGCAAAGAGCGTCGGCCAGTACGCCTCAACGGTCACGTTGGACGCCTTCAGGATCTTGCTGATGTTCTCCGCCGAGATCTCAAGACCCTCGTCGTGCAGGATGAGGGCAGCGTACACGCAGGCAATCTCGGAGCCCATCTTTCTTTACGGGTCTCTGTCTTCAATTACCTGCCAGGCGACGAGGGGACGGTGCGAGCGGGCTTAGTGTCGATGTGTCGATCAAGGGGGTCGACGGAGGGCTCGTCCGCGTGGGCGCAACGTCCGGCATGCCCAAGGGACGCCGCACGAGCCGCCTAGGCGCGCCTCGGGACGGGGGCTTCGAGTGGCTTTCGCACCGCTGTGGGCGACGTGCCCAACTCTTCACAGATGAGATGAAAAGGGGCGAGGGCCGTGGGCCTTTTGTGCAAGTCGGGCTCCTTGATATGTTCGCCGAGATGATGATGAACATGCGGGAGGGGCTGCTCGCCGTCGCGACGGGCGCGGTGGCCGGTGGGTTCGCCAACTTCTTCATCCTCCGCAGGACGTGGCTCAATGCGCAGGCCCTCGGTGACCGCTCCGACGACTACGTCGTCGAGCTCCGCAAGCTGCACGGAAAGTACGATGACGTGCAGCGCGAACCGGTGCGCGCGCCGGGGCGTGAACCGCCCGCCGCCGTTGCTGCCCTTTGCTCCCCTCCGCCGCGGTTGCGCTGCGCCTCAGAGTGGCAGCGCCAATCGCGAGCCCGCCAATCTTCCTGCTCATGCTCTCACGCTCGCTTCCGCCCACAGCGCATGGAGATGCCGAGCTTGCTCGACCTTCGGCTGCGGCGCGACCTGTCAAACGCGTGGAACAGCTGGGTTGTCGGCTTTCACGCGGAGGCGAGCAGGTGGCTGTAGTAGAGCAAAAGGGGCCGCATGGGCATTTTTAGCAGTCGCGATTGCACAGGCAGTCTCAGTGGGCATACTCTGTCACGGCATACACTTTAACACACACTGTGGGTTCATAACAAACGTGATGTTTCGCCCGAAGCATCCATGGGCTCGATTTCTGAAGTGTGCAGAAGAGGACCAGAAACTGAACTTTCCAATTGGAACTTTCACACCAGTGTCCCCTCCGGGTCCGGCGGAGCAATGCCCATGCCCGGGACGACGCCCAACGGCTCCAGGCTGCAAGGCTCGACAGGCGCCATATCGGGCGCATCCTGGACAGGCCTGGCCTGCTCCACCTCCTCGTCCTCCGAAACGTCCGGCTCGTCCTCCGCGGCTGGGATCGCGTCGTGCTGGGCAGGCTCGGGCTCGCGTTCCCACGGCAGATCGAAGAGACGCCCAACACGGCGTTGCGCTGGCGCCTCCGTCTTTCCCGCACCAGCGCCGCCTTCGTCCCTCGCCTCGAGCGGCTCAGTTTCGTGACGGGTTTCGTCACCCCCTCCGAAGCGTGCCCACTCCCGCTCCGTCAATTCGTCAATTTCGGCGGGCGCGAGGGTGCACAGCGTCGTGAGAGCGCCCGCTCGATTCGCGTACACGACGCTCGCGCCCGCGACGGCGCCTCGCGCCCCTGCGTCGACCACCACCACCCCCCGCACCGCCTGATCGGAGACAGTGAGCCGTGCGGAAGGGGGGACGTTGAGGGAGCCAAACGGCGCCTCGGGCGGCGGAAGGGTGGCTATGAGCTCGAGCGTCATTCCGGGCACGCTCGACATACCGGCCGCCGCCGCTGCTGTGGCCGCTGTGGCCGCCGCCGCCGCCGCCGCGGCCGTCGGCGGCGCTTCCAGAGCACCCGCAGAGGCGGCAGAGCCAGCAGCGGCGGCTGCCCCGCCTCGACCTCCGCCGACGTCACCTCTCTCCGCACCTCTCCGAGTCCCCGAACCGATCTCGATCCCGATCTCGATCTCGAGGCCGAGCTCGGGGCCGAGCTCCCTTATCTCGGGGTCTGGGAGATGGCATCTCTCGGGGCGGAGCTCCCTTATCTCGGGGTCTGGGAGATGGCATCTCTCGGGGCGGAGCTCCCTTATCTCGGGGTCTGGGAGATGGCATATCTCGGGGCGGAGCTCCCTTATCTCGGGGTCTGGGAGATGGCATATCTCGGGGCGGAGCTCCCTTATCTCGGGGTCTGGAAGATGGCATCTCTCGGGACGGAGCTCCCATACGGCGACGACGCCTCGCCGGTGGCCGGTCACTAGCATGCGCTCGCCACTCGAGCTGATCGACTCGAGAAGGTATTTGGCGCCCTCGACGAGTTTCGTCAGCGGGGCGGTGGAGGTGGAGGTGGAGGTTGAGGCGGTGGAGGTGGAGGTGGAGGCGGTGGAGGTGGAGGTGGAGGTGGTGGAGGTGGAGGAGGTGCGAGCGGCGCCATAAGTGGAATAGAAGCCATCATCAAGCTCCTCCGGCTCCTCCGCCTCCGCCGCCCCGCGCAGCTGCCACCCAGTGAACCAGGGCCGCGTGGCGAGAGCGGCGGCGTACGAGACTGAGGCGATTCGGCAAGGGCCAGAGGCACTCATCCGATGCACGTGCAGACAAAAGTCACGCGCACCGGCGCTCACGACCAGCACAGCAGGCGGCCATGCCGCTCGAGATGTCGCGTGGCCGGAGGAGGCGGCGTAGGTGGCGGAGGTGGCGGCGGCGGGGGGGGCGGAGACGGTGCTGGCCACGGTGCCAGTGACGAACGCCACCGCCCCGATACTTTGTGCGTGCGGTGACGCGAAGGGACGGGGCTGTTCGCCCAACACGGCGTCTATTGGAGTCGGCGCAGCGGCGGTATGGCCACTGGCCCATCGCATCGTCATCACACGAGACGTCGCCGCAGACTGGTGCCCAGGCTGGTGCCCTAAGGCATCGAGCCCAGAGTTGCTGCCCAGTCGCCACAGGCAGAGCTCGCCGGCACTGTCGGCGCTCACGCCGACGCCCAGGCCTTCGTGCGTCGCCCATGCCTCCAGAGGCGCGATCTCGGCGATCTCGGCGATCTCGGCCTGATCTCGGCGTGATCTCGGCGTGCTCCGGAGGAGCTCGGAGGTTATGCGACCCGACGCCAGCTGCAACCCCTCGCAATCGCCACTGACGAACCCGAGCTTCCACAGCTCGCTCGTGGAGGTGGCGGCCGCACCGGCAGTGGCGGGCCGATGCAGGCTGACTACCTCGGAGGCAGACGTCCACCCTAGCCCAACGGCGCCCCAGCCCTGAGCAAAGCAATGCTGCCACCGCGGCGGCCGGGCGTGCGCACCGCCAGCACTACCCGCCCTACCGCCTGTTGTCGCCGCCGCAGCGGCCTCATCGTCCGCGCCGCGCGCGTCGAACACCAACACCATCGGAGGTGTGAACACCATCGTAGGTGCGGCGAGGACGGAGGAGGAGGTGGCGGCGGCGGCGGTGGCAGCGGAGGCGGCGGTGGCAGCGGAGGCTGAGGAGGCGGCGGCGGTGGCAGAGGCAGCGGTGGCAGAGGCGGCGGCGGCGGCGGAGGCAGAGGCGGCGGTTGTCTGCTCAGCCTCGCGGCCAGCGACAGTCACAGCAAGCCAGCCAGCAGACGAGAGAGCCAGTGAATCGATCGCCAAGGGAGTGGCGGCCGCCGGTGAAACGTTCGACGCCATCGTCGACGCAGGAGCCGCCGCCGTTGCAAACGTCGCTAGCCGCACCCCGCGTCCCGCATGCCACATCTCCACGTGCCCGTGCGCTGTGGCGTGGCACACGCGCTGATCGCCCGCGCTAGCGAGGCGGCCGGGCGCGGCATGCGGGTATGAGTGATGCCGCTCGTAGCTGTTCAGGGGCACGAAGCCGTACACGGCGCGCGAGGCCCGCCAGCGCGCCAGCGCCCGAGCATCAAGCCGCCTGCGGTACGCAGCCGAGGTGACAACGGCGCTCGCGAGGGCGCGGAGCGTGCGGCACGTTGCCGCCGCTAAGCGAAGCGTGCGTGGCTCCTCACAGTGTGCGAGGACCATCCGAAGCTGCGCTGGGGCCAACAGCCGCTCCAGTTGCGCTGAACACGGATGCAGGTTGGCCGCGCTGACCCGCACGCCCTCGCCCGTCGTCGTGACGCGCACGGCCCAGCGCTCGCCGTGCTCGGAAAGGAGCTGCGCTTCGCACTCGTTGAGCTCGGGCCGTTTGCTCAGGCCTCGGATGGTCACGCGCGCACCGACTGCGACGCGCATAGTTCTGCACCAGGCGTGAACAATGCGAGCGAGCGCTTCCGTCGGTTGTCTGCTGTTTATGTATAGACTTGACTGACTCTATAGTCGGAACTATGTTGTATGTAGATAAATCGTACTATAAACATAAGTAGGAAGGTCGGAGGCACCAACCCAAAGAGACAGACCAAGTCAGAGTCATCACACTGTGACTCCTACTACATATCGTCGACTCCGACGACGCAGCAAACAATACTGCGCTCGAGCAATCAATCTCTTTACCCTCTTGTGTCCCGGATGCAGCAGGCAGACTTGAATTGACTGACAACCGCCGCAGGAGCTGTGAGTGAGAGGTTCGCGAGTGATGCTGCTGAGCATCGCCATGGCTGCTGTCCTCGTACAAAAGCTGGCGACGCATTGCCCGACAAATTGATTGGGTTCAAGCGATCAACGCTCTCAAATATGGCCATTATGAGCTGCCGGCCAGTAGGGATCCACTCTGCGCTGCTGCGCATACGCTCAAGCGGGATCTCGAATTCGTTCTTGATGGCCATCGTGTGCAGTAGCCACGCGTTCTGTGCAATCAGGCCTCGAATGATTTGGTCAGGAGCCGACTTGAAGTCGTACTCCAAGGCCGGCCCTGCAGCGTTCGACAGACTACGATTGGTACCAAAAAGGACCGTCACAAAGTCGGGCGAGCACATAAACGGCCTGGGTCCATAGCAATTTCTGAGTATGGACACCCGCTCGTCCATCGTGTGCTTGTTCATCGTGTTGTTGAATTGTGGAAGGTTGTCCCAGTGCCCGTGCATCAAGTTGTAATACCAGATGTTCAGAGCGCCCTGGTCCTGGTTGAATATTCTGGACGACCCTTTCCCGACCCGTTGGCGGTGTTGCCATTGGAGCAGAGACCGTACCAGGATACCGTTGCGCATGATCAACAGGCCACCCTGGATCGGACCTTGCGGTGGAGGCATAAACCCAAAATGGCTTCGCTCGCGACTCACGACCAACGACGTACGATTCCCGTAGGCATACTCGCGGTGCCCGTGGGGAAAATCGCAACGGGGCAAGTCGCCCTGCTCAAGCAGCATCCATGATGCAATGCTGTGCTCCCAATTGATCACTGCCGTGTCTGCGTCAACCAGCACTACGCACGTGTAGCCAAGCGTAAACAATACATCGCAATCTTCGTACCGGGACCAAAATGATGCGATCGCGTCCATATTGTCGTTGCTTATCACCGCATGGTCATACCCATGGAAGGCTGTGTAGCGGCGCCAGCGTGGCATGGTGTAGTTGCACAGCCAGTAACCTCCGCTGCAATATGAAAGGACAATGGTGTCCGAGATGCGCACCAGCAGCGGCAGCTCCTCCCGCGCAATATCGAAGCTCCGTCCTCGAGCAGTATGATACGCGTCGTGCATGTTGGTAGATGTTGCTCTGAGGACGGAGCGACGGAAGAGTCGCGTCCACGCGTCGGTCGCGACACCGTCCCCGCGTTTTTGTACGCGGGGAAGTTGACATAGTGTTTTTTTTGCGAAGCAGCTCGAAAAAAAAAATTATGTGCAGTTCAACTATTCGACCGTTTATTCAAATGATTGAAAGAGACCAAAACCCTTCTTTGGGGGTCTTTTTCCCCTAGATTGAATCTGAAAGTCCTTTGATGCGCGAACTGTGGGGAAACTCTCTGTGGGAATCTCGAGAACGTGTCACGAGGTCGGCAACAAGCCTTTGTCTGCGTCGCATCTGCAGGCGCAAGCGCAAAGGCTACCGCAGCTGAGCGTGAGGGGCCGCCTGACGAGGACGACACTGTCTGGAACGTGGACGCAGATGAAGAGTTTGGCGCCTCAGCGCCAAGACGTGCAGGT
>Ga0210246_100044_pt1 | contig 88086 bp, 50 predicted proteins | sample ChrtobMetaP3_8mM_FD_155469 | JGI IMG/M metagenome (GOLD analysis project Ga0210246, IMG submission 155469) | Chrysochromulina tobin associated microbial communities from unialgal haptophyte culture, Seattle, Washington, United States - P3_8mM | ecosystem: Host-associated > Algae > Haptophytes >...
GACCGACCGGATCCTTTTTAGGTTTCTGTGCGACCTTCCCACGGCCGATGCAGAAAAGATTCGGTCTGAACGCCTAGGGGAAAAACCTGTAACCACGGTCGCTGCTCTGGGGCAGGGAAATGCAAGGGGATCATGGTTCATGCTATCCTTACGTCGAATAGAGATTTCGCAGGGCTTAACCCGTAAAACGAGACTCGACGTCGTGTCACGCGTCGCGCACGGGCCAGCACGCGTGACGTCGTCCCCTCGGTCGTGCGCGCGTCCGGCGGCGTCGCTCGCCAACTACCATTACAACGGCGGTCACATGTAGTTTAAGCCGGGTGCCGGCTACAGCCGGTGGTCTCGCGGCCCGCATGTGAGTTACGGATCAAGCATTGCGCGCTGCTTTACAAACCGTTCGACACCTACGCTGGCGATAGTGCCATGAATTGCTCGACCTGGAGACGCTTGCGCTCGACATGGTCCTGCCGCGGGCGGAGTGCGCCGTCGAGCGCTCGTTGCAGCTCGCCATCATCGAGCTTAGCGCCTAGGTGCTGCAAGAGGAGATCTCGCGCGTGGCTGAGCCAATGCGCCCCGAGGGGCGTGCCAGGGTCGACAGAGGCCGAGGGCCGGCAAAGCGGCAGAGGCAGCGCCTGTCGGAGCGCCTCGTCGCTCCACTGGGCTGCCTCGAGCCGCGCCTTTCCATCTGGCAACTTGAGAGCAGTGGCCGCGTCTCTCAACAGCGTTAGCCAAGTCCAATCATCTGTGTCGGTCTCAACGCCGATCGTCACATGCAGCGAGGCCGGCTGGGAGGACGCGTCGGCGGTCGGCGTCGCGGTGGGCGCGGCGGGCACGGCGGGCACGAGTGTCGAGGTGCGATGGTACATACCACGTGGCACAAAGAGAACGTCGCCTGGGGCGAGTGTCACGTCGTCGACTCGTTCCGAGAGCTCGGCGTCGGGCGCAGTGTCGCCCCCTTTTCCACGCTGGTTGTAGCGCAGCCGCCAGCGCTGCGGCGGCGCAAAGAGCTCCCAGCGCTTCCGGCCCTCGCACTGCACGATGAAGACGGACTGCGCGTCCTGGTGGGCATGCACGGCCGATGCAAGCCCGGCAGCCGAGTAGTACACGTTCGCTTGCGAGTAGACGCCGAATGTGCGCATGAGTGTGAGAGCGAGCATTCCTATGGGACGCCAATACAGCTCGACGTTGTGCAGCACCACCGTGCGGTTGCTGCGTAACGCATGTGCAATAGCATGGCCATCCACTGAGTCGCCATCGGCGTAGTCGGTGTCGTGCGAGAAGCTATTTGGCAGCAGCATGCGAGCCTGAGAGTGGTCCACTCCGATCTTGAAGTCCCAGTGCGTTGCCATACGCTCGACGTCCGGCGCGCGCAGCAAAGACGCGCCAGCTCCCACCAAGGCGCCGCCACGGGCAAGGTGGTGGCGTTGTTCAAAGTACTGATCGGTAAAGTGGCGACAGCTGAGCGGAGCAAAGAGCTCACGCACAGCCGCGCAACCATGGGACTGGTTCGCGGCAGCATGAAACGCTAGGGCCTCGGCCGACGACGCTGGCTGAAGGAAAGAAAGGATGTCGTCTGACATTCACGTTGTGAACAAAGTTCCCTTTGTGCTGTGCAGCTCACGCAAGCTTGAAAAGTTTGTCTTTCCAAAGACGCCGCTCCGGAGGAGCTCAGTGTGCGACGACCTGGCCATTCGTGAGGGTAAAAAGGGTTCACACGTGCGTCAACTCATCACCCAGGAGTATGGTGGCTCTCTTTCACTCGCGTCACAACCGAGGACACCCTCGTCGGACGTCGCTGAGCTCCCGGCCGGACGGGGGGCAGCCACCGCTCATCCTCGTGAAAACATCCGAGATCCGTACGCTATGATTTAGTTCTCATGCGACAGCACACACACACGACGCACCCAACACAACAATCGCCTCCACAAGCTCTAAAGCCGCACGGGCAGCAGCTCTCGAAACTCCCCACACGCCCACACACATGCCCTCACATCGCACACGACACGTATACAGTGGGGGAGCACATTTGACGCCATGCGCGACACGGAGCGAAATTCTCCCTCGGCACTACGGCTTCTCATGCCTGGCCGAGGTCGCTGTGGCACGGCAGCGCTAGTTTAGTGGCCATACTTGGCGCCGCTCGGGTCCTCGTACAGGTTGCCCGCGAAGATGTCGCGGATCTGCCTCTCCTTTTCAAACTCCGACATGTCCGCATAGTCCGCCGCAACAGCCTTCTTCGCGCCAGCACCCCAGCCAAGGCGCGAGGCCGCTGTGGCATCGCCAGGCTTGCGGTCGTCGCCCGTATCCCAGTCCTCCTCCGCAAGATCCTCGTACTCCCAGAGTCCAGAGGCGAGCGCCTGCGGGCTCTGGTGCTTCTTTAGCCGCCGTTTGTCGGGGCTCATGTCCTTGCCAATCTCGTCCTTGCGCGCCTCGAAGAAGCCGTCGTTGCGCACCAAGTCGCCAGGGTTTACGTAACCACCTGCGAGAACGAAGGCGGCAAAGATCGCGCAAACGCGAGAGCAATGTGTGAGCGGGGGCGTAGGATTGCCGCGCGGCGGGTCGCAAGCGCTGGCAAGAAACACGGGTCGAAGGGCGGCGTGGCGTAGCGTACGAAGCTCCTGAGCCTTGGTGATGTCATCATCAGTCAGCACCTGGTCGGCATAGCGCTGCAGGTCCAAGGCGAAGCGCTTGTACTGAATCATCGGCGGGGGGCCGCCAGGACCCGATTTCTTTGTAAGGTACGGCTCGCACAACTCGTCAAACTCCTCAGTCGTGATGGCGAGCTCAAGCCACGCCTTGCCCACGAGGTTCTCGATGGCACGGTAGAACTGGGTGCGCTCGAAGAACTTTCGGTCATGCGGGTCGAGGCCCTTCATCACCTCGAACACCTCGAGGCCAGGGTAGGCGCGCACGATCACCGCAAGGCGTTTCCAAATGGGCATGCCCTCTCCGAAGCCCTTGGTGTTTAGCGTCTTCACGTCGCCCGGCAGGAAAATTTTGTTGCGGCCGCCGTAATCCTTGCTCGTTTGCGGCGGCGAAAGTGGCCGTGGGCCCCCATAAGAAAACGACATGGAGGGCGGCATGATGCCCTCAAGAGTCCGGGCTGACTTTCCGACTTTCGCGAAATTGTTTCGCTTTTGTGCTTTTTCGACATGTTTGTGACGAAATCAAGAAGTTCCGGTTCTCCAGTTACCGAAACTTTGGGGCCGGGTGATGCCGTTTTTCGATCGTGATCGAACGAAACATGTAAGTTTCTTGCAAACCAGGAAAGGAAACCTATGGTACTGTGCCGCGCGGGAAACCCGCGGTAGGAACCTTAATTGTCACGAAGATGCTGCAGCTGCACGTGCCACTCATGCTGACGATGGCAATCGTGTCGCCATCGTGCGGCTCATCCGCAATCACCTCCTCCTCCTTGTACAGCGACCGCCGCCGCTTGGGCATTGTTTATGCAGCCGAAAAGTCGTATGGAGAGACCTCTGCCGGCGTGCGAGCGCTCGTCTCATCGCTGACCGCGATGGTCAACGCCATAGGTGGCAAAGGCGGCGGTGACGGCTCCATCGCTTCTGTGCGCACTCGCCAGTTTGAGTCGTTGTCCAAGGAGTCAGTGCTCGAGGGCCTGCGAACAGACTTTGAGGTTAATCAGTACCTTTGGAGCGGAAAAATCACACCAGAGCTGTGTATGTGCACCGTCTCGCACCACCGCGTCAATGCCCTCTCACTGTGCACCCAACTGCTCGAATTCGCGCGCCGCAGACGACGAGGGGTGCGTGTTTACCGACCCAACGCTCAGCTTCACCGGGCTCTCGACCTTCGAGTCGAATCTTGAAAACCTGGACCCGTGGATCAACCGCTTCTGCCCGCCGTCAAATCGAAAATGCGTGCTGAGGACCATCGAGCTGGTAGACGAGGGCAAAGCCGTCGAGGCGACGTGGCGAATGGTCGGCGATCTGAAGCTGCCGTGGAACCCGAGGCTCGATCTGAACGGTCGTACTAGGTATACTCTCGGAGGCGCGGGCGGCCGGATCGTGAGCTACGACGAGAGCTGGGCGCTCAAGCCCTACGAGGCGCTCCTTCAGCTCGTGCGCCCAAATTTGGGAGAGAAGGAGGCTTTGTAGGACTGGGTCTCGAGACGTTCGTTTCCTGGGCTTCGCCTAGGCTTCGCCCGTCCGCCGTAATCCGCCGTGTCGCGCGGATGAGCGCTAGTTAGCGGTTATAAAGTATCTATGTATCTGAGATAGATGTGTACGGGGTGGTGGCATTTTGGCGTTTGGTCGGGAACGATGGACTCAATTTATAATATCAATCGTGAATCAATCGACCAAAATTCAATCGACAAACGTCATCTCGGCCCACATATCCATATCCAATGGCAATGCACATATATATCTCGACTGTTCTCGAGAAGAGGGGAACGATTGTGGGGAGTGCGACGGCTGTCGCGTGCTGATTCCTCCTTGGTATAGGCTTTCGTGCAAACCCCCAATATGAATTCTTTTCATGATGTTTTGTCAGCGCGTTCACAGCCACAGCACACAGGGCCCAGAGAAAGAACTCCTCGCGCGCGGCATGTTCTTCGACGCTGTCGCCGCGGCGCGGCTCAAGGACTGGCGATATGCTGTAGAGGACCGCAGCATCTCCACCAAGATGCTGACGCCCTACTGGAATATGTGCGCCTCCATGGTTCCGGACTTCATCACTCCCAACGTGCTCACGTTGGCATCAGCCATGTCAAACATCATGTCAGGCTTCTCTTCAGTTGCCGCTGCTTGCGAGGGCCCCACGTCGATGGGGTGTTCGTATGCGTTGCTCGCTGCATTCTTCGCCTTCAGTGGGCAGACGCTGGATGCGATCGACGGCAAGCATGCGCGCAAAACGGGGCAGTGTAGTCCTCTGGGAGAGTTTTGGGACCACGGCCTTGACGCGACCTCTGGCCCATTTGTCGCCATCATGGCAGGCCCGTTTTGTGTTGGGATGTACTCGACCGAGGCCCTGTGGCTCTGTGTGCTCGCGTTCACCGTCGCGTTCAGAGCAGCTCATGCCGATGCACTCCTAGACGGGGTGTGCAAGTTCCTCGTCATGAGTTCGGGTGAGGCTGGGCTTTTGATCGACATGCTGCTCGTCGTGCGCGCGTACCGTGGCAACCGTGGCGTCTTACCGCTGACGTGGGTGCCATCGGGCTGGCACGCGCAAGTTGCCGGCGGTTGGGGGATTCTCATCGACCCTGAGCAGGTCGAGTTCGCCCTCAGTCTTATTGTCCTTATCCCGCTGGCGATCGACCTGTTGCTTGTTCTCTGGAAGGGCTTGCACCACGACGACGCGAGCAAAAGGACCTCGTGCTGTCGGCTGGTGCTGTGCTCGGTGCTAGATGTCTCGGCGGTGGTGTACGGCTACTTGCACGTCCCCGCCCAACCCTTCGCCCCCGGCGCTTGGTCCCTAGTCAAATTTGGGCAGTTTGGGCCCCTCCTATCCGTGTCCCTCGTGAGTTCGATTGCGACGGTCGACTCGATCATGGCAAAGATGAGCGGCCGCACGCTGCTGCCGAGGGTGGTGCCGCTGACGGCGGCGCTACTTGGGCTCTCGCTCGTGGCTGGTGGCTGGCCATATGCCATCTGCGCCACGCTCGCTTACCACCTTCTCGCGATCCGCGCGGTGTGTGACGCATTGCACCTGCCTCTTTTGGGCCATGTGACGACCGTCTTTGTCGACGGCGTGTATGACATGTGCCACCTCGGACATTTGAACATCCTTCGCCGGGCGGCGGAGCACGGCGACAGGCTCATGGTCGGCCTCGGCACGGACGAGTGCTGCTCGATTTGGAAACGGCCTCCCATCATGAGCTTCGCCGAGCGACGAGCGACGTTGCTCGCGCTCCCGTGGGTGAGTGGGGTGATCCCGATCGATCGCTTCGACTGCGAGTTCAGCGCCGCGTTCCTCGAAGAGCATCACGTCGACGTACTCTGCTACGGAGAGGAGTACGATCCGGTGCTGAACCCCGAGTTCGCGAAACGCGTCGCGTCGGGCATGGCGCCCGATTTTTACCGCGTCGCTCGGACGGGCGGCGTGACAGGCCGCCGGGAGCAAGCTGCTGAGCGGCGCGAGAGCAGGGCACGCGCCGTCGTGCTACCACGCACGGCGGGCGTGTCAACGAGCGAGATCATTCAGAGGCTCGCCGCCCGCATTGAGCAAGACAAGGACGCTCTGATGAAACGGAACGATGGCGGCTCCGCCGATAAAAAGAACGTTTGAAGGATGAAGGGCGCACAATCACTCAGGACGCGTGATTTCGGTAGAATCCTCTGCAGTGCGCCAACTACATGTACGAGTACGATATTTGTCCGGCTCATTGTTCGGGTGATTCGAATCCGAAATGCCCGTCGCGGACAACCGTATCGATACGATCGATTACGCCCGACCCGAACGGCGCTCGGCGGGGCGGTCGGCCGGGCGGGGCGGCACGCCAGGGCCGCTTAATCGACACCTCGATTTTTACGAGCGTCGCGCGTCGAATACGGAATTGACCGGAACAAAAGCGCGAAAAAAAGTCGACACATCGGAAGTAAATTAACCGGTAATAAAATTACGTAACGTTCGGATCGAAATTGACGCGAAACGGGTCCGTCGTCCCGAATCGGTGCGCACACGTAGGCTACGCCTCTCACTCGTATCGTGTGCGCATAGTGTCGACACTACACCGGTGCACGCGCTTGCCTGTTCTACTTCAACTTCTTGCTTGCCGCCTGGGACGCCTGATTACTATTGACCTGTCGCGCAGCCGCCTCTTTTTTCTTGCGGCGCTGCTCTGCACGAGCGCGCGCCTTGGCCTCCTCGGCTAGCTGGCGCGCCTCGATCTGCTTGAGGATCTTGGACTCGTACTTGTCGAAGGTGAACTCGGAACCGAGCGGCCGTATGCCCTTACCAGCCCCCTCGCATAACCAGAGCGCACAGTTGGTGCGCTGCAGCAGCCGCCGATCATGCGAGATCAGGACGACGCCTCCCTCGAACTCGTTGACCGCGCTAATGAGGGCATCAATCGACTCAATGTCGAGGTGGTTAGTCGGCTCGTCCATGAGGAGCACATGCGGCCGCATCGAGGAAAGACTCGCGAAGACGACGCGCGCCTTTTGGCCGCCCGAGAGATCCTTGATCTTGAGCTCGTGCGCAAAGGACGGTAGGCCCTTGGTGCCGAGTTCGTGACGCACCTCCTGGTACGTTGGTGAGCCACGATCGGGCTTCAGCCCGAGGAGTGAGTGCAGGTGCTCCACGGGGGAGAGGCCGCCGGGGAGAGCCTCGACGAGGTGCTGCGCGTAACCGCCAACGCGCAGCCGTCCATTGGCCTGGTCCACCTCGCCCGAGCTCGGCGCCAGATTGCCCATGAGCAGGTTGAGAAAGGTCGACTTGCCGCATCCGTTAGGGCCAACGAGAGCGACTCGAGAATCCATCGAAAGTTCGAAGTCGACGCTGCTGAAGAGCGCCCGAGACGGCGCTGTGCCTCCCACCGCCTCGCCGGCGCGTGGAGGGTAAGAGAAGCCCACGCCTCGCATGGTGATGAGCGGCGGGGAGAGCTTCCGATCGGCGGTGGGAATCTTGAAGATGACCTTGTAGTCGCGCTCGACGGGTGCGGCCTTGATCTCCTCCACCCGCTCCTTCATCTGCTTGCGCGCCGACTTGGAGCCTGCCTCGGCGCCGCCCTTGGAGAGCGCCTGCTGCAGCTTCTGCAGCTCCTTCTGCTCGGCCATCGCCTTCTTTCGAAGCTCGGCCACGAAGGAGTCGTGCCGCTTCGTGAAGTCGTCGTAGTCGCCCGCAAAATAGTGAAGCTTCCTTTGTTCGATGAGAATGACGTCGGTGCACACGTGGTTGAGGAAGTGCTGCTCCGGGCGAGATGGGGATTTGAGATGGGGATTTGAGATGGGGATTTGAGATGGGGATTTGAGATGGGGATTTGAGATGGGGAATCGAGATGGGGATTTGAGATGGGGATTTGAGATGGGGATTTGAGATGGGGATTTGAGATGGGGATGCTCGTGTTGGTGAAAATGAGTGGCCACCCAGGCTGGTCACCGGTGCCCATGGAAGCCGATCGGGTGCTATCAGATGGAATCAGATGCTAGCAGAGGCCATCAGTCGGCATCCACTCACCTGGTCGTGAGAGACGATGAGCATCGTCGACTTCTTCTCATGCGAGAGATGCTCCTGCAGCCAGATGCACGCGTCCAAATCGAGATGGTTCGTCGGCTCGTCGAGCAGCAGCAGCTCGGGCTGCAGGAAGAGCGCGCGTGCGAGCGCGAGCCGCATGCGCCAGCCACCCGAGAGCGTCGTCGTGGGCGCCTCCTGCTTCGCTTCGTCAAAGCCGAGGCCCGCGAGGAGCGATCTCGCCCGCGCCTCGCACGCCTCACTACCATGCGCCTCGAGGGCATCATACACGGCGACGAGCTGCTCGGTGAGCGTCCTTGAGACCCCCGCGGCCGCCTCGGCGGCCGCCGCGTCGCCGCTCTCCAGCGCTCGCGTCTCCGCCGTCAATGCCGCCTCAATCACACTCTCGAGACGCAGCTCCTCCGCAAGCAGCGAGGAGCGCTTCGAGTCGGATCGCAGCAAGGCCTCGATGGCGCTCTCGCCCGCGGCGGCGCGCACCTCTTGCTCGACGTACAGCACATCGAGCGAGCGCGGCAGCCCAGTGAGTGCGCGGCTCCCAATCGCCTTGAGCAGCGTCGTCTTGCCCTTGCCGTTTGGCGCCACGAGACCGTACCTGTGGCCAGCACGCAGCGAGAGCTTCGCATCGACGAGTAGCTCGATGCTGTCCGCTCGAATTGAGAAGTTAGGGACCTCGATCCCGTCTCCTATGACGCTCGCTCGCGAGGCGATCGCCACGTCGCCGCCAGCGCGCGTCTCCGCCGTGAACTGCGCGCCGAGCGCGCTCATGTCGGTCGCGCCACCGCCTCCCTCCGCGTCACCACCGGCGGCGCCACTCGCTGCTTCGTACGCCTTCCAGCGCGCCTCCGCCTCCTCAAGTTTCTTGAGGACGCGCTTCATCTTGCCAGAGAGCTTCTCGCCCGCAGCCACCTTCCTCCGAAGCGCAGCAAGCTCCGCCTGCTGCTGTGCGATCGTATCGCCACCACCGCCACCATCCTCAGGCTCGTCGCCGCCAGTCTCGCCCTCGGCACCTTCGTCACCTTCGGCATCAGCTGTCGCAGCCGTCTCTACGCCGCTGGCGCCCTTTGTGGTCTTGCGTGCGGCTGCCTTGGCCTTGGTAGCCGCCGCCTTTTCCTCGGTCGCCTTGGCCGCCGCCTCCTGCTTGGCGGCTCGCCGCGCCGCCGCCTCCGCCTTCTCTGCCGCCGTGGGGTCCTTGCTTTCCTTCTTATCACCGCCGCTTTTGCCACCGCCGCCGCCGCCGCCGCCGCCGCCAACTCCATCGTCGCAGTCGATTTTGAGACCGCCCAACGCGCGCTCCACGGCTGCCAGCTTCTTGCCCCAGTCGACTGCCTTGGTTGGCTTCGAGCTTGTGTCCGCCGTCTTGGCGGCGCTCGTCCCACCATCGAGCTTCACGAGCTTTTGGTACACGGGAAGCAGCTCCTCGCGTCGCTCCTCGCCAAATGCCTCCAGCAGTACCGCGAGACCCTTGTACGCCGCCACATTATTCGCGTCGATGCTGAGCGCTTTGGAAAACGCCTTTTCAGCCTGCTCAGGCTTGTCCTGAGCGGTGAGGATGGCGGCGATCGTCAGGTGCACGTTGACGTTATCCGCGCCGCCCTCCAGTTTCAGTGCGTTCCGGCAGCAGGCAAAGGCCTCATCGAGCGCGCCTGCCTTGTACAGCTTCTGCGCTGAGGAGAGCTCGGACTGAAGAGACGTCATTGCATACACACAACACGTAAATTCATGTTAATACACACAACACGTAAATTCACACCATTTGTTGCGGCGTCTGTGAATTTTCTGCTACTTCTTTTGACTCAAAGCAGGCGATGTGACGAGATACACCGTTTGACTTACTTACCGGTTAATACCGGCTCCTTTTGGGGGTTGGTTTTGAGGTGGTTCGTGGGGTTCGTGTCTGTCTCGTGTGTCCGGCTCCCCGGTGTCTTTTTACACACGACCAACCCCACGACCGAACGAGCCGAGCACCAACCACCATGTCGATCCATCGCGGACCGAGCGGGGAGGCCTGACGAGTGACGTGATGGAAGCTTGACGCTCGGTAACCGCGAACCTCCTCTAAGCGTAATTTATCCGATCATAATTCATTTCGTGTGTAAGGACTCAGCACTCTACGGCTGTACGACACGGTAGTATCTTCACGGAGTCGGGTGTGCACAGACCGTATACTCGTTCGTCCGTACCGTCCGATGTGGCGCACACGCGGGCACGCGGGCCTGCCCTCGAACGATGCCCTCGGCGATGCGGCCTAGCTTGGGCCCGATGCCGCTAACGAAGATGGCGTGAAAGGCGGCGGTCTCGTTAGTATTCACGTCCTCGAGCAAGCCAGTGGCAAGGTTCCGTGGCCAAGTGCCCCAGTCCAAGTGGCGGTGATAATAGGTCTGGCCTGGCTTGGCAAGAAGCACCCAGTTGGCAATATCCTGGTCCATGAGCTTTGGGTATCGACGCGTCAGCCATGCCCAGTGGTTCATGAACTTGCGCGTGGATGCCGAGACGTGCATGGCGAACAATCCTGTATTCACAATGTGTCGGCCGGTGCGACCTCCGTGGCCGGGAGGCTCACGCATGAAAGTGAGGTTCTGCGCTCGAATCGATGGCTCGAGCAGTCAGCTCCTGCTCATTGCACGGGAAGTAAGATTCCAGAGGGTGCGGCACACATGCGGCAAAGGAAGCAGCGCCGTCAAAGGCCGGAGCGGCACAACGTCAGTGTCTGTGAACATGACGGTTGCTCCGGTCGGCAGCGAGCTGACTGTCGTGGCCACCCAACTGACCTTGGCGCGCACCACCTCCATCCAACGCGATGAACGGAACACGCCGGTCACGGAGACGTTTGCCGACGGCTGGTACATTTTCAAATGAAGTTGATAATACTCAATCGCTCCATCAGTTGCCAGCCAGTGTGAAGCCCAGCCAAGCCAGCAGCTGAGCAGCACGCACGAGTCGCGCGTGGCGAATACGAGCACGTGCATGCTCGCCACCTCCGCTTCCGCCGCCTGCTTCGCCGTTCCCTCCGTCACCGCCGCCAACCTCGCAGCCCTCATACTAGGGGCCTCGCACCAACACACACCTGCGGCCGGACGGTCGGCGTCGGCGCGGGAGGAATGCACAGCGCGGGGAGAGCCGGGGACCAAAAGGCCGTATAGGCTGCACTTTCAAACCCGTAACCACTCATAATGCGCTCTGATTGTGTCAGGCGCATGTGTGACGAAACCCGAGATCCGCATCTCCACAGGAATTCACATGCGGCAACTCCTTTTTACGCCGATGCCGCTGAGCGCACCTGTGCGCCTCTGCGTGAGCCGTAGCGTGTTTGCTGCCCAGGTTACAACCATCGACGACTGGCGGCAGGGTGTGCCAAATGCACTCACCTGTGGGCGCGTGCTTGCTATTCCTCTCCTTGCCGCTGCCTTCTGCTTCCGCGGCCGCTCCAGCACGGCAGCACGTGCTCCGGCTGCCATCTTTGCGGCGTGTGCAGCAACAGACTGGCTCGACGGATATCTCGCAAGACGATGGGGGGCAGCTTCGCCGCTTGGTGCCTTTCTGGATCCCGTGGCCGACAAGCTTCTCGTGTGCACTTGCCTTGTGCTACTAAGTGGTGCACTGGGCGCGGTGGTCTCATTGCCCACGGCCATCATCGTGTGTCGCGAAGTGGCCGTGTCCGCGCTGCGCGAATGGATGGGTGCGCGTGGGCAGGGCGCTGTGGTGGCTGTCGGGTGGCAGGGCAAGGTGAAGACTGCCACGCAAATGACGGCGCTTACACTGCTTTTGCTTGCTCGGTCCGGCACCGACCAAGTCATTCGTCAGGTGGGTCTGCTGCTGCTGTACGTCGCCGCGATTCTGACCTGCACTTCGGCGATGGGGTATGCAGTCGCGGCCTGGCCTGCGCTCACTGAACGCGTCGATGCGGGGGGGACGAAAAGCGAGGCACAACTAGTGCAGGCGACCGCAACGAGCGGAGGTTATAATGACCGGAAGGCGAAAGAAGAGCGGCGCTTCGGCTTTTGACTGGTTGAGGGTTGTGCAATGCCAGTGCAATATTTGCATAAAGGGCCACACGTATGTAACTAACCTACACCTATACGGTTAACACGACCGCGACCGTCGTATACCGCGTGCCGGCGCGCCGTCCGAGACGTGCGACGCGGAACGGACGGTGGACTCGACGTGAACCGATCACCGGACTCGCGCCACATGATCGCATGATGCGACTCGCTGATCGCACGGCATGCGCCCGCGCGGGGACCGCGACAGCGTGTGTCGCCTGAAACCCGAATACAGATGGATGGACGTGCGATCTACAGATTATCTACAGATCATCGCCGGCTCGACCTCGAGGCCCAGATAGTGACGACGACCCCAGAAAGTGCTTGCTCCCGATGATGACATCCGAGAGCAGCACCTGCTGCAGCACATCAAGGCTAGCGTGCAGCGCCGATACCTTGGAGCCGAGCTCGTCCACTGCCCGAGGCCGCCCGCTATTGTTCGCAGCGCTGCCAGCTGCAACCGCCGACCCCCCCTCAGAGCTCATGAGATCTTCTAAAGGGCACCAGCCGGTCTCACGCCACGGCACGCCATGCACCATTCGACGGGCGGCGCCCTCCGCGGTATCAGCAGCTGAGTCAAGTTGCGTACGCCACCTGGCAAGGCCCACGGCGATGCGAGTGTCCATCTCGTCTCGGGCCAGGCCGCTGCTCTCGCCCACGTGTGCGACGAGCTCGCACAGGCTATGGCCCAGGTGGCGGCGTGCTTCAGCCTCTAAGAGGCACGCGAGTGGAGCGAGCGCGTGCAGTTCCGTGGGCTTATTTGCCCCGTGGCCTTCAGCTGCGTCGGCTGCCCCCGAATGTGCGGGCGCGCTGCTGAGGCACAAAGAGGCCTCGTGCTCCAGCGCCACCGCGCAAGCAAGTTCCGAAGCTCCCGCGCCAGGCAGCACTCGGCCACTCTCAAGCGCTCCGCGCAGTCGTTGCAGGCAGCTCCGGACACGTCGCTCTGTCTCGGCAGCCAAGTCATTGGTATGGCCGCACGCGAGCACCGTCGCTGTCGGCCCGCGGCCCGCGAGCCCCAGGGCCGCCGTGGGCGCCGTGGGCGAGTGTCTCTTCTCGGCGCGGTACCGACACAGCCGCTTGTCCACCCGTAGCAGCAGGTAGCTGTCGCCAAGGGCCTCCTCCAACCCGGCCGTATGGCCCACGCGCCTAACGACCGGAGCGTCCTCCGGGGGCAGCGTGCCGGCTTGCACCAGCCGCCCCTCGAGCCAAACCGTCTGAGAGCTGTCGAGCTTGCGCAACGCGCGCGCATCCCGCAACGGCATGCAGCGAGCCGCGGCGCATAGGGCGTACAGCGTCTGCGGCCCCACGCCTTGCAGCATGAGCACGCGTTGTTCCTCGCAGCACGCCCTCACGCGCGCATCTACCGCGCCACGCACGAGCACGAGCGCCACGCCGGCGGCTCGAAGCGCCGTCGCGAGCGACGCGGCAGCATCTTCACACAGATTGCTCCCGTCGCTGTGCACCCTGTCAGTGTGCACCCCGACAGTGTGCACCCCGTCGGTGCCACCTCCGTCGTGGAGCCAGCGAACGGGAGCCGCTGCGAACTCGCCCTCTCGCGCGGCGCCCTGCGCAGGCAGATCGGCATCCAGAATGGCGACCTGGATGCTAAAGGCGGGCAGACCTCCGTCACTTGTCTCAAAGGCCGCGTCGAGGGCGCCGTCCGCGAGACGCGCATGCTCACGAGGGCTTCCTTTACGCTCGAAACAGCAGCTTGGCTCCTCATGTTGAGCCCCGGGCTGTTCGGACACGGGCTGCGGTGGCGAGGGGGTGGGTGGCACGGCTGACGATGGCGGAAGTGGCGATGGCGGAAGTGGCGGCGGCCCTCGGCTTGCGACACAGTCATCGCGCCCGACTAGGAGGTTAACGGCGGCCGAGCGCTGCTGCGGCGTGAGGGGCACGAGCAACCCGCGCCCCACCGCGCTGCGTGATGCCGCACAGCCCACGAGTCGGTGGATGCGCACAGCGTGTGAGAGCGCTGACCACGGCACTGGGCCGAGCAGCACGGCACACTCGATGGCAAGGCACATCTCACGCGCCGCCCCGTGTGCGAGCGCCGTACCGAGCACCTGAAGGTCCGTCAAGCTCCGAGTCGATGGCGGCGGCGGTGTGCGTAGAGGTTCGGACGGAGTCGGTGGCGGCGGTTGCAACGGACGTGGCGACGGCGGATGTGACGGTGTTGGCGTCGCCTCATGCCCATCCGTGTGCGCCGTCCGACGAGCCAGCAGCGCAGCAGTCGCCAAGCTGCCACGTGCCTCCTTCTCCTTGCCGAGCAGCAGCAGCGACGCGCCCAGCCGGTGATGCGCCTTGCTATACGTCGGCGCGAGTACCACAGCGCGGCGCGCATCCTCGAGTGCGAGGTCGGCCTGCGAGAGCCGCGCGTACGCAAGCGACCGGTTCGACAGCAACGTCGCGAGCGCCGTCGCGAGCGCCACAGCATCCGTCCCGGCTGAGTCTGTGGGCAGTAAGGCGCCCCGCATGTTGCCGAGCCGCGGCTCTTCTGCACGTGCGATCGCCGCCGAGTACAACGTGACGGCCTCGATGAGCCGCCCGAGCCGGAGCATCTCGTTACCGCGCTCCTTGAGCTCGGAGACCAGCACACCGTCACCGCACGTGCTGTCGAGCGGTGCACCAGCGGTACTCGGCGCTCCGACCGCACTCGGCGCTCGGGCAGCATTCGAGCTGCTGGCCGTTTCCGGTGCCGAGTCAAAGAACCACGCCACATCATCATCGCTGGCCAACGCGGTAGCTGGAGGTGATGGCGGCGGCGACGGTGCCGCTAGGTTTGAGAATTGCCATGGCTCACACGTTGGCAATGTCGGCAAGGGCAGCGTGATCCCATTGAGGACAGCCACAGCAGATCGCACGGCGCTCCGCAGGCTGCGTAGGACTGCACGCATTGCAAATCCCTGCTCATGCAAGGAGAGGGCAGCGGTAGAGAGCTCGGCGACGAGCTCAATCAAATACGACATTCCACATCCGTGCGTCTGCTGCAATCCCTCGCACGCCTCGAGCAGGAGCATCACTGCAGGATGAGAACTGGCTATATGATCGAGAACGGCCATCGCGCTTCCGGTGATCAGGTGGCCGTCTGATTGCTCGAGGCACTTGAGCGCACATGATGGAGGGAGCAAAGAGCGCACGCAGTGCGCGGCAGCGCGGAGCGCTGCGACGCTCGCAATTGTACCCTGCATGTGGAAATTGATGTTGGGGACTGTGAATGTTGACAGGTTATTAGACCTTTGGTTTGGGGTCACGCGCTGATAAGCATAAAGGGTCATGTAATGATCTCACATCAACCCAACGCGTTTTGTGCGTACGAGCTTCAAGAATCGTTTGTTGATTGCATGCACATGTGTGAGTCAGAAGTTGATGACTGAGTTCAACACGCGCGAGGACCCCAGCGAACGCGGGCAGGGAAGGACAGAAAATCTGACGTTCCAGCATCAAAGAGGCGATCCCCGCGCTCGCCACTCCAACCGACGAGCCGGGACATGGAGCAACAAAACGTCTTCTTCTTCTGGGAGGGGAGACCCACCCTGCACAAGGGGCACTTCAACAGCATCAGCAGTGCGCTTGTCCACCATCCTGCCGCCAAGGTCTCTATATATTCCAACTCTTTGGACGCCAATCACGTGCTAGCACCGTACCCACGCTCAAGGGGGTTCGTTGTGGAGCTCGTGAGGTACAACTGCACAGCTCTCAGCTTGGGCTATCCTGGCGCGGACCAAGGTCTGCTCTTACAGGCTGCGATCGACGCCGTCTTCCAGTCTACGCGCGTGTCCGAGGACCAACTGCCCAGTCAAGCCACATGGAACGCCATTGGCAGAAAGGTCACGGGGCACAAGGCCTTCTTGACGCTGCTCTCCGAATGGATGCGCTACTTTCTGGTCTTTCGCTTTGGTGGGTTGTACCTCGACTTTGACATGATCGTGCTGCGGCCGCTGCTCGTGCCTGCGTTGCAGAACCGAATGGGCGTCGACTATGCAGGCGACTCACACAGTTTCAGCTGCCTCGAGGGCCTGGGAAAGGACCCCTTTCGAGATCGTAACGGACGGCCATTCACTTGCGTGTGCAACTGCCTCCTCCTCTTTGAACGGCAACACCCGTTGCTCGAGCGCACACTCCGCCTCATGCAGCCCATGCTCATGACCTATGTGGCCCACCGCAGCTTTGACACGATGCGCCACTACACCATGTCGACGCGTGTTCTCATGAAGGCGGCCGGGGGCGAGATCAAGAGTATCAGTGGCGCCACTACTCCGATGGTGCAGACGTTCACGCAGGTCGACACGCACATCCTGACGTGCCAGAACAAGTCTCTGCGCAAGTATTGGTACACGCCGTTCCGAGCGGCCAAAGGCCGAACCCACGCGGAGATGATCATCTCGCATTGCTTCGTGTACCATGCTGGATGGCGTGGAATGGACAACGTCACCTCGTCTCTGGAAGGGACTGTTGGGCAGCACGTGACCTCGCTGATGACGAACCTTCCCGATAACAACTACAAGGGAGGTCCATAAGAACACCTTCCACCTAACCTTCCACCGGCACGTTCCACCGTTCCATGTGTCCCCTTCCGCATTCATAAAGTGAGCGGGTGTGAATGTTGTGTGAATGTGGAAGGGGGTTGCGGAAGCTCGCGCAGGCGGTCCGCTTGGAGGGTACTTGTTGGACAGGGCGAACTTGTATAGTAGTTCGTAGTACGGCACGCGCTGACGGTGACGCGCGCCACAGCTTGTACACAGGAACCAGCGCACACGCACGGAACACACCACGCTTTCCCAGTTATCGCTGTTAAGTTCGCTGCATGAGCCTTCGACATGAGCCTTGCGTCAAGTTGTCGCCGGCCCAAAAATCTTCAACGATCTACTCGCCGATCAGAATAAGTGAGAGCTCGCACGTCAGCCGACACAATTGAGAATTGTCAGGTGCACACATATGGGTGCACAGCGTCTGATGTGCGGTTGTAGACTACAAAACAGTTTTCTTTTCATTTTAATTTGGCGTGAGTGTCCGTGAGCAGACGCATTACAGACGCACTCACACATTCACGCCTCGTGTCGGACAGCGGTGTTTCACAGCAGGAGCAGGCTAACGGCAAGAAAAGGAAGAATCAACTCTCCCGCGGACGCGAACCCGAAAAGCGGCATAGTGCTGCAATGTCGGGCGTCAAGAAGCAGAAGAAAGAAGTCAAAGAAGTGCTGGTGGGTTCCTACACCCCGAAGAACATCATGGTCACCGGCGGCGCGGGCTTCATCGCATCGCACGTCGTCATCCAGCTCGTGAAGCAGTTTCCCGAATACAAGGTCGTATGCTTCGACAAGCTCGATTACTGCAGCAGCCTGAAAAACCTGAACGAGGTTAAGGATTGCCCGAACTTCAAGTTCATCAAAGGCAACTTGCTCTCCGCCGACCTCATCAAGTACGTGCTCGAGACGGAATGTATTGACACCATCATCCATGCCGCCGCCCAGACACACGTCGACAACTCCTTTGGCAATTCGTTCGCATTCACCGAGAACAATGTGATGGGCTCGCACGTGCTCGTGGAGGCCGCCAAGGTGCACGGCATCAAGCGCTTCATCCACGTCTCCACGGACGAGGTCTACGGCACGGTCGGCGACGACATCCGTCGCGTCGAGACGGACGTACTCGAGCCGACGAACCCGTACGCGGCGACCAAGGCGGCGGCCGAGAACATCGTCAAGTCGTACTACCACTCCTTCAAGCTTCCCGTGATCATCACGCGTGGCAATAACGTCTTCGGCCCGCACCAGTTCCCGGAGAAAGTGATCCCCAAGTTTGTGCGCCGGCTGCTCGGCGGCATGCCGTGCTGCATCCACGGCGACGGCAGCAACAGCCGCCACTATATCTACGTGGGCGACGTGGCCGCGGCCTTCATGACGATCCTGCACAAGGGCGTCGATGGCGAGACGTACAACATCGGGTGCGAGACCGAATTCACCAACCTCGAGGTCGCCCAACGTCTCGTCAAGGCACTCAAGCCCGATTGCTCGGATCCGAAGGAGCACATCTCTTTCGTCGGGGATCGCGCCTTCAACGACGTGCGCTACTACATCAGCTCCGACAAGCTGCACCAGCTCGGCTGGGCGCCCAAAATGTCCTTCGAGGAGGGCCTGCAGAAGACCATCGACTGGTACGCCAAGGTGAGCCCCGACTGGTGGGAGATCGGCACCGACTCAGCGCTCGCGCCGCACCCGGAGCTCAAGTCGAAGGTGAGCGACGCGCTCCAGACAAAGCTCTAACTTATTTCCTAGGGAGCGTCGCGCAGAAACCGCGACGTCAGCCATGCAATCCGCAGTCGTGTCGGCTCCATACTGATCATTTGTGAGACAACCCGCACGACCGCGTATGGTGCCGGGCACCGCACCGCTGTGGATCGGATTGCCTGCTCTGAGAACTGCAGGGTACGCGCGCCGAGTACCCGATGCGGCAGATCGAGAGCGCCGAGACCGGCATCTGTACGAGATCGAAGGTGCATGCTGTGTTCGGTTGGGCGCGTGGACAGGAAAATTAAAATCAGAATCCGCACACCGGCCGGACGCGGACCGGACGTCGGGGGTCCGGCGCCCGGGGCGGCGGCGGACGGCGCTCGGCGGAGGGCGAGAAGGACTCCACACCCACAGGCCGGCACAGGGTACAAGTCGCGGGCAGCTGCGCGGTTGACCTGCAGATCGACAGCTGCAAAATAACTCAGGGGCGGGGTAGGGGGGACCTCGGCCCCGGGGTTGTGCCGGTGCACTAACGAAACGAGCGGCATAGAGACGTGCTCGCATTGATGGCAGCCCCGGTCGAACACCACACCTGAACGCACATCATGCCAAAGGAAGGGGTGAGCAACGTGATGCTTCGGATGGAGACAGGTCAAATGGCACAAAACGCACCGGAGTCGTTGTTCCCGCGTAGGGGGCGTCGCCTGTGAGGTCTGCGGTCTGCTGACTACCAAAAGTGCGCTCAAACTCGCTACCGATGCTGGCCGGTCCGCTGGAACGCCACGTACCCATCGGCACCGCCCTCCGCGGTGACATTTGCCAAGACTCGCGCGGCGTCTGTACTCGCGGCGGCTCATTGTACACCGACGGCATCTTCTCCCGCGGAGTCAGCGGACGACCACGCTGGCCCCAATCGTGCACCACGGTCTGAGACTTGCCGATGCATCGAAGTTCCATCGGGCCGATCAGCATGTAGTGGCGCTCAAGGATGACGGGCCCTCGTGCTGTCATCGGCCTCGATGACCTCGCAGAACCCGGCCGCGATGGCCAATTGGCCGCGGCTGGCTCACGTATCGCACGAAGAGCAAGCATCGGGAAAACCCTGTGAAGCAACTTTCGCTGATCGACCTGCCTTCGTTTCGACCTTCGTTGTACCCTAGTTCCTGATTAGTTCCTGATTGCTTATCGTCCGGGTCGTTACATTTCGGGCGACCGTGATCCGCCTTCCTCGCGCGCTCTGTGTTACCGTTCGTACGTCACATCATAGATCATTGACATCATCATCAACCGGTCGGTGTGTAACGTGGCTGCCGTAGCCGCACGATGACGATCAAAAAACCGACCCGGTAGGTTGATCCCGAGTGTGAACACTTCCCTATTATTGGTCCAAATACTGACGACCTTCAGCAGATCGTGCACCAAGACCGTGCATGACCCTCCCGCATGACAACTTTGACTGCGACGCCTTCTGCGCCTTCTTCGTGGCGCGTGGTTCCGGTCACGCAACCTACGCGCCCGGGTCCTTTGGGACGTGTGTTGCAGCCGGAAGTTGCTTCCAACTGCACGCCGCGCGCGCCCCTTGCGCGACGAAAGGACGTCCACCGTAAGATGCCTCTTCGTTGCCTTCTCGCCCGCTCATCCTCATGCAGGCAGGCTCCCAAATACACGCTTCGCTAATCAGTTGCACGGAGTCAGTGCCCGCCACCGGACGACCACTGGCTCAGGGCGCCTGCGACGGCACACATGAGCAACGGGGGAGGGTGAGCGAAAAAGCGTGCGGGCGCGCGGACATTTAATGAGGTTCTCACCGAAAGCTTGCACGGTGCCGAAGAGGGCACAGCCAAATGCCGCCCTCGTCGGGTCGCCCTGCCGAGCGCCAACGACGGCGCCCGCTGCACACCCGGCAGCGACCGAGTTGAGCGCCGAGTGGCCGCGCGACTGGTCGAGGAAGGTATCAGTCGCCGCGAAGATGCCCGCCATGGCCGCGAACATAGCGGCGTGGCCACCCGTCGTTTTGCCCACGTAGGCGAGGGACATCTCGCCGACGGCGGGCTTGCTGTAAGCCGCGGATGCGAGGCCGATCAGACTGCCGGCAACCACGCCGCCCGCGGTGTAGTTGAGCGTCCGCTCCGCTACGCCAACTTCAGCAGAGGCCGGCATTCTTGCGTGACTTACCGGTACCGGTGATTTTCTACAGGCCAAACAGTGGCCAAACGCGAGGAAAATCGGAGTCGAGGCTCAGGATCAAAACATGAGAGGACGCGAGACACGACGTCATGACATCTTGTCTCACATCTCCTTGGCCTGTTATTGATTTCGAATGCGATTTCGGCATGCGCGACCGTTTTGTCCCCCTGTCCGGTCGCACGCAAGACGCAACAACGAACACATCCGCCCTTTGCTGAGATTACTCCAGAGCTGCGCCAAAGCCTTGCCCTCCCCCCTCTGCCCCCCATCCGCTCTCATCAGCAGCCCTACGATCATCTAGGGTCGACATGCGACAATTGAAGAGATCCATCCCCAACACGAGCCCCTCATTCCCATGGGCGCACATGGACGTGCCGCAAACAACACACAGCAGCAATAACAGAACCCAGCCACAGTGTCGCAGCTGAAGTGAGTGAGCGAGAGACTTGACCTGTACGCAAGAGATCATGAGTTCATTGCGCCTGACCGTTGGCCGCCACAACCAGCAAAGAGGACCTCAAAGAAAGAGTAGAAAACCTTTGGACCAGATACTCACATTCATCAGTCCCAGTGGGCTTGTTGGTGCGAGCTGGCCGAAAGTCCATGGTCGTGTTGCGCCCAAACCAAGCGTGTCTCTACGCATTCAATTGGGCTGCGGTGCGCCAGCGCAGATCGCCTGGAAGCATTCGAGAAACTCGGATCGGCTCAGCTGCCGGCGCCGCACCTGGACGTCACGCACCAGCTCGAGGACTTGCTCATAAGTATGCTGTGGAAGTTGCCCTTGCAGACGTTGCAGCATGGTGTCAAGAGTCCTGTTCGACATCGCGTTCGACTCGCCGTTGTCACGAGATGCACTTTCCTGCGCAGCATCAGGCTTCGACCGTTTTCGTCGCTGGCTAGGAGCTGCCGAGACGCCCCCCGGAGTAGGCGCCCCGTGCTGAGCCGCATGCTGATCGAGCATCCAGCTTTCAGTCTCCATACCGGGCACAGTCGGAGAGTGCATGCTGTATTGGTCAGGCGAGAGCGCGAGGCCCGTGGCTTGAGGTGAGGGGCGCTTTTTGATGCGTCGCCCCAGTGGCTGTGACGGTAGCACCGGGGCGTGATACATGGGCATGGCCACAGATTGCATTGGTGGAGCAGGAGGCGGCGGCGGCATGTGAATGTGCACGACTGGAGCGGGCGAATAGTAGGTCGGAAGCGAAGGATCTGACGCGACCCACGCTGTTGGCACTTGCATCGGCACCGGATCGTATAGCTGCTGCTGGTGCTGCAGCGGGAGGTATTGATCGTATTGCTGATGCTCGTATTGCTGATGCTCGTATTGCTGATGCTCGTATTGCTGCTGGTGCTGCTGGTGCTGTACGGAACTTGGCCAAGCGTTCGCGGAGATGAGCTCCTGCTGCTGCTGCTGCTGCTGCTGCTGCTGCTGCTGCTGCTGCTGCTCCCAGATGTACTGCAGCCTCTTTTCTCGCGCGACCTTTGTCGCTCCTGGGTTACGGCGCTTTTCTCCGCTGCGGACAGCCTCCGGATTGCGGCGGTTCTCGAAGTACCGCTGGCGCGAGTTGGCAAGCTCACTGCGATCGAGAGGTATGCGGCCCTCGCAGTAATACATGAGCACGTACGCTGGAGGCAGGGTGCGTGCTCGACGCTTGCGACGATAGGCCCAAACGACAGGCAAGGAGCCCTTGGTAGCGACGGCCTCAAGAACGAGCGTGGGCAGCGGCATCTCTTCAAACGATCTGATCTGGTCGTATTCTGATTGCTTGACAATGTGCAAGGTCGTCCAGACGCGCACCCCTGCCGGCATGCGCGTGGCATGGTTGGCCTCGTTTTGCTTGAGCTCGCACTTCTGCCGCTTCGTGCCAGGTCCCCCGTACTTAGGCTTGTCCAGGCAAAATACGCACACGCCACAGTCCTCCATCTCGAGACCAGGTGCAACTCGAGATCCAGACGTGGTGACACTGAGAGTGAGCCGCACTCGCACTCCTTCGTTATCGCTGGCCAGCGTCAGAGTGGTAGTCGGCGCCTTCGGCGGTATATACGAGGGGACGTTCATCGCCACAACAGTCACCGGGGCACTGCTTGCGCAGCAGCAAGATTCGGTGACGTGAGCGACAACGTCTGTTGCCATGTCTTGACCGCTCATCGCGCGTCTGGTGTGTACGCGCGCGGCACGCGCGCCCACAATTTACGTGACGCGCCAATGCTCGCGCCGCGTCCAAGTGCTCGCTTCGGATCCGTCAAAGTCGGATGCGACGGGTAGGGGGTCGTAGAATCGGGGGATTCGTCTTTGAATTGGATAGCGTTCCCTTAATTAAAGGTGTTTTCACGGTGACCAAGGTGCGATGTGTGGGCCGCGGGAATCCATGGATCAATTCATGTCCGACTCGTGGGAACGTGACGTGCTGGCGTTGACGGCCGTTTGGACCGTCCTGCACTTTCTTGCGCCCGCGCTGCTCAACATCGCCCTTGCGCAGACCGGTTCGCCCGGTCTCGCCAAGCGCATCTCCGAGCGGGTCGCGAGCCTGCCCGCTGAGCGGCATCGCACGCTGCGGCGCTACGTTCGAGCTCAGCTCTACTACCTGATGGCGGGTCCGCTTGGCATTGTGCTGCTGTCGCGCGTCCGCTCCTTTCCCGACTTGTTACACATGCAGACCGAGCTGCACGGTCACGCGTTCACCCTCGCTGCTGCGCATTGGCTGGTGAGCCTCGTTGAGGATGCTTCAACGCCCAGCTCCTTCACCGTGCGTCTATCGAAGAAGAGCAGGGAAAAAGGGGAAAAGGGGATCAACTTCTATTTTCTCTACCTGCTCCACCATGCCATCGCAATCGCTGCCTTCAGCGTGTGCCTTGCGACGCGAGCGCTACCCGCACTAGGTGCATGCGGCATGCTCTTTGAGCTTCCAGTCGCGTTCGTCAACATCCGCGACCTCTTGCGCGACTTTGATCTGGAGCTGCGCTGGTTCCGGCCGCTCGGTGGCTGGGAGCTCGTCGACTTTTGCTGGACGGGCACTGCAGTCTCCGTCATCATCGGCCGCTTCATCCCAGTTGGCCTCTACTGGTACGGCATCTGGCGTTGGAACGATCCAGGGGGCGTTGGCTCATTGTCCGTGCCCAACCGCGTCGCCTATGTGCTGCTCGGCTTCTTCTTCACGACGCTGAGCGTGTGCTGGGCAGCACTCATGCAGCACGTGGCCAAGCTCGACCAGGAGGATCTGTCGGCCGAGTCGCGAGCGCGGGAGCGCGCGCTCACCGGCGATGTTGACGACGACATCTCCGTCACGTCTGTCGACGGCGCTGGCGGCGTAAGCGATGGCGAGATCGAGGCTCCGCTCGTCAAGGGCAAGTGCCCCTTCACGGGCATGATGGCGAGTGACGCGAAGAAAGTCGAGCTCAACGTCCTCGATGCCGGCAAGGGCGGCCACCGGAAAGGCGGCATGGGGAAAGGCGCCGACACGGCGCCGCCCCAGGCCTCCGACCACTCTGACAATTCGAAAGAGGCGAGGGCGGCACGGCTCCTCGAGGAGCACAAAGCGGCGTTCGATGAAGTCAGCATCGGTGCTCGGCGCAAGCTGGACACGATGACGGTGGAGGAGTACCAACTCGCGGACAAGAAGCTGTTCAAACCCGGCGTGGAGAACAAGCTGCTGATTGTAGTCGACGGCATCGTGTACGACGTGACCGCTTTTGCGGCGAAGCACCCGGGAGGACGCTATCCGTTTGAAAACCACTCGGGCAATCTGGACTCGTCCGACTCTTTCCACCGGATCGGGCACTCGGAGACAGCCCGGATCCTCATGCGCGAGTTTGCGGTTGCCACACTGCCGGCGGGGATGGGCGTGACGAAGCAGGAGACTATGGAGGAGCGAAAGACGCGCATCGAGGCGGCTCTGCGCCAGGAGCGGATCATGAAGACGGGCCGGCCGTACATGGCGATGGCGAGCGCGGGCTGGGACGAGCTGGTCCCCGGGACATCCGAGTACTTAACGTTCCAATACTTCCTCTGGGTCCCGATCGCGATCCTCAGCCTCAATCCGGTGGCGACCTTCCTATTCCATTCGCCTGAGAGGAAAGGCGAGCTCGCTGCCCCGGTGGTGATCCCGGCGACCACATGGGATGGCAGTGCTCCCGTGTGGTTCGATGAGATACTGAGCACGTTCGCACCGCTGTTCAGCGGGCTTAACTTCGAGCTCTGGACGATGGTCATCTGGATGGTGGCGCTTGTCGCATTGACCGTTGAGCGCGACATGCTCTACACCAATTCCGCAGCCGGCGAGCGCCCCCCGCTCCGCGGCGCGCTCTGCACGATGTTCTTCTCGCCCACGTGCCACGCGCACGCGCTCGTCGCGCTAGCGGCGCACTTTGTCTTGTGGGCGCTCATCTCGCAGACCCAGCGCGCTGCCACCCTGCTCCTCGCAACCGAACTTCTCGCACCCGTTGGCGTGGTGGTAGTGCGCTCGGCTCTCGTCACGACGCGTGGCATCTGCGCGGCGGCGCTCGCTCTCATGAGCCTCGCGTGCCTCCTGCCGTACGCCGCGGCTCACGAGCGGCCTGCCACGAGCGCCGAGGGCGGACTGCTTGCCGGCGGTGACACCCACCCGGGCGCGCCCTGGGGCATGCGCGAGGCGCTCGTGGGTACACCGCAGGGGCGCGACGCCGTGCTCGCCGTGTGCGCTACGGTCCTCTCGATGATGCAGCACGCCCTCGCGAGCCGGTATGTGCGTGTGATGCCCAGTGCGAAGCCGTTGCACGTGATCCTCGCTGCAGTCTACATGACGCTCGCCACGGCGCTCCTGGCGCCCGTCCGCCCTGCATTTGGTGCCCTCATATGGAGCCTGCTTCCAGGCAGCGTGCCCCAATTCTTTTGGATGGCCGCGTTCGTGAATGTGCTCACAATCCGCTTTGGCGTCTTTGAACCCTTGCACGACGGCGTCTTCCCGTGGACGGCCTCCGTCGAGCTCCAAACCATCGTCGTCGCGCCCGTCGCCTTCTTCACCGCCGTCGCGCGGGGCGAGCTGAGCATGGGCCAATGGATGCTCACCGCGCTGCTCGTGCTGGCGCATTGGAGCCGGCTGGACATAGAGACGCGTGAGAAGCTGCGCAACGGCCTACGCGCGGACGAGGCGCGCTTCGCATGGCACGGCGTCGCCCTCGATGCCGAGAGCCAGTTTCGATTCATTCTCTCCGCGCTCATCTTCACCCTCGCTCGCATGTTCGTTAGTTTCGCCAATTGGATCATACCGCGCCCCGCCTACTTCTACGCACACCCGACGCCGACCGCGCACTACGGCGACGGCGTCGAGATGGGCGTCGCGTACTTCGTGTACCCGGGCGGCGGCTCACGCCATTCCCTGGAGAAGGAGGGCATCAAGCCCCTTCCCCAGCAGAAGCCGACGACGTTCGTATGCAACGTGGGGCACATGCTCCGAGATCGTGACGGGCAAGACTGGATGAAGCTCGGCTACTCGACGATAAAGATGAGCGAGTCGCTTAAAACAGAGGAGGCCCAGCGCAAGGGCTTCTGCGGTCAATACCTCGCCGAGTTTGCTGGCGACCACGGCTCGGTGCGTCAGCTTAATCTGACCGCGTGGAAGGACGACCACGCGGCGCACGATTGGTACGTTAACAATGAGGAGCATCGCGAGGTGGTGGCGCAGTACCGAAACGGTCTGCTAGCGAGTTTCTCGTCCGTACTCTCGCGCCTGCACAACGCGGACGGCAAGCCTGCCAAGTTCCACGTGCGCTGCCTATACTGCCGCGCCGTCCTCACTAAGTACCCGGAGCAGCGCTTCTGCAAGGATTGCGGCTGGGAGGCGCAGTACATGCCATTCTTCTGAGTGCTGAGTGCTACGAGGCGTCTACGGGTGTGTCGACACTGAGTGAACGGCAGAGCCGGACAACACCCTCCCCCCCTTTGGGATGTCCCGTCTCGGTTGGTGGAGGAGGGGGAAGAAGCCGCGGGCGACGTGACGCCGCCGCCTGCGCACCGCTGCCGAAGGGATGGGGAATCAGGAGTTTTCGGGGTGGGGCGGGTCCCGACCGCCGGCCCGCCGCCTGTGTGTTAGTCCACCGTGCGTGCGTGCGACGCGACCGCTTAAGCCGCTGTGCGTGGCAGTGCGTTTCGTGTGGTTCTAGTCCTCCGCCGTTCGGTGCGCGCTCGCGCATCGTCGAATCCTGAGCTGACCTGTTCGCAATTAACGAATACGTCGACGTGCTGTTGTGTCCTGTGTTTCGTGTGGTAGTGGCTGGCTTGTTCGCCGACTCGCGTGTCCGTGTGACTTACCTCCAATGATAAAACCAAAATCCCTTCGTTTACAGATGAACTGACCTGCAGAACTGACCTTTTCTCATGAACGTGCGTCGCGGGCCGCTCCACCGATCGCCACCGTCGGGCCGCCAGCAGCTGCAGCAGAACCCTGCAGCCATTTCAGCTCGGGGTGGCGCCCTGAACGCCGTCCGCAGTCTGGGTAGTTCGACAAGTGGTCTGGGTGACACCTTGGCGTTGGCGGCAGCAATGCAGGCGGCCTCGGTGCACGAAGACAAGGACCACTACGAGGTGGATGACACGAATGACGAGGTGAAGGAGTCGATCTCTGATATCGACGCCTTCGAGCGACGACTAGAGAGCGGAGACGCTCGGGATATGGTTATGAAGGCGGCCCCCAAGGAAGCAAGGCGAGCGCCGCCTGGACCGCGGGTCTCAGCGGCCAAGCCAGCATCAGCGCCCAGAAAGGCGATGAAGTCAGGTCACGAGTACATCCGTAGCGCAAAGAAGGCGGCTACGTGCAGGGACTCTGGCGAGGACGATGCTGAGGAGGATGGCAAAGCCGATGCCGCAGCACAAAGCAGATCGGACCTCGACAAGTTTGATCAGAGGTTCGGAGGGGATGACTACGACTCTTCTTGAAGCACCAAGGGAGTCTGGATCGCCCGTGTATCATGTATACCCTGAGCACGGGGTATGTTCCTGTCTTTCAAGATTCATAGTGTACTTTTATATTCATCGCGGTGTATGCGGCAGTGCGACAGTGCACGCAAGAATCATACTTAACCCAACACCAACTCCTAGTTATATATAGCCACACCCGCGCACCTGAAAGGTCCAGAAGCAGGCGTAACGTCGCGCTCGAACGTGCTGCGCGCTTTTCGCCCTTCGCGCGCGCCGTTGACGGCCCGCTCCGGCGTTGGGCTCTCACCCTCTTTGCTAACACCTCGCCTTGAATCGGCGTTGCAACATCTCCGAAGCTCGAGATTCGGAGTTGCCGCGCCCCTACTCGTCGTGCCGAGAAAAAGCCCGCGCGCAAGCAGTATTGCTCACAGGATTTGGCCTTCCGACGCCACCTCGAGCCGGCTCCATGTGACACTGACCGCTTTCTCGACCATGACCTGAAGCTGTGGCAAGCCCTCCATGGTGCCGCTGAGCGTCCACGTCATCTCATCCGGACGAACCGCGGCGAAGAGCTTGAGGTCGACGAGAGGCGGAGCATTAGCGTCCGCAGACGATTTGACGTCCACCTTGAGCGACTTGGCGCCCACGGACACTTTCACATCGCGCTTGAGCGTGCCTGCCGGCAGCGCCAGAGTTACCTCAAGGTCGGTAGGTGTTTGCGCCCATTTGTATTGCCCAGGCGTTGACGGCGTTGCAGCCGCTGCAAGGGCATTGGGCGAGCCATCTGCGCCAGACCCGCTCCCCATTCCTGCACGAGCCTTGCCTTCCACCGTCTTCGCCCTGGCGGCTTTGGAATACTCCTCCATGGCCACCTGGTACTGAGTATTCTCGCTCGGTGCCGAGCGCAGGAACGGGCTAGACGAGTCGAGCTCGCTGAGGTCGAAGTTGCCGTTGCGGGTTGGTGAGGGAGTGAGGACCACTCGCCCAATGTAGACGTCGCCCAGAAACGGGCTCTCCACATCCAGCCCGCATGTTGCGGCAATCTGGCCAGCTCGCTTGTTCACTGGCAGGCCCTTGAGCGCGCCCATCTCGTCAAAGTAAAAGTATGTGCCCGCGTGAGGAATGGGCATTGTTTGGGCCGATGGGCGCACGAGCGCAAACACCTCGACGCTGCCTTGACTCGCCACCTGATTGAGTTGCTCCATCTTCTCATCAACCGCAGACCCATACTCAGCACGTAGGCTGTCTGCACTCTTGATGCTCCCACCAGCGAAACGCTTCTTCAAGATTTCAGGCAGCGCGTCGCCCGGCTGAGTCGATGAGGCACTCAGCTTCTCAGGAGCCTCGTGCTCGTCCGCTGGCACGCGGCAATAGGTGAAAGTCACATTCATCCGCGTCGACCGCCACACAGAAATCCAGACGCGCCCCGCGAAAGTTCAGTCAAGTCAAGTCAAGTCAAGTCAAGTCTTGATTTTTTGAGGACTTGATTTCTTGATGACTTCTTTAGCGTTCCGCGTATACTCTCGGGCCGCTACCGTTCACAATTTCACTTCCTTTTTTGTCCCGAAAAGTCGTTGTAAACTCGGAACGTCGGAAAACAGATCGTCTGACAGAAGGCGACTCTTCCCAACAATGACGCTCAGGGGAGTATTCACTCAGCCGTCTGTCGAGGCTCCGACCCCAACCAGCTTCTGGAGTCAGCACGTGTCGTCCACGCACGCGCGCACCATTCGTGCCGGCCAGTTGCCGTTGCTCTCACCACGCGCAGCCCTTCCCAAAACCTCGCCCCGTCTTCCGGCTCTAGACGACCAGAAGCGGATCATTGAAAAGAGACTTGCCGCATTTCGTGAGTATGAGGAGTCCATGCGCAAGCAAGGTAACGCAGTCTGGGCGAAGACCAAGCCTGATAGTGAGCTGAGCCAGCGTGAGCCCAAGGCAAGCCCACGCGAGGTCAAGCGCAGCCCGCAAGAGTTCCAGGTAAGGGAGCCGGCGCCCCCGCCGCCACTCCCGCCGGATTCGCTGATGCGCAGCACACGCAAGATCGCAGTGAAGAACTCAGCCTTTGCGCGCCAGGCCCAAGACGCGCTCAATTCACGCTTCAGCAACATGATGAAAGCATTCCATTACGTGGACTTGGACAACTCCGGCAAGCTCAATCGTGAAGAGCTGAGGCGTGCACTGGACCTGTGGAACATTCCGATCACTGACGCAAAGATCGACGAGCTCATGGCTGCTTGCGACGCTGATGGTGATGGCGAAGTTGATTACAAGGAGTTTGTGGACGTCCTTGCTCGCGATACGGTTGCGCCGGCAGCGATGGGAAAGCGCGACATGCAGTCAAAGGAGGCGATGGGCGTCGACGCCCAGGCTTTCCTCGATAAGGTCAAGGTCAAGAATGCCAAGGCGACGATCAACGAAGCAGGGGCGGGGGTGCCCGTGCGAGTGAACATCGACGCTAAACAGCTCCAGAAGCAGGCCACGGATGCGATCGCCGCGAAATTCACCGACGTTCGTAAGGCGTTTCACTTCGTCGATGTTGACAACTCGGGAGGGGTGAGCGAGGCTGAGCTCTACCGTGCGCTCGACTTATTCAACATTCCGATCGACAGAGAGAGTGTCAAGAAGCTCATCGCGCAGTGTGACCAGGATGCAAATGGTGAGATCAACTACGATGAGTTTGTGGATGCACTTGCTCGCGATACGGTCGCGCCGGCAGCCATGGGCAAGCGTGGCATGCAGTCCAAGGAGGCGATGGGCGTCGACGCCCAGGCTTTCCTCGATAAGGTCAAGGTCAAGAATGCCAAGGCGACGATCAACAATGACGATGGGCCTGGAACGGCACTCAAAAAGCCTGTCGACGCCAAACAGCTCCAGAAGCAGGCCACGGATGCGATCGCCGCGAAATTCACTGACATTCGTAAGGCGTTTCACTTCGTCGATGTCGACAACTCGGGGGCGGTGAGCAGGACGGAGCTCTACCGTGCGCTCGATTTGTTCAACATTCCCGTCAGCTTCGAGGCCGTGGATCGGCTCATCGCGCAGTGTGACCAGGATGCAAATGGTGAGATCAACTACGATGAGTTTGTGGATGCACTTGCTCGCGATACGGTCGCGCCGGCAGCCATGGGCAAGCGTGGCATGCAGTCCAAGGAGGCGATGGGCGTCGACGCCCAGGCTTTCCTCGATAAGGTCAAGGTCAAGAATGTCAGGGCATCCATCAATTCTTGACATTCCCTGCCGATCTAAAAGAAGTGCGCTATGTGCGGAACTGTTTCTGCTCAGGGCGTGGACGACAGCGACAGGACTGGATGCTGAGTGAGTGAGTGAGTGAGTGAGTGAGGGAGTGAGTGAGTGAGCGAGCGAGCGAGCGAGTGAGTCACTCACTGATCCGCTGGATCACCTCGTGGGCATGGAGGTGCAAGTGTAACTGTAAAGTCGCATTCAGCATGGCCAGTTACAAGATAGCATCGTTTGGGATGCAAGGTAACCGAAAGGATTGATGTGAATCACGATTGCTTGCTTGATTCCCGGCTCCCCGGGTGTGTCATTCACGGATCACGCCGATAATATTTGAACCGTGTGCCTGAACGGTACGCTCCCGCTGAGTCGCCTCGCCTGCTCCACGCCGGGTTTTTGAAATACCTAATCCTCACTCTTCAAGCGAAACGCAAAGCCCACGGGGGGACCAGGGCGCTTATCTCTGCGCCAGCGACGTGTTAGATTTCCTACAGTACTGTACATGTTTGTCAAGTCAAGTCAAGTCAAGTCTACCGCGCGGTATACATAAACAACAGACAACCATACGGAAGCCTATCGAATGTGCTCCGGAAGCCCAGCAGGGGAGGACGGGAGTGGGCGGAGATGGCGAAGGGGGATCCATCTAGAGGTGACACGTCATTGACTTGACTTGACTTGACTGGACTTGACTTGACTTGACTACCGGGTAGCTGCGGAATTCCGAATGTAAAAGGCAAGTCACATATGTCTGCGGGCCTCGGTTCGAAGCGCAAGTCGCCTCGAGTGCAGGATTCACACGGGTCAAAGCGGCCCGTGTACAACGAGAAGCAGGCGTACAAGCTGCTTCTCGGCGACAACTGGCTGCGCAAGGAACGGCAGGTCTCCGATGCCGCGGGATCGCAGAGCGACGAGGACAGCGACGAGGACAGCGAAGAGGACAGCGACGAGGTCGAGGACAGTGACAGCGGCAGCGACCTGAGCAAGGAGCTGAGTGAGACCTCGGGCGAGGAGGAGGGCGACGACGACGAGGGCGATGAGGTGGATGAGCCCCGAAGTGGACGAGCGGCTGACGAGGAGGTCGAGGGCGAGGTCGAGCCATCGCTCGCCGTGCCCTCGGGCGTCCTTCATGCCAAGGTCGGTCTGGGAGGTATGGTTGAGGAGGCATGCGGGCTGCGGCTGCACCTGAGCCGCCGCTCGACCACGGGCTACAAGGGCGTCGTCTACATACCCGGGTACCGCGGTACTGGCACCCCGATTAGTAAGCCGTTCCTGGTCATCGGCCCACGGCACGAGCGCATCGTCGTCGGCGGCGGCAGCAGCCACAACAACCGCGTGTACCTGGGCAGCTATAAGACGGCGGTCGAAGGGGCGGTCGCATTCGCGCAGTACGTCGCTCGCGGGCGCGCGCGGCCCGCGGCCCACGACCTCGTGAGCGAGGCATACGGCGTCAAGCTGCACCTGAGCCATCGCTCGAGCTCCGGCTACGAAGGTGTGCGCGAGCACCTCCCCTATGAGGGCTATGGGGGGGTCGCGCGCTACCGTGCTGTCGCACCTATGCGGGGCGGCAAGATGGGCCCAACGATCGGCTATTTCGCGACGGCCCTCGAGGCGGCGGTCGCCTTTGCCAAATTCGTCCAGTCGCCGCGCGCGTTTGAGGAATGGAAAGCGCTCCGAGCCACAGAGGCGACGCGGCCGCTGCCCATCGCGAGCGCCATCGCGCTGCCGCATCTGTTCTTCGGCTATGGCGACGAGCACGGCGGCGGCGGCGGCGGCGGCGACGACGAGCGCGGCGCTGACGGCGAGCACAGTGGCAGTGGCGAGCACCGCTACGGCGGTGGCGGCGCTGCGACACAGCTGCCGCTCCAGCTGCGGCCATTTGGCGACGACACGCGTGATGCTGATGAGGGATGCCATCAGAGGTCATCAGAGGTAATCAAGGCGAGGCCATTGGGCGACGACACGCGTGATGCTGATGCCGACTCCGCCGAACCGATAGCATCAGACGCGGCTACGGGAGCGGCGATTGGAGCCGCAATCACGATTGGAGCCGCGATCACGATTGGAGCCGCAATCACGATTCAAATCACGCGCGAATCACAGCAGGGCGCGGCGCCCAGCACGGCGCCCATCATCGTAGCGGAGCGCACGGTGCAGGGGGTGGTGGAGTATCGCGTCGGGCGCAGCGCGGCCGAGGACACGTGGCAACTCGCCAGCGAGGTTACGGCTGAAGCCGCTGCCGCCCCTGCCGAGCCTTTGACGAACCTTGAGGTCGACACCGCCGGGGTCGACGCGGTGCTCGTGCGCGCGTGGGCGGCAGCGAGGCGCGAGGGGCGTACGCGTGTGCTTGGGGCTGTAGAGGTACTCGAGGGCCTTGGGCGTGCGCGTCTGGCGGCGTGTTTGGGCGTCGCGTACGTGGTCGCCACGCCGGTGGCGGCCGAGCCGCCGCATGCGCATCGCTCCTCACGTGCACCCGGGCGCGTAGGGAGCGATGCGTCGAGCGCTGTGTCGAGCGGTACGGGCGGCGGCGGCGAGCTCGTCGCGATGGGCGCCGTGATGGGCGCCATCAGCGGCGGCGCAGGCGCAGACAAGATCGCCTGCGGCGGCTGTGGCACCAACGCTGCCTCTCACGACGTGAGCTGCGTCAGCTGTTTCGGCACGAGCGCTGTGCGGAGCGAGCGCTTCATTCAGCAGCAGCGGCAGCGGGTCCTCGAGGAGGCGCGTTTGGGGCATGAGGAGAAGCTCACGCGCCATGCTGTCGAGGCATGTGTCAACCGGATGATCCGCGCCCTCGAGCGGCTCGAGGCGAGGCAGGCGGGACTTGCCGCGCCGCCACGCCACGCCGCTCGCGGGCAGCGATGAAGAGCATTTCACGGTTCAATTTCACACATCAAAACGCGGGAATCGCATGGCCACGGCGGCGCAGGCGGTCGACCGCCGCAACGCGTGCATCGCTGCGATGGTCGAGATGGTTCCGTCGCTCTCCGTGCCTGCGGCGATAACGCTTCTGGAGGCAAACGGCTGGCAAGTTGAGGCTGCAATCGCCACCTTTTTTGGAGACCCAATCCCGGCACCGGCACCGCCGCCACCCACATCCCCAGCAGCTGGACCACGCGCTGTGCCCTGCAGTCACTGCTCCATCCTCCCACCAAACCACGTAGGCTGCACCGTCTGCTCTGATAAGAAATTCAATTTCGTCGCCGTCCCGCCAGCGGCAAACGACTTTACGAACGAAGTTGACGACTACGACTACGACCGCTGGACGACCGACGAGGATGAGCTTAGAGAGGGCGACGAGATCGACGACCGAAACGGGCTTTTCGACGCAGCGCTCGCGCCCGAGGACGACCATCGACAACAGCAGCAGCCGCCGCTGCCGCTGCCGCTGCCGATGATGAGCATGCAGCAGCAGCAACAGCAGGAGGAGGAAGAGACGGAGGAGGAGGAGGAGGAGGAGGAGGAGGAAGAGGAGGAACAGCAGCAGCTGCTGCAGCAGCAACTGTCGCCATCTTCGCAGCAGCAGCAGCATGTGCAACCGCCACCGCACCTGCCTGCACGGCCAGCCGCACCCGCACTGCTGCCCCCGCTACCCGGGCACATGGTCGCGCCCGACTGGTTCAGCTTGGCCATGTGTGTGCTCCCGAAAAGCGAGCTCGGCCGAGGCGAGGAACACGAAGAATGGTGCGTCGAGGCACTGCGCGCGCTGCTTGGCCAGAGGAGGCTCTTGGGTGTGGACTATGATGATGTGGACAATGATGATGTGGACTTTGTGCATGGCGTCAACGGGTGCACGGCGCTGCTGCACGCATGCCTGACTAAGCGTGTCAAGGTCGTTCGTTTCCTCCTCGACGAAGGCGCCGAGGCGTGCGCCGAGGTTCGCTGTCGCCGCCCTGACGGGCGTGCGCTGCCGCAGTGCACCGGCGCCACGAACCCGAGCTACCTGGGCATCGAGTACGAGTCGGCGAGCCGGTGGAGCATGGACGGCCACTTCTTCGGAAGGCGAGCAGGCGACGCGTGCCTGCATGTCGCCGTGCGCTCACGCTATCCTCACACGCTCCATCCGAAGGCTGGCGCCGCGTGCGTGTTACTCCTCCTGGAGGCGCATGCGGACGTGCACGCGCAGGACCTGATGGGTTGCACCCCGCTCGACCTTGCGCTCGAGAAACTGAGCGAGGCGGAGGCCGAGGCGGCCATCGCCCTCAGCAGCGGCGGCCGACGCTGCCCGTCTACCGACTGGTTCACGACTGATCTCGACGACGCACGCACAACAGTCGAAGCCCTTCGGTTATACCACGCATCGACGACACGTTCACCGCCAGACATCTTCATGGCGATCCAGGCGGCCGCGGAGAAGTGCTTCGGGACCGCCGAGGCCGGCGACGGCGACACGCGCAACGCCGCGGCCGATGCTGCCGCCGCCACCGCCGCCGCCAACGGCCATCGTGTGAACGCCGATGGTGTGAACGCCGATGCTGCCGCCAACGGCCACCCTCCGCCGCAGATGCCGCCGCTGCTGAGGCCGCCGCTGATGCCGACTCTCTCACTTGCAACCGCTGCGGGGCTAGCGCGCCCGCTCGCACCGGCCGGTACAGCCGCCTTCGGGACCGCCCTGTCGGCGTTCATGCCGCCGTCGAGTGACGGGGCGGTGACGCTTGGAGGCACTCCCGTGTTGGCGCGCACGCCGCTTGCTCCTGCAATGGACGAAGCGGCCATGGCGGGCGCGATAGCAGAGGCAGTGAGCTGTCCGACAGTGGCGGAGCCCCAGCTAGGCTTACAGGCCGCGCAAACCGCCGCCAGCCTAGCAGCGAGCGCACCGGCCGATCAACGAGCCGATCTCCGCGCATACGCGCCGCCGCTGCTGTCACCTCTCAACCTGCCTGCCGCTCCCACCGCCACTGCCGCAGCGCCCCCGCGCCACCTGGCCGATGGCGCGGCACCGATGACGCAGCCCACTCCGGCCTCGGTCGCGCCGCCGCCGCCGCTCTCTGTAGAGCACACTGCCGCCTCCCCCGCTGCAGTCGTGAGCGCTGTCGTGAGCGCTCAGCAACTCAACTCGGCGGAGCGCAGGCGACGCTCACGACAGCGCTCACGGCAAACGTCTGCCGCGTCACCGCTCCTGCCTGATGGGACTGAGCGCGGGCGGACGCCGCCGCTGCCTCAACCACCGGAGCCGCCGATGCAGCCGTTGCAGCCGCCAACGCTTACGCAGCTGCCACCGCCGGGCCAGCCGCCGTCGGCCGCGGCGGCGCCCCCCGCGGGAATGCAGGAGGTGCTCAAGCTCGCTGCGGACCAGGGCGATGCCATGGCGCAGAGCGAACTTGGCTGCATGCACCGTGACGGACGCGGAGTGGCCCAAGATGATAAGCGGGCTGCAGAGGTGCTCAAGCTCGCTGCGGACCAGGGCGATGCCATGGCGCAGCGCGAACTTGCGCTCATGCACCGTGACGGACGCGGAGTGGCCCAAGATAATAAGCGGGCCGCAGAGCTGTTCAAGCTCGCGGCGGACCAGGGCGATGCCATGGCGCAGCGCGCACTTTCACGCATGCACTTGGGCGGACGCGGCGTGGCCCGAGATGATAAGCGGGCCGCGGAGCTGATGAAGCTGGCTGCGGACCAGGGCGATGCCACGGCGCAGTTCGAACTTGCACGCATGCATCGTGACGGACGCGGTGTGGCCCAAAATGATAAGCGGGCTGCGGCGCTGCTCAAGCTCGCTGCGGACCAGGGCGATGCCATGGCGCAGAGCGAGCTTGGCTGCATGCACCGTGACGGACGCGGCGTGGCCCAAGACGATAAGCGGGCTGCGGTGCTGTTCAAGCTCGCTGCGGACCAGGGCGATGCCATGGCGCAGCGCGAACTTGCACGCATGCACCGTGACGGACGCGGAGTGGCCCAAGATCAGAAGCGGGCCGCAGAGCTGTTCAAGCTCGCTGCGGACCAGGGCGATGCCATGGCGCAGTGCGAACTTGGCTGCATGCACCGTGACGGACGCGGCGTGGCCCAAGACGATAAGCGGGCTGCGGCGCTGTTCAAGCTCGCTGCGGACCAGCAGGGTTTTGCCATGGCGCAGCGCGAGCTTGCACGCATGCACCGTGACGGACGCGGCGTGGCCCAAGATCAGAAGCGGGCCGCAGAGCTGTTTCAGCTCGCTGCGGACCAGGGCGATGCCATGGCGCAGTGCAGTCTTGGCTGCATGCACCGTGAGGGACACGAAGTGGCCCAAGATCAGAAGCGGGCCGCAGAGCTGTTCAAGCTCGCTGCGGACCAGGGCGATGCCATGGCGCAGCGCGAACTTGCTCGCATGCACCGTGAGGGACGCGGAGTGGTCAAAGATTTGAATCGGGCCGCAGAGCTGTGTCAGCTCGCTTTGGACCAGGAACAGCTGGCGCGCGCCCAAGATAAGAAGCGGGCCGCAGAGCTGCTCAAGCTCGCTTCGGACCAGGAACAGCTGGCGCGCGCCGACGCGATGATGGCAAGTCTACTTGCCGAGGAGGAAGCGAGAGCCGAAGCGGAGGCCGCAAAGGCGTCTAAGAAGGCAAAGAAGAAGGCAAAGAAGGGCAAGGCGGCGACCACAGCCGCAGGCGAGGCGGCCACCAGCTTGTTGTTGCCGCAGTTTGAGCCGACGGAAGCGGAGATGGTGGCAGACGAGAGGATCGAGGAGCCTGCGGCAGAGGAAGTGGCGATGGCGGCATCAGCACCAGCGGCGTGGGACGAGGTGGAGGAGGACGTGGAGGCGACCGCTGCAGCAGAGGCAGCCGCAGCGGAGGCGGCAGCCGAGGAGACGGCCGCGGCTGCCGCGGCTTCGGCGGCTGAGCAGGCGGCGGCTGAGCAGGTAGTGAAGATGGCCGAGGAGGCGGCGGCACGGGCAGCAGCGCACGAGGCCGCCAATGCGGAGGCAGCACGGGTAGCCAGGGCGCAGGCGGAGGCCAAGGAGGCTGAGGCAGAGGCTCAGCGCTTGGCGGTGCAGAGGGCTGAGGCCGAGAGGGCGGAAAGGATCGAGAGGGCGGAGGCGGAGCGGGCAGAGGCGGAAAGAGGGCTGGCAGTGGAGAGGGTGAAGGCGAGGGCCGAGGCGGAGAGGGCAGAGGCGGAGCGCGCAGCGGCGCTGGCCGTGGCAGAGAGCGCTGGCCGCGGCGGGCGGGGGGGACGAGGGGGGCGTGGAGGGCGCGGTGGGCGCGGTCCGACTACCGTGCGTCTGCCGCCTCCTGCCCCTGCGCCGCCAATGGACCCAGCACCGGCTGCAGGTTTGATGCCAGCGGAGAGGCATCTGACGCTCGCCGACGTCGGCAATATCACCGGTCGTGTGAACGACGAGGTGCCCGAATCGACAATCGGTGGCCAGACCACGTGCATCGTGTGCATGCTGGGGCCCAAGTCGCACCTTGCGGTGCCATGCGGCCATCAGCTCGCGTGCGAGCGCTGCGCGGCCCAGATGAAGATTTGTCCATACTGTTGCGAGCCCGTCCGGGAATGGGTGATGGCACGGGTGGTGTAACCCGAACTTTGTGGGCGTCCGAGTTCATTCACAGCCTATATTCACACATCGCTCTCTGCACGCTCCGCATGCTTTCGGTACAAGACGGTGCGATCCCGACTGACTCAAGAATGCTTCGGGCGTGGGACTGGGTACAGCTTTCGAGGGAGGTCGAGTTTGCGGGGCGCAAGTCGCACGCAGCGGTGACGATCGGAGATGACGTATGGGTCTTTGGTGGTGTCTCAAAAGACGGCCAGCTGTCCGACGAGCTGCAGCAGGTGCGCCCTGGGCCTCCATTCCAATGTTGGCAGCGCCTAGCCGAAGGGCCAAGGCCATCACCCACTGTGCTGCACAGCATGGTGGCGCACGAGGCCGAAGGTGAAGGCATTTTGTTCGGCGGGTTGATCGCTCTGCACGAGGCGACCGCTCCAGCGCAACACGTGGGTACTGACAGCTTGTGGGTCCTGCACACTGGACTGCCGGGCAGCAGCGGCTGTGCTTGGACATCGCCAGCGCACGTGGGATCTGCGCCCTGCGCGAGGATCGGCCACTGCGCGGCGCTCCGCGAGCAAGGCGGCGGCGGAGCCACCGTGTACGTGTACGGAGGGTTCGTGCCAGATCTGGTGCTGGCACCCTACGAGGATATCTCTGAGCCCGGTGCGCGGCCGCAGCTCGTTGGGTGCAAGCCGCCGAACGCGGGCGCCTTCTTGAACGACCTGGTCATCCTCACGTTGCCCGGTTGGGAGTGGTCTCGGCCCAACGTCTCGGTGGATCACTGCAGTCCACCGGCCTGCATCTCGGCGACGCTCACAAGCCTTGGGCGGCACAGCCCGCACCTGCTGCTCTTTGGCGGGGTGGCACACGGAAAACCGACCCAACAGGCGCTGCTGCTCGACGCGGAGGCACTCATTATGCGCGAGCTGCGTGTGCCTGAGAGCGTACGTGGCTCGCCGGCGCACGCGGCGGCGAGCCGGTGTAATCACACCGCGACGCTCGTGCAAGGACGAACCCTCGTGATCTACGGAGGGGCGACGGGCGAGTGGGAGCATGATGGCGCGATCATGCTCGACACGAACTCGCTCGAGTGGGGTGTGCTCGAGGCGCGCGGCGCGGTGATCCCGCTGCCGCGCCAGCGTCACGCCGCAGTAGCCGTGCGCGATGGCCTCCTCGTCCTCGGCGGTTCATGCGGCGACCGCTTACTCGGTGAGGTCCATCTACTGCGTGTGCCCGCGATCACTGTGCCCCTGAGTGCACTCTGCCCGCCGCAGACCCCGACGCCGCCGAGTGTGACGCCGAGCTTGAGCGGCCTTGGAAGCGAGCATGGCGAGGCGTACACGGCGCAGGTACCCTTCAGCAGGCCCACCGGACCACCGCCTCCGCCCCCGTCACATGCGTCCATGGGCGGCACCTCGTACAAGCCACCGCCTCCGCCCCCGCCCGTGCCCCCGCCGACGCATGCGCGGCCTCAGGTGCCCAGCACGGCATCGACCGCTGCGGACGGCCGCTCGCCGCCGCCGCCGGCACCGCCGAGGGGCCCTCCGCCACTCGCGGCCCGCCAGTCACAATCGGGCCCCGTCCCGTTGTCACATCTGCCCACCCATCTGCCACCGCATCTTGCGCACTCGTTGCCGATGTCGAATTCGTACGCTGGGAGCTACAGCGCCGGTGGTTACTGCGCGAGTGGGTACAGCGCCCCTGGGCATGAGAGCCGCCCCTTGCTTGGCGGCGCCCCCATGCGTACCGCGGCGGCTGACGTTGCCGCGGAGGCCCTCCAGCACCTGCGGCACGTCGCATCGGATCTGACGCAGGACGTGTCGCATAATTTGGGACGTGAGCTGAGCCGCGAGCTCGGCCGCGAGGTACGCGAGGCATGCCGCGAGCTGGGCAGCCGCCTCGCAGCCGAGCTCGCGCCAGATCTGCAGCGGCTACGGGTCGCGACGGATGCCGCCGAGGCGCGTTCACGCGAGCTTGGCCGACTCCACCTCGACTTGACAGCGCGTGCCATGCCTGGCTTGCATGGAGGCGGCGGCGACGCGAGCAGGCTTGCGCAGCTGAACGCCGACCTTTCTCTCGCGCTGCAGCAGCTTGCCAGCGCCCGCAGCGAGGCTGCACACTGGCAGCAGCTGCAAGCGGCGGAGCAGAAGCAGCTCGCTGATGCTCGGAGCGATGCCACCCATTGGCAGCAGCTGCATGGCGCGGAGGCAGTGCGTGCGAGAGAGCTCGAGATCTCCAACCGACAGCTGCGCCAAGCCTATGAGCAGCTGCTCGCACACGTGCACGCGCTCGAGAGTCCAATGGATCCACAGCCGCTGCCTCCACAGCATGCCCAACATCAGCCGCCGCCGCCAAGCCAAGGAAAGAAACAGCAGCTGGACGCGCCTCCACACGGCGCCGAGGGACAGTGGGAGGCGCTATCACCAGAGGAGCTGGCGCCCAGACTCGAGTCGGATCCTTAGTATCGGACACGCACCCCTCGTCGGAAACGTGCCGCAGCTGAGCCGACCCACGATAGGCTTCCGTATGGTTGTCTGTTGTTTATGTATAGACTTGACTTGACCCACGCACTGCCTGCGTGATGAGGACGCCATCATACGTCAGTGTGCCATGTCTCGGCGCTCCTCGTGAGTCAAATGCCCTGCTATTGTACGTTCAAGCAGATATGATTTGCATCATATAAAACTTCCCCTTTTTGGTATGTGTACCGGTACATGTAGCAACTTTACTTCGCGACACGCAAGGGGCTCCCAGCCCCTTGCGCCACGGCGCCGCTCGCACTCAACTCGCTGGCCGGCACGCAAACCTCCCCTAGCCGCGCGTCGCCTGCGCTCCGCCGAGCCAAGGAATGGTCGACGAGGCCAAACTTCTGCCCTTCCAGCGCGATGGCGTGGCGGCCGGACTTGCACTCAACGGACGGCTTCTCCTCGGCGACGAGATGGGGCTCGGCAAGACTGTGCAAGCCATCGCGCTCGCCTGCCACTACCGGGCCGAGTGGCCGCTGCTCATCTTCGCTCCCACGTCCATGTGCTTGCCCTGGTGTGAGGAGCTCGAACGTTGGTGCACATTTCTGCGCCCGGGCGACATCAACCTCGTGCGCTCCCACCACAATGGTGCCCTTCGCTTGTCACCCGTCACCATCGTCTCATACGGGCTGATCACGAATGGCAAGGAGAAGGAGCAGCTGGCTGCAGCGCTCGCGGCGGCCAATTTTCGGGTGGCCATCGCCGACGAGGCGCACTACTTGAAGTCGAAGGACTCCCAGCGCGCGCAGCTCGTGCTGCCGCTGCTGGCTGCCGCGCGGCGCATCATGTTGCTCACAGGCACGCCGGCGCTCAACCGGCCCGTCGAGCTCTACACGCTGTGCCACACGCTCTGCCCGCGCGTGCCGCAGTTTGCGACGTACAAGGCCTTCACCGAGCGCTTCTGCGGCGCGCATGTGCGCTTCGTCGGGCGCGTGCGCCATCTCGATGTCTCCGGCTGCACGAACGCTCCCGAGCTGCACGATCTTCTGCGCACGCATGCGATGATACGGCGCCTCAAGAGCGATGTGCTCACGCAGCTGCCACCCAAGCGCCGGCAGCGCATCCTGCTCACACTGAGCGGCGGCGCGGGCCGCGGCGCGAGCAGCGCGGCCACAGCCGAGCTCGCGCAGCTCGACCGAGCCATGAGCGAGACCAGAGACGAGCGCGGCAAGCAGCACCTACTGTCGCAAATGTGCGTCGCGCTGGGATCGGCCAAGGCGCACGCGGCGGCGGAGCTCGTGCTCGAGATGCTGCCGAGCTGCCGCGACGGGCGGCTTCTCTTCTTCGCGCACCACAAGGCCATGCTCGACGCCGTCGACGCGGCTGCCGCCTCGGCGAGGGTACGCACCTTCCGCATCGACGGCTCGGTTCCGGCCGTCGAGAGGGCTGGGCTCGTGAACTCGTTCCAGGCGCTGCCCGCGGACACGCCCGCCATCTTCCTTCTCTCGATCCTCGCGGCGGGGCAGGGGCTCACCCTCACCGGCGCGAGCACCGCCGTCTTCGGCGAGCTTCGCTGGACGCCGGGCGAGCTGCTACAGGCCGAGGACCGGTGCCACCGCATCGGGCAGCGATCGAGCGTCAACGTCTACTACCTCGTCGCGAAGGACACGGCGGACGAAGCGATGTGGGCGGTGCTCCAGCGCAAGGTGCGCGCGCTCGGCGCGGCGCTCGATGGGCGAGTGCGCCAGCGGCTCCACGTGGAGGGTGAGGAGAGGCGCATCGAGGGCGCCTCTCAGGAGGACTGCGCGGACGAGGCGGCAGGTGAGGCGGGGAGAGGCGGCGACGGCGGCGACGGCAGCGGCATCGGCGGCGAAGCACTCTCGTTGCTTGCTCGCAAGGCGGAGCGCGAGCGTCAGATGAAGCGCGAGCGCTCGCGCCTTGCGTTCAACTCGCTCTTTGCAGCCAAAGCCTCTCCCAAGCCTGCCGCCACCGCCACTGCCGCGTCCTCCTCGGCAACGCCCATGGCGCACACGATGACTCCATCCACTACCATCGACCTGACCCGGGAGTTTGATGAGGCGTTTGATGAGGCGGCGGGCGACGCCACTGCCTCCGCGCCCGCCGCAGCAGCCGCTGCCTCGAGGGTCCTCGGTAGCCCCAGCGACGCCATCGCCACGTCAGCTGCTCGCTCGTCTGCCGCTGGGGCCACGCCAGCAGGGACCGATCTCGTCGAGGGATGGTTTGCCGTGAGCGTCCTGACGGGCCGCGTGCACGCCTTTGGAGGGGACGACGCGCCGCTGCCCGCCGGGATGGGCGCTTCAGCACTCCCGCACGAGATCCTCGACGACGACCCGAGCTCGCTGCCGCTGCCGCTGCAGGAGCCGTCGATGCTCGCGGCGGCGCGCCGATGGGTGCTGGATTGGGAAGGGCTCTCCCCGGCACAGAAGGCGGTGCTGCATGACAGGCCGGTGCGCGTGCCGCTCGCTCGGGCGGCGCTTGGGACGGCGCTGCGCCCGCCACCGATGCTGCCGAGCGGTATGGCTGCGGCCGCCGCTGCGGGCTCCTCGGTGGACGCCTCCTCGCTCGTCGCGGCCGCCGCCACTGCCGGCACCTTCCCTCGCGCTACCGCCTCTTCTCCAACAGCCGCTCCCGCTCCTGCCGCTCCCGCTCCCGCTCCTGCCGCTCCTGCCGGTGGCAGCCGCGTGCGCGAGACGACGAGCGAGCGCTGGGCAGCGAGCCACGTGCCTCTTTCGGAGCACGTCACGCTGACGTGGCGCACCGAGAGCACCGCCACGGCGCGCACGTGGACGCAGCATTTCTCAGTCGAGCACGCGCTCCCGTATTGCCTCTACTGCCTCACGCTGCACCAGCCCGCGCGCGAGTCGCCGTTCTGCTCGGACCGGTGCGCGTCCCAGTTCAGCTCGGCCGAGTCGCAAGCGTCCGCGCGCCGGCAGCTCTTTGAGCGCGAGCTCGGCGTGTGCCAGCTGTGTGGCTTCAATGCGCACGCCTTCTACCGGCGCCTCGTGGCCCTGCCGTCCGAGCAGGAGCGGCTGCAGTGCGTGATGGGCAGCCCGTTCTCGACGGCGAGTGAGCGGCTCAAGCGTATGCTCACCGCGCCCAAGGAAGGGGACTTTTGGGAGGCGGACCACATCGTGCCCGTCGCCGAGGGGGGGGGGGGGAGACGAGCCTCGACAACTTCCAGACGCTCTGTGTGCCCTGCCACCAGAAGAAGACGCGACAGCAGGCAGCCGACAAGCACAAGCGCAGTCTGGCCGAGGCAGCGGAAGGCACCGCCGACCTGCGAGAATGGTTTGCGACTGAAGACGGCGACGAGAAAAACCAAAACTAAAATACAGTTCGGCATAGTGTGAATTGACTGTGAAGCCACGTTCCGTGTCCGTCCACAAAAATGGTCTCCCCCTCCTCCCCCAACAGCAGTGACAGCTCGGCAAGCAGTGGCAGCAGCAGCAGTGGCAGCAGCAGTGGCGGCAGCGGCGGCAGCAGCAAAGGGAGTAGCGCGAGTGGCAACCGCCTCACGCTTTCTCCCTACATGTGCAAGGCGCTCGCTGGCACTGGCTCCGGCATCGTCGCAACGGCATTGTGCTCGCCACTCGATGTGGCCAAGACGCGCGTACAGGTTCAGAAGTCGGCCGACGTGCACCGATCAGGGTACTCGGGCATTCTTCAATCGCTCGCCACCATCTATCGGCATGAGGGCCTCGCCGGATGGTACCATGGCTTCACGCCCGCAGTCTGCAGTGTCGCAGTCTTCTGGACTGTCTACTTTCCGTGCTACGACTACAGCAAGGAGCGCATCGCGCTGTTGAGCGGACTGCCCGCCTCGTCTCCACTCGTGCATATGTCGGCCGCCGCGGGCGCGGGGCTCGTGACTGACGTGATCACCAATCCCCTATGGGTGATCCGCACCCGGCTGGCGACGCAGGCCCTGCGCTCAGGCAGCGGGCCGGAGGCGGGCGCGATGCAGTACACATCGATGCGCCACGCATTCCGGCGCATCCTGGTTGAGGAGGGACCCATGGCCTTCTTCGCTGGTCTCTCCGCTTCCATCCTTGGCCTCTCCCACATCATGATCCAATTCCCACTGTACGAGAAGATGAAGGCCGAGCTTCTGCTCGGCAGCCGCAGCGGGAGCAGCAGCAGCAGCGGGAGCAGCAGCAGCGGCAGCGGCAGCAGCAGCAGCAGCAGCAGCAGCAGCAGCAGCGGCGGCGGCGGTGGTGGCGGCGGCGGCGGCGGCAGCAGTAGCACCGGTGGCCCGATCTGGCACATCATCGCCGCGTCCGGCCTCTCGAAGCTCGTTGCCTCCACCGTCACGTACCCACATGAGGTCATCCGCGCGCGGCTGCAGAACGACCAGGGTGGACGCAAGTACGCGGGGCTAGTGGACGCTACGCTGCAGACCTATCGGAGCGAGGGGATCGGCGCCCTCTGGCTCGGCTTCCGAATCAACATTGTGCGCACCATCCCGCAGAGCATCGTCACGTTTACGATGTACGAGGCGCTCTCGACGGCGCTTCAGCGCCGAATGCGCTCACAGCACCAACACGAGCACGAGCACGGGCACATGCCCGCAGGCGCCACGGGTGCTGTGAGCGGTGCAGCGGCGCCAGTTGTGTCCAAGCCGGTGCACGTCGAGCGGTTGTCCTCTATACACGTGATCGCGCGCACGCGCTCGTAGCGCGAGGCTGACCCGACGTGCTGGTTCAACGAGCGATCACCTGGACATCAAGTCGTACGCTCGTGTACTGCGGTGCGCTGACCGTGCCGAAGAGAACTCATCCAAATGACGCTCCGGTGAAGGCGCAATATGGACAACCGTGTGGTCTGAGTTAGTTCTCAGAGTCGGCCGCCACGTCTCGTCCGTCTCTCGTCTGCACGTCTGCCCGGCCGGGTCTGCTGGGCTCTGTGTTCACATACAGTGCGGTCTCTGGCGGCGCCGCGCGAGGCGTGTTGTCCTCGCTTAGGGCACATAGGGGCGGTGGGTAACGGGACGTGCCGATCGCGAAACTCCGTCCGGGAATCTATGTTGGAACTAGGATGATGGATGTGCGGCCGAGCCCGTGTCCTGTCGCCGGGCGGCGGCGGACGCTTGCTACCGTTCTCGGCGGTGGTCGGATGCGGTCATACCATCGCGTATTTAAACTTGAGGCAAAAGGTATACTACTGTCGCTCTGTTGCATCCGCTCTACGACACAAAAATAGTAGGCTGCAGGTGCGGGTGTGCGTCGCGGAGGCGCACGGTCGCTCGACGAACAAGAACGCAGCAACGCACGCGCCCGACACGGTATTATCGGTAACGGGCGCGATTCCCGCCATGTCTGGTCCTACCTGCCGGCGACGCTCGTGCCGACGAACTCGCGGTGCACGGCGAGGCGCTCCTGCTTGAGCTTGTTCTCGGCGGCGGACAGCCCCTTGCTGAGCGTGTGCTGGAGCGCTTCGTCAGAGTACGCAGGTGCAGGCGAGGACGCATGCAAGCGATCCGATGCCGCGGAGGCCATGGGATTCGATGCAGCGGAGCTCGGGCGGCGGCGTTGTACCAACGAGTTCACCACGCAGCTGTTCGCCACAGGATTCACAGCAAAGCCGGCGGCGGCAGCGAGCATGTTTGCTTTCGTAGCCGACTCGGCGCGCATACTGCCTATGGACGTGGCCTGCGAGGCGGATTGCGGACGGCGTGCTGGGGAAGGCGCGCCCGAGGTTCCGCCGCTGCTGCTCCCGGCGGTTGCTCGCGGAGCATGCGCCGTTGGGGCCGGGATCGTGAGCCCGGGTGACGGGAAAGCGCCCACCGGCGGGGGCGCATCCAACTCGTAGAACTCCAGCTGGTGCCTCGCCATCCACTGGAGCCGCCCTTTGCCTGAGAGCCATAGCGGCACCGACTGCGAGCGGTGCAACTCTCGCTCTTCCTTCCATGCCGGGTTGCCCGCGAACTTTTTGCGCCACGGCGCGGGCTGTCCTCCAATGAGATTCCTCCGTATCGATCGGGCGCCCGCGACGGCGCCGGCGCCGGCGCCGCCACTCCCATCGAGCCCCCGCAGTGCGATCACCTTGTTGCGCTCGTTTCGGAAGCTGAGTATCTCCTCCTTCGGCTTCGGCGCCCCGAGGTGCTCGTCGGCGTCGGGAGCGCGGCGGCGCGCCACCTCGGCCTCGCGCTTCGCAAGCTTTTCGGCTATCTGCTCGGCCTTCGCGATCGCTGCGAGCTCCTTTTCGTTCTTCGGGCGCAACGCATTGGGCAGTCCGAAGAGCTGGCGAGCCTCGACCACACCTCCAAGAGGACGGCGCCGCTCGCGCATCCCCATCTTGGCGGAGTGGGCCAAGCCCACGAGCTCATCGCACATGACGCGGATCTTGGTCACGAATGGTTTGTCGATCATCGCCGTCTCCACGTCCTTCTCAAGCTCGCCGTCTTGCAGCGCCTTCCCCAAATCGGGCTGCTCGGGCGGCGGCTCGGCAGCGCCCGCCGCCTCCGCCTCCGCCTCATCGAGCGCCTCTGCCTCCAAGTGATGCTCTACTGCAGGCGCCTGCCGCCGCTCCTCCTCGACACTCTGCATACGCCTCGCGTTTGCCTGCAGGTGCTGCGCGCGCATCGCCTGCCACTCGCCATCCCAATCCATCCCAACGTCCTCCACAAGCCCTAGCACCGTTCTGCGCATCAGCAAGCGCGTGCTGTCTGTGACCAGCTCACACATGCGCGCGATTTTGAGTGTCTCTTCCGCCGCTGCATCCACCGACTGTGGCGCCTCCACAAACACCTCACCCAGCGCTCGCCAGCGCGCTGCCGGCGACGGCGCCAGCACCTCTTCCGTCTTTTCGGTCGTCGTGGCCTCAAGTGCTGCTGAGAACGACGACGAGGACGTCGATGCGTCGTCCACCTCGTCCTCCCCGTCGCGATCGACTGCCGGGGCCACCGTTGCAGTCAGGGGTGGCTCGGCATCCGCCATGTCTTCCGCGGACGAGGGCGCAGGCGCCGGTCTGGCGCTCGGCGTAGTGTCGTCGGCAACCGGTGGCGTCGAGCCGCTGCTGCTAGCACTCGGCTGTGCTGTCACGCTGCCACGCCTTCCGGGCGCGCTGCCGGGCCGCGACGCTTTGCGGCCCGCCGCCACTTCCGCGATAATCTCCTCTCGGTGGTGGACCGATTCGGTGTGCGGTGCCTTCCGAAAGCTCGGCGTCGGTTTGCGTATGGGAGGCCTGCCTGGTATGGGCCGCTTCTCATGGTCATTACGCACCGAGCCCAGCATCAAGAGGCCGTCAAGCACATCCGGCTCCAAATCCTGCTCAACCGTATCAGCAGAATTAGCAGGCATCCCGTATAGGAGCGATCCCAAATGTGGAGAGGACGAGATGAGGATGGCATTCTCAGTGGCGTTGCGACAGATGTTGCCATCACCGCCGCCTGCAACCGCCGCCATTGAACCAGCCCACAAAATTCCCACACACGAGGTTTTCACGGGAAACAATTGTACCGGTACAGTACGTCAGCAATGCATCAACTCCTACATGAGGCAAGCAAGCTTGCTGAATGAGGCTACACCTTTACGGTCCTTGACGGGTTTGAACCGCCAGAGGCCTCGTGCCCTGTGGCAACGTCCAACGTCCTTCCGTGTTGCTGGTACAATAGTATACTTGTATAGAAGTATACCTGCAGGAGATTAGGAGATAGTTACGCCCTATATTATAACTATATTATAAAGTTAAGTCAGTTAGAGGCCCACATAACTTTATAGACTCTCTACCTGTACTGTGTATTTTGCCGCCTTTCTACCCTAACGACGGGTCTGTTCGACAGTCGAGTCTGTAGAGACTGTACTTCGACAGTCGTCTGTTACCCGCTTACCCCGCAGCCACGCCCCACACCCAGAACGACGCCGACACTGTTAAGCTCTCTCGCGGGTCACTTCATCTTGGTACGCGTGCGCTGCTTGGTCGCACTCTGCACCACCTTTTCCTCGACGCGCAGCCCCTTGCGCCGGCGCACGTCGTCGACGAGCTTGCGCGCGAGGTTGATCGTCGGCAGGTCACCGTCGTCGAGAGCCTCCTGGTCCTCCTCCGACGTGACCACAAAATTGGGGTCTTGATGGAGCGCTTCGAAGTGCGAGAAGACGAGCTGCGGATGCGCCGCGCCTGAGGTCGACTTTCGAAGGTCAGTGGCGAAGCCGAAGCTCTCAGCTACCGGCAGGTGCGCGCGGATCGTGAAGATGGGCGTGCCCTCCTTGAGCTCCTCGGAGAGGATGGCTGCACGCCGCTTGGAGAGCACCCCATATGCCTTGCCCATCGAATCCTGCGACGTCTGTAGCTCGCAAAGGTACACGGGCTCGAGCACCCGAGGCGAGCCGGCGAGCACTGCGGCACGACAAGCATCCTTGGCGGCGACGATCAGCTGCCCCTCGAGCTCACCGCTCTGCAGCTCAGCCGCCGCCGCCTCCGCGGCCGTTGGCGCACGCAGCTCATCGAGCACGAAGGCCACGTCATCCATTGGCTCCTCACACAGGGGTCCGCTGCTCGCGGCGAGCTGGAAGCCCGAGAGCACGTTGGGGAGCAGCTTGCTCGCACCGCCGTCAGCGCCGCCGCCGCTGCCGTCGCCGCCGTCGCAGCCACGCAGAGACTCGGCAATCGTGGGGGCGCAAAGCAGCAGCGAGACGCATGCGCCGCGGAGCGTCGCGCTCAACGGCTGAAGCTCATTCCAGGGCGCTACCTCCCCCTCAAGCTGCTTTCGGAGTGCAAGGAGCGCCTCGCGCACATCCCCGTCGGTACCGGGCGCGCTGGCGAGGCTGAGCCAGCTGCCGGCGGTAAGTAGCGCCGTCCGCAGCGCTGCCTTGTGCTCGTCGACGCACGCGCGAACCTTGGCTGGCAGCCGGAGCACGCGCACGATGAGGCTCGCAAGCTTGTTGGTGGTTGCAGCCTCGCCACGACCGGCCGAAGTGATCGCGACGCTCTCGTGCAGTGGCACAATGGGAGGTGAGACGACCACCTCGAGACCCGGGGCGAAGGTGTTGTTCAGGTCGTGCAGGCAACGCTCAAGGTGCACCTCGCCGCAGGTGGCGATCACGTGCTCGCCCGTCGGCAGCGTCGCCACGTCGACGCTCGGGTCGGCGCGTGCGAGCAGCTGGAGGCCAGCCACGAGCTGTGGGAGCAAGCTGAGTAGCTTCGGCGCGAGGGCCACCTGCACAACAGGTGCACCCAGTAGCCGTCAGTAGCCATCAGTAGCCGTCAGTAGCCATCAGAGGCAATTATGGGCCATCAGTAGGTATCACCTGCACTATGGGCGCGGATTGGTTCGCGAGCGGCGCAAAAGGCGGGCAACCATGCAGAGAGCATAGCGTCGCACTCTTGATGGGCACGTCTCCGAGCCCGCCGAGCCCAAAGACGCTTCCAGCGGTTACGAGGGTCGTCGGCACGAGCTCGCGCCCCATGAGCGTGTACAGCCGCAGCCCATCGATCTGCACGAGCTCCGGTGGCATCACTGCGTTGTCGATGCCGATACGGCGCATCTGCAGCGAGCGAGCGTCTCCGCTACCCGTCGCGAGTTTCCCACTGAAGACTCGCGCGAGGCCGACAAATGCATCGTCCGGGTGCACTCCCGACACGCCGCGCGCGAACACCATCTTGGCGACGTGCACGTGCACGGGCGCGTCTGCCGCCGCGTCGCACGTGTCGATGGCATGGCGTAGCCGCTGAAGGCTGGCGACCGAGCAGCCGCCTCTGTTCGGCTCGCCGTCGGTCGCTTCAACAGCCGCCACGGCACCGGCAGGTGCGCCTGTCGCCTCCGGTGGCGCGAGCGCGGCCAGCGGCGGGCAGAGGTGGGCAAGGCGCGCAGCCTGCGAGGCGGCCGCCGAGGGAAGCTGCAGCACAGCTGTACGCAGCACCGTCCGTCCCAGAGGCAGCCACTGCCCCATGATGGCCCTTAGCTGCACTAGCGGGTCCGAGTGCTTTAGATCGCGAGGGGGCACCTGTAACCCGAGCGTCGCGATGATCTTGTCGCGCTTGGGCGCGTCCGGCTCAATGAGCACGGCCTCGTACACTTGCCAGAGCGTCTGCAGCACAAACTGGACGAACATCGGCTTCAGCTTGCCGTCCGGGTTGGTGCGTGCGATCTTCTTTTGTTTGGGCTCGAAGAAGAATTCTCCCCACAGAGTCTCCTGCAACACGGCCTCGCGCATGCCCAGCTTGGCGCTGATGAGGCGCGCAAAGTCGTCGAGGCCGAACGCCCAGCCGTGCATTGCGGACGCAAAGAGCACATTCCCCTTTTCAGGCGCAAACTGCAGCTCGCCCACGCGCGTCTCGTCGGCCACTCCGTACGCCTCACCCGCGGTGGCGCGCGCCTCTGCGACGAGATTGTCTGCATCGCGCTCACCCGCGGCGGCGCGCGCGTACAGGTGGCCGGCGATCGCATTCACCTGCTGCACCACATTTTTCATGTGGTGCCAGGCCTCAAGCGGCGAGAGCTTGAGCTCAACGATGAGCCGATCGATCTTGTTGAGCACGAGCACCGGCACCACGTGCTCGTCCCACGCCTGTTGGAGCACCGCGTGAGTCTGCACGCAGACACCCTCGACGGCGTCGACGACGAGCAGCGCGCCATCCGACAGGCGCGCCGCTGCCGACACTTCGCCGCAAAAGTCGACGTGTCCCGGTGAGTCGATCAGGTTGACGATCGATGGCATGCCGCCGGGCGCAGCCGGCTCGACCGAGAGCGCGATACACGAGGCCTTCATGGTGATGCCACGGTCCTGCTCGTCTTCGCGGCTATCCATGTACCGCAGCCCGAGACCGGCCTGCCGCTGGCTTAAGATGGACTTGCCGTGGATGTCGCTCGAACCCGCAAGCAGGTTGTCGGCGAGGGTCGTCTTGCCGTGATCGACATGCGCGATGATGCAAATGTTGCGAGTGTGCGCAGCGGATGTGGAGGTCTCCGGATCGGAGATGTCGGTGGCATGCGACGTCATGTTGTTTGTGCTCGCTTTCCTGTTCACGTTCACGATTGCTGCGACGCGCGCGAATTCGGTCGCGCGCCAATTTCGGCCCACATCCCGCGTTTCTCGCGAGCATCGCACGATCCCAATTGCGTGAATGAACCTTTTCGGACGTGTGGATGTCACGGCGAAAGCAAGGGCTCGGCCGTCGCCGCCGCGCCGCACCGACGAAGCAGTTCTCGTGGGCCGCTAATCCCTGACACGCACGCGGTCCGCTTCATGTCCCATGACTCATCACGAACTTGGAGCCTCCTCGTGCACGCTGGCGCTGGCGAGCATTCGCGTGCCTCCGATCGCGTTGAGGCGTATTGCAATGCCATGCGAGAGGCGTGCGATGCTGGCCGCGCTGCGCTCCTTGCGACCGATGGTGGCGCGATGGCCGCATGTGTGGCAGCGGTGGCATGCATGGAGGATGATGCAACGTGCAACGCGGGCCTGGGTTCGAATCTAACGGAGGACGGCACGGTCGAGTGTGATGCCTGCGTAATGGACGGGGCCGAGGGCAGCAGCGGCGCTTGCGGCGCGGTCGCCGGTATACGCAACCCAGTACGGCTTGCAAGGGCGCTGCTCGACGCGCAGGCCTCGGGCGAGCTGACGCTCGGACGAGTACACCCGATGCTCCTCGTGGGCGAAGGCGCGCGTAAGTGGGCACAGGCGCACCCGGACGTCGATCTGGTCGAGCCAATATCGCTCGTCACTCCGCGAGCACGCGCGCAATGGAATGAGTATATGGTGTGGCTCCGAGAGGCCGAGGCTGAAGCGGAGGTCAAAGTCGAGGCGAAGGCAACGGTGGCGACCAGCAGTTCGACGGGCGGTGGCAAGCGCAAACGTGACTCGTCGGATGCCAGACTCGCTGAGTCGCTTCACGACACAGTGGGTGCGGTGTGCTGTGACGGTACACACGTGGCTGCCGCGGTGAGCAGCGGCGGCATCTGGCTCAAGCACAGCGGGCGCGTTGGCGAGGCTGCAGTGTTTGGTGCGGGCTGCTGGGCGTGCGATGCGAGCGGCCACGGGGACGACGCGAGTGTCGCCACCTCAGTGAGCGGTGTCGGAGAACAAGTGATGCGGCGCCTGCTCGCGCGGGCGTCTTGCGAGGCACTGCGCCGCGGTTCGGATGGGCCGCCAGGGCGGCTCGCTAGTCTGGAGGCACTGAGCTCGGTGCTGCTGGACACCCCGCACGCCGACGGCCGTGCGAACGGATCGAGCACCATCTCAGCTGGCGTGATTGCGGTCCGGTGCGCGCCGTCGCGGGCGTCGGCGGCGCTGGATGCGATTCCCACTCACGAACTCCTCGTCGCGCACACCACGCCGTCGTTTGCAGTGGGCTTCGTCTCATCTGCCTTTGCTGTTGGGCGCCGCCCGTCGACGTACATCTCACGACGTCCGGAAGGCAGTTTGTCGAGCCCCACGGTGTTGCAGGTCGGCGCGTCACTATCATTTCACCCAAAGGAGTAGGGGGAGGTATGCTTTCTGGATTTTTCTGGATTCACACACAGTACACACAGACTATCCCCACCACCTGATTTGAACTGCGAGATCTGTACAACTCGGATGTGCGAACTAGATACTTGTGAAAACAAGGCTCAAGCGTGACTCAAACGCGAAACGGACATGTTCGTATCACGCCGCTATGGGACCGCCTGCGAGACGGACGCCCTCATTGTGCCTCGTAGTACCGGTACCGGTGTCCCGGCTCCCCCCGGTGTCTTTTTACCGGTAACGTAGGGCGCCAAACTAATTCACAGAGGGTCGGGGGAGACGTGACCACACAACTTTCCTTATGCTGCTCGGCACTCCTCGGCTCAAGGCGCACTTCTTCCCCAAGTTCGACAATCAATCGGAGGGTGCAAGACTCAAGCACGACCCCAATTGTGTCGATGCCAAGTGCCTCGCCGTCACCAAGAAGCACAGTGGTCACCTCGTCATGGCGCCGCCCTTTTACTCAAAGAACGGCTGCGCAAACCGCTACTCACGCATGGGAGCCCTCCTTCTGCGCGCGCATTTTGTGGCCGTCTTCCCGGGTGCCGGTGACGAACGTTTCGCCGCCTGGTGGGCGCACGCCGAGGAGAACGGCCTGTGCTACTCGTTCGAGTGCGTCGTTCCCCGGATCCTGGGAGACCATGGCGCGACGCCCGAGGCTGCCTACATGGTGCTCACGTGCATCTCGCACACGGGCTCGGGCGGCACTTTCCTCTCGCCCGCACAGCTGCTCAAGCTCGCCACCGTCTGGCGGCTGCCCGTCAACGAGGTCACCTTTGTGCCATGGGCGCACGCGGGCGCCGTCGAGGACGCGCTGCACGCGGCACGCTGGACGATGCTCGACGCGGACGCGTCGGCGCTGCTAGCGGGGCAGGGCGTGCAGCAGCGCTTCCTCTCGCACGGTGAGACCCAGGGAAGCGTGCTCGAGGGATTCGTTCTCATGGCACTCGACGCGTCCACAGAGGAGCTCGCGCCGCTCGTGGCAGAATACTACGCGGCCACAGCGGGCGCTCGCGCGGCGGCGCTCGCGACGGCGCTCGAGTGGGGCGGCGCTTGTGTACGACGTGAGCCATGGGTTCTCGAGCTTCTCGACACCCCGATGACTGGACGCGAGCCCGAGCACATCGAGGGTACAGGTCAGCGAGGCCGCGGCGCAGGTCAGCAGGCGGTGTGGGTGTCCGCTTGCGAAGGCGATGAGTCCTCGCCGCTGTGCGCCCTCTTCCGCCGGCTCCAGGCAGTGTACGCGCACCGCGTCACGCTCAAGGCGTACAATTACAACGGCTACCGCCAGCTGCAAGTCGACGTAGGTGACGACCAGATCTTCTTTGGATGGAAGATGCACATCGCACTTGGGGGCGTAGCGCCGCTCTACCGGGGCATGGTAGTGCAATACGACGGCTTCGAGCCCCCGCCTCTCGATGTGGTGATGGCCACGGCGGACGCGCATGCGTGGGGAGCGGACGTTGCGTTGAGCAAGGCAGTGCCGCCGACCTCGCTGCCAGGCGCGCGCGTGCTCGGCATCGCCAAGCTCAAGTGCCTCAACTATCTCATGCGCACTTTCGGAGTCCGCAACGTGTTGCCGATGCTGATTGACCGTGGAGCGGCCGCGTACGTGGCGGCGACCGAGCGCTTCCTCAAGATCTGGGGCGTGCCGACCGAGCACCACGAGCGCCTGCGCACCACCTTCTCCCAATGGGCGCGTGAGGTGGCTCTCCTCGGTGAGGGTGAGCGGCGCACGCTTCACAATGGCGAGTACCTCGAGTTGCTCGAACCATTTCTGAGGGGCGAGCGGCGCTCGGCGGCCGCGGCATCCTTTGGGCTCGAGAGATTCCTACTGCTCATCGTCAACCTGACTGGCGCCGCGCTCCCGCCGGAAATAGCCCGTGACTACGCGCCCGGTATGACGCCCTGCCGGATGCATGACGCGCAACAGCTCGCGCGCGCCGGTAGCGTGATGGTGCTCGAGCAGCCACCGAGCGGGCGGCAGTTCCAGGCGGCTGCGGGGACGCCGACGCTCGTGCTGCTCTTTCCGCCACGCGCCGACGCCGAGACCAAATGGCACAAGATGTTGGCTGCGTGTGAGTCGCTCGTCATGCGTTTCCCAGAGCTGGTTGGGAGGGTCCTCGTCGCTCCCAGCGCCGACGAGTGGCGCGTGGCGGTGCAGGCGATGGCCGCGGCGCTGCCGCCGTCGCCATCTGAGATGCTCGCGGCACACATGGCCGCCGCTGTCGCTGCCGCGCAAGGCAGTGGCAGTGGAGCCGCCGCCGCCGCCGCCGCCGCCGCCGCCGCCGCCGTCGCTGCCGTCGCTGGCGCGCCGGCCGCGCCCGCTCCGCTGCCCGAGAGACTGATCCGCACGGTCGTCGTGCTGCTTGCGCTGCCGCCGGGCGGGGGCAAGAGCACCTTTTACGACGCGCTGCGCCGGGCAGGCGCGGCGGTTGCCTCGTCGGACGACGAGAGGGTGCGTGGGGGCAAGTTCGACTCTGTGCTCGCCTCGTTGCTTCAGAAGCATGAGCTAGTAGGGTACGACAAGAATGTGCCCAACGCCGACGGGCTCGCGAAGTTCTTCAAGGTACTCGGCTCGGTGGAAAACGAGCACCGGATTGCGGTGCGCGTGATTCCGGTCGTGCCCGCCTACCTCGACCACGATATCGCGTGGGCGCGCGTGGGGGCGCGCACCGCCTCGCACCACGCACTCAACATCCATACGATCGCGGGCGGCGAGAGCGAGGCATACAACGTGTTCAAGAACATCTTCTTCGACGCGTGCACCGCCTTCCAACCACAGGCGGCGCAGCTGCCCGGTGCAATCGTGTCGGACGCCTTCTGGGTGAGTATGGAGGCTACCCATGCGCTCGCAGCGCACGTGTGCGAGCAAGTGCCGCTGGCGACTCCGCTCGCGACCCTTCAAAGCTTTGTTGAGGGTGCTGCCATCGACGCCTCCGCCGGCGGCGGCAGCGGCGGCGGCGGCGGCGGCGGCGCGTGGGCATGTGCCGAGATCCCGGCGACCAAGCTGCATGTCACGCTCGTGCCGCCCGCAGGAGCCTTCGCGCATGATCGTGATGCTGAGCGTGAACGGGCGGCCGCGCTCCGCCGCCTCCGACCCCTCGCCAACAAGGGTGTCTGCGTGCACGTGCAGCGCTACATCCTGGCCAAGGCGAAGCCATTCGCAGCTGACCTGCCCTCGGCACGGGCCGGTGAGAAGCGCAGCGGCCCAGGCAGCACCACCGAGCGGCGCGTCGCCTTTTGGGAGGTGAGCGCAATCGATGGGCTTCCAGCGGCGCTCCAGTTCAAACTCCAGCAGGAGATCTACCACGTGACTGACACGGCGTCGCTCGTCGGGTGCGCGCCGCGCGACGCGGCGGAGGTGCTCCGCGCCCTTCGCAGTGGGGATCTCTCTCCCGAGTGGGACGTGACGAGCATCGGCCCGACGACGCCGGCCGAAGTCTTCGCGCAGGTGCGTATCGTGTCATAATCGGTGTCTTGAGTAACGCGGAGTAAAATGAAACAGTGCAGCTAGAAAGGTTTGCTTGGGCGTGAGCATGTACATGAGGATATGGGAAGCCTCTCGCCTTCACACTATCTCGCCTTCACACTCACGCATTCACGCCTACAATGGTATCCTTCCTTTTGTGCGCCGACGTTCGGCACACATTGGGTGCGACCGAGTACGCGTGGCTCAGCTATTTGGCCTTTGCAGCAAGACTGCGCACCGAGCTAGCAGTACCTGTCACGGTTATTGTTTCGCCGAGTCTTGGAGGGCTTCAGATGAACATGACAGTGACGGTGACTTCACTCAATGCGCTGGAGCAGGCAACGCGGCTAACGATACGCCTCGCGCCGTCGTCGAGTGAGTGCAACCACGAACATAACGACGTCCTTATCACGGATCGCGTCGTCGATCACTCCAGCGGAGCAGATGTCGAAGTCGTTCCCAAAGTTGCCATTTCACCATACACTACGTCACCGACTGTCCTCCGTGGCTTCCTTGAAGCCATTTGGCGCCATTTGCGCGTTTTGCGAGACGCACGGGCAGCGCCAGCCACAAGTGGCCGGAAGTTCCCCAATGCACGTCCCGTCGAGGCTCTGCCTCCTCAAGCCCGATCACCCCCGCGGCCCCGCACCACGAGCGGCCCACCGCTGCGCATCTCGCTGTCGCTCGTGCAGGCGACAGCTGGACCGCTCGCGCACGCTAGCGCCGTGCTGCATGACGAAGCGTTCGTGGTCATGCGAGCTCTGGAGATCGCTTCTCCGCCAGGCACGCTCGAAAACCGGGCTTCTTGCACGGACGTGGATCACCGTTGCGGCGCGTGGGTCCAATCCCACACATGGATCAAATCTTCTTTCATCAAAGCCCAAGCCCTCGCAGAGTTCTGCAAGCAATCCTCAATAGTCCAGGCGTGCCCGAACGCGTGCATAAGAAAGCCCGCCGGCGCATGCGCGTCGCAATGTGCGTACGTCTTTCTCGGATTAGCCATGGGCGTCTACAGGATCAAGCTCTCGAGGACTCAAAAAGGCCTTCCACCCCTGCAGCTCCAGGCTGAGAAAGCCTTCGAGCAGCTCGCGAGCAATGTGAGCTGGCTTGTGAATCGGAGTGGGCTGCAATGTGCGAGGCTGAACGCCGTCTTCGAACCGGACGGCTCAGAGCAGCGAGCCCTCAGCCTGTTCGCGCGGCTTTCGCCCTCGCTCAATGTGACCATCGTCCGCAAGCACTCGTTTAAGGGCGCGACACACCAATGGCACGAGTTTGCGACTTTTGGCGGCGCTGGTGCACCCACGGCGGAGTTGGTCGAGAACCTTCGCGAGCGGCACGCGTCCTATACGAGCGCACTGCTGATTCTCCAGTCAGGCTCGTACTGGGCTGATTGGGTGCTCGCCAAGCGTACGGCTGAGGGCCGACCGAGCGTGATCCTCGCCAATGCCGCCTCTGCGCGGGGCACCGCCCAAACGCGCTCGTGCGGCGGTGCCCAGGGCAGTGCGCCGGGCCCTCAAGGTATCTGGCTTAGGGAGGCGTCTTGGTCTGCGACGAGTGTGCCTTCGGCTGCGTCGGCATGCGACGAGTGCGTCTTCTTCCGAGGGCATTGTGCGACACGCAACCGCTGGAATCCTCTGATGGGTAGGGAGATTGGGATGTGCGCGCACCGCTGGCAACAAGGCGTGACGCAGGGCAACCCGACGGGCAAGGGCATCCAAAAGGTGGCGGTCGTCGGTTGTTAATTGCCATCGGAGTCGTTGGATGCACGGTGACATCACATTTGTACGATCGCGTCGAGGCGGCGGAAGTCGAGTGCATCCAGCACGGCAAGCACCGTCTCCACCGCGTTCGCGCTCATCGTCAGCCCCACGCGCCACGGCCACACGGCGGGGCCGGAAGCGGGGTGTCTGGCGCGGTCGGCCTGTGAGCTGTGCCGGGCCGTGTATGCCGTGGAGTCGCAGTTCTCCGCGCTGCCGTGCACCCGACCGCACGGGCTCTCCTCTGCTGCATCTCGCACGTCCGATCTCTCCACACTCAGGGACACACAGAGTGTCCATCAGTGTCCGCATTCATTGTAGATTGTTTGTCCTGTGCCCCGTATCCATGCCCGTATCACCTATAAGTAACTTAGCCATCAACTGGCCTACGCTATACCTCACATGGTCCATGCGCTATACGCGGTACTCGGACCTCGCGACGTCGACCGCCCACCGGGTCGGATGAGTCGATACGCGCGCGGGCGCGTCCACGGGCGCCCACGGGCCCCGGCGCGCGCGCGGGCACGTGTGACGTGACCCGCGCCCGCGGGCCGGGCGCCGCGCCGCGCCCCGCCGCCGAGCACGGGCGAGTGGCCCGCCCGCTCTACGCTAGCAACCACGCTGTGACTAGAGCACTTTACTCGCATACTCGGACAGGACAATGGCTCGACACGACACACGACACGACACTAAGATCGCGAATTAATCCGGAACATACGGTCGCGTCGCGCGCTGCGGTCCGCGTCCAGGCTTCCTTATAGCGCAGCACGGCACTCTACAGAGCAATATGTGTACGTATCCGCGATCGTGTGCAACGCGGCCACTCCGATCCGCCACTCCCCGATCCGCGTACTGATACGCGGGTCGCGGCGCGGTCCACTGCGCACACTGTGCGCAGCGCGGCAGGGCACACCTCCGGCCTCACGCCGCAGACGCAACGACGGCACCCAAAACGCGGTCACTCGCCGGCTGTGCCCCTACATCTCGCCCCGTCCGCGACCATCCGCCGAGAGTGCAAGCAGCTTCCTATCGAGCCATCGGTACCCTGCCTCGTACACAGCAAACATGATAGCGCCCGATGGAGCGTTGCTTGTGAAGCGCTCCAGAGCCCCGCGCCAAAGACCTCTCCAGCCAGCCGCCTTGATTGTCTCGCGCGTCACGTGCTGCATCGACGGGAACGGGTCCGCCGCGGTGGCGTACACCTTAGTCTGCATGCGCACCTTAATGCAGTCGAAAGGTGTCGCGAGTACCGCTGTGAGCCCTCCGCCCAGCCCGCCCGCGACCAGATGCGAGACCGTTGGGTGCTCGGTGACGAGGTCGTTGGCCACCTGCAGCAGAAAGCGGCGTGCTGCCTCGTATATCACAAAGTAGCCAGCCACGTACGTTGTGATGCCGCCCACTGCCGCCGGGTAGCCCCGCCACACGCCGCGCGCGCCCTCGGCATGCCAAGTAGCCAGGATACGTTCACGGATCGCGGCGGGCGTTGGCGTAAAGGGCTGCGGCTGTGCCTGGCCCGCGTGGGCAGCGGACGTGCCGGTGCCAACGGCCGAGAGCTGGAGCTGCTGTTCAATTATGTCGAATGGTGTTCGCAGTGCCACGGACACGAGAATCACCAATGGCCCTCCGAGGAGCGTCTTCATCGAAAAGCCCGCCTGGCTATCCTTACTGCCGCCCGTCTCCTTCTTGAGGACCTGATAGTACGTGAACGTCGCACCCGCGAGCGGCGCGGACCAAATCAGCCGCGGCGGCAGCCCACGCCACGCCCGTCGGCCATCCTCGCGAATCACCGTGAAGAGAGCCGCAGGCAGCGAGCGCGTTTTGAGCGAGGTATCGTACTGAAGCCGCACCTTGAGCAGATCAAAGGGAGACTTGAACGACTCGGCGGCCACTCGTCCCGCGATGCCCGCAGCCACATGCGGAAGAAGGCTGCCCGACGAGGGCTCGTCGTTGGCATCGCTGCTTGCCATTCGAGTCCGGACGCGTGCGTTGCTTTCGTTCATGTCAACAGGAATCCAGGCACGGCAAGTCAATTCAAGTCAAGGCAAGTCAAGTCCATGCGTCCTGCACCTCGTACCATGCTGTCCAGTACTGTTTACTCCTCAAATGTTGTGACACGCAGACCAATTCTCAGTTCCGCACGTCAAAGTACCGGTAGGAATCGCCCTCGGAGAATTTTGCGGCCCTCGCGCGTCGCTCCCGGCGCCTCACACAAGCCCGCTGGATTTCTTTTAAGGATTTCTTCCACGCTTCGGTCCGTGCTGACGGCTGCCTGAGTGTATCCCAAAAGGCTACAGACGAATCTGTCGATGGCCTCAAGGCGGAGCTATGTCCTTTGTTCGGGAAGCAGCCCGCTCGAGGCGAGTGCCTCGGAGTTGGCGCGATGCATCTCTCGATTCGCTCAGGTGGAGGATGGCCTCGTCGGCAAGTGGCTAAGCAATCTAGCTGGTGATAGGCTCTTCTGCCGCAAGTCTTCGTCGGCGCTCATCCTAGCCAACTGGCACTTTGAGGAGGCCAACCGCGGCCAAGGCAAAGCGACACGTGTGCTCGATCTCCTCGAACGCGACGTGCTCAGCGGAGAGCTCAAGCAAGTCATGTTCATCGAGGACGTGAGGAACGAGCGTTTCAACGCGTTCTTGACAAGGCGGCCAGGCTGGTCGAGCTGCGCGTCGGAGCCAACCTCAACCATAGATGGTGGCATTGTTCGCTACTTGTATCACAATCAGCTTTCTGGCAGCTCACGCGTGTATTCCTACGGGCGTCCGAGTCGCTACACGGTGGGCGCATCGGACATCTGCCATGGTGACTCGTTCGTGTACCATGATGTACCTCGTTCGTGAGTTTCTGATATGTGTATCTCTCGAACATTTATTTCGACAGCCGGACACAGGTGTGGATTCACACGAACTCGAAAAACATGCTGGTGTCCCGAGTCGGGCTCTCGACGCTGCACGTGCACCGCATCACCTCATGGCACAGCGTAGCCATGCAACAGAATGCCTCTCTCCTCGATGCCTTTCGCAGCTGGCAGCAAGAACTCTCAGATAAGCCCAGCACGGGTGCGCCTGGACTGTCCCGAGGAGGTGCTGTGGGTGGCCCGGGACGCCGTGCAGGTGCCCGTGGGATGCGCTTCGATACGCCTCATCAGCGAGGGCGCATGATCCGATGGAATGCACGCCCCGATATCCCTCGCCAGCTCCTTTTCAAAGATTTGGCCTTTCCGCTCTCAACGCTCCTGTTGGTGGCCAGCGGTGTGCAGAGATGTGCCCCATCTACTTTAGCCCCATCTCAGCGCGTCTTTTCAGTGGGCCTCGCATCTCTCATGCTTTCCATGGGCCTCTCGCTTACGCCCGGTGACATCCGGCGCGCTCTACTCTCGCCGCGCTTCGCACTGCGATGGTGGTGCTGCAAATGTGCAGCACGTCTGCTTTGTTTTGTGGTCTGGCTTCGCTTCGTCTGGCTTTCGGCCATCGGTGCCGCCGCGAGCGTATTGCCTCGTGGCGACCTACTTGTGAGGAAACCCTCGGCTCAGGACGGTGACATGACAGCCCCGCGGGACTAACCATACCTTGAGACCTCGAGAGACACTGTACTACACGTAACACGACTCTTGTACCGTTCTACGCTTCTACCGTACCGTACCAAACCCGGCGGCCGGGGCGCAGCAATCGAAAAAAAAACACACGTGTTCGCGGTTAGCGTTGGCCGGTCCGCGGTCGAGTCTCGAGTGGGATCAGTGCGCTCAGCTCTCTACCCCCACCACCGATTGCATGTTTCCATTTATGTTGACTTATATTATATGTTATATGAAAATCTTTGACGTTCGTTTGACGGCATTGAGGCCGAGTAAAGAGCTTGTAACTAACGTTAATGGATACAATACGTCACAACTCACTATGTCTGCTCGGTTATTGAACGTTGGCAAACGTGGACATCTTTAACGCCCGGCTTCTCACCGTGGGCGTGGCGCCGTCGCTTACGTCCGCGGCCTGGGACTTGCGCCCGCGCGTATTGAGCTCAGCATTGAGATGTGACACGCTGTATTGGGCCATACCTCCCAGCCGCCGGCCTCCAAATCCGCGTTCGCCATTCCATCGCTCAGGTTCGGGGTCTCGATTCGGGGGTGGGGTGGAGGTTGCCGCTCAGGGTGCACGCCACTTGCCCCAGCTCTCTCAGCGGGTGTAACCTACGCCGACGCGCCCAAAGGAGGCGATCCGTATGGCGCTCCCCCAGCTAACAACGACGTGACAGCCTTCAAGCCGCCCATGACATTGATCGCTCTTGCGCGGCTCGCACGGCAAAACATTCCGCACGAGGCGGCCGGCGGCCGGTAATGTGTCGGTGTGGGCGCCGGATCTCGGACCCTCTCGGACGGCACGGGCTCATCGAGGATGTCGCTCGCCGGTTTCTTGACGCATACCAAGCAGCGAGAGCACTTGCTCGACATGCACATAGCCACGCTCGGAGGGTCGCCGCAGACCGCGGCCTCGCACACCTCCTTCACAGCAGCCCCCGCTGGCGGCGTACGGACGAACGCTTCGAGGCCATTCTTGTCGTGTAGGACCTTCCACACGTCATCAAACGGCTTGGTGATTTCGGGATCCATCACGGCCTTGCGGTCGAACGGCTTGACGTGACCGGACCAGTGGATCACGATCGCATCGGAAAGCAGCTTGGTCGCGTTCAGGCCGTTTTGCTGAATGTCTTTCACTTCGATGTACCCCATGCCATCTACGAAGGCGGGATCGCCCACCAAGTCGTTCCAGCATTTGATCCGGTCCGAAAACGCAAAGTACGGGATCCCGAGGCCGTACGCAAGGGACGTCTCGGGGATCACCTTGCCGTCGTAATTCGCATGCATGAAGCTGTCGAAGACCTCCGTCATCTTATGCTGCCGCCATAGGGTCAGATTGAAGCGCGAGAGCCCAAAGTTCCACTTTGGCTGGGTGGCGAAATTCACCGTGCGGCCAAGGATGGTCTGCGTCCAGTTGGTGACGGTCGCCGCGTACTCGTGGCTCTGGCACGTTCCGACCCGCTCGGTGCTCTCGGTCTCCGTTGCAAGGCACCCAAGGAACCCATGGTCGCTGTCCCTGCCCAGGTATGAGACACACTGCTGCGCATCGAGCCAGTTGTGCCCGTTTTGGAACATCTCGACGATCTTGGTCCTCGGGTTCCACAGCCAGCCGTTGCACGTCGCGGCGATGGCCATGCCCGAGCCCATCGGGACCTCGAGCTCCTTGATGTTCCGCTGCACGGATATGTCGTCGTCGGCGAAGAAGAGGGTCTCGAGCCCTCTGAACGGCCCGAGGTACGGCAAGTAGAAGCGCAGCATGTTGAATGGGTTGTGGTGCATGTTGTCGTAGTCCCACTTCTCGGGACGCATCAGGCAAACGGGCTGGTGGTCTTGGTCCTGGTTGGCGCCCTGCGAGCCAAACTCTGGCCACTTCCACAGTGGGGAGATGCCGTCAGCTTCCAGCAGCTTCGTCGCCACCTCAATGTCCATCACGTTGATCGTCTGATGCGGACCTGGCTTAAGCGCCGTGTGGAGCCGATCAGCTAGGGACGTGCCATTCAGCGAGCCCCTCTCGAGGTCTCCGATGAGCCAGGCGGAAATCTCGCGGTCTGGGCTGTTCATGAAGAGCGAGCCGAGCGCGACGACGAGTCCCTCGAAGCGATCTGAGAGGATGACGAAGGTCGCCGCCGATAGGCTGGGCGGGGTGAACTCCTGGGTGGCCTCGAGCATGATGTGGCCACGCCCATGTACGGGCAAAAGGCGTCCCTGCGAACCATCGGAATGCGCCAGCCATCTCTGGCGCCAGGCTTCGGAACCGGGCTCCTCTGGGTGTCTGTGTCCCTGCGAGCCGTTGGAATGCGCCAGCCATCTCTGGCGCCAGGCTTCGGAACCGGGTTCCTCTGGCGACGGCAGGCGGCCTGAGGCCTGTGCCTCCATGACGTGCGTCGGATTGGGAGCATGCAAATCTTCGGCAGCAACGAACGCATTGTCGCCACGAGCTTTGCCCGGCCAGTGAATGTTGTGGCCCTGGTCACCGCCGCCGCAGTCCTTCTCACAGCCGCAGTGCTGAATCTTGCCGTGGTACAGCCCGTTCTCGCAATCTGACGACGCGAGGCACTTGCAGTCTTCCGCATAGATGTAGTGCACATTAAGGTGAGTTGGAACGCCGAATACGAAGGCCAGGATGCTCACGTGCATATTTTTTTCTGGTTTCCTTTTTGGGTCGTCTTTTTGCATCCAAACTAGGAAGAATTGACGAAATTTCTAGCGCGGAATCAAATTTGAAGGTGGATAATACGCCCTGCCTACTTGAGGCCGTTGTGTGCGTGCTCTCTCGCCTTCGCATAGATCATGCGGGGCACAAGAGCACGGGGCACACACACATGCACACTCGCCGCCCGGCTCACACGACTTCAGTGTCCTCGTCCCCCTCGTCCAGCTCATACGGCCACCTCGGCAGCAGCTCATCATCGAGCGCGATGCGCATGACGCGCCCGCAGCCGAGCACACGCTCGGGCAGCTCGTCGCGCGTCTGCGCCTCGATCACAAAGCCGAGGTCGATGACCAGCTGCTTCGAGTACAACTTGACGAGACTGACGACGCGCCCAGCCGTGGGGGACGAGTTGCAGTCTACGTCTATCTCTAGGTACGCCGTCCCGTTCGCCGTGACACCTCTGTGGAAGCGCTGGCGGAGTGTCTTACCGAGCAGTGCGGGGCGTGTGCCCACGGTCTGTTGGACGAGCCAGGGCCCCTCGACCACGCTAGGGATGAGCTTGAAGCGCGCGTTTCGGAACGCGTCGGTGCCATTGACAAAGCGCTCGAGCAGCCGTGAGGCCGCACCGGCCTCCTCCTCCTCCTCGCCGCGGTCGCCGCTGCCACTGCCACTGCCGCCCGGCGCGAGGAGATCGGGGATCGCATGATAGAAGACCACCTGAAAGAGGCCGAAGGATATCAGGCGAGGAGGGGAGGGGGGGCATGAGTGGCTGAGGTCCAAAAGGGAGAAGAGGGCGGTGAGTGCGAGTGTGTGCGGGGGGTGAGGTGTGTGCAGAGGGTGGAAGGGCCCGGCGCGGCCATGGCATGGCATGGCATGGCATGGCCTCTCTCGTACCTGATAGACGCCATCCGCGGCGGGCAGGATCATATTGATGACGACCACGAGGCGCACAGGCTCCGCGGTACGTCTCGATAGCGTGTGCGCCGGACAGTCGTCGCGTCGCGCTACTAGGTGGTACGCCGCCGTCGGCGTTCGGAAGAGCTCTACGGCGAGGAGCTCCGAGCCGGGTGACGAGGGCGCATTCCGACCGTCCTTGAGGTACGAGGAGGCACGCACGTGGAACTGGCTCGCGCTCAACGGCGCCCAGCACTGCTCGCCGGCAGGAGCGCCGCCACTTCCATCGGGTGGGAAGAAGCTGTCGCTGCCCTCGAGCAAGTCGGACTCGAGCTTGCGCAGCTCGAGACGGCTCCTCTGCACCGCGGATGCCCGCGACGACCTGTCGCTCAGCAGAGACGGCGGCGGCAGCGGCTTCGGCGCCATGTTCGGGTCGTGCTGTGTGTCGCAGCTGCCGCCACGCTCATCCTCCTTGTTCGCCATGATCGGCAGCTCCTCGTAGCTCAGCCGCCGGCGTGATCGAAGGAAGAAAAAGAAAATCAGCGCGACGAGCAGGAGCACTACGCCGACTCCCACACCGACGGCGCCCGCCATCGGATCGAGCGGCGGGAATGGTGATTGCTGCCGCTTTTGGCTGCCGCCGCGGGACTTTGGCCTCGTGCTGAGGTCAAAGCTGACCTCAGTACCAGCTGCACCCTGGGTACTTGCGCGTGGGGCGACGGCGTCAGTACCAGGGGTGTCGGCGGTAGCAGCATCATCGGCCGTGCCCTCGGCACGCGGTCCTCGCCGAAAGCGCATTGGCAGCAAGTTCTTCTCACGAGTTCATTCATCATTCATATGAATACACACGACACGTTTAAACGGTCGAAATGAGACACATGCAGGCGGAGAGCTGAGAAACAGCCTAAAAAGAGACAGAATGGCGAGACCCATCCGAGTTCATTCACATCACATCACGCAAACAGGAGCACGCTTTCTCTGCACGCGGTGTAAATAAACGCCCATACGGACACGGATCAGAGGCACCATACTCCGGGTCAACCCCGGGTCTGAACCCGTGCAACCACCTGAATAGCTGGCGTGTCGACCTTGGTGTCGACAAGTTTACGTGGCGTAGGGAGTCAACGGGGCGGGGTGTGAGGTCTTGAGGTACACGGGTCTCGGGCCTTACTGTTACTCCCGGGTGAGGACGAGCGTGAGCACGATGCACGTCGCGGTATAGCTCGGGAGCGTAGAAATTGCAAAATTTAATATTGCGAAAATTTTATAGATCATGACAGTGCGCTCACATCGAGGCCGAGGTCAATTCTGACGAACGTCTACTTTTTGCTGGCTATTCCGGCCACGGTCGCGTTAGGTGAACACGCACTGAGCGAACGTACCGACTCTACACACTGGTGCCACCAGTGTGTATTCTGGTGCCGCTCTCTGTCTCTCATCTCTCTCTTGCCACCCGTGTCCCGTGCGAATCGCGACGATGATTTCCTGAATACATGCCTAGATTTCGCCACCTCAGGTGAGTTTGAGGCTGCCCACCCCCTGTGACGTACGGGACGCACACGCGCACGCGAGTCATGGTAAGCACGGAAGGTGGCCGCTTTGCAGTACCCCTCACTGCGGAGCTCGATTTCTTCAAACGATGCGCAGGACCATGGCCGCAGATGTGCGCGTGCGGCGTGCGTTCGAGCGCAGCTTCTTGGCGGCCTCACCCGATCGGCAGCCTCGCAGCATGACATCTGGATTTGAGAGCCGGCATACATGGCGGAGCACATGGTCGACTGCGCCTTCTCTGTCATCACGGTCTTCTGCCAGCCACCGCCGGCGCCGATTTTGGGCGCCACGTCCACCTTGAGTCGCGTCCGCGTCTCCATGGGGCCAAACGGAGACTCGGCGGTCAGCTTGTGGCCCCACGCGCTCTGCGGATTGACCGCCTTCTCAAACGGGGTGAAGCTCCCGATCGCGGCCGGGCCCCTGACCGGCACCGGCAGCGGAATGGTTTCTCTCGGATTGAGGTTGTCAGGGTGCAACTTGGAGTACAGGGTGAATTTCGTGTAATTTGAGGTACGGCCGAGGGCGAGCGACATGTGGCTGGGCGCGACGCTAGCGAGCGCGAGGGACGCCTGAAAATGTTCGGAAACGGCGAGCGTCATTTCACAGGAGGATCCAGTCTTCCCATACCCGGTACATACATGTAGATTGCCCAAACGTACATGTACCGTCGAGACATCCATCTTCGTGTTGTGGCGTTGAGATCACACTACATGTAACTGTTTGTATCAAACATGCGCCATCCTGATCGACCAGAGCAACCAGAACGATCTCGACGCGAACTTCATGTCGGTGCTCTCGATGCTCACACTCCTCGTTCAGACCACAGCCATGCTGCGACCACTGCCACGGGTTAGCAGTGTTAGCACAGCCACGTTTGCACCGATTAGAGCACCAGCACCAACGCTCATCCTCGACTTTTTCAAGCAGACCCTGAAGGCCGCGTCTACCTCTGACCTGGAGCGCATCTTGCTTGAGAAGCCGGGACTCAGCAATTTTAAGGCGCTCGAGAAGGCCGCACCATCGCCGCAAGATCTTCTCTACACCGATAAAGGTACTGCCAGTGTCAATGGGCGCTGGCTGCTCCTGTCGACCATTGCCGCCGGGGTGGGTGAGGACGTGAGCGACGAAGCGACGGCGGTGCCTGGCGCTGTCAATGCCTCTGGGCTCGTAATAGATACGAGCGGGAGGTTGCCAGTGCAGGAGGTCGACCTCGCCGCTGGACGCATCGGCAATGAGATCCGGTTCAATGCGCTCGGGCGCATTGGTATCGTGCGCGTCGCCGGAGGCGTGCGGCCCAGCACCGACAATGGCCGGCGTGCGATGGTGGAGTTTGACACACTCGACGTCTTCCTCTTGAACGGGGACGGCGCCGAGGCGCGGGCCTCGCGACTGCTGCGCGCGGGTTGGCTCTTCCGTCTCGTGCGCCTGCTCCGACCCTCACTGCAGAATGGTGCCGATGAAGCCTCCTGGCTGGACACGACCTACATTTCGCCACGAGTGCGGCTAGGAAGGGGCAACAAGGGAAGCGTTTTCATCCTGGAGAAGCTGAATGGCGACGGGCCACTCGCGAACTTTCCTCTGTAGCGTGTAGGCTCTCTCGGGAGTGCGGGCTCGCGAGACTGTCGTGTTCACGTTCACACCGTCTTTTTGCTAGGGGGCGTGACTGTGATGAATGAGTGCTGTGGTGCTGCTCGAGCGAGTGGTCCCGGCACGCGTCACCTCTCTATCGCATGACACTGCTCAGCACTGGCTCGCAGACCGCGCGGTTGCACCACTCGGCGCTACCGCCAGACTGCCGATGCGACATCTGTGCACGGCCCATCGCAGCAGCCGACGCACGGTGCCGGTGTGCTTCGGCAACGTGCGACGAGTGTCACGTGTGTGGCTTGTGCAGTGACGGCAGATCCCGTCAGTGTCCCTTGTGTGGGGGCAGCCTACACAGCGAGCGTGCGTCGCCATTCACGCTGCGCATGCAGGTGTTTCGAGAAGCGTTTGATGCTACCATGAGTACGAGCGTCATCGTCGTGCATCCGCACATCATGGTGGCTCGTGCTTTTGATGCATATGCCGGCCGGCCACTGCTCGGAGAGCCCACCACCGGAGGCAGCGTGCGCTGGTACTCGTACGCGCAATGTGGCGCCGCGGCGGAGCTCTTTGCCGTCCAGCTGCGTCACAGCTGCCGCCGCCGCTCCGAGTCTGAGGCTGAGCGCGCGGTCGTGTTGTGCGCTGCCAACGGCGTCGGATGGCTCGTCGCAGACTGGGCGTGTGCGCTCGCCGGCTTGCCGAGCATCGCCATTGACGCATCGACGGCGCCGGCCAGCGCATTGTCGATGGCCCGCGAGGCCGCGCAGGCACGTGGCCGCGACGTGGGTGCCGTGTGCGTCGACGCTGGGCATCTCGGCGAGTGGCAGGCGGCACTGGCACAGGCCTGCATCTCCGATCGACATGAGGAGGCGGATCGAATGGCGGCCAAATCAGGGCGACCATTGGCCGTGGACACCTACTCGACAGCCAGCGCTCGTCAGCGGCTCGTGGCCATTGCATGCACTATGCTCGACCGGGATGCCACCGACTCGGCCGACTCCAACGACGACGCCATCGACAACGCCAACGACGTGGCTGTGGCGGCGGCAGCGGCGGCGGCGGCGGCGGCGGCTGAAGGGTCGACAGCTGCAGGGGCGGCGGCGATGGTAGCTATGAAGGCCGTCCAGGCGGCGGCGTTGACCTCTCGCACGGCGGGTACGGGCGACGCGGAACTGGTCACGTGCCTATTCTCGTTTGGGTCCACGGGCGAGCCCAAGCATCTCTGGTTCGACGCGCTGTCGTGGGCGGAGTGGGGCGAGCGCAATCCGCCAGCCTCACGCCGCGCGCGCGCTGCGCTCTCCCGCCGCTCGGTCCGTGTCTCGTGCGCGGCGCTGTTTGCGCCCCTCTCGCACGGTCTCGCGCGGCGCACCGCGTGGGGCGAACTGCTGCACGGCGGGCGGCTCGGGCTGTGCGAGCCACGTGGCGCCGGCGCGTTCGACATGGCATTCGAGGGCGGCGAGGGCATTGTGGGCGGCGAGGGCGGAGTGGGCGGTGTAGGTGGGTGGCTCGACCAGATTCGTGCGTTTGCACCCACGACGCTCTCTGCAGCACCACGCTTCTACACCCTCTACCAGCGCCGCTACGAAGCCGAGCTCTCCAAATTAGGGATGGAAGCCGAGCTCTCCAAATTAGGGAAGGACGCCGAGATCTCCGGCGCGACTGCGAACCATGGGGAACATGCAACGCCCGAGGCGCTGCGTAAAGCCGCGCTCGTGGCGGTCCGACGGTTGGGGGGCCCTCGGCTGCGTTTGGTGGCCGTCGGAGGGGCGCTGGTACCACCATCGCTGCTCGCCTTCCTCCGGGAGTGCTTCGGCGAATGCGGCGCGGGCGGAGGGCACGCCGTCGTATCGGATGGGTACGGTATGGCGGAAGTGCCGGGCGGCATTGCTCGGGATGGCATCCCACTCCCCGGGGTAGAGGTTCGCATCCAGCTGCCTCTTGCCACCGGCCACTACACCGGCACAGGTTGGGGTGCCTCCGATGCGGATGCCATTCGCGCATTGGGCGACGATGTCGGCGAGATTCTGGTGAAGACGATCCGCGGCGCCATCGTGGGCGATCGGGGTGCCGCCGCGCTGGACGCTGATGGATGGTTCCACACCGGTGACCTTGGCCGTTGGATTGAGGGATCGTCACCTGGTGGACCACGTCGGCTCCAGGTGCTCGAGCGCATGGGATTCACGGTGAAGCTTGCCAACGGCGAGTTCTTGGCACCGCAGCGCGCGGAGGCAGTGTACGAAGAGCAATGCGCATCGGTGGCGAGCTGCGTGCTGCTCGCGCGCCCGGGCGAGCTGGCCGCCACTGCAGTCGTGCTCCTTCGCAACGACGTGCTCGGGGAGACGAGATTGCCAAATATGGTGCTCGATGAGATGAGGGCAGCGGCGGCGGCGGCGGGGCTTCGGAGTTGGGAAGTTCCTGGGCGCGTGCTCATTGACCCAGGGCCATGGGATGCGGCGAGCGGCTGTAGCTCTACACACGGCAAGGTGCGACGTCTCGCCATAGCGAGGCGCCATGGCCTCCTTCCGCATGCCGACGCTGGCGAAGGGCGCAACGGCAGCGCAGATGACAACGTCATGGCGAACGGCAGCGGCAGCGGTAGCAGCAACGGGTACGACGTTGCTGGCGGTACTGTCAACGGCAGTGATTGCGCTAGCCTTGGCGAGGGCGGAGGCTCCTCCAACTGCTCCTCCAATCGCTCCTCGAGCTCCTCCCTTGTCGATCAGCTCATCGGCTTCCTTAGCGCTTCATCGGAAATGTCTGCCTTGCCTCACTTGCCATGTGCCGCCGTGCGAGCAGCTGAACACGGCAGTGGCTGGTGGAGTGCCCTCGGCGGCGACAGCATCATGGCAGCAGAGCTCCTCGGAGCGTGGGAGGGCGTGGTTCACGCCGCCAATGCTCGCAGCGCCAAGGGATCGAGAGCCTCTGTGGATGCGCCCTCTGTGAATGCGCCCTCTGTGAATGCTCTCGGCGCCAAGGGATCGAGATCCGCGCGACCGACGACGGCGCATTCACAGAGGGCGCATTCACAGAGGCGCCCAATGATCAGTCTGAACATGCATGACCTCTTCTCGCTGACACCTCGTGAGCTTCGGTGCAAGGCACAAGCGTGTCTTGGACGCCACGGCATCGTCGGTGATGATGAGCGTATAGGCGCCAAGGTTGAGGACGAGCAAGAGGAGGACGTGGGCACGCTTGAGGAGGCGGAACTAGAGGAGGAGGCGGCGGCTAAGGCTCGTGGCAACGGCGGGTGCCAGTGGGAGGTGGAGGCATCAGCGAGCACTACGAGTGCCATGGCCGCGGCTGCTGCTGCCGCTGCCGCCGCTGCCACTGAGGCGCCCGCGACGACGCCAACGACGGAGAGGCGTGAATCTGAGCGGGTGCCCGCGACGACGCCAACGACGGAGAGGCGTGAATCTGAGCGGGTCTCGGCCATCACGGGCGAGGGCAAGGAGGTCGATGGGCCATGCGTGCTGCTGACAGGCGCAACAGGCTTCCTCGGGCCGCATTTGCTCTCCGCATTGCTCGGCACGAGCGCACCTCAGCGCTGGGCGGCCATTGCCATCCTGGCACGCCCACCCCTCGAGCGCGTGACAGATGGGCTGAGCATGGCCATGCAGGCGATCGCCCTCGGCAGCGGAGCCGGCTGCGAGGTGGGCGAAGCGCACGCGCGCGTGCGCGCATTCGAGGCGGATCTATCCCTCCCCGACCTTGGCTTGTCAGCAAGCGATCGCAAGGCACTCGTTCAGATGCGTATCCAAGCGGTGGTGCACAGTGGGGCCGTCGTTGACCACGCACGCGCGTATCCCGCCATCCAGCCCACAAACGTACGAGCGATCGCCGCGCTGCTGGAGCTGGTCTCGCCGCTCGGCGCTCCAAGGCTCGCGCCGCCGCCCCTTTTTGTCTTTGTCTCTTCTATGAGCGTGATCCCCGTCGCCGCTGCGGCCGCTGCCAGCGGTTGGTCGGGTACACCGGAGGCGCTCGTGCCGCCCACGTGTGCTGCGGCACTCGAGTCGGCGTATGCGCAGAGTAAGCTCGTGGCGGAGCATCATCTAGCACATGCCGCCCACATGGGCCGCGTTCGGCTGTCCATCGCCCGCCTCGGGCTCCTCGGCCCAGCTACTCACGCACAGAGCCCTCTCAACGCCCCCGACCGACGGGATTGGCTCTCGCTGCTGCTCGGGGCGGTCGATGCAACGGGGGCAAGCCCTGCCGGACTGACTGCCGGCCGACGTGCCGTCGCAGTGCTTCCAGTTGACAAGGGAGCTGCCGCCCTCGCAGTGCAGGCCGCGGCGGCCCTCGACACCGAGACGGGCGTCGGCAGCTCTGCGATCGAGATCGCGTGCCTCGACGCCGCCTCCTTTGGTTTGGCGCCGCACTCCCTCTCCACCCTGCTCGACGGCATCGACGCGTCGCGACACGTGGCGGGGCTGCCCCCGCTCCGGCGCGAGCTGCCGTACCCTCAGTGGCGGCGCCTCGTCGCGGCTGCCGGCCACCCCGCGGTGCTTGCGCTCGCCATGCTTCCGCCCGAGGGCCGTGGCGGCTCGCTGCGCTTACCGTCGGGTGCGCGGCGCCGGCTGCGCGACATGCAGCGCTTTGTCGACGGGGCGCGTAGTACTCATGTGCTTCCGATGGACGAATAGGAGCGGAGGCTGGGGGGTTACCGTTCTGAAAACCGAAAACTTGCACCTCGCACGACTCCCTGAGATGCCACCTGGCGCCACCAGCACCGCACTCCGCACTCGGGATTAAATGATCCGATCAGTAACAGCGGCAGTAACACTTCTGACTGTGTTTGAATGCTTTAACGGCATCACCGGCTTGAAGAAAGACGTCGACATCACGCATGAACTCGCGCTACGCACCAGTCGTCGGACGTCGCGCGGGTTAAGAACGGGTACGAGACGGGTACGCCGTGCCCGTGTGCCCGCGGATGCACAATGCGCACTTGAAGAGCACTTGGCCGTGCCGTGTACGGGACGGAAGAACGGGAGCACGGCACTCTAATGTTGTAATGATGCTTGATGGTCACTTTTCATGTCATTGCCACTCTCCCTTCCTCTTCTGCTCCTCGGCGAGGCGCGCGGCCTCGAGCTTCGCGAAGATCTCGGACTGGAAATTGTAGGTCCCCAAGTAGCCGCTGGTAGGCGACTGGAGCATATTTCGCGCGCCGCTGGTTGACGACCAACGTAAATTCCGCTGGTGGACGTCGATAGCCCGGCGAGTGGGAGAGCATAGCATCGGTGGCGGCTCGACGGTGGGCTCGGGCAAGACTGCTCGTGCTCCCCCGAGCGGACTGCTGCCGTCGCTGCCGCCCTTGACGCGGCGAAGCACCATCGCAGCGGCTGCCTCCCTTGCAGCCGCCTGTTGCCGCCGATCTTCATCCTCCTTTCGTGCAAGCAGCGCCGCCTCTGCTCGGGACTTGAGTTCCTCCTTCATCCACTTTGCGGCGATCGCACCACGACGGCGCGCAGCCTCTCGCTGGCGTGCGTGCCGCGCCGCCGCCTGCATGATCACCGCGGCCCGCCTGTCGCGCTCGCGCTGTACGAGCAGCGCCATCTCTTCCGCAACCCGTTTCTCTTCGGCGCGACGCTCCTCCTCCGCTAAGGCGCGCTCCTCACGCTCCTCTTTCAACCGTTGGAAGCGCGCCACGCGTTGTAGGCGCGCCATAAGCTCGCGCCCCAGTTCCTCCTCCGCCTCCATTCGCATAATGCGCTCCTCCACCTCGCGCGCCTCCAATGCTTGCGCCTCCATTGCTTGCTCCTTGGCTTGCGCGATGATCTTATTTGCCAGTTCAGCCTGCTGAACCATGGTGAAGAATTTGTTGATGCGCCGACGCACGGCGTCAACCGCGAGGAGCTTGTCGACAGTTGGCTGCTCTGGCCATGGATTGAGGCACGCGGCCAGGTGTACGGAAACGTCTGCACCCATGTTGATGTTGGATATGCGTTTTGCCGGCAGAGTTTGCTCGAAACATGCATCTTTGATCGTCGGAAGCATGCAACGGCCACACGGACCCAAACCCCGAATTTGATCGCTCATTTACTGCGTACGCACCGACGGTCCTGTACCAACTGAGCACCAACTTTCCAGCGTTTCCAGAACTGATGGTCACACACCAAGTACTCCACGTTCGTCGCCTATTCGTCGCCATGTGTCGCGAATCTACTAGGAACCTATGTTCGAATCCCCGCGCCCCGCTGCCGCGACGACGCAAGCAGCAAGCATAAAAGCAAGCAAGCAACAATGCTCAATGGGCATACATTCCCATCCAGCATCCTCTCCGCTCCGCCCACCCCGTTTCGCTCGACGCCCCGCGTTGGCTACAGGGGGCGGTGGGCATTCGGTTGTGCCTTAGGTTTAGGTACTTGTGCGGTTCGAGAAGCCATGCGAGAAGCACACGCGCCCGACCTCAACCTGGGAGACAGTGAACGCGGCCGGATACCGAGTACGCACAAAACAGACGACAGTCACCACGACAGTCGACACTCCGTAACATGTTGTAGGACGCCTAGAGCTCTGCCTTGCCCTCGCCCGTCATGCTTCATCGCGACAACGATAGACAACGACAGCACACCAGCCGAGCGATTCCAGCACGCCCACCACAGTCCATCGCACCCCATAATGCCCTGATCAGTCGACGCCCCGCTGCTCCCGGCCTCCATGCCTCAGTGCGCGAGCCGTCCGCGCCGTCCACGTCCCCCGCCATGCCATGGCGCCCAGCGGCGGCGCGAAGCCCACGGAGGAGGGCGCTAGTGCAGTTTCACCGCCTTGCCTCCACCCTGCGGGGGGAGGGCGCTGCCCAAGACGACGCTGCCCAAGGCTTCTCTTGACGTGCCGCAGCACTTGCCCCGCCCGCAGCGCGCGCAGGCACGAGCTCGCCGCGTGGCTTACTTGACTTTCTTGCCCTCAACCGCGCTGCCCGAGGCAGCGAGCTTACCGTTGCTGTGGATGGCGAAGTGCTCCTGCAGCGCGTGGCACAGGTAGAGGGCGATGTGGACGGGCACGTATGCGGGGAAGGCCTCGCGGAATCCGTCGAGCTTGTGGAAGCCTAGCCATCCGATGACGCCACCGAGGATCATCGGATGCGGGATGACGCCGTACGGGAACTTGGCGACGTAATCGCCGGAGATCACTCCGAGCTCCCACCCAAAATAGGTGCGGTCGACGCCCAGGCGGCTCGCGGCGAGGCCGGCGAGGCCGAAGCCACCCGCCAGCAGGGCGAGCGCGATGATGTCGGGCTGCGAGTAGTCAAAGCGGAAGAGGAACTGCACCCCCGCCTGCACGAGCGCGAGCGTCTTGAAGAGCAGCGCATCGCGCTTGAAGGCGCCGAAGGCGACGTTGGTGCGCTGGTGGTATGTGGAGGCATACACGGCGTAGTGCACGAACGAGGTCAAGCAGAAGAAGACAGAGTACGAGCGCGCAGCTAAAGAGACAGCGGTGGCGCAGAGCAGGTAGATCAGGTTGGTCCAACCGAGGTGCATTTCAAGGCGGTACATGGCTGCTGTCCAGAAGACGACCTGTGGAATCCAGTCCCAGATGAGGGAGGGTTGGTGAGGGTGGTGCGGGGGAGTGGGAGGGGGAACGGGCGTGGGGGGAGGGTGGCGACGGCGCGGGGTAGGGCGGGGGCTGGGGTAGGGCTGGGGCTGGAGTCGGGCAGGGGCCGGAGTTGGGCAGGCGGCGGGGTAGGGCAGGAGGCCAGGTTAGGATGCCAGGGGGCAGGGGGCGAGGGGGCAGGGGAGCAAGGCCATATCCGTGGCACTCCGCCGCATTGGGCGCCGTCGTGAGCGCACCTGGAAGGCCATGAACTTGGCGATCGGGTGGTCGGGCTCGAGGGTTGCTAGGAAGAGGGAGCGGAAGTTTTGGTTGTAGTGCACCGACATGCGGCCGAGTAGGCGCCCGAGCGGGCCCAGGAAGCGGGGGTAGATAAGGAAGTGCACCTTCAGGCACACGCGGTGGCCCTCGTTCTCCTTGGCGCCTTGCACGTGAGCGATGCGGTGCAACTCGCGGTGGAAGTCGAACGAGATCATCTCACCGGTCGTGAGGGCGACGCCGTCATAGCCGCCGAGCGTGAACCCCTTGTCGGTGTTGTGCCGAACCTGGCGACCCGAGAGCGGGAAGATCGTCTCGATCTGCTCGTTGGGCGTTGCCGCGATCATCGAGCGGTAGACGTGCACAAAGGGGAAGATGCCATAAGGGCCGTCAACGTGGTTGCGGTAGAAGACGGTGTCCGAGTTGGCGTTGTACGTCTTGCAAGCGACGTACAGCTCGTTCATGCCCTCGAGCGGCTCGACCACGTGCGTCTGGCTCGGGTACAGCTTGCCGAAGAGCGCGTCGCGCAGGTACTGCGAGCGCGCCACGAAGGCAAACTTCTCCGTCGCCTCAGCGGAGAGTCCATGCCACCACCAGTGGGTGGTCACGTCCGTGCGCGGGTTCTGCTGGACGGCCCAATTGCCGACGTGCTCGACGGCCTGCAGCAGTTCCTTCTCCTCCGGCCCGTTCGCCGCCGACAGCTTATGCGTCGCCACCTGCTGCCGCTGCACGAAGATCGTCGCAAGCGAGCCGTTCTCCGTGTGCCAGCACGCATCAAAGCACAGGGGTACGAGGTGGAGCGTGTGCTCGAGCAGCGTCCACATCCAGCCGTCCTGCTTTCCCTGATAAGACGATTGGAAAGTGAGCTCGCACGTCGCGAAGTGCGCGACGTCCTGCGCAAAGTACGACGCGGCGAAGAGCACCGTCGCCGAGAGCGTCGTCATCGTCGTGGCGATGGCCGCGGCGCAGATTAGCGCGTGTGCCGCCGCGGAGGCGAGCCACAGCTTGAGCGGGGTCGACGGCAGGATGATCGCGAGCCACGCAGCGTGCATCCCCATCGCCGCAGGGCTGCCCAGGTAGGTGAAGACCAGGAAGGAGATGGCATACACGGCGGCTGGCGTCGTGACGAGGTGGAGCGCGACGTTTAGCGGATGCTTGTGGAACTTGCGGAAGTCGGCAGCGAGCGTCTGCCATTCCATGCCAAAGAGGCCACCCATGGGACCGGAGCGGCAGAGACGCAAGGTTCCCTAGAGGAGAGGGTCGCCGATGCGGGACGAGTTTTGGCGGAGCGTCGTCGCGGGCGGGTTTCGCGAAGTGCTCCAAAAAAGACGAGAAATCCCAATCATGCACTCCCGTCAACGCGCAGTTGACAGCTCTGACAACCAGGCACCGTCACTGTTCCGCCCGCGCCGCCAAAAAGGCCAAACTGAGAATCCTGCGGGCTGCGGCTGCGCCAATCAGAAACACGCACACGGGATGTGGACCGCGATCCGCGATCCGGATCCGCTTCACCCATCGCACTTCTTTCGCCGCCGCCTCCAGACCCTCCGCCGCGCCGTCCCGTCGCCGTCCAGTCTCGTCTCCGGCGCTTCATCCCTTCCGGCGAGGCGGCACGCGCTTCCTTGGCCCATCGTCGGACAAGTAGGAGCGCCTAGGAGGAGTACGGTCGCCCCGCCCCCTCTTCCTCAGTGCGCGCGGCCGTTGAGCGCGCCTCGTCGGCTCTGGTGCGGCGCGTGGCGCGACTCAAACGGGTGGCTGCGCGCGTCGTATTGGTCGCTCACGGCCTGCGGGCTCCACAGGCTTGGCCCGGCAGGCGCGGAGTCGTACGGCGAGCCCAGCACGGCGCCATCCGCCGCCGGGTACGCGTCGCCAAAGCGCATCAGGAGTTTGTGCTCGAAGGGCAGGCAGCCAAACATCGGGCTGGTGAGATCGCGGGCGGAGGCGGTGTCCGCAGTGAACTCCGAGGCCAACGAATCGAGCGAGTGCGTCGATGCCTTGTCCATCCACGCGAGACTCTTGGGCAGCTGCAGGTGGTGCGCCGGAGGCTCGCCGCCCAAGCCAAAAGCGTTGCCGCTTATGATGGGGGCGGTGGCAACGCTGCTGCCGTCGCTGCTGGTGCTCGCGCTCGTCGCAAGCTTCGGAAGTAGGCTGGAGAGCACGTGTGCGATGCTCCCACCACCACTGGACGGTGCGGGTAGGGACGGCGCCGTGATGGGCGGTTCGAGGCTGATGACAACGACAGAGACGTTATCGGATCCGTTCCTCTCGCACAGGGCGAGGTCGCACAGGCAGCGCGCGGTGCGTATCTCGGCGTCGAGCGCGTGCGCGTGTACCTGCTCGAGCTGCTCACGTACGACGCTCGCCACCTCCGCCGAGGTCATCACGCTTCCGAAGAGACCATCGGAGGCGAGGATGACGCACAGGTCGTCGGCAGACCGCTCATACACGCTCACCTCCGGACGTCCGGTAACGACCTGCGCGTGGGCGGGCGTGTCGCGCCAGCTGCGCCCAGGCCCCACCTTAAGCGGCAGGTCACCGAGCGCGCGCGTCATGGGGAGCGAGTGGTCGTGGATGCACACGTAACCGCCAGGGTCCATTCGAGCGCCCGCCGCCTCGACACGTTCGACCTCGTCCGGGCGCGGCTGGCAGAAGGCGCTCACCTGCTCGGCAGAGTGGTCGCGCGAGAGTTCGATGTACGGCACGGGCGACGACGAGCGCTTCACCAGCAGCGCGCGGCAGTCACCCGCCCAGGCAGTGACCAACTTGTCGTCGGTGACCAGCGTCACAGCCGCCGCAGTGCCCTGGTTGTTGCCCTTGCCGCGCCGCATCGAGAAGTGATGCAGCAGCTCGGCATCGGTACGCATGAAACCGTCCTGCAGCGCCTGCACGATCGTCGGCATGTACTCACTGCGCATCACGTGCGAATGCAGCATGGATGCGGCATACGTGGACGCCTGCGCGCCTCCGTGACCATCGAAGACGCCAAAGTAGGCATGAACAAAGGCCCCCTCGTTGACCTTGGCGACGGCCACGTCCTCCTGGGTGGAGCGCGGGCCCTGACGCTGGTGCACGGCCCAGCGCACGCCCAGCTCGATCGCCGCTGTCGCGCTACTGTTGGTGAAGCCTGCAATCGGCGTGACACACATCGCAGAAGACGTGGACGGATCGCCGCTCCCGCTCGCGCCGCCGATGCCGTCGCGGCCGCCGGCGCTGACGTGCACGCTGCTACGCTTGGGCGATGACCACGGCTCCTGCTGCTGCCTGAGTGGGGGCTCTGCGAGCAGTGCCTTGATGTCCTCCTCGCGAAGCCGCTTGTGGGACGAGGGCGTCGAATTGTGGGAGGTCGCGGAGAGCGGCGTGCGCTGTATGGCGGGGACCGGGTAGGGCGACACATCCATCATATCTGCGCCGCACAGCGTCACCGAGGCGATGCGGCGAAGGAAATTCGTGGTGCTTCGTCTGCTGAGAGTACCACCGCCGCTCGCCCTAGAGGGAGGCCTGCGATCAAATCGAATGTCAGCGCGAAAAGTTGTTTTATCGGATCTTTTCCGGCGCCAGAATGCCAAGTAGGACCCAAGGCCCCAGTTGCGCAGCCGCATGCAGCCGCAGGCAGCGAAGCCGCAGCCGGATGGTGCTTGTACATGTATCAGATTACCCACATGTACTACGCCCACAATGTACTACGGCAAAAAAGAGTAAAAGACCAAAATGCGGACGGCAAGATGAAGCCTCGCGGGGGCTAAACACACCTTTCACGACCTTCGCCCCAAACGGCCGTATCGGTAACTGAATGCGGAAGTTTGCGGAGCCTAAACTTTACTTGACTTGACTTGAAATGACAGCAACGCCTCTTTTTGCGCTGGATGATTCGTACGAAAGGACGAAAGCACTGGAATGCCGACTTCGGAGACTCATGTGCTTTCAGGTAGCCAACGTGAGATCTTGCCGCAGGAGACCCTGGAAGCACGGCTAGAACGGGCCCAGCGGCGCCTCGCTAGCCCAGCGAAGACGTCGTCACCGCCTTCACCCAACGGCGGCGTGCCCAATAGCTTAGAAGAGCGGCTGCTCAACGCGATCAGCGCGTCGGAGGCGAGCGTGCTGAGGGTGCTCCGCAGCCATGAGGCCGTCGTGCACGAGCTGAAGGAAGAGGTGGCCAATTTGATAGCCGGCGGCGCACCCAGGGCCGCCACGCCCAGCGCTGCCACGCCCAGCGCCGCCGAGAACTCGGACAGCTTAGGCGCGGAGAAAAAAGGCAAATGGAATGCAAGCTCCTCAAAGGTGAGCGCAGTGCTCGGCGGACCATCGCAAATGCCTCCTCAAGGGGACCCCTCGCCCGCGCGCCGCCGTGTGAGGCGCGACAGTAAGGAGTCGCCGCGCGCGACCGAGGCACTCGCGCAGAATAAAGAGCAGATCTGGAGCCTCGTCAAGACAGATCAAAAGGTGGTCTCCCTGCTCAGCGACGCGCGCAAAGAGATGGATGCTTACGTGACGAAACACGACCTGGACGGGTCAAAGCACGGCGGCGACATGTACGGGTCCAAGGACGGAGTAAGGAGCATCACCCAGAGTGCGCGATCAAGGGCGCAGGGTGCGCGATCAAGGGTGGCGACAAAGGTCGCGCGCCTAAGGATGTCCGTATCTCAGACGTCTGCGGCCAGATACGCGGCGACGGTGCGCGACAGATACTTGAAGCGGTGGCTAGTCACTGGGCCGCTCGCGAGGCTGCGACGTGACGGCTGCTGCATCTTCTTCTTCGGGGGCGTCATGCACCCGGACGGCAGGTTCCGCTCCTCGTGGAACATGGCGATGGCGGCAGCCATCATCTACTGCAGCGTCGTGGTGCCCATCGAGATCGCATTCGAGACTGACATGGTGTGGTGCTGATGGCCACTGAAGTCCCTCTGATGATGGCCCTCCGATGGCCACTGAAGTCCCTCTGATGATGTCCCTCTGATGGCCACTGGTTGCAGGTCGAGTCGATGTGCGGCACGGGCGAAGAGAAGGTGAAGCGCGCGCAGTGCACCGACTTCCAGCTATGGTTCTGGCTCAACTTCGCCGTCGACGTTTGGTTCATCATCGACATCATCCTCAACTTTCGCACGGGCTTTGTCTTCGAGGGCCTCTTCGTCAACGATGCCTGGAAGGTGGCGAAACACTACATGCTGCGCGGCACTTTTTTCATCGATGTCCTCGGCTCCTTCCCGCTCAACCTCGTTCTCATGAGCGTCAACCCATCCAACCCGTACGGCGACATCGAGGAGGACAGTGGGGGCGATGCGACGCGCATGAACCGTATGCTGCGTCTCCTGCGGATGAGCAAGCTTGCGAAGCTCGCGCGAATGTTCAAGCTCTTCAAGTACCTCGAGGGCGCCGAGGCGATCATAGACCCGGGCAGCCTCCAGTTGTTCAAGCTCATCTTCATCTCGCTCTTCTCCTGCCACCTCTTCGGCTGCGCCTGGTGGCTCATCTCGGACCTCGAGCTGTCGGGGGACCTGGGTCTCGAAAACGACTGGTACACGGAAGAGAACAAGTGGCAGCCGGCGAACTGGCTCAGGCAGGAGCCCAAGCTGCACATCAAGTACTTGCATGCCTTCTTTTGGGGTGCGGCCATGGTGACTTCGATGGTGCCGTCGGACGTCATGCCCGTCACGTCCCTCGAGGTGACTTTGACCGTGACCGCGATGTTCTACGGTTTGATGATGAACGCGTATGTCATCTCATCGCTCACAGCGGCGCTTGGCGCGATGAACTCAAAGAAGGAGATCGTTGGCGCCCAGATCCAACGCATCAAGTCATTACTGCTCATCAAGCACGTGCCCGCCGACATCCGTTCGCGCATCCTCGAGTACTATGAGTACCAATACACCTCCTCTGCTGGGCTCGCCCAGATGACCGTGCTCAACAACATGCCGCCCGCGCTCAAGGCAACGCTCGACCTCGCGAGCAACCGGCGGCTCATAACGCGCTGCCCCATATTCCGTCAGATGACCAGCGCGTCGCTGCTCATGCTGCTCGACAAGATGACGCCGGCCGTCTTCGTACCCAACCAGGTGATCGTGGTCGAGGGCACCCCGCTGCTCGCCATCTACTTTATCATCAAGGGCATTGTGATGCTGAGTCGGGATTCAGGGCCTTGTGAGAAGCTCACGGAGCCAGAGAACTGGGGTGCCGACGACTATCTCAGGGCATGCCTCGAGGAGGCGGAGGGAGGCTCGACAGTGATGAATCGGAAGACCGCCCGCGCGGGCACCTATTGCGACGTCATTGCGCTCTCGACGGAGCTCATGACCGCGGAGCTCGCCACAGACAGCGCTTTCCAAGAGTACGTCCAGAGCGAGATCGAGAAGGCAGAGAGCCAGTTGAAAATCATCACGCGCCTGCGCGAAACGACCTTGCGTCGCGCTCCCACGTCGTTGCTGGGGGCGAAGTTGGCGAAGTTGGCGGCGGGGTCGAGTTCTTCGGTGGAAGAGAGTGCAGGAAACGCAAGTGCGACGATGAGCCCCCCAGCTGAGGAACCTTCCAGGCCCAATCGCGGATCGCCTGACGGCTCACCGGTCGGCGCGCGCCACACCTTTGGCCTTCATCTCGTTGCCGGGCTCATGCGCAAGAATGGCCGAACGCCTTCCGTAGCGACCTCCCGAGTGAGCGAGCAAGTGAGCACGGAAGGCGGTGCCGGCGTCTCCGACAGCAACGAGCCCAGTTGTAGAGGCGTGGGTGGCGGCAAGGGTGTTGGCTTCAACCCCATCTCTGCAGGCGCAGCCCCCGACCAACGCGCCCAACCAGCTGAGCGAATGGAAGCGCAAACCGCCTCGGGCGACGAGTTGTCCACGAGCAGCTCAGAGTTGAACGCGTGACACTCAGATGCTGCCGAGGCGACTGGCCTTGGCGCCGTGCATAGGACCCGGCGTATACACGTCCCAATACAAGACACTGCCTATCGTATCAGGCTCAGTCGTACCGACATAGCCGAGCGCCATAAGACATAGCCTTGCAGCCCTCACGTTTGCAGTTGTGACCGCGAGTTGAGTTGCCTCCCCTGCGGGTTCGGTACCGCAAGTTTTATCATCGGTGTCAATGTCTGTGCAGACCTAACACGTGAATGTGTCAACAACCAAATTTTAATGGAAAGCCGTGTCGACACGGACCCGGGCGAAATACACGTATCTAGACGTGGTCGTGCCGCGGTACGTGCGACAGTGTACACCACACTTGCGTCTATCTGCTGAAGAGAGGAGAGTGCTCGTCAGGGCCCCGCGTGTGACGTGCGCCGCCCGGCGGCGGCACGGGTGGCTTGGCGAATCCACCCTCGGCGACTGTCTTGTAGGCGACGTAGCTGTCGCGTGGCTCCTGGGTGGTCGATGCGAGGAGGGACGAGCGCTGCTGCTCCACGGTCGCTGTGGATCGGTGAGTCGAGTGCAGTGCCACGCCCACGAGAGTCACACCCACGCCCGCCGCGAAGACGAGCTGCTCAAACGGCGCTAGCACATTGAACTCTTGGAAGAAGATGCCGCCGGTGATGACGGTGAGCACTGTGAGCAGCGCCTGGTAAGTGGGCACGGCAAAACTCACCGGTGAGTTGGCGAGGGTGCGGTGGAGGAAGCCGAGCTGGACCATGGCGCATAGCGCGAGAGCGACTAAGCTGAGCAGCCAGCCGGGCTCGAGGAGCGGCATATCCTTCTCGAGCGCCGCCAAGATACCTGTGCCGATCACCTTGAGCAGGAGCATCGACATCGCACCGCTCAGTGCCGCCGTGTAGGCCAACAGCAACACGCGAAAGGCGCGCGTTGTCTCGGGCGGGCCCATCGCGTTGGGCGTGCCAAGCTTGCTTTTCGGCGTGGAGGTCGGCAGCAGCGGCGGCTGCATGTGCGAGGGCACTTCGCGGGAAGCGTCGCGTCGCTGCGCGAGCGACTCGAATCCCCAGCCGAGCGCGAGCACGAACACGAGCATGCTCATGCACACATGAAAGTCGTGCCGGTTGAAGTAGCCGTAGAGCTCGTCGGGGCTCTTTGGGCCCTCTTCGACGTGCGGGCCGTACGATGAGGTGAGGATCACACCGACGAGCGTCACCGCGGTCGACACCACGTCGTACAGATCCAGTGACTCGTGCACGAAGAGCATCCCCGATGAGGCGAGCCACGAGGTGATCACGATGGTGACGCCCGAGAAGGGCGCGAGCAGCGAGAGCGGCGCGAGCGCGAAGGCGATCACGTCGATGAGCGCCGCGTTGAAGATCAAGAAGATGAAGCCCATGAAGAAGAACCTGCGCCTCAAAAAGGGCAGGTCCGCCTCGGTCATGGCGGAGTGCTTCATGAGCACCAGGCCGATGGCAGACGAGAAGCAGCCGACGAGCGCCAGCACCATGCCCACAATCCATCGCTCCATGGTGCCCACGTGCAACCGTTGGAGCACGCACGCTATCAGTACGCTATGGATAGCGCGGGGGTTGGTTGGGCCGAAATCGCATAAAAACTCGCCTTCGTCCAAATGGCGGTCACGAATATGAGTACAAATAAAATCTCAGCCGAGTCTCCAGCGAGACACCCTGACTGATTTAAATCGCTTGATTGCCGTCGTCATTTTCAATACGGATTTCTGGCGCTTCTTGAGTCAATGGCCGGTGTGGCCGTCGCGGCCATCCCCGACGATATCGCGGAGACGCACAAAGGCATCGTGCAGTTGTTCTCCTCGACGGATGATCAACGGTCCGTGCGCGAGTCTGGCCAGGCTATCGCTGCGCTCGACGAGTCCACGAAAGCGAGGCACCTCGAGATGCAGCAGTCGATCAAAGGTGTGCGGCCCGGCCCGCACAGCACACGCACGCCGCTGCGCGCCCTCGTCCCTCTCGGCCTCAGCGCCCCCCTCTCCTCTCCTGTGTTCATCTGCCCCAGAGCTGACTGGAGTCACGAATCGAATGCTTGACGAGCTCAACGACCGCAAATCCAACCTGCTCGATCCCACGACGAAGAGGGAGCTGCTCGCACAGAAGTCCCGCGCCGAGGACAACATCCGGCGCATGCAGGAGGACAATGCGAGCTTGCAGAACCAGGTGGGTGCGCTGAGCAACAAAGCCACCGACCTGACCACGAGCGAGCAGCAGATCAAGCAACGTGCGCAACGTGCCAGCCCATCTTCAAGCCCCAACGCGCGCCGCTGACCGTTGTCGCGACTGACTCTCGAATGCCTCGCCGCCGCCGGCAGGCGAGATAAACGAGGTCAAGCGTGCGAAGCACACGATCAGCCTGTACGCCAACATCTCGTCGATCAAATGGGACTACTCGAGCCCCAACGTCAAGGGCTGGATCACTGCTGGCGCGGCGAGCACTGGGCGCATGCGCGCGTTCGAGATGGAGCGCGGCAGCCACTCTGACTTCCAGGTGGTCAACCACCTCTGGAATCTCATGGATAGCGTCTGAGCTGATAGACGAGCGGCGCGGGCCGAGTGCCAAGAGCGCAAGGCTAAGAGGGCATTTGAGTGTGTACGTAGTCGCATGATTGACAAATATACGAGGTCACTGTGCCGCGGCCCCGGCCGCTGCGGCCGCGCGCACTTGCCTTTCACCTCGCCTCGCAATCCGGTCGCCTAACGTCGCGCGTGCGGTGTGCCACGACCCACGTTAAATTGAAAATTCGTATTTTTCGTTATAATCGCGCGTCGTCGCGCGTAGCGCGGTCGGCAACGCCGTGTGATGCACAGAGCCATTAGAACCATGAGCTCAAACCGTACAACACACATTGATAATAAATATATTAAAGGCCCTGGGGCCCTGCACGGGCTCGCGCGTTCGGTCGGCCTCGAGCCGACACGTGCAACCGCCCCTACAGCGATTGCGAGGCGAGGTGAAAGGCAAGTGCGCGCGGCCGCAGCGGCGCCGGGGCGTGCTCGACAGTACTCCGGACGTCCGTAACCTCGGTCACGACGCGCCCGCCTTCGTGCTCAAGCCGCGCATGCTCTTGGTGACAGTGCCCACCACGACGAGTCTCGTCTTCTCGGGTCGGCCAGCCTTGGCACGCTCGACGATGCTCCCTCGGACCTCGACGGTTACGAGGCGCCCGCCGCGCTTGAGCACCTCTGCTTCCCAATGCACCTGCTCGCCCACCCTCGCCGTCGAAAGATATTGCACATCGAGCGTGACCGCCACGCCGCACTCAACTGGGTCGTCGAGAGCGACGGCCGCCGTGCCGAGCACATCGACCAGACTCGCGCTGCAGCCGCCGTGGAGGGCTTGGAAGCTGTTCGTGTGCGCGCCCGTCACGTCGAGCGTCCAGCACGAGGTTGTGGCAGCTCGCGCCTCGCCATGAAGATCAGCGCCGGAGCCCACGCCGCCGCCGCCGCTGCTGCCGCCGCCACTGCCGCCGCCGGACCGGCCGCCAGACCGCACAAGAGTGAGATGTGCGCGAAGCGGGCCATCCCAGCCCTGCATCGGGAGGCCCGCGGCGCCCAATCGGGCAAAGTACTCGCGCTTGCCCGCCTCGGTGCGAGGCAGCCCCGTGTCCGGCTCTACGGCCGCGTCAAAAGGCACGCCCTTCGCCGTCGGCACGGCCGCTCGCGAAGCATCCGCACACGCATCCGCGGTGCTGCTCGGCGCTCGCGAGGACGCATTCGGCAAGCGCACGGTGCGTCCGTCGAGGCGCACCGTGCCGCCCCAAACCGCGAGGCGCGCGAGCAGATACTGCACCAGCGACGGGCGCAGTGCTAGCAGCGGCTGCACCAGCCGCGGCGCAGACGTATACTTGACATGCCAACCCCGTGCCATAAGCACGCCATCTGCGCGGTACAGCTTGCATTCTGTGTACGTGAGATTAGCGCCGCGCCGCAGGACGGTCGGTACGAGGCGCACGACCTCGTCAGGTGCACAGCCGTTCAGGTACGTGCAGCCGAGCGACGTGCTCACGCCGGGGTAGCCACCATCAGCTATGATGGCGATCGTGGTAGCAACGTCCACGGCACTGGCGATCGCGCCTCCGTGCATCGAGCCGAGAAAGTTGTGCAGCGCAGGCGTGAGGGCCAAACGCAATTCGATCGCGCCCTCGGCATTTAACCCGGCATGTAGGTGATCAGCCAAGTTGTATGTGGAGCTGCCAGCCGTGGCTGCCAGCGCCAGGCGCGCGCGTTGCAGCTTCTGCGCCTGGGTGAGCCGCACGTCGGTTGGGAAGAGAGCATGGCTGATGGCAGCGACGGCGAGCGCTGCCACGACGAGAACTACCAGCGAATTCGTGGGGAGTACGGCCGTCGCGTAGGCAAATGCAGCGACGGTGACGATGCGGAGGAATTCCATGATCATCGCCCCTCCAGCGTGAAGAGATTCTTCACGTGAGCATCCGTGAGTCCGGTGTGTGTCCCGGCTTATCGCAAGCTTATCAGGTGGCGCACGCTTGGACAGTCCTTTTGACTGTTCGAGCCTCCTGAACCGCCTCGTACAGCCGCAACTCCATGAGCTCGCCTCCGACTCGCACGCCTCATACGGATTCACATCGGCTTGCCTTACACGGATTCACACGTGTGACGAAAATCGAGCACCGGCAGGAATCTGCTCACAGGATTTGGGATTTTTGGGTGGTAGGGTAGGGTGGGTGTGCCGCATTTTGGGTAGGTAGGTAGGGGTGGCCGCCACCCAGGGCCGGTCGGCCCAGGGTAGGTAGGTACCCCCTCCCCCCCCTCGTCTC
>Ga0210246_100053_pt1 | contig 82930 bp, 83 predicted proteins | sample ChrtobMetaP3_8mM_FD_155469 | JGI IMG/M metagenome (GOLD analysis project Ga0210246, IMG submission 155469) | Chrysochromulina tobin associated microbial communities from unialgal haptophyte culture, Seattle, Washington, United States - P3_8mM | ecosystem: Host-associated > Algae > Haptophytes >...
AGATATTGCTGTACCACTTCGAGCTTGAAGCTCTCATCGTGTCTCGCCATGAAAAACACCCCAAAGGTTGGATTGATGTCCAACTTTTGGGGTGCAGTTCACGTGGCCGGGTTTTTTGTTGGCATCTTGAGCCTTCGAATCAAAGCACCTCGGAAGCGAAATCGGCCAGGCGTGAACGCTCACCGCGCGCCAGCGTGATGTGCCCACCGTGCGGCCAGCCCTTGAAGCGGTCCACTGCGAACGTGAGGCCTGACGAGCCTTCGGTCAGGTAAGGCGTGTCGATCTGTGCCAGGTTGCCCATGCAGATGATCTTGGTGCCCGGGCCGGCTCGCGTGATCAGCGTTTTCATCTGCTTGGGCGTCAGGTTCTGCGCCTCGTCGATGATCACGTACTTGTTCATGAAGGTGCGGCCGCGCATGAAGTTCATGCTCTTGACCTTGATGCGGCTGCGGATCAGCTCGTTGGTGGCCGCGCGGCCCCATTCGCCTGCGTTGCCACCGTCACCCTTGGCCAGGAACTCCAGGTTGTCGTCGAGCGCACCCATCCAGGGACCCATCTTTTCCTCTTCGGTGCCGGGCAGGAAGCCGATGTCCTCGCCCACGCTCACGGTGGCACGGGTCATGATGATCTCGGTGTAGCGGCGGTCGTCGAGGACCTGGGTGAGACCGCTGGCCAAGGCCATCAGCGTCTTGCCGGTGCCGGCTGTGCCGGCCAGCGTGACGAAGTCGATCTCGGGGTCCATCAGGAGGTTGAGCGCGAAGTTCTGTTCGCGGTTGCGGCTGGTCACGCCCCACACGGCATTTTTCAGGTGGGTGTAGTCCTTGAGTGTCTTGAGAACCGCTGTCTTGTCGCGGATTTCGGTCACACGGGCGTACAGCGAAGGCTCGCCCGGCGCTTCGAAATACACAAACTGGTTGATGTAGAACTGCCCCACCGCCGGACCGCTGACGCGGTAGAAGGTGTGGCTGCCGCTCTGCCAGCTCTCAATGGTCTTGCTCTGGCGCGTCCAGAAGTCCTGCGGCAGCGCCAGCGCGCCCGCGTACAGCAGTTCGCCGTCGTCCAGCGTCTTGTCGTTTTGGTAGTCTTCTGCTGCCAGGCCGAGCGCGCGCGCTTTCACGCGCATGTTGATGTCTTTCGACACCAGGATGACCTCACGTTCGGGATGGCGCTGGCGCAGCGAATGCACCACACCCAGGATCTGGTTGTCGGCCTTGCCTTGCGGCAGGCTGGATGGCAGGCTGCTTTCCAGCGGTTCGGTCTGGAAGAACAGCAGGCCGCGCGCGCCGTGGTGACCGGTGGCCGAGAGCTTGAGGCCCTTGGTCATGTCACCTCCTTGCTGCGCCACCAGGGCGTCGAGCGTGCGGCTGGTCTGGCGCCCATTGCGCGCCACTTCCGTCATGCCCTTCTTGTGACCATCAAGCTCTTCGAGCACGATCATGGGCAGGAAGATGTTGTGTTCCTCAAAGCGGAACAGGCTCATCGGGTCGTGCAGCAATACGTTGGTGTCCAGCACGAACAGCCTGGCTGGGCCGTTGCCTGCCTTGCCCGCAGTACGACGGCGGCTACCCGACGAGGCCGTGACCTGCGCCGACTGTGGGCTTCGCGGAGCCGGAATCACTGGTGTCGTGGCTTTCTGCAGCACGGGTGCGGTTTCCGAGCGCTCGGCCACCACAGGGGTTGCCACTGCCGGCTTGCGTCCGCGGCCACCTGCACGACCGGCGGTTTTGGCTGCTGGGGGTGGCGCCAGGGCCACGGCTTCGCGCTCTGGCAATCGTGCGGGTTGGGCCTCAGGCAAGACCACAACGGGTGCTGTGACGACCTCCAGCTCGAAAGGCTCTTCGGCCGCTTTGAGGCTGTAGGCTTCGGGTGACAGGAGGGCGGCGCGTTTGGAAGGGGCGGGGGGCAGTGGCATGTGGGCTTGTGTGTTCAGCGCGAGGCTGTAAAACAAAAAGCCGCCGGGGTGACCGGGCGGCTTTGGAGTCTGCTTGAAGTGGGCAGAAGGGGTGGGGATGAGAGGCTTCCCGGCGTCATGAAATCATTATGCATGACTCCCGTGACGGGCTCCCCTCAGGTCAGCAGCCCAGACTGCCGATCACCAATCAGGCGGCTTTCTTGAGGGTCTTGACGGCCTTGAGCACGTCTTCCACATGACCCGGCACTTTCAGGCCGCGCCACTCTTCCTTCAACACACCGTCGGGGCCGATCAGGAAGGTGCTGCGCTCAATGCCCTTGACCTTCTTGCCGTACATGATCTTGTTTTTGACCACGCCGAACATGTGGCACATTTTTTCTTCGGTGTCGGCGATCAACTCGAACGGCAGCTCGAGCTTGGTCTTGAATTCGTCGTGCGATTTCATGTTGTCGCGGGAGACACCGAACACCTGGGCGCCGGCCTTCACGAAGTCCTTGTACTTGTCGCGGAACTGCATGGCCTCGGTGGTGCAGCCGGGCGTGTTGTCCTTGGGGTAAAAGTACAAGACGATGGTCTGGCCCAGATGTGTCTGGTTGCTAACCTTGATGCCACCGGTGGCCATCGATTCGAATTCGGGAATGGGTTTATTGACAACGACTGCCATACTGCGTGGACCCCTGACGTAAGTTGGTGGTGATGCGTTGGCTTCCCGGCTGTTTCACGGCGAGCCCTGCGTTGCAGCAATGGGACCCGTGGCAGGAAACAATCGGCTATTTTACCCTGATTGGGCCCGTCCGTCATGCGGGAGGCCCCCGGCGTCGGCCAGCGCTTCAGGTCTCCAGCAGCAAAGCCGCCACCACGCGCCGGCCTTCGCCTGCCAGGATGTTGTAGGTGCGGCAGGCGGCTGCCGTGTCCATGGTTTCAACACCGATGCGCCGGGCCATCAAGCTCCGCAGCAAGGCCGGTGGTGCAAAGCGCAACTTCGAACCGCTGCCGAAAACGACGAGTTCGGGTGCCTCGGTGGACTGCTCGACGAGCAGGTCGAAGTGCGAGGCTTCGAGCAATTCGAAGCGGTCGCAGGGCCACGGCAACAACGCGCCTTTGGGCGTGAGCACCAGGCTGTTGAAATGGCGCTGCCCGTTCACCGCGATCCAGCCGTCGCCATAGCCGGTGACGGACTGGATATCCAGCTTGTCGGAGTGCAGTTTCATGGGGCGGTGGCCGATCGGACGGGGTGCAGAACTGTGGTCAAATTGCAGGTTTTCCCTGCAGACGAGACCGAATATAACGCCCGGTGCAGTGCACGGGGAACACCGTGCCGCACGACCCCAGAACCCCCAGGGAGCGACTTTGAAGACCATCCAGAAATCCGCCAAGCTGGCCAACGTGTGCTACGACATTCGCGGGCCCATCATGGACGCCGCGCGGAAGATGGAAGACGAGGGTCACAAGATCATTCGCCTGAACATCGGCAACCTGGCGGTGTTTGGGTTCGATGCGCCCGAGGAGATCCAGCAGGACATGATCCGCAACCTGCCGAACTCGGCGGGTTATTCGGACAGCAAGGGCATCTTCGGCGCACGCAAGGCGGTGATGCACGAGACGCAGACGCAGGGCATCAAGGGCGTGACGCTCGACGACATTTACCTCGGAAACGGCGCGAGCGAACTGATCGTGATGGCGACCAACGCGCTGCTGGACGACGGCGACGAGCTGCTGCTGCCCGCACCCGACTACCCGCTGTGGACAGCCGCCGTGAGTCTCTCGGGTGGGACGCCGGTGCACTACATGTGCGACGAGTCCAACGGCTGGATGCCGGATCTGGACGACATCCGCCGCAAGATCACACCGGCCACCAAGGGCATCGTGGTCATCAACCCCAACAACCCGACCGGCGCGCTGTACTCCGACGAGCTGCTCAAGGCCATCGTCGAGATTGCACGTGAGCATGGCCTGGTGATCTTTGCCGACGAGGTCTACGACAAGGTGCTGTACGACGGCGTCAAACACACGGCGATTGCCAGCTTGTCGGACGACGTGCTCACGCTGACCTTCAACTCGCTCTCCAAGAGTTACCGCTCGTGCGGTTACCGAGCCGGCTGGCTCATCGTCTCGGGCGACAAAAAGCCGGCCAAGGACTACATCGAGGGCCTGAACATGCTCTCGAACATGCGCCTGTGCGCCAACGTGCCGGGCCAGTGGGCGATTCAAACCGCGCTTGGCGGTTACCAGAGCATCAACGATCTGGTGGGCGAAGGCGGACGGCTGCGCCGTCAGCGCGATCTGGCCCACGAGCTCATCACCGCCATTCCGGGGGTGAGCTGCGTCAAGCCATCGGCCGCGCTCTACATGTTCCCCAAGCTCGACCCAAAGATCTACCCGATCGAGGACGACCAGCAGATGTTCCTGGAACTGCTGCAGGAAACGCGCGTGATGCTGGTGCAGGGTTCCGGCTTCAACTACCCCGATAACCAGCACTTCCGCATCGTGTTCCTGCCGCACGAAGACGACCTGCGTGAAGCCATCAACCGCGTCGCCCGGTTCTTCGAGGGCTGGCGAAAACGCCACGGCACCTGATTTTTCTCCCAACCATGACCGACATGAAACCGATCCAAGTAGGCCTTCTGGGCATAGGCACCGTGGGCAGCGGCACATTCAACGTGCTGCAGCGCAACCAGGAAGAGATCCGCCGGCGCGCCGGCCGTGGCATCGAGATCACCATGGTGGCCGACCTCGACACCGCACGTGCGCAGTCCATCGTGGGCCCGAACGTGCAGGTGGTGAACGATGCCCGTGCGGTCATTGCGAACCCCGACATCGACATCGTGATCGAGCTCATCGGCGGCTACGGCATCGCGAAGTCGCTGGTGATGGAAGCCATCGCCGCCGGCAAACACGTGGTCACGGCCAACAAGGCGCTGCTGGCGGTGCACGGCACCGAGATTTTTGCCGCGGCCTCGGCCAAAGGTGTGATGGTGGCGTTTGAAGCGGCGGTGGCCGGTGGCATTCCCATCATCAAGGCGCTGCGTGAGGGCCTCACGGCCAACAGCATCCAGTGGATCGCCGGCATCATCAACGGCACAACCAACTTCATCCTCTCCGAAATGCGCGACAAAGGCCTGGACTTTGCCGTCGTGCTCAAGGAGGCACAGCGGCTGGGCTACGCCGAGACCGACCCGACCTTCGACATCGAGGGTGTGGACGCTGCACACAAGGTCACGCTCATGAGCGCGATCGCCTTCGGCATCCCGGTGCAATTCGACAAGGCCTATGTGGAAGGCATCACCCAGCTGAGCGCCACCGACATCAAGTACGCCGAACAGCTCGGCTACCGCATCAAGCTGCTGGGCATCACCAAGCGCACAGCCCAGGGCATCGAGCTGCGTGTGCATCCCAGTCTGGTGCCGGCCAAGCGCCTGATCGCCAATGTGGAAGGCGCGATGAACGCGGTGGTGGTGCAGGGCGATGCCGTGGGCACCACGCTGTACTACGGCAAGGGTGCGGGCAGCGAGCCCACCGCCAGCGCCGTGATCGCCGACCTGGTCGACATCACGCGCCTGCACACCGCCGACCCGCACCACCGCGTGCCGCACCTGGCCTTCCAGCCCGATGCGATGAGCGATTTGAGCGTGCTGCCCATGAGCGAGGTGGTGACGAGCTATTACCTGCGCCTGCGCGTGGCCGACGAGGCCGGCGTGCTCGCCCAGGTCACCGGTCTGCTGGCGGGCTCGGGCATCAGCATCGACGCGGTGCTGCAGCGCGAGGCCGACGAGGTGAGTGGCGAAGGCGGCACGTCCACGGATCTGATCATCCTCACGCACAACACCCGCGAAGGCACCATGAACGACGCCCTGGCACAGCTGCAGAAGCTGCCCACCGTGCTCGCACCCATCGTGCGCATCCGCAAGGAAGAGCTGAACTGATGCTGTACCTCTCCACGCGCGGCGACCCGGCGCGCAAGCACTTCTGCGAAATCCTGCTCGAAGGCCTCGCGCCCGATGGAGGTCTGTACCTGCCCGAGCGTTACCCGCAGGTCGATGCCGCCACGCTGGCGCGCTGGCGCGAAGTGTTCAACCAGGGGGCGGCCGGTGGCTACGCGGCGCTGGCCTTCGAAGTCCTCTCGCTCTACATCGACGACATTCCCCCCGCGCACCTGCGCGCGCTGTGCCAGAGGACCTACACCGAAGCGGTCTACGGCACCCCGCAGATCGTGCCGCTGAAGAAGCTGGAGTCAGGGTTCTACCTGGAAGCCCTGTCCAACGGCCCCACGCTGGCCTTCAAGGACATGGCGATGCAGTTGCTGGGCAATCTTTTCGAGTACGAACTGGCGCGCCGCGGCGAAGAACTCAACATCCTTGGTGCCACCTCGGGCGACACCGGCAGCGCGGCCGAATACGCCATGCGCGGCAAGAAGGGTGTGCGTGTGTTCATGCTCAGCCCGCACGGGCGCATGAGCCCGTTCCAGCAAGCGCAGATGTTCAGCCTGATGGACGAGAACATCCACAACATCGCGATCGAAGGCGTGTTCGACGACTGTCAGGACATCGTCAAGAACGTGAGCAACGACCTGGCGTTCAAGCGCGCGCACAAGATCGGCACCGTGAACTCGATCAACTGGGCGCGGCTGTTGGCGCAGGTGGTCTATTACTTTGCCGGCTACTTCCAGGCGACCAGCCACGACACCGAGCGCGTCTCCTTCACCGTGCCCAGCGGGAACTTCGGCAACGTGTGTGCCGGCCACGTGGCGCGCCAGATGGGCCTGCCGATCGATCAGCTGGTGGTGGCCACCAACGAGAACGACGTGCTCGACGAGTTCTTTCGCACCGGCGTGTACCGCGTGCGCGCCAGCGCCGACACGCACGAGACGTCGAGCCCGTCAATGGACATCTCCAAGGCCAGCAACTTCGAGCGCTTCATGTTCGACCTGCTCGGCCGTGACGGCGCCCGCGTCAAAGCGCTGTTCGGGGACGCGCTGGCACGCGAAGGTCGCTTTGACCTGGGTGCCGACCCGGCATTTGCAGACGCCGCCGCCCGCTATGGTTTTCGCAGCGGCAAGAGCACGCACCAGGACCGCCTCGATACGATCCGCGATGTGTTCAAGCGCCACGGCGTGATGATCGACACCCACACCGCCGATGGTGTGAAAGTGGCGCGCGAACACCTGCAGCCCGGCGTGTCCATGATCGTTCTGGAGACCGCGCTGCCGATCAAGTTCGCCGAGACCATCGTGGAAGCGTTGGGGCAGCAGCCGCACCGCCCGCCGCAGTTTGAAGGCATTGAAGACCTGCCCAAGCGCGTGCGCGTGATGCTGGCAAGCACCGCCGCCGTGCAGGCCTTTGTGGCCGAGCAGTGCGCCCGCGCATGAGGGTCGTTGGATTCGCCGGCTTTTCGGGATCGGGCAAAACCACACTGGTCGAACAGCTGATTCCTGCGCTCAAGCTGCGTGGCCAGCGCGTGTCGGTGGTCAAGCACGCGCACCACAGCTTCGACATCGACCACCCGGGCAAGGACACCTGGCGCCACCGCGAAGCCGGCGCCTTCGAGGTGCTGGCCGCTTCGCCCAGACGGCTGGTGCTGATGCGCGAACTCGAAGCCGTCGCCGAGCATTCGGTGCACGACCTGCTGGCCCAGCTGCGCGCCGATGTCGACTGGGTGCTGGTCGAGGGCTTCAAGCAGAGCAACCTGCCCAAGGTCGAGGTCTGGCGTCAGAGTCACGGCAAGCCGCTGCGCTTTCCGGGCGATCAACACATCGTGGCCATCGCCACCGATGACGCCGGTGCGCTGCCGGTGGCTGCCCATTGCCCTGTGCTGGATTTGAACGTGGCCGATGACGTGGCTGCGTGGTTGGTCGACAATGCGGAGCGGTTTGAATACCGCACCCCGTTGAGCCTATGACTTCGTCCCAACCTCCCCAACACCGCGCACCCCTGAAGTCGCTGGACGACGCTTTGGTCAATCTGCTCGCTCACGCGCGCCCCTTGACCGGCGTCGAGACCGTGACCAGCTTCGCGGCGGATGGCCGTGTGCTGGCGCAGGATCTGGTGTCTGCGCTGCAGGTGCCGCCCAATGACAACTCGTCCATGGACGGTTATGCCCTGCGGGCAGCCGACGTGACCGAGCCCGGCAAGGTGCTGGCCGTGACGCAGCGCATTGCCGCCGGCCACGCAGGCGAACCGCTGGAGCCCGGCACCTGCGCGCGCATCTTCACCGGTGCACCCATGCCCGCTGGTGCCGATGCGGTGGTGATGCAGGAAGACACCATCGAGGTGGGTGGCAGTATCCACGGAGTGCACATCCAGGCCGTTCCCCAGCCGGGGCAGTGGGTGCGACGAGCGGGCGAAGACGTCCTGCGAGGCGCCGTGGTGCTGGCGAAAGGCGAACGCCTGTCGCCCGCGAGCCTGGGTCTGGCCGCCAGCCTGGGCCTGGCGCACCTCAGCGTGGTGGCGCGCCCGCGCGTGGCGCTGTTTTCCACTGGCGACGAACTCGTGATGCCGGGCGATGTGCCGCCCGAGGCCATGAAGCCCGGCGCCATCTACAACTCCAACCGCTTTTTCCTGCGCGCGCTGCTGCACCGCCTGGGCTGTGAGGTGAGCGACCTGGGCATCGTGCCGGACAAGCGCGACGCGACGCTGGCCGCGCTCAAGACGGCGGCCGATCACCACGACCTCATCCTCACCAGCGGCGGTGTGTCGGTGGGCGAAGAAGACCACATCAAACCCGCCGTGCAGCAGCTCGGCAGCCTGGACCTCTGGCAGATCGCCATGAAGCCGGGCAAGCCGTTTGCCTACGGTACCGTGAAGCGCGACGCCGGGGCCGGCGCCGATGCGGCCAAGCCTTGCCACTTCATCGGTCTGCCCGGCAACCCGGTGTCCAGCTTCGTGACCTTCCTGCTCCTGGTGCGGCCTTTTCTGTTGCGTTTGCAAGGCGTCGAAGCAACGGCGCTGAAAGCCACCACGCTGCCTGCTCATTTCACGCTGGCCAAAGCCGACAAACGCCGCGAGTTCCTGCGCGTGCGCCGCAATGCTGCGGGTGGCCTCGATCTGTTCCCCAACCAGAGCTCGGGAGTGCTGACTTCGGTGGTGTGGGCCGACGGTCTGGTGGACAACCCGGCCGGCAGCACGATCGCCCACGGCGATCCGGTTTCATTCATTTCTTTGTCGGACCTGCTCGCATGAAAGTCCAGCTGCGTTATTTCGCTTCCATCCGCGAGGCCCTGGGCACCGGCAGCGAAGCCCTCGACACCCAGGCCCGCACGCTGGCCGAGCTGCGGGCCGAGCTCGTGGCGCGCGGCGGCGCTTATGCCGAGGCGCTCGCGCCTGGCAATTCGGTGCGTGTGGCCTTGAACCAGACCATGAGCGACGAAACCGCTGTGCTCAGCGAGGGCGCCGAGGTGGGTTTCTTTCCGCCTGTGACTGGGGGCTGACATGAGCGCTCGCGTCAGCATCCAGACCGAAGACTTCGACCTCAGCACCGAGGTTGCCCATCTGCGCGAAGCGGAAAAGGGCATTGGCGCGGTCTGCAGCTTCATCGGCACGGTCAGGGATCGCAATGACGGTCTGAGCGTCAGCACCATGGAGCTGGAGCACTATCCGGGCATGACCGAAAAATCCATCGAGGCCATGATCGACGAGGCGCACCGCCGTTTCGACATCTTCGGCGCACGCGTCATCCATCGCGTGGGGTTGTTGCAGCCGCTGGACCAGATCGTGCTGGTGGCCGTGAGTTCGGCGCACCGCGGCCAAAGCTTCCAGGCCTGCGAATTCCTCATGGACTACCTCAAGACCCAGGCGCCGTTCTGGAAAAAAGAGCAGACGCCCGAGGGCGCGCGCTGGGTGGACGCACGCGTGAGCGACGACGCTGCGTTGGCGCGCTGGGGCATCGCCGCCACCAACAGCTGACCGGCCGGCGGCGTGTCCATGCTCGACGCAGCCGACATCGACGCCATCGAACGCGCCACGCTGCAGGCGGTGGCACCCGAGGTGGTGGAGTCGCTGCCCGGCTGGCTGCTGCCCATGGACCACGGCACCGTGGGCCGCGCCCGCAGCGCCGTGCCGCTGCACCACGGACAGCACGACCCCGAACTGCTGCCTGCCATCATGGCGCGTTACGCCGCACTGGGATTCGAGCCGCGTTTGCGCCTGCCCGATCTGGCGTCCTTTCAGCCCTGGTTTGACGCCCTGACACTGCGCGGCTGGCGGCGCGAACAGCCCACCCTGACCATGACCGGCGAAGTTCAGCGTTTGCTGGATTTGCCGGCCGGCCCGCCGGCGGACCTGGACACCACGCCGGATGCCGAGTGGATGGCCATGTTCCTGGGCGAGGGCCTGGACCCCGCCGATGGTGCCAGCCGCTCGCGAACGCTTGGCCGTGCCACCGGCACCCTGTTTGCCTCGGTGCGTGAGCGGGGGCAAATGGTGGCCTGCGGCGCTGCTTCGTTCGGCCATGGGTGGCTGGGTGTGCACGGCATGCGCACGGCGGCGGCCCGGCGCGGTCAGGGTCTGGCTGGGCGCGTGCTGATCGCCATGGCCGCCGAGGCGGCGCGTCGGGGTCTGACATGCGTCTTCTTGCAGGTCGATGCGAGCAACCAGCCCGCACTGGCCCTGTACCGCCGCGCCGGCCTCACCGTGGCATGGCGCTACGCCTACTGGCGCCAGGCATCGGACTGAATGGCCGGTGCGCTCCCCAGCGAAGTCGACTGCAGTTGCAAGGTGAGCCAATGCAGCAGGCTTCGGATGCGGGGAAGGTCGATGCGGTTGGCCGGCACCAGCGCCTTGAGCCACAGGTCGGGCAACTTGTAGTCCGGCAGCACCACCTGCAGGCTGCTGGTGGCCAAAGAAGGGGCTACGAGGTAGTCCGCCAGCAGCGTGATGCCCATGCCGTCCAGCGCGGCCTGGCGCAGCGCCATGCCGTCGTTGCTTTTGAGCTTGGCGCGCACATCCACCCCCACCAGCCCCTGCGGCCCTTGGAACTCCCAGCGCGTTCCCGAGGTGGCAAACGCCAGGCAGTCGTGATCCATCAGGTCGGCCGGACGCTGGGGCGTGCCCCGGCGCTGCAGGTACGCGGGTGCGGCACACAGCTGGCGGCGGACGGGGCACAGCGGGAGGTCCTTCACTTGGCCGTAGGACTCGGGGCGGGCACCGATGGCGATGTCGAAGCCTTCTTCCAGCGGATTGACCGAGCGGTCCGCCAGCACGATCTCCATGCTGACCAGGGGTTGTTCGGCCAGAAAGCGGCTGAGCAGGTCGCTCAGGTTCAACACACCCAGCGTGGTCGGGATCTTGATGCGGATGTGCCCCTCCAATTCGCCACTGGCCTGGGCCATGCCGGCCAGCGCGTCGTCCACCTGGCGCACCAGCGCCCGCACCACGGGCAAGTAGCGCTCGCCCACGTCGGTCAAGGTGAGCTTGCGGGTGGTTCGCGTGAAGAGGGGCGCCCGGATGCGCCACTCCAGCTGCTCGACCCGTTTGCTGATGACCGAGGGAACGAGGTCGAACTGCCGCGCAGCAGCCGAGAAGCTGCCCGTTTCGGCGCTTGCCACGAACGCTTTGAGGTTGGCCAGTGTGTCCATGATTGATCGCGATCTGGAAAAGGTGAGCCCGTGATTTTGATGTTGTTGTGCAAACCGCAGCAAATTAAGATTTGTCCACACACCAAGGAGACAAGCATGCAGCTGCCGGACCCATCGTCCACCCGCCACCCGGGACCCGCGCCCTATTTGCGCATTGCCACCGAAGAGGCGTTTGCCCCGCCCGAGATGCTGGAGATCTACCGGCGCATCCTCAGCGGCGCCAACGTGGACCCCGGCTTCCGGGGTCTGATGGGCTTTTACATGAGCAGCCCGAGCGAGCGCGCCCAGCACATCATGCGGTGCCTGACCGACATGGACGCACTGCGGCTGAAGCACATGGACGACTGTGGCGTGGACATGCAGGTGCTCGCGCTGACGTCGCCGGGCGTGCAGGTCATGGACAAGGCCACCGCGGTGTCGTTCGCCCGCATTGCCAACGACTACCTGGCCGACGCAATCCGCCGCCACCCGACGCGCTTCGCCGGCATGATCGCCGTGGCGCCGCAAGACCCGCAGGCCGCGGCCAAGGAAATCGAGCGCGGCGTGAGCCAGCTCGGCATGAACGCCGTGGTGATCAACTCGCACACCCAGGGCGAATACCTGTCGGACACCAAGTTCTGGGACATCTTCGCCGCCGCCGAAGCCCACGACGCGCCGATTTACCTGCACCCCAATTCGTTGCCACCGGGCATGTACGAGCCCTTTATGGAAGCCGGGCTGGACGGCGCGATCTATGGCTTTGGCGTGGAGACCGGTTTGCATGCCTTGCGCATCATCACGGCAGGTGTCTTCGATCGCTTTCCCAAGCTGCGCCTGATCCTGGGTCACATGGGCGAGGCCTTGCCGTTCTGGGCTTACCGGCTGGACTACATGCACCGCGCCACGGTGAAGTCGCAGCGCTACGACAGCGTGAAACCGCTGCGCCGCCAGCCCAGCGACTACCTGCGCGAAAACGTGTACATCACCAACAGCGGCGTGGCGTGGGAGCCGGCCATCAAGTTCAGTCAGGATTTCCTGGGCGCCGACCGCGTGCTCTATGCGATGGACTACCCTTACCAGCACGCGGTGGATGAGGTGATCGCGCTGGATGGCATGACCATGAGCCCCGAGCACAAGAAGCGCTTTTTCCAGACGAACGCAGAGACCGTGTTCAAGATCCCTCCGCGCTGAGCGATCCGGTTTTCTTTCAACAACAGAGACATCCCAGGAGACAAAACATGAAAACAACGTCGCTCAAACTGATGGCCGGACTGGTGCTGCTGGCCGGTTCGCTGGGTCTGCAGGCGCAGACCTGGCCCAGCCAGCCCATCAAGATCATCGTGCCGTTCACACCCGGCACCGGCATGGACACCATTGCCCGCGCCGTCGGCCCACGCCTGAGCGAACGGCTCGGCCAACCGGTGATCGTGCAGAACACGCCCGGCGCCAGCGGCAACATCGGCGCCGATGCGGTGGCCAAGTCGAACCCGGACGGCCACACCCTGTTGATGGGCGCCAACACCATGTTGATGGCCTCGCAGATCTACAAGAACGTGCCGTTTGACCCGGTGAAGGACTTCTCGTCGGTGTCCCTGGCCGCCTGGGGCACGCTGATGTTGGTCGCCAATCCCAAGACCAACCTGCGCACGATGTCCGAGCTCGTGACAGCGGCCAAGGCCAAGCCGGGATCGGTCACGTTCGGCTCGCCAGGCGTCGGCACGCCGCACCACATGGCCATGGAGCTGTTCAAGGCCCGCACCGGCCTGTTCATGCTGCACGTGCCCTACCGTGGCACCGCCGGTTACACCAACGATCTGCTGGGCGGCGAAATCATGGTGGGCTTTCTGCCAGTGCACATTGCGCAGGGCTTCGTGAAGGCCGGCCGGCTCAACGCACTGGCCGTCGGCAGTCCGAAGCGGCACCCGGTGGCGCCCGAGGTGGCCACCTTCGGCGAGCTGGGCGTGAAGGACGTGGAAGTCGACCTCTGGTACGCCTTCTTCTCCCCTTCCAAGACGCCCGCGCCGGTGGTGAGCAAGCTCAACACCGAGATCGCCACCATCATGCGTTTGCCCGAAATCAAGGACTTGCTGGGCCGTGCCGGCATGGACGCCGCCGCTTCCACCACCGACGAACTCACCGCCCTGGTCGCCAAGGACTACCCGCGCTGGGGCGATGTGATCCGGCGCAACGGCGTCAAGCCCGAGTGAGGGCGGGGTCATGACCCAGCCCCGTGTGGCCGTGGTGGGCGGCGGCATCGCCGGCCTGTCGCTGGCGTTGAATCTGCACCAGCGGGGCATGGCCTGCGACGTGTACGAGAGCGTGCCCGAAGTGCGCGAACTCGGCGTGGGCATCACCTTGCTGCCCCACGCCATGCGTGAACTCGCCGCGCTGGGACTGCAGCCCGCGCTGGAAGCGGTGGGCATCGAAAACCTGGAGAGCGTGTTCTTCAACCGCTTCGGTCAGTACATCTACCGCGAACCGCGTGGGCGCCACGCGGGTTACGCCGTCCCCGAAATCGGCATCCACCGCGGCAAGTTGCACCGTATCCTGTTCGACGCGGCCCTGCAGCGCCTGGGGGCCGAGCGCATCCACACGGGACACCGCTGCACGCACGTCACGCAAGACGCCCTTGGCGCAACGGTGCATTTCACCGATGCCCAGGGCGCGGCCCGCGAGCCGGTGCAGGCCGACATCGTGGTGGCCTGCGACGGCATCCATTCGGCCGTGCGCAAGCAGTTCCACCCCCAGGACAAGCTGGCCTTCGCCGGCATCAACACTTGGCGCGGCGTGACCCGCCACAAGCCCATCCTGGGCGGCAAGAGTTACATGCGCGTGGGTTCCATCAAGACCGGCAAGATGGTGATTTACCCCATCGTGGACAACGTGGACGGGCAGGGCAACCAGCTCATCAACTGGATGGCCGAGATCCAGCGACCGGGCGACGCCATGAACGACTGGAACCAGGGCGGCCAGGTGAACGACTTCGTGGGCATCTTTGAAGACTGGCGGTTCGACTGGCTGGATGTGCCTGCGCTGATCCGCGGCGCGGAGCAGGTGCTGGAGTACCCGATGGTGGACAAGGATCCGCTGGACCAGTGGACGTTTGGCCGCGTGACCTTGATGGGTGATGCCGCGCACCCCATGTACCCGCGGGGTTCGAACGGTTCGGCCCAGGCCCTGATCGATGCCCGCACCCTGGCCACCGAACTGGCGCGCCAACCCGACGCTGTTGCCGCGCTGAACGCCTACGAAGCCCAGCGACGCGAGGCCACCAGCCGGGTGGTGCAGACCAACCGCAACGTGCCGCCCGACTTCATCAACATCAAGGTGGACGAACTCAGTGGCGACAAACCGTTTCGCCACATCGACGACCTCATCAGCCAGGCCGAACTGCGAGAGATTTCCGACAGCTACAAGAAGATCGCCGGCTTTTCGCTCGAAGCCCTGAAGAGCTGAGGGTGGGCAAGACCCCATTGCAAACAATGGCTTGAAAGCCCGCGCGTCAGCTCCATGTAGGACGTAGTCACCTTTCCGGGAGTACCCCTCATGCGAATCGACAAGTTCACCACCAAATTCCAGGAAGCGCTGAGCGAGGCGCAGACCCTGGCGCTGGGCGCCGACCACGCCTACATCGAGCCATCCCACCTGCTCCTGGCCCTGCTGCGCCAGGCCGATGGCCCGCAATCGCTGCTGCAGCGCGCGGGTGTCAATGTGCCTGGCCTGGCCAAGGCTGCCGAAGCGGCCGTCAAGCGCCTGCCCGAGGTGCAGGGGCAAGACCAGGTCCAAGTGGGGCAGGAGTTGGGCAAGCTGTTGCAGGCCACCGAAAAGGAGGCCATCAAACGCGGTGACCAGTTCATCGCCAGCGAGCTCTTTCTGCTCGCCGTGGCCGACAGCAAGGGTGAGCTGGGTCGACTGGCCAACGAAAACGGCTTGAACCGCAAGAGCCTGGAGAGCGCCATCACCGCGGTGCGCGGCGGCCAGAACATGGACAGCCCCGAGGCCGAAGGCCAGCGCGAGGCGCTGAAGAAATACACCATGGACCTCACCGAGCGCGCCCGCCTGGGCAAGCTTGACCCGGTGATTGGCCGCGACGACGAGATCCGCCGCGCCATCCAGGTGCTGCAACGCCGCACCAAGAACAACCCGGTGCTCATTGGTGAACCCGGCGTCGGCAAGACCGCCATCGTCGAAGGCCTGGCACAGCGCATCGTCGCGGGCGAGGTGCCCGATTCGCTCAAGGGCAAGCGCGTGCTCAGCCTCGACATGGCGGCGCTGCTGGCCGGTGCGAAGTTCCGGGGCGAGTTCGAGGAACGCCTCAAGACCGTGCTGAATGAACTGGCGAAAGACGAAGGCCAGACCATCGTCTTCATCGACGAGCTGCACACCATGGTGGGCGCCGGCAAGGCCGAAGGCGCGATGGACGCGGGCAACATGCTCAAGCCGGCGCTGGCGCGTGGTGAACTGCACTGCGTGGGCGCGACCACGCTGGACGAATACCGCAAGTACATCGAGAAAGACGCTGCGCTGGAGCGCCGCTTCCAGAAGATCCTGGTGGGTGAGCCGAGTGTCGAGGCGACCATCGCCATCCTGCGCGGCCTGCAGGAAAAATACGAGGTGCACCATGGCGTGCAGATCACCGACCCGGCCATCGTGGCCGCGGCCGAGCTCAGCCACCGCTACATCACCGACCGGTTCCTGCCCGACAAGGCGATCGACCTGATCGACGAAGCCGCGTCCAAGATCAAGATCGAACTCGACTCCAAGCCCGAGGTGATGGACCGGCTCGACCGCCGCCTGATCCAGCTGCAGATCGAGCGCGAAGCCGTGCGCCGCGAGAAGGACGAAGCCTCGCAAAAACGCTTTGGCCTGATCGAGGAAGAGATCGCCCGCCTGACCAAGGAGATCTCGGACTACGACGAGATCTGGAAGGCGGAAAAGGCGGCAGCGCTCGGATCGAAGGACGTGATGGAAGAGATGGACCGCATCCGCTCGCAGATCAAGACCTTCACCGACAAGGGCGACTTCAACAAGGTCGCCGAGCTGCAGTACGGCAAGCTGCCCGAGCTGGAGAAGCGCCTGAAAGACGCGCAGGCCGCCGAGTCGGGCAAGGCGCTCAACAAGGACGGCAAGGGCCGCCCGCAGCTGCTGCGCACGCAAGTGGGTGCGGAAGAAATCGCCGAAGTGGTGGCGCGCGCCACCGGCATCCCGGTGAGCAAGCTCATGCAGGGTGAGCGCGACAAGCTGCTGATGATGGAAGGCAAGTTGCACGAGCGTGTGGTCGGCCAGGACGAGGCCATCGGCGCCGTGGCCAACGCCATCCGCCGCTCGCGCTCGGGCCTGTCCGATCCGAACCGCCCGACCGGCTCCTTCCTGTTCCTCGGCCCCACCGGCGTGGGCAAGACCGAGCTGTGCAAGGCGTTGGCCGGTTTCCTGTTCGACAGCGAAGACCACCTGGTGCGCATCGACATGAGCGAGTTCATGGAGAAACACTCCGTGGCGCGGCTCATCGGCGCGCCGCCCGGCTACGTGGGTTACGAGGAGGGCGGTTACCTCACCGAAGCCGTGCGCCGCAAGCCCTACAGCGTGCTGCTGCTCGACGAGGTGGAGAAAGCCCACCCCGACGTCTTCAACGTGTTGCTGCAGGTGCTCGACGACGGTCGCCTGACCGACGGCCAGGGCCGCACCGTGGACTTCAAGAACACCGTCATCGTCATGACGAGCAACATCGGCTCGCACATGATCCAGGCCATGGTTGGAGAGCCGTACGAAGACGTGAAGGAAGCGGTGTGGGGTGAGCTCAAGAACCATTTCCGACCGGAGTTCTTGAACCGCATCGACGAGACGGTGGTGTTCCACGCGCTGGACGCGCAGCACATCGAGTCGATCGCCGCGATCCAGCTCAAGGTGCTCGAAGCACGCCTGGCCAAGATGGACCTGCACTTGCAGGTGTCGCCGGCGGCCCTGGCCGAACTGGCCAAGGTCGGCTTCGACCCGGTGTTCGGCGCGCGGCCCCTGAAGCGCGCCATCCAGCAGCGCATCGAGAACCCGCTCTCGAAGTTCTTGCTCGAAGGCCGTTACCCGCCGAAGTCGGCGATTCCGGTGAACGTGGACCCGGTGCAGAACCCGGGCGTGTTCCAGTTCGGCGACGCGGTGGCCGAGGCCTGAGCCGGCATCGGGAAGGTGCAGCCCCATCCGTCGGGATGGGGCTGCGCCTCTACCCGACCAAGGTTGCCAGTCCTATCATGGCGCCATGACCCAGATACCCCCGACCCTTCCCCTGCGCGCGCTGTTTGACGCGCAGCACAGCGCCAGCCGTCAGCAGATCGACGTGCCGCTGGCCTTGCGCCGGGACCGCCTGGGGCGGTTGAAGAACCTGATCGACCAGCACGGGGCCGCGTTGTCCGAGGCGGTGCAGGCCGACTTCGGCGTGCGCTCGCGCCAGCTCACCGAGGTGGCCGACCTCTTTGTCCTGCGCGCGGCCATCGGACAGCTCCACAAGGAACTGCCGCACTGGATGAAAACCCGCCGCGTGGCCACGCCGCTGTACCTGCAGCCCGCCAGTGCGCACATCCAGCGCCAGCCGTTGGGGGTGGTCGGCGTCATCGGCCCCTGGAATTACCCGCTGCAGCTCAACCTGGGCCCGGCCGCCACCGCGCTGGCTGCGGGCAACCGCGTGATGCTCAAACCCAGCGAACTCACACCCCACAGTTCGGCGCTCATGGCCTCGCTGGTGCAGGGCGCGTTTTCGGCCGACGAGTTCAGCGTGGTGCTCGGTGGCGCCGACGTGGCCCACGATTTCGCCTGCCTGCCGTTCGACCACCTGTTCTTCACCGGCTCCACCGCCGTGGGCCGCAAAGTCGCCGCAGCCGCTGCGGCCAACCTCACGCCCACCACGCTGGAGCTGGGTGGCAAGTCGCCCTGCATCGTGGACGCGTCGTGCAACCTGGACGAGGCAGCGGTCAAGATCGCCCACGGCAAGCTGCTCAATGCGGGGCAGACCTGCATCGCACCCGACTATGTGTTGCTGCCGCGCGGCCAGGAAGCCGCGTTCGAACGTGCCTACACCGCCTCCGTGGCCCGCCTGTTCCCCACCATCGCCGGCAACCCCGACTACGCCGCCATCGTGAGTGACCGCCACCAGGCCCGCCTGCAGGCTCTGCTGAACGAAGCCAACGCCCTGGGGGCTCGTGTGGTGGATGTGGCGCCCCCGGCAAGCACCAACGAATCCGGCTCGGCGCGCCAGATGAAACCCACCCTGGTGTTCAACCCCAGCCCGGGCTTGAAGCTGATGGATGAAGAAATCTTCGGCCCCATCCTGCCGGTGGTGGTGTACGACGCCCTGGACGAAGCCATCCGCTACATCAACGCGCGCCCGCGGCCGCTGGCGCTCTACTGGTTTGGCACCGACACCGCCGCGCGCGACCGGGTCATGGCCAACACGGTGAGCGGCGGCGTGAGCGTCAACGACACGCTGATGCACGTGGCCCACGAAGGCCTGCCGTTCGGCGGCGTGGGTGAGAGTGGCTGGGGCGCGTACCACGGCGAAACCGGGTTCCTGCGGTTCACCCAGCAAAAGCCCGTTCTGGTGCAGTCACGCTTCTCCATGGGGCATTTGTTCTACCCACCCTACGGTCGGCGCTTCGACCAGATCATGGGCTTGCTCAAGCGCTGGTTGTGAACCGCGCCTGAGCGCGTTCAGGCGCTGGCCTGCGCGTCGTCGTCGGCTTCGGGCAGAAACAGGGCGCCTGTCTTTTGCAGATAACCCTTTTCCATCAGGCCATAGGCCAGCTCCGAGACATCGGCGCCCAGCAGCAGCGACAACTCTTGTTCGCTGCGCCGGCCGTTGGCCATGAGCAGCAAGGTGTGGACCTCCCGGCCCACGGCATCGGGGCGTGACAGGGCCTCCCATGCCATGGCGGTTTTGGCGTAGCGCCGAATACTTCCCATTCTTGTGTTCCCTGAAGCCTGAGCAAAGGCAGTGACAGCCTCGCTTGCATGTTGCATGCCAGATGTGACACGACGTTGACGCTCCGGCGTCTGGCCCGGGGATTTCGCCACCGGACGGCCCGGTTGACCGTTCAGGGAGCGATAAGGGCCTTATCTCCGCGCTGGCATGCTTCCGATCGGCGGCACGGGTATAACCGTGACTTGTCTCACACCCCGACCGAGCGGCCGACTTCCGCAACCAGGCGATGACAGTACCCCCCAGATTGTTGCAACAGTGCCTTGCCGAGGCCCTTGAAGACGCCCCCGCGATGCTGGGGCGTTGCATCGACGCGGCCGTGGTCGGCCTGCAAGAGGCCGAAAAACAATGCATGGACGTGGCCCAGCGCGACCGCCTGGCCACCGCCTGGTGGCGCATGCGCCAGGAAAAAGAGGGCTGGGTGGCCGACTACCCGCAACGCTTGCGCGAAGCCTTTGCCGTGCCCACCGATGCGCCCACCTCGTCCCGCACCACATTGCTGAGCGAATCGGCCTACCTCTCGCTGGTGGAAGACGACACCGTCACCGAATCGATTGAATCCGCCCGCTTGCTGCAGAGCCTGCTGCCCCCGCTGGAGCAGGAGCTCAAGGTGCTGGATGCGCTCATGAGCTCGCTGCAGGGCCTGGCCACCGTGCAGGCCGACATGAACCCACTGCGTCCCGCGGTGTTTGTGCGGGCGCTGCGCGAGATGATGGCGCTGGACGAATCCGACTCGCAGCTGCGCGCACTCTGGCTGCGCCACTGCGGCAAGGCCATCGGCCATGAACTCAAAGGGCTCTATGCCCGCCTGACGCTGGTGCTGCAACGCGCCAACGTGCAGGAAGCGGGCTACCGCGTGCGCCTGCTGGCCGAAGCGCCGGGTGCGGCGTCGCGGTCGGCCGCCAGCTCGGCGCGTGCGGCCCGCGGCGCCGGCCCGGCGGCCACCGAATGGAACCCCTCGGGCCAGGCGCCTCTGGAATACCGGGGCGACAGCACGGGCGAGGCGCACTTTGGTGATTTCGTGCCCGACATGCCGCAGTTGGCCCGCCTGCAGACGCCGGTGGACAACCAGTACCTGCACAACTTCCTGGAGCGGGGTGGCCAGCGTTACGAGCAGTCGCTCGCGCCGGAGTACTACGAGCAGGTGAGCGAGGAGCTCGCGGCCATCGAGGCCTTTGCCGCCATCCCCACGCTCGACGAGTCGATGGTGGTGCAACGCAGCCAGCAGTACAAGGCGCTGCCGGTGGTGGACCGTCCCGCGCGCGCGGTGGACATCGGCACCCAGCTCAGCCAGAAGACCTGGGGCGACTTTGCCGCCGCCCACGAGCGCGCCCGCGTGCTCATGCAGCTCAAGCAGAAGGCCGAACGCGTGGCGCAGGCCATGGGCCTGGACGTGGTGCGCAAGCTGGTCAACCAGGTCGCGCAAGATCCGCTGCTGCTGGCGCCGGTGCGCGAAGCGGTGGTGGCGCTGGAGCCTTCGCTGTTGCGCCTGGCCATGGCCAACCCGCGTTTCTTCAGCGAAGACGCCCACCCGGCGCGCCGCCTGGTGGAGTGCGTGGCACAACGCAGTTTCCGGTACAACGACGAGTTCGCCAGCGAGTTCGCCGAGTTCTTCGGTCCGGTGCAGCAGGCGTTCAATGCGCTCAACGAGCTGGAGACCGAGGACCCGCAGGCCTTTGCCATCGCGCTGGACGAGCTGCTGCAGGAGTGGGAAACCCAGGACCGCGACGACGAGGCCGCCAAAGGCAGCAACCTGCAGGCGATCCGTCACGCCGAAGCGCGCCAGACGCTCGCCGACCAGGTGGCGTGGGATCTGAGCCAGCGCCCCGATGTGGACCACGCGCCGGGCTTCATCCTCGATTTCCTCTACGGCCCGTGGGCGCTCGCCATCGCTTCGGCCCAGCTCAATGCGCCGCGCGGTGAGACCGATCCGGGCGGTTACCGCAAGGTGGTGTCCAACCTGCTCTGGAGCACCAAGAAAGAAGTCACGCTGCGCCTGCCGTCCCAGTTGCTGGAGATGGTGCCCGGCATGCTCAAGACGCTGCACGCCGGCCTGGAGTCGCTGGGCAAAACGCGCGACGAGACCAAACCGTTCTTCGACGCGCTCATGCGCCTGCACCAACCGGTGCTGGGTCTGCGGCGCGCGCGCGCCAGGGCCGATGCGAGCGCCTCGGATCCGGTGCCGCTGGACACCTCGTCCATGTCGATGGAGCTGGACGAAACCTTGCCGGCCACGCCCGAACAACGCAAACCGCGCAAGGCAGCCCAGCCCTGGCTCGGACGCGTGGAGCTGGAAGCGGCGGGCTTCGAGGACACCTTGCCCACCGATTTCTCCGAGCTCACCGAGGGCCGAGCCGCCGGTGGTGCCGAGCAGGCCGTGGTGTCGAGCTTCAGCGAAGCGGAGAGCGAAGAGGACATTCCGTTCGACGCCATAACCCTGCTCGCCGGCCTGCGCGAAGGCGACTGGGTCGACCTGTACTCGCACCGCGAATGGCTGCGTGCGCAGCTGATCTGGGCCAGCACGCGCGGCACGCTGTTCATGTTTGTGAGCCGGGGCGGCCGTCCGCACTCCATGACCAAGCGCAGCTGCGAACGGCTGATCGCCAACCGCCTGCTGCGCCCGGTGGACGGCCAGAGCGTGGTACGCAAGGCCATCGAGGCCATTGCGGCCGATCAGGCCCGCATCGAAGACGCTGTGGCCGCCTGAGGTCTGGCCTGGCTCCGGGCCAGCAGCCGGGTGGGCGGCAAGCCCATGGCCGACTTGAACATGGCTGAAAACGCGCTCTCGCTCGCATAACCACTGGCCTGCGCCACGCGACCCACCGACACACCGCGCGCCAGCATGGGCATGGCGTGCGCCAGCACCACCTGCTGGCGCCAGCGCGCAAAGCTCGTGCCCAGCTCGTCGCGAAACAGCCGCGCCAGCGTGCGTTCGCTCGCGCCCGCATGCGCCGCCCAGGCTGCCAGCGTGGCATGTTGGGCCGGCGACTGCATCACGGCCTCGCACAGGTTGCGCAGCCGGCGGTCGCCACCGCTGGCACTCGGCATGGGCACGCCCAGCGGTTGGGTGTCGGCGAGCTCCATTTCGTGCAGCAGCAAAGTCAGCAGTGCACGCTCGGCGTCCGGCGTGGGTGGCTGGGGCCGGTCCAGCGTGTGCACGAGTTCGCGCAGCAGGGGCGAGACCACCATCACGCGCGACTGGGTCCAGTGCGCCGGCACGGCACCCTCGTCGATGTAGAGCGTGAGCAAATGGGCAGCCTCGACGATGGTCACCGCGTGGCGTGCACCCGGCGGTATCCACACGGCGCGCGAGGGCGGCACGATGGTGGTGGTCTCGGGTGCCTGCAGCACCGTCACCTGCATCAGGCCGCTGGTGCAGTAGGCCAATTGGCCCCAGGCGTGGTTGTGGGGCTCGAACTGGTTGTCGCTGTCGATCTGGCGCGCCCGGCACCGCACCGGGTGCTCTGGCGTGGGACGGTAGGGATCGGTGTCGCCCAGCGGCAGGGCGCGAGGGGCAGGGCGGCGGCGAGCAGGCGGCATGGCGGAGGAGCTTGGCTGGTTTGCGATGAATCTTGTCGTTCCATCGCCATTTTGCATGCCCCTGGCGCCGTACGATCACCTGCATGAACACAGCTGCCCTGGGTGCCCTTGCGCCCGCCAATCCCGTTCCCCTCAAGCAGGACGCCACCGTCATCGGCTTGGTGGGCCTGGCGCACGCCACATCACACTTTTCCCACCTGCTGCTCGCACCGCTGTTTCCGGTGTTCATTCGCGATTTTGGTCTGAGCTATTCCGATGTCGGGCTTTTGATGAGCCTGTTCTTTGTCATTTCGGGAAGCGGCCAGGCACTCTCGGGTTTCCTGGTGGACCGCATCGGCGCGCGGCCGGTGCTGTTCGCTGCCATCAGCTGCTTTTTGCTGGCAGCGCTGGCCGCTTCGCAGGCCACCGGCTACACCGGCCTGGTGCTGGTGGCCATGCTGGCCGGCCTGGGCAACGCGCCGTTTCACCCGGCCGACTTCACCATCCTCAACCAGCGCGTGTCCACGCCCCGGCTGGGCCATGCCTTCAGTGCTCATGGTCTCACCGGCAACCTCGGCTGGGCGCTGGCGCCGGCGTTTCTGATCGGCATCACCGCGCTGTCCGATTGGCGAACCGCTTACCTGGGTGCGGCGTTGTTGTACGTCGTTGTGCTGGCGGTGCTGTTCTGGCAACGCGACAAGCTGCTGACCGAGGTGGTGGTCCGCCACGCCGATGCGCCCCGGGGAGGCGATCTGGCCTTTCTCAAGCTGCCGGTGGTGTGGTGGTGCTTCGCGTTCTTTCTGCTCTCCACCATGACGCTGGCCGTCGTGCAGACCTTCGCACCGTCCATTCTCAACGTGGTGCACGGTGTGAGCGTGGAGATGGCCACATTGACCATCAGCGCCTACATGCTGTGCTCGGCGCTGGGCATGCTGGTGGGCGGTTTTGTGGCGGCCTATGGCCAGAGCCATCGCTGGTCCAGCGACCGTGTGGTGGCCATCGCCATGACCGGGGGTGCGTTGCTGCTGCTGGTGTGCGCCACCGGTTGGCTCGGTGCCGTGGGCACCATGGTGGCGCTGGCCGCCACCGGTTTCGCCGTGGGCGTGGGCGGGCCCAGCCGCGACATGATGATCAAGAAGGCGACCCCCAAAGGCGCCACCGGCCGTGTGTATGGCACGGTGTACTCGGGACTCGATGTGGGCTTTGCCCTGTCGCCGCTGATCTTCGGCCTGACCATGGACCGCGGCTGGTACGGGCTTACGCTGGCGGGAGCCGCGCTGGTGTTGATGGTCTCGGTGTATGCTGCGGTGGGCGTGGGCCAGCGCACGGCAGCGGGGCGCTAGCGAGCGCGGCACAATGCCGCCATGACTTCAAAAATTGCTGGACACCTGCTGATTGACTGCCTGATCGCCCAGGGCGTGACCCACGCTTTCGGGGTTCCGGGTGAGAGTTACCTCGCCGTGCTCGACGGCTTTCACGCACGCGCCGACCGCATCCGTTTCGTCACCAACCGGCAGGAAGGCGGCGCGGCCTTCATGGCCGAGGCCCAGGGCAAGCTCAACGGGCGCCCCGGCGTGTGTTTCGTGACGCGAGGGCCCGGTGCCACCAACGCGTCCATCGGTCTGCACACCGCGTTTCAGGACAGCACGCCCATGGTGCTGTTCATCGGCGATGTGGCCAGCGACGCGCGCGACCGCGAGGCCTTTCAGGAGGTCGACTATTTGTCGTTCTTCGGCCCGTCCACCAAGGGCATGGCCAAACGCGTGGAGCGCATCGACGACGCGCGCCGCATTCCCGAATACGTGGCGCGTGCCTTCGCCACCGCCATGAATGGCCGGCCCGGCCCGGTGGTTCTGGTGCTGCCCGAAGACATGCTCACGCAGACCGTGGAGGCGCAGCCCCTGCCGCGCGTGGAGCCGGTGCAGGCCTGGAGCGACCCGGGTGCGTTGCGCGAGCTGCGCACGCTGCTGCTGGCCAGCGAGCGGCCACTGGTGATCGCGGGTGGCGGCGGCTGGACGCCGCAGTCCGCCGCCGCGCTGCAGCGTTTTGCCGAGAACTGGCAACTGCCGGTGACCAACGCCTTCCGCTTCCAGGACACCTTTGACAACCACCACGCGCTGTATGCGGGCGACGTGGGTCTGGGCATCAACCCCGCACTGGCCGCGCGCGTGCGCGAGAGCGACCTGCTCATCGCCATCGGCCCGCGCCTGGGCGAATCCACCACCGGCGGCTACACGCTGATCGAAGCACCGGTGCCGAAGCAGAAGCTGGTGCACATCCACGCCAGCGCCGAAGAGCTGGGCCGGGTGTACCAGCCCACCCTGGCGATCAACGCCACCATGAACGCGGCGGCGCGCAGCCTCGAGGTGCTCACCGCACCGCCCACCGTGCCATGGAGCGGCTGGGCGCAGGCTTGCCATGCCGACTACCTGGCCAACATCGACCCCGCCAACGGCGGCATCACCTTGCCCGGCACCATCGACATGCCGGCCATCATCAACACGCTCCAGCAGCACTTGCCGGCAGACGCCGTGCTCACCAACGGCGCGGGCAACTTTGCGAGCTGGCTGCACCGCTTCTTCCGCTACCACGGCCTGGTCAAGGGCCACAAGACGCAACTGGCACCCACCAATGGCGCCATGGGCTACGGTGTGCCGGCCGGCATCGGTGCGGCCATCCTCACCGGGCGCACGGCCTTCACCATCGCGGGTGACGGCGATTTCCTCATGAACGGCCAGGAACTGGCCACCGCGGTGCAGCACGGCGCGAAGAGCATCGTGCTGCTGCTCAACAACGGCAGCTTCGGCACCATCCGCATGCACCAGGAGCGCGAGTACCCGGCCCACGTGAGCGGCTCGGGTTTGTCCAATCCGGACTTCTGCGCGCTGGCCCGTGCCTATGGTTACGCGGCCGAACGCATCACCCATACCGCGGAGTTCGAGCCCGCGCTGCAACGCGCGCTGGCCGCACCCGGCGGCAGCGTGATCGAGGTGATGATCGATGTGGACGTGATCACCACCCGTGGCACGCTGAGCGCCATCCGGGCGCGCGCCCAGGCCTGACCCTGCGGCCTTGGCGGCCTTGGCGGCCAGGGTGCTTGGTGAATACATCACAAATGCGCTGGCACTTCCGTACACCGCCTGAAGGGCAGGGCTGCCTAGACTGGTTCATCCAATCAGAAGGAGAACGGTCATGGCTCTGTCCACAGGAACGGCGAGGTTTTCGGGCTCAGACGACGCGTTTGATCTCGGCACGCAGCACCCGCTGGGCCGTACACACCTGCTCAGGGCGCTCGACGAGGTCGACTACGGCGTCCTGATCATCGATGCGCAGGGCACGATCCTGCACGCCAACCACCTCGCGCGGCACGAGCTCGCCAGCGGGCGCATGCTCATGTCCTACGGCAACAGCTTGCTTGGCAGCAACGCCGATTTCACCTCGCAGTTGCAGAACGCCACGGAAGCCGCGTTCCGCGGGCAGCGCCGCCTGGTGTTGTTGAACAAGGGCGAGCGGGAACTCTCGCTGGCGTTCACGCCTCTGAGCCACCCACTCGAGGCCGACACGCCCACGGTGCTGGTGATGCTCTCGCGCCAGAGCGCCTGCGACAACCTCGCTGTGCGCATGTTCGCGCGCACCATTGGCCTGAGCCCGAGCGAAGAAGCGGTGCTCATGGGTCTGTGCCGCGGCCTGGAGATTCCGGAGATTGCGGCCGAGCACGGTGTGGCCCCGTCCACCATCCGCAGCCAGATCAAGACCCTGCGCGAGAAGGCGGGCTCGCCCAGCATTCGCCGCCTGCTCCAGCGCATCAACAGCCTGCCCCCCGTGGTGCCCGCCTTGCGCATCGTCATGCCCATGCCCCACAATTCTTCGGATTCCATCCACCCGTGAGCCTGAATGCCGGTCACTCTGCCTGTTGCCTTTGCCCATCCCAACCAACACATTGAAGCGCTGGCCGCCCAGGGCGTGCAGCGCCGTTACCGCCGCGGCACGCTGCTGATCCAGGAAGGTGAGACCGGCGACACCCTCTACATCGTGCTGCAGGGGCGCCTGCGGGCCTTTCTGTCGGACAACAATGGCCGTGAACTGACCCTGGGCCTGTACGGCCCGCTGGAGTACGTGGGCGAGATGTCGCTGGACGGCGGGCCGCGCTCGGCCAACGTGGAGGCGGCCGAGCCCAGCATCTGCGCGGTGGTGACCCGCGCCACGCTGCTGGCCTACATCGCCGAACACCCTGAATTCGCGCTGGAGCTCATGGCCCGCCTGATCCGCCGTGCGCGGCTGGCCACCGAGAGTGCGCGCAGCGTGGCGCTCATCGACGTGTACGGCCGCCTCGTGCGCCTGCTCAACAGCATGGCGCAAATGCCCAACGAGCAGGGTGAACGCGCGCTCAAGGAGCGCCTGACCCACCAGCAGATGGCGCAGCACCTGGCCTGCTCACGCGAGATGGTGAGCCGCTTGCTGAAGGACCTCGAGACCGGCGGCTACATCGCCGTGCGCGAGCGCTGGATCTGGTTGCTCAAAAACCTGCCCGCGCGCTGGTAACAGTCAAGGCCTGTTGATCAGGCGCCGCGCTTCCTGCGGTGCAGCCGAACTGGTGCCCGCCAGCCGCACCACGCTGCCACTCAAACTGCCGGCGCCCAGCACACCCCACAACGCCGGGTTGTCGTCGCTCACCGCCAGCGTGTCGGGCACTTTCTTCACGCCAGCGCGTTGCGGGCGGCTCGCGTCCGGGTCGGGCTTGCGCGGCGAGTAGCGCGCAAAGTGCCCGCCGGGTGAAGCCTGTCGGCGGGTACCGCCCACACTCACCGTGTTCTGCCCGGTCGAGAGGCTGTTGAAGGTGCCGCTGCGGCGGATGGGGGTGGGGTTGTCCGGGTGGTCCACGAAGCTGCCGATGTTGCCGCTGGTGTCGTACCACGCGTCTTCAAAGTACGACTGCCGGGCCCCGGTGTTCTGGCCCAGCGCCACGTCGTCGCGCTCCACGTAAGCGTCGAACACCACCGGTTCGGTGCCGGTGTTGGTGAGCGTCACTTGCCAGGCACCGAAGGGCGCGGTGGCTGCCTTGGCGTGGCGGCTGAAGGTGGGCGCCAGTGCGAGCAGCGCACAGGTGCTGCCCGTGCCGAGTGCCGAATCGTTCGGAAAGATCAGGCCGCACACAGGGAGGTCATCGGCTCCCAGCCACAAGCCGGACTGGCCTTTGTGCAGCGGCGGCAGGGCCTGCGCATGGCCCGGTGGCGCAACGCTGATCGTCACACCCTGTGCCCCGTAGGGTATCCAGATCTCCAAAAAACTTTGCGTGTGGTCGTCAGGTTGTATGCGCCAGTGCAAGGGCACCGATGCGCCCGGTGCGAGCGTGTCGTTGGCGTGGGTGCGGCTTTGGTAGGCGTTGCCCGCGGGCACCGTTACCTGCAGACGCCCCCCGTACAGATCGATCAGTTGGTCCATCGCAGCCTCCAGGATGGAGCTGCCGTCGTGTGGGCCGGCCAGCGTGCCCCAGCTGATGTTCACCACCAGTTGGGCTTGCGGCGTGCAGCGCGCCAGGATGTACATGAGTGCGTCGAGCACGCTCACGTTCATGGCGCCGCCCGAGGTGTCGAGCACGTTGGACCAATCCAGCTGCACCGCGATCAGATCGCAGCGGCTGGCCACGTCGTCCGTCGGGTTCAACTGATTGCCTTTGCCGCAGGCCAGGCTCATCACGTGCGTGCCGTGGTTGACGGGTTTGCTCAGGTCCCAGAGCTGGAGGTGTTGGTAGAGCGCGTCTTCGTCCAACCGTCCTCCGTGTGTGTACTCGGCCATGGCGTCGTTGATCGCAGCGCCCGAGAGCTCGTGGCCATAGCCCATGTCGCGTGGCCGCGGGCCGGCGCGGGCCGGGTCCAGCGGCGTCTGGTGGTGAGGCTCGTTGCCCGGCCAGTTGCCGTCATCGGTATCGTCCTGGCGCCAGAAGTGTTGGACCCGCGTGCGGCCTTGTGGATTGAGAAACACCTGGTTGGCAAACGCGAGTCCGCCGTCGATCACACCCAGCACCTTGCCGCTGAGCCGATCGGGCGCCACCACGGGGTCCGATCCCGGCGTGCAGGGGTCGTGGATCGGCTGCGTGTGGTGACCCACCGGCAGGCCCAGCTCATAGCGCTGGATCAAGCCGCGCAGCTGCGGGTCTGTGCGCAGCTTCTTGAAGAACTTGGGTTTCGCATGCGCGGTGCAAAAGCGCAGCGCCGGCAGGTTGAGGTACACGCGCGGGATCTGGAGCCACCTGACGTTCGAGGCGTCCACCAGCGCCGGCACATTGGCGTCCGGTGCGAGTTCAATGACGATGGGCAACCACTTCGGCGGTTTGCCTTGGGGTTCCACGCGGTAGCCCGCGAACCTGTCGGCCTCGGCCCAGGCCAGGTAAGGGTCTTGTCCGTCAATCGCGCCCGGCGCGCTCCAGTGAATGCCGGTGAATTCGCCGGTGGGCAGCGGGGACCAACCCGCGGTCATTCGAGGTCCCTTCGTGCTGCGCACGGCGGGGCGAGCTTGCTTGGGGCGGCCCGGCGCCGCGCTCATGCCCACTCCTTGAGCGCTTCCTCCCACAGCCAGGCCACCAGAGGTGCATTGCCCACGCCCGTGGCACTGGCCGATCGGGTGCAGGCGTGGCCGCTGGTGTGGTCCATCGACTGGTGCAGGTTGAAGTCCAGCGGTTCGCCGTTGGGGCCTTCGAACAGGCGGCCGTCGAAACCGCGCTCGTGCACCTTGGTGCCGGTGGCACGCGCCACCAGGAATTCGGCGAGTGCCGTGCCGAGCAGGCGTCCGGCCGCGCTGTCCACCGGAAAATGCACACCGGCCACCACACGGTTGGTGGCAATGCGTGCGGCCAGTCGCTGCAGCTGTTCGCGGCTCTCGGTGCCGTTGGGCGTGCCGTTCGTGGGCGACGCTGCGTTGAGCAGTGCCTCCAGCAACACGGCAAAAGCAAACGCTTCGGTGGCGTGGCCGCTCGGCCAGCTGCCGTGCCCCGGTGTTTCGATCATGGGCTGGATCTGCGGCGACATCGCCACCGGGCGCAGGCTGGCGAAGATGTGCTTGAAGCGCATCTCCACATGCACACACAGCGAGAACATGAGGTCCATGAGCTGCAGGGTCTTCTTGTGGCGGTGTGCTGTGAGCCCCACCACGGAAGACCAGAACGCCACGGGCAGCCCCGTTTGCGCCACGATTTCGGCGGCGCGATCGGCGCGCAGGTCGGCGTAGGCGGCCGTCAGATCGAGCTGCTTCTTGAACTGCTGCTTGGTGGGCGCGCGCAGCTTCACCAGGGGCTTGCGCTGGATGTTGCTGGCCTGCAGGTTGGCGAACTCCAGCATCGCTTCCTTGGGGCCGCTGCGTGTTCTGAAGAGCAGGCCTTCGACGAGATCCGAGAAGCAGGCTTCGACGCGGGGGCCGTCGGCCCACAGGGCCAGGTTGACTGCCTTGTCGAAGGCGGGCTCGTTGACATGAAGGTTCGCGCCGACGAAGGGGCCGACGATGGCGGCACGGCTCAGGATGAGGGCGTCGGCCGACACGATGGACCCGCTCATGCCACCGCTCATGCCACCGCTCATGCCACCGCTCATGCCACCGCTCATGCCACCACTCATGCCACCGCTCATGCCACCACTCATGCCGCCGCTCATGCCACCACTCATATCAGCTCCTTGACTATTAGTGAACGGGAAGTCCCAACTGGGTCAGGGCACTTGCTACGCGCTTGCGCAGTGGGCTGTGTCCGCCCGCGGCCATGTACTTTGCAATCGTCAGATCGGGCTGAAGCGCACGCATCAGTTCAAATGCTTCCTTTGCTGCTGCGACACCACCACTTTCCAGTTGGGCAACGATCAAGCATCGGATCGTCGGTAGGTGATATCGATTCTTCGAGAGCGATGAGCGACAAATCTCGACGGCTCTCTCCCACTGTTCCATGGCTGCACAGCTCGTTGCCAGCATCATTTCGAAATAGTACTTCTGCGGATCCAGTGGCGAGAGATGCAGGGCATTCTCGGCTTCCACCATCGAATCCTCGGGTGTGCCCCACATGGTTGACCACACGCTGTTGTACAGCCAGGCCATCGGATCGTTCGGGTTGCTCTGCGTAGCTTCCTGGAGCAGCCGATGCGATGCATCCACGTCTTCACCCAGGTGGCAGAGCGCATGCCCCTTGATGGCCATGGCCAGGGAGCTGGCGGGCTCCAGATCGAGCGCGCGGTCGGCGGTGTCGATGGCGCGTTGAAAGTCTCGCGCGGGTTCGCTTGAGAGCCCTTGCACCACCTGCATGATGTGCCACTTGGCCAGCCAGGCCCAGGGTGTGGCCACGCGCTTGTGACGATCCACCACCGCCTCCAGCAACTGGTGGCTGCGCTGCAGGTCTCTCGGCGTGGAGCGGTGCATCAGCGTGATGCCACCGAGCAGCAATGCGTTGCTGTCCAGTTGAGGCAAGGGCAGCACCAGCGTGCGTTGCACCACATCGTGCAGCAACGCCCTGGAGCAGGCCGAGCACAAGGCATCCAGCAGGGCGCTCTGAACTTCCATCAGGTCGCGCACGTCGCCGGTGAGCCGATCGGCCCAGATCACTTCTTCGCGGCGGTTGTCGGTCAGCTGGGCCATGATCACGACCTTGTCGCCGTAGGTCACGTAGCTGCCGCCCAGCACAAAGGTGGCCTCGAGGTGCCGACCGATCTCGCCCGCGGACGAGGTGCGACCCCGGAACGCCGTGGTGGACAGGCGGGAAATCACGCGGAGGTCAGGACTGCGGGCGAGTTGTGCGATGACCCCGTCTGCAATCAACTCACCGATGACGAACTGCTCGGCCGCGTGGCTGCGCGTTTCGAACGGCACCACGGCAATGGACGGGCGGAAGTCCAGCGCAGTGCCTTCGGGCACCTGCGCGCGGAGCGCAGACGACCCTGCGGTGACCGAATGGATGGCCCAGGTGCGAACCGGCTCGGGCCAGTGCTTCAGGTAGTTTTCACCACGGTCTTCCACCTCAGCGTCCATGCCGACCACGATGCCGTCGAACACGCTGGCGGTGATGATGGTCTCGCCCGGTGCGGCCAGGTCGGCCACGCGGGCAGCGAGATTCACCCCGTGGCCGTAAACATCGTTTTCGTCGGCATACAGATTGGTGGCGTTGAGTCCCGCCCGAAGGTAGAGACGCTGGCTCGCAGGCAAGGTGTCATTGAGCGGGGCAAAGTACTTGTGCAGCGTCAGGGCCGCGCGCACCGCGTCGGTGGGCTGGTCAAACTCCACCAGCATGCCGTCGCCCAGGCTCTTGACCATGCGACCCTTGCATTCGGGCAGCACCACGGTGGTGGCGTGGTGCACGAAGCCGCGCCACTGGTTGACCACCGCCGCCTCGTTGGCGGCCATGAGCCGCACCGACTCCACCAGATCCATCACCAGCACCACCTTGTGCAGTTGCTGGGGCAGGGCGGGCGCTGTCGCCATGGCACCGTTGACCGCTTGGGCCGGAGTGCTGGATTGGGAGCTGCTGTTCATGCCGGTGGGGGTATGCGGGTTGCGTTGCAGTTTCTCACAACTGACCCTGGATGCCGTCAGTGCGATAGCCAAAAACAGCAAAGCCGACTCGCGTCGGCTTTGCTGGCGGTCACACCCGATGGGGTGCGAGGGCCCGGATCACTTCAGGTGGTCGTTGACCAGCTTGGTCATCTCGAACATGGAGGCCTGGGCCTTCTTGAAGATTTCCTTGAGCTTGGCGTCGGCATTGATCATGCGACGGTTGACCGAGTCCTGCAGCTTGTTCTTCTTGATGTAGTCCCAGATCTTCTTGGTGACTTCGGTGCGCGGCAGGGGGCTGGCACCCACGATGGCGGCCAGAGCGGCGCTGGGGGTCAGCGCTTTCATGAACGCGGCGTTGGGCGTGCGCTTCTTGGCTGGGGCGGCTTTCTTGGCGGCGACCTTCTTGGCGGGAGCAGCCTTTTTGGCTGGAGCGGCTTTTTTGGCCGGAGCAGCTTTCTTCGCAGGAGCCGCTTTCTTCGCAGGCGCAGCCTTCTTGGCAGGTGCCGCGGCTTTCTTGGCCGGAGCGGCCTTCTTTGCCGGAGCAGCAGCCTTCTTGGCCGGAGCCGCTTTTTTAGCGGGAGCTTTCTTCGCAGTTGCCATGGTTGAATTTCCTTCTAGAAGTTGACTGACTTCCCAGTGGAAAACGCGCTTTCACACTGGTGTCTCGGATGCTAATGGAGATGCCTGTGCAATCCAAGGTGGGCAACGCGGTTTTTTCTCCGTTTTGAGAGGGGGAACGCGGCTTTTTGGCGGGGAAAACAACACTTCGATGCGCCCGAAGCCAAGCGCGGCGGGGCTTGCGGGCGCATCTGCTCCAATGCGGCGCAGCCTTGCTCATTGCGCGCGAACCACTTTTCAGAGGACACACCATGACCGACACACCTGCTTTTGCCACCTGCGATCTGTGCGACGTTCACAAGAACGACAGCTCCGGCGCGTTTCGTGTGCTGCCGCCGGTGTTCCGCGACTTCGGTGCGGTGCAGCGGTTTTGTGGGTCGGTGGTCACCGTCAAATGTTTTGAAGACAACTCGCTGGTGAAGGCTGCGGTGGACAGCGCGGGCGAGGGTCGAGTACTCGTGGTGGACGGTGGTGGCTCGCTGCGCCGCGCACTGCTCGGCGGCAATCTGGCTGCAGCTGCTGCGCGCAACGGCTGGGCCGGTGTGGTGATCGATGGTTGTGTGCGCGATGTGGCCGAACTGGCCGCAAGCAACACCGGCATCCGCGCGCTGGCCTCCATGCCGCTGCCCACCGAGAAACGCAACGAAGGCCAGCGCGATGTGGCGGTGCAGATCCAGGGTGTGTGGGTGAGGCCGGGCGACTGGCTCTATGCCGATGAAGACGGCATCGTGGTCGCCGACCGAGCGCTCAACTAGGCGGTCGCTTCGCTGGGCCGCCCCAGGCAAGGCCAGCCCCCTTGGGATCAGCGACCCGCGCCGCTTGGTGGTTAGGCCGTGATGCCTTTGTGGAGCATGTACGCCGCCAGCATGTAGAGCAGGCCGGCGAACACGCGCTTGAGCGATTTCACCGGCAGCGCGTGCGCTGCCTTCACACCCAGTGGTGCCATGAGCACGCTCACGCAGGCGATCACCACCAGCGCTGGCAGGTAGATGTAGCCCACCGCGCCGGCGGGCAGGTTCTGCACGTTCTGGCCGGCCACGATGTAGCCCACCGCGTTGGCCAGCGCAATCGGAAAACCCAGCGCTGCGCTGGTGGCCACGGCGTTGTGGATGGCGACGTTGCACCAGGTCATGAAGGGCACGCTCACGAAGCCGCCACCTGCGCCGACCAGGCCCGAGAGAAAACCGATGACGCCGCCCGCACCAAGCAAGCCCGGCGTGCCCGGAATGGTGCGCGTGGGCTTGGGTTTCTTGTCGAGCAGCATCTGCGTGGCCGAGAAGCTCACGAAGCCGGCGAAGAAGAACGCGAGCCAACTGCCTTTGAGCAAGGCAAACACGCCCAGGCTGGCAATCATGGAGCCCAGCACGATACCGGGGGCCAGGCCTTTGACGATGTCCCATCGCACGGCGCCGCGTTTGTGGTGGGCGCGCACGCTGGAGATGGACGTGAAGATGATGGTGGCCATGGAGGTGGCGATGGCCATCTTGACCGCGAGGTCCGCCTCCACACCCCGGGTCGAGAGGATGAAGGTGATGAAGGGCACCATGAGCATGCCGCCTCCGATTCCCAACAAGCCGGCGAGGAAGCCGGTACCCAGGCCGAGCGCGGCCAATTCAAGAATCAACAGGGGATCTAGAGGCATGAAAGGTGTCTGCAAGTGCCGCCGGACCGGCATCCTGAACCGGGGTTCAGGTGGGCAAGGGCAGCGTGGCTTCGGGATCGTCTGACGCGAGACGCTCACGCCAGCCACGCAATGTACCAAGCCCGGGCTCTATGAGCATTGGTTCAAGGAAATATAAAGCCCGGCGCGCACTGCAGACGAGCAAATTGTAGGTGCTGCGCATGGCCTGCGCGGGCTGGGGGGAAAGAAAAGAAGCCGCAGTGACGGACGGTGCCAAAGCACACGCGACAGGGTCAAATCAGACGACCGTCCTTGTCGAGTGTCTGGTCGAGCCGACGCATGAGTTCGTCCACGCGCGCTTGCGTGTGCGGGTCCAGCGGATCGTGATCAAACGCGCCACCGGCTTCGGCAAACGCGCTGTTGTCAGCCTGGCCGAACGACGATGCCTGGAAGCTCTCGGCTTCGAGTCGTTCGGCTTCTTTCTGCGAGAGTTCAAATGCCAGGTTGAGTGACGCCAGCACCGCGATGCGGTCGCGCGCTTTCACCTTGCCCGCGTCGCGGATGCGGCACATGGCCGTGTCCACACGCTCCACCGCGTCGAGCAAGGACGACTCGCCACCGGGTGGGCACGAGAGCAGGTAGCTCTGGCCCATGATCTGAACCTCGATCTGTTTGCTGCCGGGCTTGTTCACGTGTGGTCCTTGTGGATGTCGGACGGCGACCGGGCCGTGTCGACCGGGCTGGGGGCCAGGCGTTCGAGCAGTGCATCGATGCGGGCGCGCGCTGCCATCAGTCGGGATTTGAGCGAATCGCGCTCGGCCTGCAACGAGTGCACCTGCTCGACCAGCAGGGCATTGGTGCGCTGCAGTTCTTCGTGTCGCAACAGCAGGCGTTCGACACGTTCGGTGATCTGGTCAAGGTGCTTGGGATCGGCCATGGTGGGGACTCGCAGTTTTCACATTGTAGGGTTGGCCCAGGCGGGTGCGGCTTAGAATGCCGCTTGTTGGTGCTCGCGGTGTGGTTCACATGCCGCAGTTCAACGGGAAGCAGGAGGGCGAGTCCACAAGGGCGAACCTAACCTGCGCTGCCCCCGCAACGGTAAGCAGACGAGAGACCCGACGCAGATCGGGCCACTCCGCTTTCATCACGCAGCCACTGGACGACACACCGTGTCGACTGGGAAGGCGATGAAGGTTGTTCTGTCAGCCCGGATACCGGCCAACAAGGTGGTGGTGCGTCTGGCGACAGGCGCGTTGCCGTGACGCTCAGGCACCGTCGGGGAAGGCGGTGAGGGCTTTGTCTCTTGTTTCTTCATCATGAAAATCCAAAAACTGCGCGCGCCTCTGGCCGCGCTGCCGCTGGCCGTTCTGGCAGCTTTGCCCTCGCACGCCCAAACCGACACCTACGCGCTGCTGAAAGAAACCGTGGTGACGGCAACCCGCGTCGAAACACGCACCGATGCCGTGCTCAGCGACGTCGTGGTGATCGAAGCCGAGGTTCTTAAGCGATCGGCTGGCCGTTCGCTCTCCGAAGTGCTCTCACGCAACGCCGGCTTGCAGATGTCGGCCAACGGCGGCCTGGGCAAACAGTCCGGTCTGTTTGTGCGGGGGACCGAAACGCGCCACGTGCTGCTGCTGGTTGACGGCGTTCGTTACGGTTCCTCAACCGCTGGCTCGGCCAGCCTGGACAACATCCCGCTGGGCATCATCGACCGCATCGAGGTCCTCAAGGGACCGGCCTCTGCGCTCTACGGCAGCGATGCGGTGGGTGGCGTGGTGCAGATCTTCACCAAACGTGGCACCAAAGGATTTCACCCCGGCGCCAGCGTGACGCTGGGCAGCTACGGCCACCGCGCCGCATCTGCCGGCCTGAGTGGTGGCACCGACAGCTTCACATACTCGCTCAACGCCAGCACGCTGCGTGAGACCGGGTTTTCGGCGACCAATCCGAAAGTTGCTTCGAACGGGCACAACCCCGACGACGACGGCTTCGATCAGGACAGTGTTTCGGCTTCGATGCGTTGGACGCTGGCGCCGGGCTGGTCGACCGACCTGCAGTTCACCCAGGCCGACGGCACCACCGAGTATGACCAGGGGCTCAACCCGTTCGAGGTTCGCACCGACGTGACCACCCGCGTGGCCGCCTGGGGGCTGGAGCGCCATTGGTCGGCCGATTCGCGCACGAAGTTCAAGCTGGCACGCAGCGACGACAACGCCACCAGCCTGACATCGACCTCGACCTCGCGCTTCAACACGGCGCAGACCCAGGCCACCCTGCAGCACGACTGGGACACTGTCGTTGGCAACGTGATCGTGGGCCTGGAGTCGATCAAGGAGGCGGTGTCTGGCACGCAGACCTACTCTGTGAACAGCCGCACCACCAACGCCGGCTTCGTCGGGGTGCAGGGCCAGGGCGGCCAACACCTGTGGCAGGCCAACCTGCGGCGCGACAGCAACTCGCAGTTCGGTGGCGCCACCACCGGCTTCGCCAGCTATGGTTACCAGATCACGCCGCAGTGGCGCCCGCACATCGCTTATGGCACTTCGTTCAAGATGCCGTCGTTCAACACGCTGTACTGGGTGTCTCCCACGTTCAACGGCAACCCGAGCACCCAACCCGAGCGCGGCAAGAACCGTGAGGTGGGTCTGACCTACAGCCGCGGCATGCACGAGGTGAAGCTCACCCGGTTCGACAACCGGGTGCGTGGCTTCATCACCACCCAGCCGGTGGTGACCAACGTGCCCAGGGCCCGCATGGAAGGCTGGTCGCTGGGCTACACCGGCTCAGTGGGCGCGTGGGCGTGGAACGCGAACCTGGAGCTGCTGGACGCTCGCAACCTGACCAACGGCCTGAAGCTGCAACGCCGTTCGGATGAGGTGCTCACCCTGAACCTCGACCACCGCGTCGGCGCCTGGACCTGGGGGGCTTCGCTACTCGCCCAGTCCGACCGTTTTGACAACGCTGCGAACACCTTGCGCCTGCCTGGTTTTGCGACGCTGGACCTCCACACGGGTGTGCGCGTTGCCAAAGACTGGTCGCTCAACCTGCGCTTGAACAACCTGGCCGACAAGGTGTACGAGACCGCTCGCGGCTACAACCAGCCTGGCCGGGCGGCTTACGTCACGCTGGACTGGCGGCCGATGAAATGACCGCGATGTGCCCGGCCATCCTGGTGGCGGCCCCGGCCTCCGGCCAGGGCAAGACCACCGTGGCGTCGGCGCTGGCGCGCCTGCATGCGCGGGCCGGTCGGCGCGTGCGGGCTTTCAAGTGCGGGCCCGACTTTCTGGACCCGCACTGGCTCGCACTGGCCACCGGGCAGCCGGTGCACAACCTCGACCTGTGGATGACCGGTGAAGACGACGCCCGGGCACGCCTGCATGCCGCTGCGGCGGAGTCCGACCTAATCGTTGTTGAAGGCGTGATGGGCTTGTTCGACGGAGAGCCCAGCGCTGCCGACCTCGCGCAGTGCTTTGGTTTGCCGGTGCTGGCGGTGATCGATGCTTCGGCCATGGCGGGCACCTTCGGTGCACTGGCGTTTGGATTGCAGCATTTCCGTCCCGGCTTGCCCTGGGCCGGGGTGCTGGCCAACCGGGTGGCCAGTGCGCGCCATGCGCAGATGCTGCAGGACGCGCTGGTGGGTGACGGCACGCGAACGGACTCGTTCTTTCTGGGTGCGGTCATGCGCGATGCTGCGTTCTCGCTGCCCGAACGGCACCTTGGACTTACCGTGGCGTCTGAAATCCCTGATGCGTTGGCACGGCTGGACGCAGCGGCCGATGCCCTCGCGGGCACGCCCCTGGGGCGTATGGACACTGCGGCGCTGGCGCAGTGGTCGGTGTCTTTTGCGTCACCTTCGGTGCCGCCCGCGCAAACACCTTCGCTGTCGGGCAAGACCATCGCGGTGGCAAAAGACGCCGCCTTCTGCTTCGTTTACCCGGCCAACCTTGACGTGCTGCGTGGTCTGGGTGCCGAGCTGGTCTTTTTCTCGCCGCTGGCCGACGATCCGCTGCCGCCGTGCGATGCGGTGTGGTTGCCCGGTGGCTATCCCGAATTGCACGCGACCACGCTGTCCTCGGGCACCGCCTGCCGAGCCGGCCTGAGCGCGCATGTGAAGGCGGGTCGGCCCTTGTGGGCGGAGTGCGGCGGCATGATGCTGTTGTTCGACACCTTGGTGACGCTCGAGGGCGAGACCCATGCGATGTGGGGCTTGCTGCCAGGGACCGTGGCCATGCAGAAGCGCCTGGCCGCGCTCGGGCCGCAGCGGCTCACGCTCCCCGCCGGCGAACTGCGCGGCCACACGTTTCATTACTCGCGGTGCGAGTCCAGCCTGGAGCCGGTGCGGCGCACCGAGCCCGCGCGCGGCGGTGCCAGCGGCGCGGGCGAAGCGATGTACCGTCTGGGTTCCGTGCAGGCGACGTACTTCCACGCCTGGTTTGCATCCAGCCCGGCGGCCACAGCGTCGCTGTTCCTGCCAGGAGGCACCGATTGACCAACACCCTCGGCCCGCAGCGCATCGTCTGCCTCACCGAAGAGACCACCGAGTGGCTTTACCTGCTGGGGCAGGAGAGCCGCATCGTCGGCATCTCGGGCTACACGGTGCGCCCGCGCCGGGCGCGCGAAGAAAAACCCAAGGTCAGTGCCTTCCTCAGCGCGAAGATCGACAAGATCCTGGCGCTGCAGCCGGACTGCGTGTTCGGTTTTTCGGATCTGCAGGCCGACATCGCGGCGCTGCTGATCCGTGCCGGCGTGCAGGTGACGGTGTTCAACCAGCGCAGCGTGGACGAGATCCATTCCATGCTGTTCCAGGTGGCGGCCATGGTGGGTTGCGCTGATGCCGGCCTGGCGTGGATCGAGGCCAACCGGGTGCGGCTGGACGGCATTCGCCAATCGGTGGAGTCATTGCAGGCGCAGGGCAAGCGCCGCCCGCGTGTGTTCTTTGAAGAATGGGACGAGCCGCACATCAGCGGCATCCGCTGGGTGTCGGAGCTGCTGGGCATCGCTGGCGGCGACGACTGTTTTCCCGAGCTGGCCACGCAGTCGCTGGGCAAGCACCGCATCATTGCCGACGGTGCCGAGATCGTGCGCCGCAACCCCGACATCATCATCGGCTCGTGGTGCGGCAAGAAGTTCCGGCCCGAGAAGGTGGCCGCGCGCGCCGGCTGGCAGGACGTGGCCGCCGTGAAGACCGGGCAGTTGTTCGAGATCAAGTCGGCCGACATCCTGCAGCCGGGTCCGGCGGCACTCACCGACGGGGTGGCCCGGATGCACCGCATCGTGTCTGACTGGATGCACGAGCATGGTTGAGATCGCGCGCAGCGAATTCATCCTCGGTGGCCAGAAAAGCGGCAAGTCGCGCCGCGCCGAGATGATCGCCAAACAGTGGTTGGACGCCACCGTGGCGCACCGCGCGTTGCTGATCGCCACCGGACAGGCCTGGGACGACGAGATGCGCGAGCGCATCGCCAGGCACCAGCGCGATCGCATGGTGCGTGTGCCCGGCATGGTCACGTTGGAAGAACCTCTGGCTCTCGCCGAGGTGCTGCAGCGGCACAGCGCGCCCCACACCCTGGTGGTGGTGGACTGCCTCACGCTGTGGCTGACCAACCTGTTGATGCCCGCGCAAGGTGCGCCGCTGGACGCGGAGCTGCCGATCAGGGAACTGTGCCGCGCCATCGAACAGGCCAAGGGCCCGGTGGTGCTGGTGGGCAATGAAATCGGCCTGGGTGTGATTCCGATGGGGCGCGAAGTGCGTTCCTTTGTGGATGCGCTGGGGGGTCTGAACCAGGCGGTGGCGGCGGTCTGTTTGCGTGTCACCTTGATGGCCGCCGGCCTGCCGCTGACATTGAAGGAACCCGGGTGAAACACATGCTCATCGGACGCTGGCTGAGTGCCGTCGCCTTGCTCTGCTGGGCCGGCGCATTGCACGCGGCGGGCCTGCAGGTGACCGACGACCGCGGCGTTGTGGTGTCGCTGCCGCAGTCGCCGCAGCGCATCGTCTCGCTCTTGCCATCGCTCACCGAGACGGTGTGCGAACTCGGTCAGTGCCACCGGCTGGTGGGCGTGGACCGGTATTCCAACCACCCTGCGTCGGTGCGCGCGCTGCCCAAGGCGGGCGGCGGCATCGATCCCAACATCGAAGCCATCGTGGCGCTCAAACCCGACGTGGTGCTGATGGCCACGTCGTCGCGCGGTGTGCAGCGGCTCGAAGCGCTGGGTCTGAAGGTGCTGGCGATGGAGCCCAAGAGCTCGGCCGACGCGCAACGTGTCATGGGCAAGCTGGGCCAGTTGCTGGAAGTGCCCGATGCCCAGCGCATCTGGCGCGCCATCGACGCCGGCGTGATGGCGGCGGCGCAGTCGTTGCCGCCCGGAGCACGTTCGCTGCGCGTGTACTACGAGGTCAGCGCGGGTGGTTACGCCGCCGGCACGCAGTCGTTCATTGGCGAACTGATGGCGCGCCTGGGCGTGCAGAACATCGTCACACCCGATCTCGGCCCGTTTCCGCGCATCAACCCCGAGTACGTGGTGCGCGCCAACCCCGACCTGATCATGATCGGCGCCCGCAACGTGCATGGCATGGCGCAGCGCCCGGGCTGGAGCGGCATGCGCGCCCTGCGCGAGCAGCGCGTGTGCGTGTTCACCGCCGAAGAGTCCGACGTGCTGGTGCGCCCGGGCCCGCGCATGGCCGAAGCCGCGCGGGTGATGGCGCGCTGCATCAGCGAAAAGGGGCTCCGGTGAGCGGAGCCCGCCACAGCCTCTGGCTCGCCTGTGCTTTGCTGGTGGCGGCGGCGGCCGTGCTGCTGCTGGGCGCCGGGGTGGGCAGCACCGGGTTTGACAGCGTGCTGAACGCGCACAACGACCCGGTGGCCTGGCAGATCCTGTGGGACATCCGTTTGCCGCGCACGCTGGGCGCCTGGGTGGCCGGTGGGTTGCTGGGCCTGGCCGGTGCGGTGGCACAGGGCCTGTTTCGCAACCCGCTGGCCGATCCGTACCTGCTGGGCAGTGCCTCGGGCGCGGCGCTTGGTGTGGCGCTGGCGCTGGCCTTGTTCGGCACCTCACCGTTTGCCACCCAGTGGCTGGTGCGCCTGGGACTCACCAGCGCCGCGTTCGCCGGCGCGGTGCTCGGCGTGGTGCTCACGCTGGCCCTGGCCAAGGGCGTTCAGCACACGCTGCGCCTGCTGCTGGCCGGCGTGATCGTGGGTGTGGTGCTGGGCGCCGGGCGCGATCTGGTCACCATCGCTTCGCCCGACACCTTGCAGGCCATGCAGGGCTTCATGCTGGGCAGCACCGGTTTTGTGGGCTGGGCGGCGTGCGGCGTGATGGCGGCCATGTTGCTGGTGGCCGTGCTGGTGGCGGCCTCGCTGGGCCGTGTGCTCGACGGTCTGGCCCTGGGCGAATCCACGGCGCTGAGCCTGGGCCTGCCCCTGGGCGCCGTGCGCGGCGTGCTGGTGGCGGTGCTGGCGCTGGCCACCGGCGCGGCCGTGGCGCAGACCGGTTTGATCGCTTTCGTGGGCCTGGCCTCGCCGCATCTGGTGCGCTCCATCGTCAAGACCACGCACGCCCGGCTGCTGGTGCTGAGCGCCTTGATGGGCGGCCTGCTGCTGATGGCCGCCGACGTGTTGGCGCGCTGGATCATCGCGCCGCAGGAACTGCCCGTGGGCGTGCTCACCGCGGTGCTGGGTGGCAGCTATTTGTTGTGGCTGATGCACCGGCGCCGCCGGCCGGGGAGTGCGCTGTGAAGCACGCTCTTCACACCACCGGGATTGGTGTGTCGCTGGGCGGCACGCCGGTGCTGCACAGCGTCGATGTGGCTTTTGAAGCTTCGCGCTGGACCAGCGTGGTCGGGCCCAACGGCGCCGGCAAGTCCACCCTGCTCAAGGTGCTGGCCGGACTGCTGCCGCACAGCGGCCAGGTGCAGCTGATGGACCGGCCCTTGGGCCAATGGCGCGGCCGCGAACGTGCGCGCTGCCTGGCCTGGCTGGGGCAGGGCGAGCAGGGCGCGGACGACCTCAGCGTGTGGGACGTGGCCATGCTCGGGCGCCTGCCGCACCAGCCCTGGCTGGTGCCGCCTTCGCACGCCGACCGCGTGGCCGTGGAGCAGGCCTTGCGCGCCACCCAGGCGTGGGACTGGCGCGAACGGCCGCTGGGCGCTCTCTCGGGCGGTGAACGCCAGCGTGTGCTGCTGGCGCGCCTGCTCGCGGTGGACGCCGACGTGCTGCTGATGGACGAACCCCTGGCCAACCTCGACCCACCGCACCAGGCCGACTGGCTGCTGCTGGTGCGCGAGCTGGTGGCGCAGGGCAAGACGGTGGTGAGCGTGCTGCACGAGATCGGCATGGCGCTGCATGCCGACCAGATGGTGGTGATGGCGCAAGGCCGCGTGGTGCACCAGGGCGCTTGCGCGGACCCCGTGACCCACCTGGCGCTGGAAGACGTTTTTGACCACCGCATCGCCATCCACCCGCTGGGCGACCAGTGGGTGGCACTGCCCCGTTGAATTTTTGGAGACTGTTGATGCAGATCGAATCCCCCCCCACCGACAAACGCTACGAGAAGCCCGAGGGTGAACGCCGCGGCCTGGTGATCGTGCACACCGGTGATGGCAAGGGCAAAAGCACCGCTGCCTTCGGGCTTGCGCTGCGGGCGTTTGGCCGCACCCACGTGCATGGCAAGCTGGTGAAGATCTTCCAGTTCATGAAGGTCCCTTCGGCGCGTTTTGGTGAGCACCGCATCTTCGAGCAACTCGGTTTGCCCATTGAAGGACTTGGGGACGGTTTCAGCTGGAAGAGCCAGGATCTGGAGCATTCGGCCCAGCTGGCGCGCGACGGCTGGCAGAAAGCACGCGCGGCTATCCTCGGGGGTGAATATTTCATGGTCACGCTCGACGAGCTGACCTACCCGCTGATCTATGGCTGGCTGCCGCTCGACGACGTGTTGCAGACCTTGCGTGAGCGCCCGCGCCATGTGCACGTGGTCATCACCGGGCGGCGCTGCCCGCCCGAGATCATCGAGTTGGCCGACACCGTGACCGAGATGACCCTGGTGAAACACGCGTTCAAGGCGGGCATTCCCGCCCAGCGCGGCATTGAAGATTGAACTTGTTCCCGAAAGAAGAGAGCCATGACCACGACCACCCTGAACGAACAACCTGTGCGCCTCGTGCCACGCCCCTCCGCGGCTCCCGCCACCACCGAACGCTGGTCGGTCGACGATGTGGCCGCGCTGTTCGACCTGCCGTTCTCCGAGCTGATCCACCGCGCGCAGACCGTGCACCGCGAGCACTTCGACCCGACCGAAGTCGAGCTCGCCACCTTGTTGTCGGTGAAGACCGGCGGCTGCCCCGAGGACTGCGGCTACTGCCCGCAGTCGGTGCATTTCGACACCGGTCTGGAAGCCGGCAAGCTCATGGGCGTGGCCGCCGTGCGCGAGGCCGCGCAGCGCGCGAAGCAGGCAGGCGCAACCCGCTTCTGCATGGGCGCGGCCTGGCGCGCGCCGAAGGACCGCGACGTGGACGCCGTGGCCGAACTCGTGCGCGCCGTGAAGGAAGAAGGCCTGGAGGCGTGCGCCACGCTGGGCATGCTCAATGACGGCCATGCCGAAACCCTGCGCGATGCCGGCCTGGATTACTACAACCACAACCTGGACAGCGCGCCTGATTTTTACGGCGAAGTGATCACCACGCGCGACTACCAGGACCGCCTGGACACGCTGGAGCGCGTGCGCGGCGCGGGCGTGAAGGTCTGCTGCGGCGGCATCGTGGGCATGGGCGAGTCGCGCCGCCAGCGCGCCGCGCTCGTGGCCCAGCTCGCCAACCTTGCGCCCGACTACCCGGAGTCGGTGCCGATCAACAACCTGGTGAAGGTGCAGGGCACGCCGCTGGCGGACCAGCCCGACCTGGACCTGCTGGAGTTCGTGCGCACCATCGCCGTGGCGCGCATCACCATGCCGCGCGCCCGCGTGCGCCTCTCGGCCGGACGCCAGCAGATGAGCGAGGCGGTGCAGGCCCTGTGTTTCCTGGGCGGCGCCAACTCCATCTTTTACGGTGAGAAGCTGCTCACCACCGGCAACCCCGACGTGGCGGCCGACATGAACCTGTTGGCCAAGCTGGGCATGCAGGCGCGCCGCGCCTGAGGTTACTGCGATGTCCGTCAACGAAGCCTGGCGCCAGCGCAGCCTCGCGGCGGTGTGGCACCCGTGCACGCAGATGAAGCTGCACGCGCCCGACGGCGCGGCCTTGCCGCTGATTCCCGTGGCGCGGGCCGAGGGCGTGTGGCTGCACGACCACGAAGGCCGGCGCTACCTCGATGCGATCAGCTCCTGGTGGGTCAACCTGTTCGGGCACAACCACCCCGCCATCCGCGCCGCGCTGGTCGACCAGCTCAACACGCTGGACCACGTGATGCTCGCCGGCTTCACCCACGCGCCGGTGGTGGAGCTGTCGGAGCGCCTGTCAGCGCTCACCGGCCTGGGCCACGCGTTCTATGGCAGCGACGGCGCGAGCGCCACCGAGATCGCGCTCAAGATGAGCGCACACCATTGGCGCAACGCCGGACGCGCGCGCAAGAACCGTTTCGTCGGTGTGGCCGGGGGCTACCACGGCGAGACCGTGGGCGCGCTGGCCGTGACCGACATCGCGCTGTTTCGCGAGGCCTACGCGCCGCTGGTGCGCCTGGGCGCCACCGTGCCCAGTCCCGATGCCCGCGCGGCCGCGCCCGGTGAATCAAACGCCGACGTGGCCGAGCGTGCGGCGGCGGCGCTGGCCGACTGGCTGGCCGAACACCACGAGGACACGGCCGCCCTCATCGTCGAGCCGCTGGTGCAGTGCGCCGCCGGCATGGCCATGCACGACGTCGTGTACCTGCGGCGCGCGCGCGAACTCTGCGACCGCTACCAGGTGCACCTGGTGCTCGACGAGATCGCGGTCGGCTTTGGACGCACCGGCACGCTGTTCGCGCACCAGCAGGCCGGCATCCGGCCCGACTTCCTGTGCCTGTCCAAGGGCCTGACCGGCGGCACGCTGCCGCTGTCGGTGGTGCTCACCACCGACGAGGTCTACGCCGCCTTCTTTGATGACCAGGTTGCGCGCGGTTTCCTGCATTCGCACAGCTACACCGGCAACCCGCTGGCCTGCCGTGCGGCCCTGGCCACGCTGGACCTGTTCGACCAGACCGACGCGCTGCGGCACAACGTGGCCACCGGCGAGCGTCTGGCCGCGCAGTTTGCGCCCCTGTCTGCCCACCCGCGTGTGCGCCACGCGCGCCGCTCCGGAATGATCTTCGCGTGGGACGTGTCCAGCAGCCTGCCCGACTTCGCCCGCCGATACGCACGCCATGCGCTCGACCAAGGTCTGCTGCTGCGGCCCATCGGCCACACGCTGTACGCCATGCCGCCGTATGTGATCGACGAAGCCGAGGGGGCCTTTCTGGCCACGGGCGCGCTCGCCGCGCTGCAGGCCACGCTGGCCGAAGAAGAGCCGTTCATCGCGCTCGCGCTGGACGGGGTCTGCGATGGCGTTTGACGGTTGCTTCGTCACCGGCACCGACACCGGCGTGGGCAAGACGCTGGTGAGTGCGGCGCTCTTGCGCGCGCTGGCGCAGCACCACCGACGCGTGGTCGGCATGAAGCCGGTGGCGGCGGGCCTGATCGATCACCAGGGGCAATGGATCAGCGAGGACGTGTTGGCGCTGCGCGAAGCCTCCAGCGTGGCCGTGCCCGCCGAATTCGACAACCCGGTGGCCCTGCCCGATGCCATGGCGCCGCACCTCGCGGCCGAGCGCGCCGGGCGATCCGTGGCCGTGGCCGACCTGTTGATCGCACACCGCGCGCTGAAAGAGCATGCGGACGTGGTGGTGGTCGAAGGAGCCGGCGGCTGGCGTGTGCCGGTCAACGAGCGCGAAACCCTGGCCGATCTCGCCAAAGCCATCGGCGCGCCCGTGGTGCTGGTGGTGGGCGTGCGCCTGGGGTGCTTGAACCACGCCCTGCTGAGCGCCGAAGCCATCCGCGCCGACGGTCTGCAACTGGCCGGCTGGGTGGCCAACGCCATCGACCCCGACATGGCCTGTCGCGACGAAAACATCGACACCCTGCGCCGCTGGTTGCCAGCGCCCCTGCTGGGCAGCGTGCCCTGGCACACACCCACCCCCCGGCCCGGCGAGATCGCACTGGACCTGCCCGCGGCCTGGCGGTAGAGGAAACACGATGAGCTGGTTGAACGAATTCGATGACCGCCTGGCCGCGCTGGACGCCCAGGCGCTACGCCGCCGCCGGCGCGAGGTGGTGCCGGCGCAGGGCGCCCGGCTCTTGGTCGATGGCGAATCCCTGCTGGCCTTCTGCAGCAACGACTACCTGGGTCTGTCGCAGGCGCCCGCGCTGCGCGAAGCGGTGCACGCCGCGGTGGACCGCTACGGCGTGGGGGCGGGCGCGTCGCCCATGGTCAGTGGCCACAGCGTGGCCAACGCGGCGCTGGAGCGCGAACTGGCCGAGGCCGTGGGCCTGCCGCGCGCGCTGTACTTTTACGCCGGCTATGCCACCAACGCGAGCATGGTGCCCGCGCTGGTGGGCGAGGGTGATGCCTTGTTTTCCGACGCGCTCAACCACGCCTGCCTGATCGATGGTGCCCGGCTGTCCAAAGCCCTGGTGCACCGCTACCGACATGCCGATCTGCCGCAACTCGACGCGCTGCTGGCGGCCTGCCCGGCCCGCCGCAAGCTGGTGATCAGCGACGCCGTGTTCAGCATGGACGGCGACATCGCCGACATCGCGGGCCTGCACGCGTTGTGCGAGCGGCACGACGCGCTGCTCTTGCTGGACGACGCTCACGGTTTCGGCGTGCTCGGCCCGCAAGGCCGCGGCGCGCTGGCCGCCACCGGCCTCACCGGGGCACACGCCTCGCCGCGGGTGCTCTACATGGCCACGCTGGGCAAGGCCCTGGGCGTGGCCGGCGCCTTTGTGGCCGGGCCCGATCGGCTGGTGGAGTGGTTGCTGCAGAAAACCCGCAGCTACACCTACGCCACCGCGGCACCAGCCCTGCTGGCCGAGGCGGTGCGCGCCAGCCTGCGCTGCGTGCTGGGGGTCGATGGCGAGCACCGGCGCCAGCATTTGCAGGCGTGCATCGCACAGCTGCGCGATGGCCTGGCGCCCGGCGCCGATGCCGCGGTTGATGCCGCCGGCTGGACCCTGATGCCCTCGGACACGGCCATCCAGCCCCTGGTGATCGGCGACAACGCCGCCGCGCTGGCGGTGATGACGGCCCTGCGCGAACAGGGCTTGTGGGTTCCGGCGATCCGCCCGCCCACCGTGCCGGCGGGCACGGCGCGGCTGCGCATTGCGCTGTCGGCTGCGCATCAGCCCGAGGATGTGGACACGCTGTTGCGCGCGCTGCGCAGCGCGGCCCGCGCCTTGGGCATGCGACCTGCCACCGCATCGATGGCGCCGGTCGAGGCCTGACCACCATGCTCGAACCCCTCTTGCCGGCCATTGCCGCACCGCTCGCGGTGCTGGTGGCGCTCGCGCTGGACCGTGCGCTGGGTGAACCGCCCGCGCGCTGGCACCCGGTGGTGGCCATGGGGCGGTACCTGGACTTCATGGGTTCGCGCGTGGCACCCGCGGTGGACGCCCCGCCGCACGCCGCGCGCGCCTTCGTCGGGGGTGCGCTGGCCTGGAGCTTCGGTGCGGTGCTGGTGGTGGTCCTTGCGATCGTGCTGGTGGGCGCCATGGCCGGCTGGCTGTGGTGGGCGCAGGCGCTGGTGCTTGGTGTCCTGCTCAAACCCCTGCTGGCCTGGCGCATGTTGCGAGACGAGGTGAGGGCAGTGGAAGCCGCGCTGATGGAGTCGCTGCCGGCCGGGCGGGCACGACTGGCCTGGCTGGTGAGCCGCGACGTGAGCGCGCTCGAAGCCGCGCAGGTGCGCGAAAGCGCCATCGAATCGCTGGCCGAAAACCTCAACGATTCGGTGGTGGCACCCCTGTTCTGGTTTGCCATCGCCGGTCTGCCGGGTGCTGCGCTCTACCGCTTTGCCAACACGGCCGACGCCATGTGGGGTTACCGTGGCGAGCGTGGCGGTCGCGACTGGACCTGGGCTGGCAAGTGGGCCGCGCGCGCCGACGACGTGTTGTCGTGGCTGCCCGCGCGCCTCACCGGCGCCTTGCTGGGCCTGTTGGGTGCGGCGAGCGGCATGCACACGCTGGCGGCGCAAGCGCGGCGCACCCCGTCGCCCAACAGCGGCTGGCCCATGGCTGCGATGGCGCTGGCGCTGGACGTGCGGCTGGGCAAACCCGGCGTGTATGAACTGCATGGTGCGGGTCGCAGCCCGCAGGCCGCCGACACCGCGCAGGCGCTGCGGCTGGCCGGCCGCGTGGTGTCCCTGCTCACGGTGGCTGCGGTGCTGTGGGGCGTGCTGGCCTGGAGGTATGCGCCATGACGATCACACACGGCGGGCCCGACGCCCAGGGTGTTCCCCGGTGGGACTTCTCCACCAACGTCAACGCCTGTGGTCCCTGTCCGAGCGCGCTCAACGCTGTGCAGCAGGCGGATGCGCGCCATTACCCCGACCCCGCGTACACGGCCCTGCGCGAATCCCTCGCCGCGTTTCATGCGGTGGACGCTGCGCGCATCGTGCTGGCCGGCAGCGCGAGCGAATTCATCGGCCGCTTCACCGCCTGGGTGGCGCGCGAAGGCGGACAGCAGGTCTGGCTGCCGGCACTGGCCTATGGCGACTACGCCCACGCCGCGCAAGCCTGGCAGTTCGAGGTCGTGCACGACCCGGCGCGTGCCCAGCTGGCCTGGTTGTGCGAGCCTTCGAGCCCGCTGGGCCAGGCCGAGCCGATGGCGCAGCGTGTGGCGGCGTCGGGTGCGCCCGTGGTGCTGGACCGCGCCTACGAACCGCTGCGCCTGAGCGGGCGCTGCAGCCTGGACCCCGCCACGCTGCAAGGCGTGTGGCAACTCTGGACACCCAACAAGGCGATGGGCCTCACGGGGGTGCGCGGTGCGTATGCCATCGCGCCCGAGCGCGCCGGGGCCGAGGCGCGTGCGCTGGACCAGCTCGCGCCCTCGTGGCCCCTGGGCGCGCACGCCGTGGCGCTGCTGGGAGCCTGGGTATCACCCGCCGCGCAAGACTGGCTGGCGCTGAGCCTGCAGACCTTGCGCGGCTGGAAGCGTGAACAGCTGGACCTGCTGGCCGAGTTGGGCTGGCAGGCATTGCCCAGCGAAGCGAACTATGTCTGCGCCGCGCCGCGGCGCCCGCTCGACGCGCCGGCCCTGCGCGCGACCGGCATCAAGCTGCGCGACACCACGTCGTTCGGCCTGCCGAGCCACTGGCGCCTGGGTGTGCTGCCGCCCGAAGCGCAGCGGGCCTTGGGTCAGGCACTGGCCCACGCAGAGGTGATGCAATGACCGCGCGTTGTGTGATGGTGCTGGGCACCACCAGCGGCGCCGGCAAGAGCTGGCTCACCACCGCGCTGTGCCGGCATTACGCGCGGCAGGGCCTCAAGGTCGCTCCGTTCAAGGCTCAAAACATGAGCAACAACGCAAGGGTGGTGGCCGGTGGTGAGATCGGCTCTGCCCAGTACTTCCAGTCGCTCGCCGCGCGCGCCGAACCCGAGGTGCGCATGAACCCGCTGCTGCTCAAGCCCGAGGCCGATACGCGCAGCCAGGTGGTGTTGATGGGACAGGTGAACGAAGCGCTTTCCAGCATGCCGTGGCGCGGCCGCAGCCTGCACGTGTGGCCGCAGATCGCCGCCGCGCTTGAAGCCCTGATGGCGGAGAACGACGTGGTGGTGATCGAGGGTGCGGGTTCGCCGGCCGAGATCAACCTGCACGCCAGCGACATCGTGAACATGCGCGTGGCGCTGCACGCAAACGCGCGCTGCCTGCTCGTGAGCGACATCGACCGCGGCGGCGCCTTCGCCCACCTTTACGGCACCTGGGCGCTGTTGCCCGAAGAAGAGCGCGCGCTGATCCACGGCTTCGTGCTCAACAAGTTCCGCGGTGACGCCAGCCTGCTGGCACCCGCGCCGCAGATGCTGCAGGACCTGACCGGTGTGCCCACGGTGGCCACGCTGCCGATGTGGTGGCAGCACGGCCTGCCCGAAGAAGATGGCGTCTTCGATGACAGGACACGCGCTTCGGGCACCGTGAGCAAGACGGTGGCGGTCATTGCCTACCCCCGCATCAGCAACCTCGACGAATTCCAGCCACTCAAGAACGTGCCGGGCGTGCGCCTGGTCTGGGCGCGCGCACCGGCCGACTGCGCCGGCGCCGACTGGCTCGTGCTGCCCGGCAGCAAGGCCACCGCCGCCGACCTGGCCTGGCTGCGCACGCAGGGGCTGGACCGCGCGATCGCCGCACACGCCGCGCAGGGCGGGGCGGTGCTGGGCGTGTGCGGCGGACTGCAGATGCTGGGCGAGGCGCTGATCGACACGCACGGCATCGACGGCAACGCACCCGGTCTCGGCCTGCTGCCGCTGGTGACGCAGTTCGATCTGCAAAAGACCGTGCGCCACACCCACACCACGTTCGGCACCCTGCATGGCGCGTGGACCGCGCTCTCGGGTGTGGCCGCTGCCGGCTACGAGATCCACCACGGCCAGACCGCCCAGCATCCCGCCATGGCGGCGGGTGGCGACATCGCGCGAGAAGTGCTGCCCAACGGCCTGGGCTGGCAGAACGCGGCGGGCAACGTGCTCGGCGTCTACCTGCACGGCTTGTTTGAAGACCCGCGCGTGCTGCACGCGCTGTTCGGCGCCACCGCACCCACGCTGGACACCGTGTTCAACGGCCTGGCCGATTTCATCAAAACCCACTTCGAGCCCGGCGTGCTCGATCAACTCATCGCACCATGAACACGAACATTGCCGACATCTCCCAACCCGAACTCGCCCGAGCCTTGCAGCGCGCGCTGGACAACAAGACCAAGCCGCTGGGCTCGCTTGGCCGCATTGAAGCGCTGGCGCAGCGCATCGGCCTGATTCTCGGCACCACGGCGCCCGAGCTGCGGTCGCCACAAATGCTGGTGTGCGCGGGCGACCACGGGCTGGCCGCGCGCGGTGTGTCGGCGTATCCCAGCGACGTGACCTGGCAGATGGTGGAGAACTTTCTGGCCGGCGGCGCGGCGGTGAGCGTGCTCGCGCGCCAGCACGGCATCGGCCTCACGGTGGTGGACTGCGGCGTGAAGCACGACTTCGCTGAACGCGACGGACTGGTCATCCGCAAGATCGCACACGGCACGGCCGACGCGCTCGAAGGCCCGGCCATGAGCGCGGAGCAGTGCGCGCAGGCCATCAACAACGGCCGCGAGGTGTTGCAGGGCCTGCCGGGCAACGCCTTGCTGCTCGGTGAAATGGGCATTGGCAACACCTCGGCCGCGTCCATGCTGCTCGCGCGCCTGGTCGGGTTGGACGTGGCCGAGGTCACCGGTGCCGGCACGGGGCTCGATGCGTCGGCCGTCCAGCGCAAGATCGGCATCCTGGGCGATGTGCTCGCGCGTCACGCCGACGCGAAGACGCCACTGGACGCGCTCGCGGCCTTCGGTGGTTTCGAGATCGCCACGCTGGTGGGCGCCGTGCTGCAGGCCGCGGAGGAGCGGCGCGTGATCGTGGTCGACGGCTTCATCGCGACGTCTGCCGTGCTGGTGGCTGCGCACATGCAACCGCACGTGTTGCAGCGCTGTGTGTTCTCGCACCGCTCGGGCGAGCGTGGCCATGTGTTGATGCTCGCCCACCTCAAGGCGCAGCCGCTGCTGGACCTGGGCCTGCGCCTGGGCGAAGGCTCGGGCGCAGCACTGGCCTGGCCGCTGCTGGTGAGCGCGTGTGCGTTGCTGCGCGAGATGGCGAGCTTCGAGGCGGCGGGTGTGTCGCGCAGCGACGAGGCAGCTCCAGCGCGCGCATGACGCAGTTCGTCCGTCATTTCCTGTTGGCCCTGCAGTTCTTCACCCGCATCCCGGTGACAGGGCGCCTGGCCGACTGGGTGGGCTTCAGTCCCGCCATGCTGCGCGCCAGCGCCGCGCATTTCCCGGGTGTGGGCTGGATCGTGGGTGTGCTCACGGCGGCGGTGTTGTGGGGTCTGCTGCTGGCCCTGCCGCCAGTGCCCGCAGCGCCCTGGGTGGCGGCGATTGCCAGCACTGTGTTCGGCGTGCTGCTCACCGGCGCCTTTCACGAGGACGGGCTGGCCGATCTGGCCGACGGGCTGGGCGGCAGCATGGACCGCGGCCGGGCGTTGGAGATCATGAAGGACTCGCGCATCGGCAGCTATGGCGCGATCGCGCTGGTGCTGGTGGTGCTCGCCAAGGTAGCGCTGCTCGCGCTGCTGGCGCAAACGGACGCCTGGCTCGCGGTGGTGGCGCTGTTCGCTGCCCATGTCACCTCGCGCACGGCGCCGTTGTTCGTGATCCGCACGTTGCCGCACGTGGGGGACACACCGCAGTCCAAAAGCAAACCGCTGGCCGAGAGTCTGTCGAATGGCGCGCTGGCTGCGGGCCTGCTGTGGTGGGCGCTGGCCATGGTGCTCGTGGTGTGGCTGCTGCCTGATGTGCCGTGGGCACAGGCCGTGCTCGGCGCCGCGATCGGCCTGGCCTGGATGTGGCGCTTGCTGCAGCGCCGGCTGCAAGGCTTCACTGGCGATGGCCTGGGCGCCACGCAACAGGTGAGCGAAGTGCTGTTCTACCTGGGCCTGGCCCTTGCGCTCTCATGAAACTCTGGCTGCTGCGCCACGCGCGCGTGTTGCTGCCCGACGGCCTGTGTTACGGCTCGAGCGACGTGCCGGCCGACGCCGTGCTCACGCGCGAGGCCGCAAACGCCTTTGCCCCACTGCCGCCACCGGGCACGCCGGTGTGGGTGTCGGGCCTGTTGCGCGCGCAGCAGATGGTCAGCGCGCTGCAGGCCGCGCGGCCCGAACTGGGCGCAGCGCGAATGGACACACGGCTGAACGAAATGGACTTTGGCGCCTGGGAGTTGCAGCGCTGGGACAGCATGCCGCGAAGCGCGTTTGATGAGTGGATGGCCGACTTCGCGCACCACCGCTTTGGTGGCGTCGAGAGCACGCAGATGCTGCTCTACCGTGTGGCCGCCGCGCTGGACGACGTGCGGTCTGCGACCAGCACCGACGTCGTGTGGGTCACGCACGCCGGCGTGATCCGCGCGGTGCGCCACATCGTGGCCACGGGCGGCGCCCACATCGGTGATGCTGCCCAGTGGCCCAAGGACGCGCCCGAGCCGGGTGGCTGGACCTCGCTGTCTTTCTGAAACATCCCCCCACCACCACACCATGACCCCGACTTCCATGTCCTCCCGCCGCCAGATCATGGCTGTGATGATGCTGGTGCTGGCCCTCATCGGAGGCCTGGTGCGCTGGTTCGCGCCACAGCCCTCGCTGGCGCGCGATGTGGGCTCCCTGCTGATGGTGCTGTGGCTGCCCATCGTGGGCAACGTCATCGGGTGGTTGATGCAGCGCGCGCGGGCGCCCAGGCACCAGTTGCAAGGCTTCGTGGCCGGCACTCCTTTCGAGCCCCATGCCCGCATCGAACTCACCTTGCTGGCGGCCGACACGCCCCGCCTCAGCCGTCCGATCCGCGCGGGTCACTTCGATGGCGCCCTGGTGGTGGGCTCCGAAGGATTCACCACCCGCCTGGCGGTGCCCTCGGATGGGGAACCGGTGCCCGAAGTGCCTTGCACGCTGGAGGTTCAGTTCCTGCGCCCCGAGTTGGCCATGGCCCAGCTCACGACAGGCACCCGGTTCGCCTTGTTGTCGGGTCGGACCGTGCTTGGCACAGGCTGTGTATTGCCGCTGGTGCGGTGAGCAGGCGCTGTCAGGCCGGGGTCTTGTCCCTGAAATCGCAGTACGCGATCACCGCGCACTTCGGGCACAGCGGCTTGCGCGCCTGGCACACATAGCGCCCGTGCAGGATCAGCCAGTGGTGCGAATCCACCGCGTAGGCGGGTGGCACACGCTTCAACAACTGCTGCTCCACCGCCAGCGGCGTCTTGCCGGGCGCCAGGCCGGTGCGGTTGCTCACGCGAAAAATGTGCGTGTCCACCGCCATGGTGGGCTGGCCAAAGGCCACGTTGAGCACCACGTTGGCGGTCTTGCGGCCCACGCCGGGCAGGGCTTCGAGCGCTTCGCGCGTGCGCGGTACCTCGCCGCCGTGTTGCTCCACGAGCATGCGGCAGGCTTCCATGAGGTGCCTGGCCTTGCTGCGGTACAGGCCGATGGTCTTGATGTAGCCCTCCAGTCCTTCGAGCCCGAGGTCCAGGATTTTTTGCGGCGTGTTCGCCACCGGAAACAGCCTGCGCGTGGCCTTGTTCACGCCCACATCGGTCGCCTGGGCCGAGAGCAGCACGGCGGCCAGCAGCTCGAACACGCTGGTGTATTCGAGCTCGGTCTGCGGGGTGGGATTGGCGGCCTGGAGCGTGGCGAAGAAGGCTTCGATCTGGGCGGTTTTCATGCGCGGATTCTCACATGCGCTCAGGGCCGCTCGGCCTCGGCGCGCAGCCAGCGCGCGAAGTCCTGCGCGTCGGCGTTGCGGTCGGCGTGGGCCGCGACCTCCAGGTAGTAGCCCCGGCGCGTGGCCGCCGCGCCGCTGCGGAATGGCGCCACGAGTTTTTTCTCGTTCACCAGCGACTGCAGCAGCGGAAGCCGGCCGATCACCACGCCTTGCCCGGCCACGGCGGCGGCGACTGCGTCGGCGTACTGGGTGAAATGCATGGTGTTCTTCATGCGCATGTCCTGCAGGCCCATCACCTGGAACCAGGGGTCCCAGTCCGAGGTGAGCGCAAAACCGGCGGGCTTCTCCATCGTGAGCAGGGTGTGCCGGGCGAGGTCGGCGGGCTGGCGCAGCGGAGCTGTCTTGTCGCGCAGCAGCGCGGGCGCGCACAGGGGCTGCACCATTTCCTCGAACAGCGCCTGCCCCCGGCCCACGCTGGACGGCACAAAACGCACCGCCACGTCGAGCCGCTGTCGCTCCAGGTCCATGATCTCCATCGATGCCGAGATGCGCACGTCCACCTGCGGGTGGCTGGCGGTGAAGCGCGCGAGCCGCGGGATCAGCCACAACGAGGCAAAGCCGTGCGTGCAGGTCATGGCGACCTGTCGCAGGCCCGGGCCGGGCCGCACGCGCGCCGAAGCATCGCGCAGGCGCTCCAGCGCGTCGCGCGTGGCGCGCTGCATCACCTCGCCGGCCTCGGTGAGCGTGAGCGAGCGGTGTCCGCGCTCGAACAGCGCCACGCCCAGGCTCTCTTCCAGCAACTGGATCTGCCGGCTCACCGCCGACTGCGTGAGGCTCAGTTCCTGCGCCGCCTGGGTGAAGCTCAGCGTTCGCGCGGCAACGTCGAAGCAGGGCAGCAGGTCCAGCCGCAGCATCTGCGATCTCGGCATCGGCGGGGGGAGGGTTTTCACATTCTCAAATGGCATACCAGACATTCAAAAAGAGCGTTTGCGCAGTATAGGACCGCTCCGTACAGTCATGCACATCCCTGATGTGAAAGGAGCGTTCCATGAAAACCGAAACCTTGACCGTCGACCTCAACATGCCCCACAAGGCCTTGCAGGTCATTCCCCGGGGCGCGCTGCGCCTGGTCTGCCGCGAGGGCAGTGTCTGGATCACGCTGGACCACGAGCAGCGCGACGTGGTGCTGCAGCCCGGCGAGGTCTTCACCACGCGGCCGCAGCAGCGTGTGATCGCCTATGCACTGAAAGACTCGGTGTTGCGCCTGAGCGGAGCCGCGGAGCCACGCGCAGCCAGTGCGCGAGAATGGTGGCCGTTGTCCACGCTCTCACGGAAACCGCCACCATGCCCTTCACCATTCCCTTTGCCGACCGCCTCAACAACGTAGAAACCTCCGCCATCCGCGAACTCTTCAAGCTGCTGGGCCGGCCCGGCATCATCAGTTTTGCTGGCGGCTTCCCCGACAGCGCGCTGTTCGATGTGGACGGCATTCGCGAAGCGGTGAACACCGCGCTTTCCGAGGAGCCAGGCGCGGCACTGCAGTACGGCGCCACCGAAGGCCACCAGCCGCTGCGCGAGCAGATCGCCAGCTTCATGGCCGGCAAAGGCGTGAGCGGCGTAGCGGCCAACGACCTCATCGTCACCACCGGCAGCCAGCAGGGTCTGGACCTGCTGGGCAAAACGCTGATCTCGCCCGGCGACAAGGTGATCGTGGAAGGCCCCACCTTTCTCGCCACCATCCAGTGCTTCCGCCTGTATGGCGCCGAACTCATCACGGTTCCGGTGGACGGCGAAGGCACGCAGACCGACAAGCTGGAGCAGCTGATTGCCGAGCACAAGCCAAAGTTCGTCTACCTCATCCCCACCTTCGGCAACCCCAGCGGCGCGCTCATGAGCCAGGCGCGGCGCCAGGCGGTGCTCGAGATGGCGGTCAGGCACGACACGCTGATCGTGGAAGACGATCCGTACGGCGATCTGTACTTTGGCGAGGCGCCGCCGCCCAGCCTGCTGGCCCTGAGCGCCGGGGTGCCCGGCAGCCGCGAGCGGCTGGTGCATTGCGGCAGCCTGAGCAAGGTGCTCAGCCCCGGCCTGCGCGTGGGCTGGATGGTGGGCCCGGCCGAACTGCTGGCCAAGGCCACCATGTGCAAACAATTCAGCGATGCACACACCAGCACCTTTGCGCAGGCCACGGCTGCGCAGTACCTCAAGGCCGGGCGCATGCCCGCCACGCTGGCCAGGGTGCGGCAGGTGTATGCCGAGCGTGCCACCACCATGGGCCATGCGCTGCGGCGCGAACTGGGTGAGGCCATCGAGTTCGTGCAGCCGCAAGGCGGCCTGTTCATCTGGGCGCGGCTCACCGGCGCGGGTGGCAAGGTGGCCGGTGGCGCCGAGCTGGCCAAACGCGCGATCGACAAAGGAGTGGCGTTTGTGCCGGGCGCACCGTTCTACGCCCGCAATCCCGACCCCGCCACGCTGCGCCTGAGCTTTGCCACCGTGGGGCTGGACAAGATCGAAGAGGGCGTGGGACGGCTGGCCCAGGCACTCTGATCCAGCGGCTCAGCTGGGGTCGGTCGACTCGAACTGCGCGGCGTTCTTGCCTTTGAACGGCGCGTAGAACGCCTTGATGGCCGCCATGTCGGCCTCCACATCGCCGGTGGGTTCGAACAGCGGACCCAGGCCGCTGATCTTGCGCTCGTAGTCCATGTAGGCCATCACGATGGGCACCTGCGCCTCGCGGGCGATGTAGTAGAAGCCGGTCTTCCAGTAGCGCGTCTTGCTGCGTGTGCCCTCGGGCGGCACGATGAGCTGCAGCGGCCCGTCGGCCTCGCGGATCGCCTGGGCCGATGCCGCCACCAGGTTGGTGGACTGCGCCCGGTTGACCGCGATGCCGCCGAGCCAGCGCATGACGCCGCCAAACGGCGCACGGAAAAGGCTCTGTTTGCCCATCCACCGGATGTTGAGCCGCAAGGCAAAGGCCACCATCAAGGTGTAGGGCAGGTCCCAGTTGCTGGTGTGGGGTGCTGCGATCAGCACGCTGCGGTCGGCGTGGGCGGGCAGGGCGCCTTCCACGCGCCAGCCGGTGAGTTTCAGGAACCCGATCGAGAAGGCGCGCAAGAGCGTGTTGACGACGGGTGTGGTGAAGATCGTGCGTTGCATGGCACGAAGTATCGGCGACGGGCGCAGGCTCGGCGGTACGATGCCACCGCATGAAACCCGAAGATCTGGAGCGACTGCTCACGGTGGAAATGCCGTTCGGCAAACACAAGGGCCGCGTGATCGCGGACCTGCCGGGCAACTACCTCAACTGGTTTGCGCGTGAGGGCTTTCCCAAGAGCGAGGTGGGGCGTCTTCTGCAGCTCATGCACGAGATCGACCACAACGGCCTGGGCGATCTGCTCACGCCGTTGCGGCGGCGCTGAGTTCGGTCAGCGCAGACCGAGAGCGTCAAACACGCGCGCTGCGGCGTAAGCATCATTGGCCGCGTAGACCAGCTGCGACTCGCTCAGGTGCGGGTTGGCCCAGTTCGACGTGGCGGCCTTCTTCGATTTGAGGAAGCGCCGGTTGAACAACACCGCCACGGCTCCCTTCACGCCCATGTCCTTGCGGTAGCCGCGTTCGCGAAACACCGTGTTGAGCTCCAGCACCGACGCTGGCTCCACCGCCAGTTTGGAGACGATGCGTTTGGTGTCGTCGCCAAGGCCAAAGCCGGCCTTGGTGTGGTGAGCATCTGCCAGCAGGGCCGCCACCTGCTCACGGCAGGCCGGGTCGTGCAACTGGAACACCCAGGCGCGCTGCAGATTGGCGAGTTGCACGATGTGTGGCCCGTCGGAGAGCTGGTCCTTGAAAAAGGTGGGCTTGGACTCGGTGTCGAAGCCCCAGACGGCGCTGTCGATCAACTCGGCACAGGCCTCACGCGCCTGCCGGGCGGTGTTGACCAGCACGATGCGGTCCATGCCCAGGCGGTCGAACGGCTCGAGCAGGGCGATCTCGTCCTTGCTGGGCGTGGGGTGTTGTTCGCGGGGTGTCATGTGCGACGCAGGATACCCCGGCGCGCATAATCGCGCCCTTCATTCCCGGACTTGTTCCCTGACTTCGCGCTGCACGCGCCCGACTGCCATGAGAAAAACCTTCCAGCTGACCCAAGAGGGCCGTCACCGCGACCGCGTGCTCGAAGCCGTCAAACACGAGATCCGAAAATACCTCAAGCGCGAGCGCCGCCGCGACCTGCCCGAAGGGGTGGATTTTCTGGACTTCGACTGCCGCTGCGGTGCCACGAAAGACAGCGCCGAGGTGGTGCACCTCTCCGCCCTGATGGCGAGCCTGGACGCCGTGGCCAAAGAGGGCGCGACAGAGGCCTATGTGGAGATCCTGGCCAAGCCCGGCGTTCGCCAGGCCCGTCCGCCCGGCACCAGCGCCAAAGAAGACCATCCGGCACAATCTGCCGATGCCCCCGATCACATTGCCCCCGCCCCCGAAGACCCCGCTCCTTGAGGTGGACAACGGGCCACCCGCCGAGGGTGAGTTCGTTCGATTTCCCGGCTCGCCGTTCGAGCTGTTTTTGCCGTATCCCCCGGCCGGTGACCAGCCCGAGGCGATCCGCCAGCTGGTGGAGGGGGTGAACGACGGCGAGGTGTTCCAGACCCTGCTGGGCGTGACCGGTTCGGGCAAGACCTTCACCATGGCCAACGTGATCGCGCGGCTGGGCCGCCCGGCCATCGTGTTCGCGCCCAACAAGACGCTGGCGGCGCAGCTCTACAGCGAGTTCCGCGAGTTCTTTCCCAAGAACGCGGTTGAGTACTTCGTCAGCTACTACGACTACTACCAGCCCGAGGCCTACGTGCCGCAGCGCGACCTGTTCATCGAGAAGGACAGCGCGATCAACGAGCACATCGAGCAGATGCGCCTGTCTTGCACCAAGAGCATCCTGGAGCGGCGCGACGTGATCATCGTGGCCACCGTGTCGGCCATTTACGGTATCGGCAAGCCCGAGAGTTACCACCAGATGGTGATGACGCTTCGGGTGGGCGACAAGGTGGGCCAGCGCGATCTGATTGCGCAGCTGGTGCGCATGCAGTACGCGCGCAACGAGCAGGATTTTTCGCGCGGCAAGTTCCGCGTGCGCGGCGACACCATCGACGTGTTCCCGGCGGAACACTCCGAGATGGCGATCCGCATTGAGCTGTTCGACGACGAGGTCGAGACCCTGCAGCTGTTCGATCCGCTCACTGGCAAGGTGCGCCAGAAGATCCCGCGTTTCACGGTCTATCCCAGCAGCCACTACGTGACGCCGCGCGAGCAGGTGCTCAGCGCGGTCGAAGCGATCAAGCTGGAGCTGTCCGATCGCCTCAAGGAACTGGTGAGCATGGGCAAGCTGGTGGAGGCGCAGCGCCTGGAGCAGCGCACCCGCTTCGACCTGGAAATGCTCAGCGAGGTCGGCCACTGCAAAGGCATCGAGAACTACTCGCGCCACCTTTCGGGCAGCCTGCCGGGTGAGCCGCCGTCCACCTTGACCGACTATCTGCCCAAGGACGCGATGATGTTCCTGGACGAGAGCCACGTTCTCATCGGCCAGTTCGGTGGCATGTACAACGGCGACCGCGCGCGCAAGACCACGCTGGTGGAATACGGCTTTCGCCTGCCCAGCGCGCTGGACAACCGGCCGCTGAAGTTCGACGAGTTCGAGCAGCGCATGCGCCAGGTGGTGTTCGTGTCGGCCACACCGGCAGACTATGAGAAGACGCACGCCGGCCAGGTGGTGGAACAACTCGTGCGCCCCACCGGCCTGGTGGACCCCGAACTCGAGGTGCGCCCGGCCACCCACCAGGTGGACGACGTGCTGCAGGAAATCCGCATCCGTGTGGAGAAGAACGAGCGCGTGCTGATCACCACGCTCACCAAACGCATGGCCGAGCAGCTCACCGACTACCTGACCGAAAACGGCGTGAAGGTGCGTTACCTGCACAGCGACGTGGACACGGTGGAGCGGGTGGAAATCTTGCGCGACCTGCGCCTGGGCGCCTTCGACGTGCTGGTCGGCATCAACCTGCTGCGCGAGGGTCTGGACATTCCCGAAGTCTCGCTGGTGGCCATCCTGGACGCCGACAAGGAAGGCTTTCTGCGTTCCGAGCGCAGCCTGATCCAGACCATCGGCCGCGCCGCGCGCAACCTCAATGGCCGCGCCATTCTGTATGCCGATCGCATCACCGAGTCGATGAAAAAGGCGATGGACGAGACCAACCGCCGTCGCACCAAACAGGTGGCGCACAACCTGGCCATGGGCATCGAGCCGCGCAGCATCAACAAACGCATCAAGGACCTGATCGATGGCGTCTACAGCGAGAAGGCGGGCAAGGAAGCCGATCGCCTGGCCGCCGAGAGTGCGCACCGCGCCAGCATCGACGAGATGAGCGAGAAGGACGTGGCGCGCGAGATCAAGCGGCTGGAAAAGCTCATGCTGGAGCACGCGCGCAACCTGGAATTCGAAAAAGCGGCCAGCGTGCGCGACCAGTTGGGCCGACTCAAGGCCTCGGTGTTTGGCTCGTCTGGCATGGACAACATCGCCTGAACTGTGCGCGGTGCCTGGCCCGTTTGATCGATCATTTCGACGCTTCGCGCCCGGAATGACGTTGTTTTCTCCTTGTGCTTGAACGAAGTGGGTGAAACCCGGTCACACACAAGGCTCTGCCTGGTCACGGGAGACCGATCAGTATCTTTCTGGTCTTTGTGGTCATAAACGCTGTTTGTCATGGACAAATGACGTTTGTGGTTTAAGATGCTGAGCAAATCACTAGGCTTTTACGCTATACTCGACGAAAACAGTCGGGAAAGCCTTCGATGAAGCGACCAGCACTGGTCAGGGTGGGCGGAGAAGGGGTTCAGGGGGTCACACCCGTGGGCCAGTCAACGACAGTCAAGCCAACATTCAAGGAGCTTGAAAAATGCGCCTCACGTCCAAAGGCCGCTTTGCGGTCACAGCCATGATTGATCTGGCCCTGCGCCAGAACAACGGACCTGTCACGCTCGCCGCCATCAGCCAGCGCCAGCAGATTTCGTTGTCTTACCTCGAACAGCTGTTCGGCAAGCTGCGCCGCCACGAACTCGTCGAATCGACGCGTGGGCCGGGCGGTGGCTATACCCTGGGCCGCAAGGCATCCGAGATCACCGTGGCCGACATCATCGTGTCGGTGGACGAGCCGATCGACGCCACGCAATGCGGTGGCAAGGAGAACTGCCTGGGTGAAGGACACCGCTGCATGACCCACGAACTGTGGGCCGCGCTCAACACCAAGATGGTGGATTTCCTGGACTCCGTGTCCCTCCAGTCGTTGGTGGACGATCAGCTCGCCAAAGGCGTGGTGGTGGAGAACGCGCCCATGATCAAGCGCGCCATCTCCAGCGCCCCGGTGGTCAAGCCCATTCGCGTGAACGCGCCCAACTCGGTGTTCGCACTGGGCGGGGCTGCGTTCTCCAAATGAGCCTGCAGGCCCGGAGCCTGGCTCCGGGCAAGCGCAGGTTGTGCGTCAGCCAGCCCCGGCACCATTGTTTTCCTGATTCCTTCAGCAAGCCCCGAGACCGTCAGTCATGAGCACTCCCCACTTCCCCATCTACATGGACTACAGCGCCACCAACCCCTGCGATCCGCGGGTGGTGGACGCCATGATTCCCTGGCTGCGCGAACACTTCGGCAACCCGGCGTCGCGCAGCCACGCATGGGGTTGGGAAGCCGAGAAAGCGGTGGAAACCGCGCGTGAGCAAGTGGCGGCCCTGATCAACGCCGACCCTCGCGAAATCGTGTGGACCAGCGGTGCGACAGAGTCGAACAACCTCGCGCTCAAAGGCGCGGCCCATTTTTACAAGACCAAGGGCAAGCACCTCATCACGGTGAAGACCGAGCACAAGGCGGTGCTCGACACCATGCGCGAACTGGAGCGCCAGGGTTTTGAGGTGACCTACCTGGACGTGCAGGCCGATGGTTTGCTCGATCTGGAGGCCTTCAAGGCCGCGATCCGCCCCGACACCATCCTGGCTTCGGTCATGTTCGTGAACAACGAAATCGGTGTGATCCAGGACATCGCCGCCATCGGAGCGATCTGCCGCGAGAAGGGCGTCATCTTCCACGTGGATGCTGCCCAGGCCACCGGCCGTGTCGACATCGACCTGCAGACGCTGCCGGTCGATCTGATGAGCTTGACCTCGCACAAGACCTATGGCCCCAAGGGCATCGGTGCCCTGTACGTGCGCCGCAAGCCACGCATCCGCATCGAAGCGCAAATGCACGGTGGTGGTCACGAGCGCGGCATGCGCTCGGGCACGCTGCCGACCCACCAGTGCGTGGGCATGGGAGAGGCCTACCGCATTGCCAAGGCCGAGATGCATGAAGAAAACCAGCGCATCCAGGCCCTGCACGACCGCATGCTGGCGGGCCTGAAGGACGTGGAAGAAGTCTTCATCAACGGTCACGAGTCCAGGCGCGTGCCGCACAACCTCAACATGAGCTTCAACTACGTTGAGGGCGAGTCGCTGATCATGGGCATCAAGGGCCTGGCGGTGTCGTCGGGCTCGGCCTGCACCTCGGCCAGCCTGGAGCCCAGCTATGTGCTGCGCGCCCTGGGCCGCAGCGACGAACTCGCCCACAGCAGCCTGCGCATGACGATTGGCCGCTGGACGACCGAAGAAGAAGTTGACTACGCGATTGCCACGATCAAGGAGAACGTGGCCAAGTTGCGCGAGTTGTCCCCCTTGTGGGAAATGTTCAAAGACGGTATCGACCTGTCCACCATCCAGTGGGCAGCACACTGAAGGAGAAAGATCATGGCTTATTCAGAAAAAGTGGTTGACCACTATGAAAACCCCCGCAATGTGGGTTCGTTCGAAAAGGGCGATGACAGCGTCGGCACCGGCATGGTGGGCGCGCCCGCATGCGGCGACGTGATGAAGCTGCAGATCAAGGTCAACCCGACCACGGGCGTGATCGAAGATGCGCGCTTCAAGACCTACGGCTGCGGCTCTGCCATTGCCTCCAGCTCGCTCGTGACCGAATGGGTCAAGGGCAAAACGCTGGATGAAGCGGCTGCGCTGAAGAACAGCCAGATCGCCGAAGAGCTGGCCTTGCCGCCGGTCAAGATCCATTGCTCCATCCTGGCCGAAGACGCGATCAAGGCCGCGGTGGACGACTACCGCAAAAAGCACAGCCACTGAGTTCGAGGCGCCATGTCCATTTCCATTTCTGAAGCCGCAGCGCGCCACGTGACCCGCTACATTGCCAAGCGTGGCAAGGGTGTGGGTGTGCGCCTGGGCGTGAAGACCACGGGTTGCTCCGGCATGGCCTACAAGCTGGAATATGCCGACGAGATCGCACCGGAAGACGTGGTGTTCGAGGACAACGGCGTGAAGGTGCTGGTCGATCCCAAGAGCCTGGCCTACATCGACGGCACACAGCTCGACTTTGTGCGCGAAGGCCTCAACGAGGGCTTCCGTTTCAACAACCCGAACGAACGCGACCGTTGCGGTTGCGGTGAGAGCTTCCGGGTTTGATGTTTTAGTGGCTCCCATTCAAGCCGCCCGCGCGTCACAGCGTCGGCGGCTTTTGTTTTATGAATCTGAACCTGCAATCCAACGACTTCGAGATATTCGGCATTGAGCCCGGCTTTGCGGTGGACCGCGACGCGCTGGACGCACGCTGGAAAGACCTGCAGCGCGAAGCCCACCCTGACCGGTTTGCCACCGCCGACGCACCGGCCCAGCGCCAGGCCATGCAATGGTCTGTGCGCATCAACGAGGCCTACCAGCGCCTGAAAGATCCGCTCAAGCGCGCGGCCTACCTGTGCGAGCTGAACGGCGCGCCCATCCAGGCTGAGAACAACACCGCCATGCCCACGGCGTTCCTCATGCAGCAGATGCAGTGGCGCGAAGACCTGGAAGAGGCCAGTGGGCTGGACGATCTGGAGCGCATGGCAGACGACGTGGCCCAGGCGCGCCGCACCATGTTGCAAGGCTTGCAGGCCACCGCCGACGACTCGCGCGACTGGCCCGCGCTGGCCCAGCAGGTCAGAGCCCTTATGTTCGTTGAGCGCTTTGCGCGCGATGTGGAAAGCCGCATCGATCTGCTGGGACAATAGGCGGTTGTTTTTGAACCGATCGTGACCCATGGCGCTTCTGCAGATTTCCGAACCCGGCCAGTCCCTCGACCCACACCAACGCCGTGTGGCGGTGGGCATCGACCTGGGCACCACCCATTCCCTGGTGGCCGCAGTGCGTCACGGCATCGCCGAATGCCTGCCTGCCACCGATGGCCGCGTGATCCTGCCCAGCGTGGTGCGGTACCTCGATCCGGCCCCGGGCGGCTCCGGCCGGCAGATCGGTTTTGACGCGCTGGCCGCGCAGGTGCAGGATCCCGCCAACACGGTGAGTTCGGTCAAGCGCCTCATGGGCCGCGGCCGTGCGCAGGTGGTTGACGTGGACAAGCTGCCGTACACCGTGGTCGAGCAGGACGGCATGGCCGTGATCGAGACCGTGGCCGGCCGCAAGACACCGATGGAGGTGAGCGCCGAAATCCTGGCCACATTGCGGTTTCGCGCCGAGGACAGTTTCGACGACGAACTCTACGGCGCGGTGATCACCGTGCCCGCGTACTTCGACGACGCACAACGCCAGGCCACCAAAGATGCCGCCCAACTCGCCGGCATCAACGTGCTGCGCCTGATCAACGAACCCACCGCTGCGGCCATTGCCTACGGCCTGGACAACAGCTCCGAAGGCGTCTACGCCATTTACGATCTGGGTGGTGGCACCTTCGACATTTCCATCTTGCGCCTCACCAAGGGCGTCTTCGAGGTCATGGCCACCGGCGGCGACTCGGCGCTGGGCGGTGACGACTACGACCAGGCGCTGGCCGCCTGGGTGCTCGCTCAGACCGGCGTGAGCGCTTCGCTCAACGCCTCGGAACGCGCCGCTGTGCACGCCGAGGCGCGTCGCGTGAAAGAGGCGCTGTCGTCCTCCGCGAGTGAAACCTTCCGCGCCGCTGTGGCGGGCACTGCCGTTGAGCAGATCGTCACGCCCGCCGACTTCGAGACCTGCACCGCCGCGTTGACCGCCCGGACCATGACTGCGGTGCGCAAGGTTTTGCGCGACGCCGGCATCACCAAAGAGGAAGTCCAGGGCGTCGTCATGGTCGGTGGTTCGACCCGCATGCCGGTGGTGCGCCGCACCGTGGGGGAATTCTTCGGTCAGGAGCCGCTGACCAACCTCAATCCCGACGAGGTGGTGGCGCTGGGCGCCGCCATCCAGGCAAACGCCTTGGCAGGCAACAGCCGCGATGGTGACCTGCTGCTGCTGGACGTGATTCCGCTCTCGCTCGGCATCGAGACCATGGGCGGCCTGGTCGAGCGCATCGTGCCGCGCAACAGCGCCATTCCCACTGCGCTGGCGCAGGACTTCACCACCTACCAGGATGGCCAGACCGCGCTCGCGCTGCACGTGGTGCAGGGCGAACGCGATCTGGTGGCCGATTGCCGCAGCCTCGCGCGCTTCGAGCTGCGCGGCATTCCGCCCATGGTGGCCGGCGCGGCGCGCATCCGCGTGACCTTCACCGTGGACGCCGACGGCCTGCTGTCGGTCAGCGCGAAAGAGCAGGGCAGTGGCGTGGAGGCGCGCGTGGACGTGAAGCCTGCCTACGGCTTGTCCGACGAGCAGATCGCCGCCATGTTGCAGGACAGCTTCGCCACCGCAGAACAAGACATCAAGGCGCGCGCGCTGGTCGAGGCCCGCGTGGACGCTGACCGCATGATTGCTGCCACACGCACCGCGCTCGCGGCCGACGCCGACCTGTTGGAGGCCGGTGAGCGCGAGCAGATCGACGCCCTTGTCGCTGCACTGGGGGCCACCGCAGCGGGCGACGACGCCCAGGCGATCGAAGCCGCCACCAGCGCCCTGGCCAAAGCCACCGAACCCTTTGCCGCACTGCGCATGAACCGCGGCATCCAGCAAGCCTTGTCCGGCAAGAAACTCGAAGAAGTCTGAACCCCATGCCCATCATCAAGATCCTGCCCCATCCCGAATACTGCCCCCAAGGCGCCAGCATCACGGCACCCGCGGGCACCTCGATCTGTGAAGCCTTGCTCGACAACAAGATCAACATCGAACACGCCTGCGACATGAGCGCGGCCTGCACCACCTGCCACGTCATCGTGCGCGAAGGCTTCAACAGCCTCAACGAACTCGACGAGACGGAAGAAGACCTGCTCGACCGTGCCTGGGGTCTGGAACCCAACTCGCGGTTGTCGTGCCAGGCCATCCTCGCGCAGGACGACGTGACGGTGGAAATTCCCAAGTACTCGATCAACCACGCGAAGGAACTGCACTGATGCGCCAGATCGTCCTTGACACGGAAACCACCGGCCTGTCCGCCGACAACGGCGACCGCATCATCGAGATTGGCTGTGTGGAGCTGCTCAACCGCAAGCTCACCGGCAACAACCTGCACTTTTATGTGAACCCCGAGCGCGACAGCCACGAGGACGCGCTCAAGGTGCACGGCATCAGCAACGAGTTCCTGCGCGACAAGCCCAAGTTCGCGGCGATTGCCGACGAGCTGCTCGAGTACCTGCGCGACGCCGAACTGATCATCCACAACGCGCCGTTCGACATCAGTTTCCTCAACAAGGAGCTGGAGCGTCTCGGACGTCCACGCATCAATACGGTCATAGGCCAGGTGACCGACAGCCTGGTGATGGCCAAGGAAATGTTTCCCGGCAAGCGCAACGGCCTGGACGCGCTGTGCGACCGCCTGGGCGTGGACAACTCGGGGCGCACGCTGCACGGCGCGCTGCTCGATGCCGAGTTGCTGGCGGATGTCTATATCAACATGACGCGTGGCCAGGACGCGCTGCTCATGGACCTGGGCGATGCGCCCGACGAGAATGGACTCACGGAATCGCTGGACTTGAGCAGCTTCGAACTGCCGGTGCTGCTCGCCAATGAACAGGAGGCGCAGGCGCACGACGGCGTGTTGGCCGACCTCGACAAGGCCAGCAAAGGAAAAACCGTGTGGCGTTCGCTGCAAGCGGCCTGAAGCGCCGCAAAACCTGGCTATAATCTGAGGCTTCCGACAGATCGAACCAACAAACGGATCCGATTTTTCGGGCGGTTAGCTCAGTGGTAGAGCACTGCCTTCACACGGCAGGGGTCGCAGGTTCGAACCCTGCACCGCCCACCAGCACACAGCTGTGAACCAAGCCCTTGCGAGCGATCGCAAGGGCTTTTTTCTTGCGTGTTTGCCGTCCGTACGCAACTCTTGACCGGCTCGCTTCGCCGGGCTGTTTCGCCAGCACTTTGGCGACGCAGAGTCCGGCGTTTGAAGGAACTCGGGCTCACCTTCTGCGTCCTGCCAGGCGCATCACGCCCAACAGGCCAAAGCCCAACAGCGCAAGTGTTCCGGGCTCAGGGATCTGGCCGCCACCACAACCCCCGTTGAAGGACGAACGGGGTTGTGTCGTCGTGCCTTCGAACGTGGCGACGACACAGTCGAGTCGGACTTGAGCGGAAGAAGGAGCTGAAAACTGAATCCAGCTGACCCCTTCGAACAGATTGTCAAACGATGCAACGTACCCAATGTTCTTGCCCAGATCTCCCGCCGGGTCACCCGCATTGACACCCTCGTAGAAGGCAACGTCGGGTGCGCCAGCTGCATCGTAGTTGCCGCCCAACTGAAACGTGTAATTGGCACCGTTGCTGCCCGAGACACTGATCGCATTTTCCGAGCCCGTCCCATTGCCCGTTAGAAGGAAGTAGAACGAATCCAGCGTGAACGCCAATAGGCCCGATGCGTCCGGGTCCTGGTTGGCGGAACCCTGCGAAGTTGGACCAACAGCCGGGCGCGTCATGAGGGGAAGTACGCCCTGGTTGCTTTCGATAACGCAACTGCCGTTGCCGCCATTGGTCGAATCGGCGCATTGCGTCGAGGACTGGAGGTTGGTCGGGTTGAAGAGGAAATTGGTATCAACATCGCTGTACCACTTCCATCCATTGCCCGCGTCGTCGAAGTGAATGAGCTGGGTCACCAGGGCGGCGTCTGACGCCGAACTGAACGCCAACAAAGCAGAGACCAGCGCACTGTTTCCAAGGTGTCTCAGGATTTTTCTGGGTTTCATGTCCAACTCCTGCTGCAACAAGCATTCCCGTGTACGAAGGTATCGGTCAAATGCTTCGTTTGGATGCTGCGCTCTCCTGATGGGGTGGCATTGAGCATGCTCAATTCCGGTGATTTCTCCCCCGAATTTGATTTCAGGACGTTGCCGGGTCGGGCGCCAAGGGGCACATGCGGCTGTAGGGGCACGCGAGGGCAACCCGTTGGAGTCTTTGACAAGGAATCGATGGGATTCAGGGCGCCTGTGCTCTGGTCCGGCTCGCAACCAGTCGAGTTGCTCAGAGAGCGGGCACTTGATTTGGCACTGAGGCCGATGAATTGACCTCGATGTTCGGCATTGCCCAGAACCGGGCCCGCAAGCATGCGCGTCGCTTGCGCAGCGGGAGTTGCTTCCGCGCGTTCAGGAAGGTCCCGAAGCTTTGCCACCCAGACCGAGGCCTCGTGGCCACGCGTGGCGATCAGGCGTGCGCATGCACAGCCCGGCGGCTCAGGATGTCGAAGGATCCGAAGACGCGTCCCGCGCGGCCGCCGCGCGCAACTTGTCCTTTTTGCTCGGTCGTTTGCCTTTGACGCCCCCGCCAGCCTCGCTCACCGGTGCGACCTCAAGGGGCTCCAGACCGGGCACCACCTCCAGCGGCAGGCTCAGGCCCTGGCGTTTTTCAATCAGGTGCCAATGCGCCTGGGAGGCCGGCGTCACAAAGCTCACCGCCAGTCCGTTGGCGCCGGCACGGCCGGTGCGGCCGATGCGGTGCACATAGTCCACGGCCGAGCGGGGCAGGTCGTAGTTCACCACCACCGGCAGCTCGCTGATGTCGATGCCGCGCGCGGCCAGGTCGGTGGTCACGATCACGTCCCAGCGCTTTTCCTTGAACTCGTCCAGCGCCTGCTTGCGCGCACCCTGGCTCAAGCCGCCGTGGAACGATGTTGCGTAGAGGTCGCCCTGGTGCAGTTTGGAGGCCACGCGCTCGGCCAGGTACTGCGTGGCCACGAAGACCAGCACGCGCTGCCACCCCTGGGTCTTGATGAGCTGGCGCAGCAGCTGCGTGCGGCGTGTGGTGTCCACTAGGTAAGCCTGTTGCAGCACCACCGCTTCCTGCACCTCGACCCTGGGCACGTCGATGCGTTGCGGCTCGTGCAACAGGGTGTTGGCCAGCTCCTGCACTGCGGGTGGGAAGGTGGCCGAGAAAAAGAGGTTCTGCCGCGCGGCGGGCAGCAGCGCCAGCACGCGGGCCAGTTCGTCGGCAAAGCCGAGGTCGAGCAGGCGGTCGGCTTCGTCGAGCACCAGCAGGTCCACGCTGGCGAGTTTCAGGGCGTTGTGCTCCACCAGGTCGAGCAGCCGCCCCGGTGTGGCCACCACCACGTCGGCGCCGCCACGCAGCGCAAGCATCTGCGGGTTGATGGACACGCCGCCAAACAACACGGCGGTTTTGGTTCTGGTGGGCAGGTGTTGCGCCAGGCTGCGCACGACTTCGCCCACCTGCGCTGCCAGCTCGCGCGTGGGCACCAGCACCAGCGCGCGCACACGCCGTGGGGTGTGGTCGGTACCCGCCATCAGCCGCTGCAGCAGCGGCAGCACGTAAGCCGCGGTCTTGCCGGAACCCGTCTGGGCAGTGGCGAGCACGTCACTTCCGCTCAGTACTGCGGGAACGGCCGCCTTTTGAATGGGTGTGGGGGTGGTGAAGCCGAGTTCGGCAGCGGCTTGGGCGAGGGCGGGCGCAAGGCCCAGGGCGTGGAATGGCATGGTGTTCGAGTGGTTCGGGCCAGTGTACCGGTCGGGCGTGCTGGAGAACCTTGGGCAGGCTACGATCCAGCCCCATGAAAAACAAGCTTTCCACCGGGGGTCTGGTGTATTCCACCGAAGCGGGCCGCATGTGCCCGGTGTGCCGTCAGCCGATGGCGCAATGCGTGTGCAAACAGGCTGTTGTGCCTGCGGGTGACGGTGTGGTGCGGGTGTCGCGCGAGACCAAGGGCCGCGGCGGCAAGGCCGTGACGCTGGTGAAGGGTGTGGCGCTTGCAAGCCTGGAGCTGGCTGAACTGGGCAAGCGGCTGAAGGCGGCTTGTGGATCGGGGGGCACCGTCAAGGACGGCGTGATCGAGATCCAGGGCGATCACGTGGACAAGGTGGTGGCCGCGCTCCAGGCGCAAGGCCACACCGTGAAACGAGCGGGCGGCTGAGCGCCCGCGTCCACATCAGAAGGGCTTGCGTCCGCTGATCAGGCGCAACAGCACCATGACCACGGCGATCACCAGCAACACGTGGACGAAGCCGCCCAGGGTGGTGGAGGTGACCAGGCCAAGCAGCCAGAGAACGAGCAGAACGACGGCGATGGTGTAGAGCATGGGTTTTCCTTGTTTCTATCGGAAGCTGGGAGGGGCGTTTGTCGAGATGGCCGGACGCTTGCGGAACTGGGTCCACCAGGTCACGGCACCGATCACCGCCACGGTGGCCAGCGTCAGCACCGGACGGCGGCGCAGCAGGCCGAGGCCCGTGCCCAGCGCAAGCACCCCTGTGGCCGACGATTGCGTTGCACGCGGCTTCATCCACCATTTCGTGACCGCACCCAAGGCCAAACTGGCCAGCGGATGGCTGCCGATGCGCCGGATCCACGGCAGGGCCGTGAGTTGCCCCAGGCCGCTGTGCGAGAAGGCGTCTCGACGGGTCTGGTCTTTGTCCAGCCATTGCACCACCTGGGCGCGGCTGCGCGCGAGGCGCTGCACGGAAGATTCAGATGGGGTCATGGCGCGGTCGTCCTGCGCAGCAACGACGCGTCTTGCGCAAACTGCTCACGCAGGGTGGCAAACGCGGGCGGCGCTTCGCGGTTACTGGCCAACACGATGGCGAAAATGCCCAATGCCGTGGGAATCAACGGGGTGAACCACAGCAGCCAGGGCTGCTGCAGCGAGGCCGGGGGCAACGAAGCCCACAGCAACACCGCCACGCCAGCCAGGATGCTGGCGACCATCAGGCTCAGGAGCCCGACGATCTGCAAGGTGATGCGCCGTTTGATGTGCGCACCGCTGCTGGCCACTTCTTCGGCCAGCAAACCGGCGTAGCCGGCTGCGTGCTCGGCCAGCAGCTGCGGTTGTGACGCCGCCAGGCGGAACACGGGGTGGAGCATGGGAGCCGGGTCCGCGATCAGCGGCCGTTGTGGCTGTTGCGGCTGAACAGCGCGACCAGCGCCATCAGACCAGCGCCCACGGCAGCGGCCATGAGCACCGACTTCATGGGTTCGTGCTGGATGTAGGTCGATGCAGCGTCTTTGGCGTACAGCGATTTCTCGCGCAGTTGGCCAGAGGCGTCGCGCACCTTGTCCAGGCCGCGGTGCAGCAGGGCGTCCGATTCGGACGCGAGCTGGCGCAGGGCATTGCCGGTTTCCGAACGTGCGTGCTCGAGTCCGTTGGACACGTCGTGCAGACCCTGGTCGAAGCCTTTGCGTGCCGTGCTGGCGGCGCGCTCTGCGGTGTTTGCAAACTTGGAGATTTCATCTCCGACGGTTTTGTCGTTCGTGATCATGAGCGTCCTTCTTGAAGAGAAAACAATGAATCAGAAGCCGGCTTGCGCCGGCTCCTGGGTCACTTGCCGACCTGGTTGCCGATCAGGCCACCGATGGCGGCGCCACCCAGTGTGCCCATGGTGCTGCCACCGGTCAGCACAGCGCCGCCGACCGCACCAGCACCCGCGCCGATGGCGGTGTTCTGGTCCTGACGGGACATGCCGCTGCAGGCCGTGAGGCCGGCCAACAGGGCGATGGAAGCTGCGATCGTCATTGAGCGCGTTGCAATGGATTTCATGGTGATCTCCTGGGTCTGGGTGGGTGAAAAACCGAGCGTTGAGGCTCAGTTCACTTCATGCGCATGTCGTTCTTGACCGACTTCACACCGGCAACGCCTTGTGCCACGGCCACGGCGCGCTGGATGTCGGCTTGCGAGTTCACAAAGCCGCTCAGCTGCACAGCACCCTTGAAGGTCTCGACGTTGATCTCGGCGGACTTCAGCGAAGCGTCGTTGAAGATCGCGGCCTTCACCTTGCCGGTGATGGCGGTGTCGTCCAGGTACTGACCGGTGCCGGACTGGGTGGCGGTCGAACCGCAGCCAGCCAGGGTGACGACCGAAGCGGCCACGGCGAGCATCAGGACGGGGAAAAATTGACGTGTTTTCATGGAGTTCCTTGGAGTGGTTGGGACGCGTGGCCCAACGAGTTCGCAAGGTCACCGCATGGCGCAGAACAGGGTGTTCCGGCGCCAATGTGTTGACTCTAAAAGGACATTTCACACCCGTCTGTGCGCTGACGCACCCAGACCTGACCGACGAATCGGCCTCAGCGCAACACGCCGAGCAGGCGGTCCAGACCACCTTCGTTGATCGCCACCATGGCCTGGGCGCGCACCGCGGGCTTGGCGTGGTAAGCCACCGAAAGACCCGCCACGCCCATCATGGGCAGGTCGTTGGCGCCGTCGCCCATGGCGATGCACTGTGCGGGCTCGATGCCCAGCAACGAGGCCACTTCGAGCAGGGTGCGGCGCTTCTCGGCACCGTCGCAAATGTCGCCCCAGGGCTGGTCGACCATGCGGCCGGTGAGCTGGCCGCAGTTCGGACCGCTCTCCACTTCGAGCACGTTGGCGCGCGTGAAGTCGATGCCCAGGCGCTCACGCACACGCTCGCTGAAAAAGGTGAAGCCGCCAGAAACCAGCAGCACCTTCAAGCCCGCCGCCTTGCAGGCGGTGATGAGCTCGGCCGCTCCGGGATTGATGCGCAGGCGCTCGGTGTAGACCTTCTCCATGTCGGCGATGGTCACGCCACGCAACAGCGCCACGCGCTGGCGCAGGCTGTCCTTGTAGTCGGCAATTTCACCGCGCATGGCCGCTTCGGTGATCGCGGCGACCTCGGCTTTCTTGCCCACCGCGTCGGCAATCTCGTCCACGCACTCGATGCTGATGAGCGTGGAGTCCATGTCGAAGGCGATCAGCTTGAAATCGCTGAGCTTGAGCGGGGGCGTGAAGCCTTGAACGGTGAGGCCGGGGGCGAATTCGGTGGCGGTGGTCATGGGATGAGGGTCAAACGGTGGTGGGTTGTTGTGTCGGTTGGCCGAGCGAACGCAGCACGTCGCGCACCAGCTGCACGCGATCCTTCACTTCGGGCAGTGCGCGCTCGATGCGCAGCTTCTCGTTGCCGGCGAGTTTGATGTGGCGGTTCTTCTGGATCAGTTCGATGATGCGCATGGAGTCAAACGGCGGGTTGGGGCGGAAGGTGATCTGGATCACACCGGGTGCCGCGTCCACCTTCACCACGCCGTAAGGTGCGCTGAGAACACGCAGGCGGTGCACGTCCACCAGCGTCTGCGCCTGGGGCGGCAGTTTGCCGAAGCGGTCCACGATCTCTTCGAGCAAGCCGTCCACCTGGTCGGTGGTCTGCGCGGTGGCGAGCTTCTTGTAGAACGAGAGGCGCAGGTGCACGTCGCCGCAGTAGTCGCTGGGCAGCAGGGCGGGCGCATGCAGGTTGATGTCGGTCGTGACCGAGAGCGGCGAGAGCAGGTCGGGTTCGCGGCCGGCTTTGAGTGAACGCACGGCTTCACTCAGCATCTCGTTGTAGAGCTGGAAGCCGACTTCGAGCATGTTGCCGCTCTGGTTCTCGCCCAGCACCTCGCCGGCACCTCGGATCTCGAGGTCGTGCATGGCCAGATAGAAGCCGCTGCCGAGCTCTTCCATCTGCTGGATCGCGTCCAGGCGCTGGGCGGCCTGTTTGGTCAGACCCTCGATGTCGGGGACCATGAGGTAGGCATAAGCCTGGTGGTGGCTGCGGCCCACGCGTCCGCGCAGCTGGTGCAGCTGCGCCAGACCGAACTTGTCGGCGCGCGCCATCACGATGGTGTTGGCGGTGGGCACGTCGATGCCGGTTTCGATGATGGTGGAGCACAGCAGCACGTTGAAGCGCTGCGCCACAAAGTCGCGCATCACGCGCTCCAGCTCGCGCTCGGGCATCTGGCCGTGGGCAATGGCAATGCGTGCCTCGGGCAATATTTCTTCGAGCTTCTGCCGGCGGTTCTCGATGGTGTCGACCTCGTTGTGCAGAAAGTACACCTGCCCGCCGCGCTTGAGCTCGCGCAGCACCGCTTCGCGGATCACGCCGTTGCCTTCGTTGCGCACGAAGGTCTTGATGGCCAGACGGCGCTGCGGCGCGGTGGCGATCACGCTCAGATCGCGCAGGCCTTCGAGCGCCATGCCCAGCGTGCGCGGGATCGGCGTGGCGGTCAGCGTGAGCACATCCACCTCGGCGCGCAGCGCCTTCATCTGTTCCTTGTGGCGCACGCCGAAGCGGTGTTCCTCGTCGATGATGAGCAGGCCCAGGTCCTTGAACTTCACACTTTCGCTCAGCAGCTTGTGTGTGCCGACCACGATGTCCACCGAACCGTCGGCCAGGCCTTTCGCTGCCAGGGTGATCTCTTTTGCCGAGCGAAAGCGGCTCATCTCGGCGATCTTCACCGGCCACTTGGCAAAGCGGTCCACCAGCGTCTGGTAGTGCTGTTCGGCGAGCAGCGTGGTGGGTGCCAGCAGGGCCACCTGACGCCCACCGGTCACCGCCACGAAGGCCGCGCGCAGGGCGACTTCGGTCTTGCCGAAACCCACGTCGCCGCACACCAGCCGGTCCATCGGGCGCGGGCTGATCATGTCCTGGATCACGGCGTGGATGGCCGCGCGCTGGTCCGCGGTTTCCTCGAAGCCGAAGTCGTTGGCGAACACCTCGTAGTCCTGCGCGGAGTAGCGGAAGGCGTGGCCCTGGCGCGCGGCGCGGCGCGCGTAGATGTTGAGCAACTCGGCCGCCGCATCGCGCACCTGCTCGGCCGCCTTGCGCTTGGCCTTCTCCCACTGGCCGCTGCCCAGGCGGTGCAAAGGCGCCTCATCGGCGCTCACGCCGGTGTAGCGGCCGATCAATTGCAGCTGGCTCACCGGCACGTAGAGCACGGCCTTGTCGGCGTACTCGAGGTGCAGGAACTCCATCAGCGCTGGCGTGCCGTCGGCGTTTTTCTCGCCCATGTCCAGGTTGATCAGGCCGCGGTAGCGCCCGATGCCGTGGGCGATGTGAACCACCGGGTCGCCCAGGTTGAGCTCCGAGAGGTCCTTGATCAGCGCATCGACGTCGCTGACCTGTTCCTGTTTCTTGCGCCGACGCGTGGTGGGGCCGGCCGCGAAGAGCTCGGTTTCGGTGACGAAGTCGATGCCGTCTTCGAGCCACGAGAAACCGGTGGAGAGCGCAGCGGTGGCGATGCCCAGCTTTTCGCTGCTGGTCTGAAACTCGAGCAGCGAATCGAAGGCTGGCGGACTGACGCCGCTGGCACGCAAGAAGTCGAGCAGGCTCTCGCGCCGGCCATCGCTCTCGGCCAGCAGCAGCACGCGTTGCGCGGTGTTGCGGATGTGGCCTTGCAGGCGCGAGAGCGGGTCTTCGGCGCCGCGCACCACCGAGAGGTCGCCCAGCTTCTGCGCGAAAGCGCTGTGCTCCTGCTCGGCCTGCACCGGGCGCACCGAGAGCTGCGCATGCGCGTTGGCCCGCGCATAAAACTGCTCCACGCTCAGGAACAGCGAATCGGGCGGCAACACCGGGCGTTCCGGGTCGCCATGCACCAGGCGGTAGCGGTCTTTGGTGTCTTGCCAGAAACGCTGGAAGGCCGGTTCCAGATCGCCGTGCAACACCACCGTGGCGTCGGCACCGAGGTAGTCGAACACCGTGGCCGTGTCGTCGAAGAACAGGGGCAGGTAGTACTCGATGCCGGCGGTGGCCACGCCGTTGCCCATGTCCTTGTAGATGCGGCTCTTGGTGGGGTCGCCATCGAGCAGTTCGCGCCAGCGGCTGCGGAATTTGGCGCGCGCACCATCGTCCATGGGGAACTCGCGCCCGGGCAGCAGCCGCACCTCGGGCACTGGGTACAGGCTGCGCTGGCTGTCGGGGTCGAAGGTGCGGATGCTGTCGATCTCGTCGTCGAACAGGTCCACGCGGTAGGGCACCAGGCTGCCCATGGGGAAGAGGTCGATCAAACCGCCGCGCACCGCGTACTCGCCCGGGCTCACCACCTGGGTCACGTGCTGGTAGCCCGCGAGCGTGAGCTGGCTTTTCAGGCGTGCTTCGTCCAGCTTTTGCTTGACCTTGAACTGGAAGGTGTAGCCAGCCAGAAACGCCGGCGGCGCCACGCGGTACAGCGCGGTGGTGGCCGGCACCAGCACCACGTCGGCGCCGGTGTCCTTGTCCCGCTGGGAGATGCGCCACAGCGTGGCCAGCCGTTCGCTGATCAGGTCCTGGTGCGGCGAGAAGGTGTCGTAGGGCAGGGTCTCCCAGTCGGGAAACAGCGCGCAGCGCAGCTCGGGCGCGAAGAACGCCATTTCTTCAATGAGTCGCTGCGCGTCGTTGGCGTCCGACGTGATGATCGCCGTGAGACGTCCTGCGGCCTTGTCGCGTGCGGCGAGTTTGGCCAGCAGCAACGCGTCGGCCGAACCGCCGGGGTGGGGCAGGGTGAAGCGTTTGCCGGGGGAGAGTTTGGGGAGGTCCATGACGGGCGGTGTTTCCATGACGAACACCCCCGGTCCAGGAGAACAGGGGGTGTGTGAGCTCTGATTTTAGAATGCAGCCACCCATGTCCGATGCCGCCCACGAATTGACCCCCCACCCCCCTCCAGAGGTCGGCATCCACTGCCACGCCTTGCTGCCATGCGCTGGCACCGGTTCGCGCGCAGGCACCGAAGTCCCCAAGCAGTACCAACCCATCCTCGATTTGCCGATGGTCTTGCACACGCTGGAGGCCTTGCGTGCGGTGACGCGGCTGGATCGCATCGTGGTGGTGGCCGCTCCCGGTGACGCCTTCTGGACCACGGGCTACCCCGGCGTCACCGCGCTGCGCTGTGGTGGCGGAACACGCGCCGAGAGCGTGTTCAACGGCTTGCAGGCCCTGCTGGACCAGGGCACGAACCCGAACGACTGGGTGTTGGTGCATGACGCTGCGCGCTGCCTGGTCACACCGCCCATGGTCGATGCGCTGATCGATGCCTGCCAGCACGACCCGGTGGGTGGCCTGCTGGCCATTCCCCTGCCCGACACGCTCAAGGCCGAGGCTGACGGGCGCGCGGTCGCCACCGTGGACCGTTCGGACAAGTGGCTCGCACAAACGCCCCAGATGTTTCGCCTGGGCGTGCTGCACGCAGCGCTGGCGGCCACGGCTGGGCAGGACTTTGCTGGCGTGACCGACGAAGCCAGTGCCATGGAAATGGCTGGCCATCGACCGCTGCTGGTGCCCGGCAGTGCGCGCAATTTCAAGATCACCTACCCCGACGACTTCGCGCTGGCCGAAGCCATTTTCAGGAGCCGCGCATGAAGACCACCCCGACGTTTCGCATCGGCGAGGGGTGGGATGTGCACGCGCTCGTGCCCGGCCGCAAGCTCATCATCGGAGGCGTGCACATCCCGCACCCGCAAGGTCTGCTCGGCCATTCCGATGCCGACGTGCTGCTGCACGCCATCACCGACGCCTTGCTGGGTGCCGCCGCACTTGGCGACATCGGTCGCCATTTCCCCGACACCGACGAGCGCTTCAAGGGCGCCGATTCGAGCGTGTTGTTGAAGGAAGCCGCTCGGCGTGTGCGCGAAGCGGGCTTCGAGATCGGCAATGTCGACAGCACCGTGATCGCGCAAGCGCCCAAGCTCGCGCCGCACATCCTGTCCATGGTGGAGGGCATCGCCCGCACGCTGGACTTGACGCCCGCGCAGGTGAACGTGAAAGCCAAAACCGCCGAGAAGATCGGCCCGGTGGGGCAGGGCTTGTCGATCGAAGCTCGCGCGGTGGCCATGCTGTTCAAGCCCGCCTGAACCCGCGTTTCAACTGGGCGCGCGCTGCAGCTTGATGTGGGCCGAGAGGCCGCCCGTGCTGCTGTTGGCCAGCGCAAATCGCCCGCCCATGCGGCCGATGGCCCGGTCGACGATCGCGAGACCCAGTCCGGTCCCCGTGGCCGACGTTCGAGAGACATCGCCGCGAAAGAAGGGCTGCGTGAGCTGCTCAAGAATGTCGGGGTCCACTCCCTGCCCATGGTCGCGCAACTTGATCAGCACCCAGTCGTCCTTGGGCTTGGCGGCGATCTCCACGCGGGCCACCCCGGTGCCGGGGTCGCGACCATAACGGCACGCGTTTTCCAGCAGGTTGGCGAACACACGCTGCAACTCCACCGCATCGCCCATCACAGCGGTGTCGGGCGGGATGTTGGTGGTGAACACGTTGTTTTCGTTGTCGCCCAGCGCAAACACCGCCGCGTCCACCACCTGGTTCAGGCTCACCCGCTCGGGCTTGATGTGATCCGGCCGGGCGTAGTCCAGGAACTTGTCGATGATCGAATTCACCTGTTCGATGTCTGCGGCCATGTGTTCGCGCGCTTGCGGGTCGGCCACGCTCATTTCGGTTTCGAGCCGCAGGCGCGAAAGCGGCGTGCGCAAATCGTGTGAAATGCCGGCCAGCATCAACGCGCGGTCCTGCTCGATCTTGGACAAGCGCTGCGCCATTCGGTTGAAGCCGATGTTGACTTCGCGGATCTCGCTGGTGGCCACGGTCTCGTTGAGCTGGCTGGCATTGAAGTCACCTTCGCGCACCCGGCTCGCGGCAAACGACAGCTTCTTCAGCGGGTGGTTGATCAAGCGTGCAATCAGCGCCGCACCAGTGAGAGAGAGCAGGGCGGCCGTGCCCAGCCAGATCAACCAGGTTGTGCCTGCCACCGGACCGATGCGCGACGGGTCGGTGAGCAGCCAATAGGGGTCGCCATCGATGGTGAAGCCGATCCACAAACCCGGCGCGCCGTTGACTTCCCGCGCCACCAGGGTGTCGGGTCCGAGCCGGCCACTCAGGCGTTCCGCCACGTTGCGGCTGAGCACATCGGTGTCGTAGAGGCGGAACGTGTCGTTGGGCTCGCGGGGCGCGATGCGCAGTCCTTCTTCGTCGGCCAGGGTCTTGATGAGCGAGACGCGGGCGATCGAGTCCGAGTGCACCAGCGCAGCGCGGCTCAGGTTGACCAGCGAGGCCAGCTGGTTGGCGCTCTGCAGGGCGCGCGGCTCGTATTCCAGCGCCCGAAAGGTTTGCAGCCAGGCCACGATGCAGCCCACGAGCAACAACGCCAGAAAGAAAAAGGTGCGCCAGAACAGGCTGACCCCCCGGTTGGGACGCAGCTCCAGCGGTGCAGGCGCCGTCTCCAACGAGGTGGGGTGGGTCTCGAATGGAACCCGCGACTCTTCCGACATCAAGCGTTGCCGTCCGGCACGAACACATAGCCCACGCCCCACACGGTCTGCAGGTAGCGGGGCGAGGCAGCGTCTTCTTCAATCAGCTTGCGCAGCCGCGAGACCTGCACGTCCAGGCTGCGGTCGAAGGGCTCGAACTCACGACCCCGCGCCAGCTGGGCCAGTTTTTCGCGTGACAGCGGTTGGCGCGGATGGCGCACCAAGGCCTTGAGCATGGCGAACTCGCCGGTGGTCAGTGGCAGGTCGGCGCCTTCCTTGCGCAGGGTGCGCAGGCTGAGGTCGAACTCGAACGGACCGAACTTCACGACTTCCTGGTCTTGCGACGGCGCGCCGGGCACTTCGGTGGGCGGGCGGCGGCGCAGCACCGCGTGAATGCGGGCCAGCAGTTCGCGCGGGTTGAAAGGCTTGCCCAGGTAGTCATCGGCGCCGACTTCCAGACCCACGATGCGGTCCACGTCTTCGCTTTTGGCGGTGAGCATGATGATCGGGGTGCGGTCGCCGTTGGCGCGCAACCGGCGGCAAATGGAGAGGCCGTCTTCGCCGGGCATCATGAGATCGAGCACGATGAGGTCGACCGAATCGCGCTGCAGCACACGGTTGAGCGACTTGCCGTCTTCGGCCAGCATCACTTCAAAACCTTCCTGCATGAGGTAGCGGCGCAGCAGGTCGCGGATGCGGACATCGTCGTCGACCACCAGGATCTTGTTGGCGCGTGTGTTGTTTTGTGGCATGTTGGCAACTTCTTGAATATGTAACAAACGCGATTGTGGCAGCGCCAAGTGGTTGTCAGCACTGGATTTTTATTTTCCTGACATGCTGTTACAGATGTTGCCCCGGCGCTCGAACGCTTCACCGGTGACACATCCCACAATGACCGGATTGTTGATACTCGAACCACCATGAAAACGCATTTGCCTCTGGGCTTGATCCTGTTGACATTCGGTTCGGCGCATGCCGGGCCGGGTGATCAACGAACCCATCCGATGCCTTCCAACGCAACCGTGATGGTCATGCCCATATCGGTGGATGAGGGTGAACCGCGTCACGCCATGCGTCTGCGCGATGTGTTGCGGCAACCCTTTGACGACATGGAGGACAACGGCAAGCCTTATCGCTTGTCCGTTGAAGAGCGCCAACGGCTGCGTGAGCAGCTGCGCGGCCAACCACCTCAAGAGTACAAATTCAAACAATGACCCCGTCCGCTCAACGCCTCTCCAGTCCTTTTCGATTCCGCGCCTTACTTCTCTCCTCCCTCATCGCTGTCGGTACCCTGGCAAACGCCCAGGTCGCGCCACCAGCGCCCGTCAATGTGGTCAACCTCTCGGCCAGCGGCTTCCTCGAAGTGCCGCAAGACTGGCTGAGCATGAGCCTGAGCACCACGCGCGAAGGCACCGATGCGGTGACCGTGCAGAACCAGCTCAAGGTGGCGCTCGACGCCGCTCTGGCGGTGGCTCGCGCCAGCGCCCAGCCTCAGCAGCTTGAAGTGCGCACCGGGCAGTTCAGCATCTACCCGCGCTACACCGACAAGGGCAAGATCAGCGGCTGGCAGGGCAGCACCGAACTGGTGTTGGAAGGCCGTGACTTCGCGCGCATCAGCACCACCGCAGGCAAGATCCAGACGCTCACCATGAGCAACATGGGCTTTTCACTCTCGCGCGAAGCGCGCCAGAAGCTGGAGTCCGACGTGCAGGCCATGGCCATCGAGCGCTTCAAGGTGAAGGCCGGTGAGGTGGCCAAAGGCTTTGGTTTTGCCGGCTACAGCTTGCGAGAGGTGTCGGTGAGTTCGGCCGACCAGGAAGGCCGTCCGTTCCAGCCGCGTGCCATGGCCATGGAAGCCAAGGCCGCCATGTCGGACGCGGCGGTGCCGGTGGAGCCGGGAAAATCAACTGTCAATGTGACCGTGTCCGGATCTGTGCAACTGCGTTGATCGAACGCGCAGCGCGCCCCCAACAAAAAGGCCCGCAACGTGAACTGACCCCAATTAGTTGGACGGTTAGAAGTCAGCGGCTCAAGGCCTGAATCCGGTATTGAACTGGACTCAGGCCTTTGAGTTTGAGCTTGATGCGGTGGTGGTTGTAGTAGTGGATGTAGCGATGTAGGCCTTGCTGGAGTTGCTTGATGCTTGCGAATTTGGTCAAGTAGAAGAACTCGCTTTTCAACGTGCCGAAGAAGCTCTCCATCGCTGCGTTGTCCAGACAGTTGCCCTTGCGCGACATGCTTTGGTGCAGTCCATGGTCGATGAGTTGGCGTCTGTAGGCGGGCATCTGGTACTGCCAGCCCTGATCGGAGTGAAGCAGCGGCGAATCTTGGTCTGAGAGCCGGGCCAGCGCTTTCTTCAGCATGCGCCCCACCAGCGCGAAGACAGGGCGCTCAAGCATCTCGTAGGCCACAATTTCC
>Ga0210246_100059_pt1 | contig 80010 bp, 75 predicted proteins | sample ChrtobMetaP3_8mM_FD_155469 | JGI IMG/M metagenome (GOLD analysis project Ga0210246, IMG submission 155469) | Chrysochromulina tobin associated microbial communities from unialgal haptophyte culture, Seattle, Washington, United States - P3_8mM | ecosystem: Host-associated > Algae > Haptophytes >...
CGTCTCCGCCATCCCAGCCGCCGCCCCCGCCGCCATCGCCGCCTCCACCCTCGCCCTCGCCACCGCCGCCGCCCTCGCCTCCGCCGCCCTCACCGCCGCCCTCGCCCTCACCGCCGCCGCCGTCGCCCTCGCCGCCGTCGCCCTCGCCGCCGCCCTCGCCGCCGGCGATGAGCCTCGTCGAATTCACCCTCGAGCTCGGCGGCGACGTCTCCTCGTTCACTCTGAGCGTGCAAGCCCAGATGCAGAGCGCAGTCGCGGCTCGAGCCGGCGTCGACCCATCGGCGGTGGAGTTGGCCATATCGCCGGGCAGCGTCATCGTCGACGTGAGCATTCAGACGCTCACGGTGACGGCGGCCTCGGTGCAGTCGGCGATGGCCAGCGCGACGAGCAGCACGAGCAGCGCGACCGCCATGCTCGCGAGCGTCACCGGCGTCTCGATTGCCGTGCTCGCGGTCGTGACGCCACCCACCATCGCAGACGTCCCGCCGCCGCCACCGCCTTCACCGTCGCCACCTCCGCCCATGTCACCCACGTCGGCCGGTGTAGTCGAGACGAGCGGCTCCATCGGCATCATCGTCGGCGTCGTCGTCGGTGTGATCATCACAGTTGTCCTCGCCCTGGCCTTCATGCGCCGTCGTCGTCGGCTCAACGATAACGTACGCCCACCAGCGCCAAATGGCGACAACGAAGAGAGGGCAGCCAAGAAGGCCGCAGCTCGGAAAGCAAAAGCGGAGAGGGCCGCTTGGTTGGCCAAGCATGTCGCTGAGGCCTTCATGGTGCCGCCCTCGATCACAGTGAAGATGACGCAGGAAGTGAAGAGCTCTGTTCGCTCACTTATACCGGAGGGCGCGTTTGAAAAATACTATCCCGAAGTGGTGATCTCGTATGCGACGGGTCGCCGTGAGCAGGATTGCGTAGGCGCCGGGCCAGGCATGTATTATGCGGCGGGTTTCATCCGGATCCTCCACCAGTGCGGCGTGCGATGCTTCAGCGGGCTGCACGTCCCCGTTGGAGTCGACTGGAAGGTGTTCATGCTGCGTCTGGACGGGCGTCATGCAAACGCCAAGGTGCTGATCGTCCTGAAGACTAAAGCGCTCTACGAGTCCGAGCCGTGCTTGAAGGAGCTCAACTGCGCCATCGAGCGAAAAATCCCTCTGATACCCATTGTCTTTGAGGAAGGATTACCCGGGCCACAAAAGCAGTGGTCAAAGCTGACGGACCAGAACTCAGAGATCATGATATCGAATGTGCAGGAGCACCTCGGCAAGATCAATGACATCCCAAACCCCGGCACGTTGCTCACGGCGCCCAGCACTCTGGACGAGATCATCAAGGAGATCAATAAGCATGTCACAACTAAGGCCCGTGAGCCCACGACTATGGACACCTTTCTCGCGAGCTCACAGCCACAGCCGCGGCCGCCACCAAACGGAAGCGGCATTGAGATGTCGAGCGTGGCAGGAGGCTTGATGCACGTGGTCAACCTCGTGAGCTGGAAAGAGCTGACGCTGAAAGAGCGACTCGGAGTGGGCAGCTTCGGCGAGGTGCGAGTGGCCGTGTACAACTCGATCCCATGCGCCATCAAGAGCTTACGGGCAGCGACCACACCGGCGGCCCTGCAAGAGCTCCTGAACGAGTTTGAGCTGACGATGCTCCTGCACCACCCGAATGTGCTCCTCACCATGGGCATTGCACACGACGACGGGAAGACGGGCATTCTGATGGAGCTCATGCCCGCCTCGTTGCTCGATGTGCTGCACCACCACCGGCAGCGCAATCAGCTCGCCACGTGGGAGGCATCCCTCGTCCTCATCGCCCTTGATATTGCCTTGGGCATGACGCACCTGCATGCGAAGGATGTGGTCCATCGTGACCTGAAGCCTGGCAACGTGTTACTCGCGGAGCACTGGCACGCCAAGGTGGCCGACTTTGGCACCGCACTCACCAAGTATGCCGGGCAGGCCGAGGGGCCCGCGGGTACGCCGACCTACATGGCTCCCGAGGCCTTTGCGCTCACCTCGGGCGCAAAAGCCAAGCCCACCGACGTGTGGAGCTTCGGGTGCCTGCTCACACACATGGGGACTCGGTCCATACCATACAGCCATGTGCAACTGCCCGTCGGAATGTCTGCGAAGGACGCTGTGCGCGCGCTCAAGGCGATTATTGTCAGAGGTGAAGCCACCCCGCTCGACCAGCTGCGCAATGCGGCCGGCTGCCCACCCGGCATCCTAACGCTTACCACCCGGTGCCTTCAGACCGATCCCGGTCAACGGCCTACGTTCCCTACTATCGTGAACGAGCTCCAGCGCCTGGAGGGCAGTTTGCGCGCTTCGCGCCCCTCGACTCCGCTGCGTCGAGCGGATGCTATTAGCCATACGGGCGCATATGCGGAGCCAAACTATGCCTCCCCGACCTACTTTGCTCCACACAATGCCTCCGAAGGTGGTTTGGCGACTTACGTCGCTCCGTCACACGCCGTATCTGTACCAACTGCACCACCTGCGCTCTCCTCGCTGAAAGGCGCGCTTGAGTTGATCGGCTCTCAGTTTTTCGGCTCTGCGAAAGCTGCCCTTTCTACTCTCCAGGCCGACAACAGCTCTGAGGACGGCCACTTCCATCATCCATAGAATGATCCATGCGTACTCTGAGTAAGTGGCAAGAAGCCCTCACATGAAAACCGTTCGGGGATTACCATGTGAGTGTGAACTGGAGATCTGGTCCAGTCGTGGAGGTGACAGGTGTGACGTGCGAGTGCGTGTCTGAGCGCACCGACGGAGGGTCAGGGCAGTCGGCAGAGTTTCATCTCCGGAAAATGTGCATTGTCTCGTCGAACGGTGTCACATTGATTTGAGAATCGAGATTTGATCACCCCGACATTTTTTACACGATCTCTCGCCGGTCCGGTCCCGCTCTGCGTCATCCGTCACGAACATGCACGACCCGCGACCGAACGCGAATCCTCCGCTGCGCGCCTCGCAAGTCACCGTGCGGCCGTGCGGCGTGCGCTCGATCTCCCACAGGGACCCCCCCTGAGGGAGTCACTGTGGGAGCGACGACCCTCCCCTCACATTTTGAGCCACTTGGGCTTACCGGTCTTGGCATCCCCCGCGCTTGAGGAGGACGCGCCCTCCGCGCCGGCCGTACCGGTCGCGCTCGACACGGCGCTGCCGCTCCCGCCGGCAGTGCCGCTCGCGCCGCCGCCGAGGAGGCGCTTGCCGATGGCACTCGCGCGCGCCGCACTCGATTCATCCTTCGCAGCCGCCGCGTCCTCCTTGGCTGTGGGGAAGGCGGCGACCGGCACAGGCGCGTCTGTACCGGTACCGGCCGCGACGCTCAGCAGGGCGAGTGCGAAGGGGCGCAGGAGGGCCTCGCCGGTGAGGCTTGCGAGGGGTGCGGGCAGCGGCGCGTGCCACGCGAGGATCGCCGTCGCGGCAGGCACGAGCCCCGCCTCCGCCAACGATGCTTGCATGATCAGCACGTTCCGCGGTGGGGTCGTAAAGAGGTATGGGCGCAGCGACACGTCCGAAACGCGCTCCTCCAGGCAGGAGAGTGCGAGGGTGAGCACATTCTGAACTGGCTCCTGGGGGTGGAAGGCCGCCTGCACGAGCAGACCGCCTGGCAGCCGTACCTGCACGCAGTCGGACGCAGTCAGACGCCGCAGTAAGACGCCGCAGTAAGACGCCATCGGACGCCATCATAGGCCATCACACGCCATCAGAGGCAGTTTACAGGCAGTTCAGAGGCCATTCAGAGAGGCTGGCCGGCAGGCGCACCCGGATCAGAGCGTGCGAGTATTCCTTCATCGCCTCGAGCTGCCGGAGCTCTCGCATCGCCTTGGTTTGCATCGCCGCGCCGTACCGGGCGGCGCCCCCCGGCGCGCCCGCGAGCGACATGGCGCTCACGTCATTCGCGGTCAGCTCGAAATAATCCTCAGGCAACTCCTCTTTCAATTCAGGGGGCGGCGCGGCCACGCCCTCGCCCGGCCGAAGCACGAGCAGCTGACGTGGCACAGAGAGCTCCGGGCGAGGCAGGAGCTTCTGCCGGCGGAGCGTAGCGACATGGGCCTCGGTGAGTGTCATGCCGCCCGTCGACGCTCGCAGCTGGCTCGCACTCGGCGGCTCCTCGAGACGCGCCGTCGTGAGCAGCTGGCTCGCACTCGGCGGCTCCTCGAGACGCGCCGTCGTGAGCAGCTGGCTCGCACTCGGCGGCTCCTCGAGACGCGCCGTCGTGAGCGACGACGACGGCGGAGGCGGCGCCCTGGCGGCGGCGGCGGCGGCGGCGGCGGCGTCGGCGTCGGCGTCGAGGAGGGCGGCGTCAGCCATCGGCCCGACCACGGGCGCGGGAGGCGCCGTCGTGGCGACGGTTAATGCGGCCATCACCGGCGTCATCAGCGTCATCAGGAGGGTCAGCTTGCTCAACTCCGCGAAGGCGGGAAGGGTGAAGGAGGCCTCCTGCGCAGCTCCGGCCGAGATCTCAACGAAGCCGACGGCACGAAGCACCTGGCGTGCCGCCGCATGCTGCCCAATGGCGTTCTGGAAGCGTGCATTCGACTTCTTAATCACGCGGAACTTGTCCTCCGACGGGTTGGAGAGGATGTTAGCACAGTACTTGTAGAGCAAGGAGAGGGCTGCGCTGTACGAGGCTGCGTCCACGAAGGCGCCGCGCATGACCTCGAGGGCCTCCTGCAGCAGGGCGGCGTCGGCCATCGGTGGCTCGTCCACGGGCGCGGGAGGCGCCGTCGTGGCGACGGTTAATGCGGCCATCACCGGCGTCATCAGCGTCATCAGGAGGGTCAGCTTGCTCAACTCCGCGGAGGCGGGAAGGGTGAAGGAAGCCTCCTGCGCAGCTCCGGCCGAGATCTCAACGAAGCCGACGGCACGAAGCACCTGGCGTGCCGCCGCATGCTGCCCAATGGCATTCTGGAAGCGCGCATTCGACTTTTGAATCACGCGGAACTTGTCCACCGACGGGTTGGAGAGGATGTTAGCACAATACTTGTAGAGCAAGGAGAGGGCTGCGCTGTACGAGGCTGCGTCCACGAAGGCGCCGCGCATGACCTCGAGGGCATCCTGCAGCATGCTCGCAAGCGGCTCGCGGGCGCCCACGGCAGCGCCCACGGCAGCGTCCTGCGACGAGCCCGCCGTCGCCACCGGCATCGCGGCCCTCCCCGCAGCGCCCATGGCAGCGTCCACTACCATCGGAGCGCCCAGAAGCGCCAATGGCGGTGCCTCACGAGCGTGGCGCCGAGCCTGGCGACTAGTCAGCCGTGAATCACAGTCAATTCAAGTCAAGTCAAGTCAAGTCAAGTCAATCACACGAAGACGTCCGACGGCGTTAATTGAGTTTCGACGGAACTTGATCACAGGTGACATCCACCCCTTGTTAATTTTCCAAATCGACGGAACTTGCGTCGGACAAAACATGCAACAGGGGGGGAGGGTCGTACAGAGGGGGGGGAGGGAGGGGGGGAAGGGAGGGGGGGAAGGGGGATATCCAAATGGTGATCTGTATATCCACGCACGGAAGCAGGTGACATGTTCGGAACCCTCGACGGTCTGGGGCTGTTGCGCGATTGCGTTACGCTGCACGCGCTGCAGACGTGCTGCACGTCCTGCACGAGCAGGAGCGCTGGAAATACGGCGAGTCGAAGGATGGAGAGTGGAGGCGCAACCCGGCTCACGCCCAACCGCCACTCGCAATCGGTGGAGGCGCCGCAGCCGCATCAACTTCCTCGTCGACATGCACTAAATGCACATCGGGTCGGAGGCGTCGCGCGTCGGGCCGTCGGCGCTCGGCGGCGGCGTGCATCACGGGTGGCAGTGAGGCGGGACGCGGAGCAATGGGCGCCGGCGGCCCGGCGCCAGAGCAGGCTGCGACGAAGCAGGCAGCGCCGGCACGGCGGGGGCTTCCGTCATGGGCGTGTTGTCAGCAGAGGAGGCTAGACCGGATGACGAGACGCGAAGGAGGGCCGAGGCGCCACGAGTGACTCCCAGGGAGAAGCGAGCACGCCGGTCGCAACGGTGCGGCCCATGTACTGTATGACCGGACATGGGCCACCTCGGGAGCAAGCTGCGCGATCACCTCCAAGAGGGAGAGGCTGCTGGACGAGTCCACCTTGGCCGTCTTGCGCGAGCCATCCTCGAGCTTGTGAAGCCCCAGTGTGCACTCGCCGGATTGGCCAGTGAGATGATTGGCGGGCGCCGCGACGAGCTCGAGCTTCGCATTGTTCGAGAGCCCAGACAAGTGGAATGAAAGCGACCCGTCGAGGTTATCCTTCTTGCAGCGGAGCGTGTGGTGCAACATGGCGTCTGCTGTCTGCCCGGACGGCTCGACCTCGAGCTTGCGCCGCGACCCCGAGTGCAGACTTCGCCGAGCACCTCGCCCAGTGTGGTGTTGGGCGCGACGTTCACGATCTCCGTCTCGCGTGGCCGCAATCGATGCGCAGCTTCGACATCGTGTCTCCGAGCGGGCGCCGATGCGAAGCGTCGACACCGCGAATAACCGAATGACACGTACAGTCGCCATCAGCAGCTTGGAAGCGAGAAAACAAATTCTGCACACAACTTGCCGGGCGCGGTTGCTCAAATGAGTGGGTGCACTGAATCGTGTTAAAGGTCCCTTTGTGTGCCGGGAAAGTGCTGGAAACGCTGGTTTCTTTCTGAGGGAACGTGTCGGCACTCGGCAGTGTGACGGCCAAAGAGCAAAGACTCAAGTAAAATCTATACAAAACCACAGACAATCAACGGATGCCTATGGAATGTGCTCCGGAAGACAGTTGAGGTGCAGTTTGTGGAGGGGGGGTTCAAGTCCGGAAGACTTGACTTGACTTGACATGTCTTTTCTTGACTTGTCGCGGAACGACGTGGACTCGCCTCGTCTCCCTACTCGTCCTCCTCTCCAAGACTCTCTGCGCCGATGCCGGTCCGCTAATGCCTGTCAGCCTTCCCTGCCGGCCCCAGTCGGGGTTCCCTTCGGGGTTAACCGCGAGAGGGGAAGGGGTCAGAGCCCCTTCCTGGTGCGAATGGCTGCATGGCAGTGCAACCTATCGCATCGGGAATCAAGTCGCCCACCATGCGCCCATCCTCTCTGGCCTGCGCGCTGCCTTGCCCTGAACCGCGTGCGCCTGCGTCTGCCCTGGCTCTGCGCAGAAGAAGGCCAAACCAGTTGAGACCACGCCCGAGTCCGTCCTGAAGAAGCGCAAGCGCCAGGAAAAGTACGCTGAGGCCGCCGCCGCTGCGGTCACCGAGGCCACGAAGAAGGCGACCGCCTCGAAGGAGGAGGCTTTCAAGCGCGCGGAGGCTTACATCAAGGAGTACCGCACGGCCGAGAAGTCGCTCGTGACGCTCAAGCGTGCGGCGCGCAAGGAGGGCACCTTCTACGTGCCCGAGGAGCCCAAGCTGCTTTTTGTCATGCGTCTGCGCGGTATCATGGGCATGGACCCGAAGTCGCGCCACATCATGAAGGTGCTCCGGCTGCTGCAGATCCACAACGGTGTGTTCATGCGCCTCAACAAGGCCACCTTTAACAACCTCGTCAAGGTGGACCCGTACATCATGTATGGCTACCCGTCGCTCAAGTCGGTGCGCGACCTCTTGTACAAGCGCGGCTGCGCGAAGATCAACGGCCAGCGCGTGGCGCTCACGGACAACAAGATTATTGAGGACGGGCTGAGCGAGAAGACCAAGGGCGCGGTCATCTGCATGGAGGACATGGTCCACCAGATCTACACCGTGGGCCCCTACTTCAAGGAGTGCTGCAAGTTCCTCTGGCCCTTCAAGATGAACACCCCGGCTGGCGGCATGCGCCGCAAGGTCCTCCACTTCGCGGACGGCGGCGATTGCGGCAACCGCGAGGAGTACGTCAACGACTTGATCGCGCGCATGCTCTAGACGCGCATGCTCTTAACACCCCCTTAACACCCCGTGGTCTGCGCGCGCTGCCCGGAGCTTCGTGTTAGCTTCGTGCTGAATGCACTCGCATGCTTCTCTCTAGTCGTGTAAAATATGTTTCGAGCAACCCCAAAGATTCAAATTCCAAGGCCAGTGCATCGCGGCCGGTGATCGCGCGTTTTGGTTCACGTGCGCGCCGGCGCCGGGAAGGCCCCCCTGTTTTCGAGATTCTCTCGACGGCAACGCCGTTTCCGCGCCGACGGACGCGAGAGTGATTTGTCCTTTGGAACACACACACTCCGACGTGTTGCTAACACCCTGAGGAGAGAAGTTGTGCGGATAGAAGAGTGCATTAAGTTTGCAATACTATAAATATTCACAAAAACAGCACTGTAGTCACGTGCGGCCACATCAGGCAGGGTCACCGCTTCCCATCCGAACAGCGAAGTTAAGCTGCCTCGAGTATCGGTAGTACTGCGGTGGGGGACCACGCGGGAAGGCGATATGCTGCACGTTTTTTTGTTCTTTTATGAATTCACACACTTTCAGGTTCACACCTTGTCCGGCATGATGAGGCCGTCGCGCACAGATGCGAGATGGGCGTCGGCGTCCCGCGTCGTGCTCCACCTCGACGTTGACTCGTTTTATTGCGGCGTAGAGCTCAAGGACGATCCTTCGCTCGCTGGGAAGCCGCTGGCAGTTACGCAGGGCAATTCTGGTGGCTTTGTGGCGCTCTCGGCAGAGGCCAAGGCATTCGGGCTGCGCAAAGGCGATGGCGTTGGTGCGCGCGGCCGGGCTCAGATTGACAGCCTGATACGCATGAACTCGATGGGCCTCGCCGAGTGCCGGCGGCGCTGCCCCGGCTTGATCATCAAGCCGATGAGGGTTGACCGGTATCGTGAGGCTGGGCAAGCTGTCTTGAGTGTCCTCGAGACCTTCGGTGCACCAGTGGAGAAGACGAGCTACGACGACTTCTACATCGAGGCCACGTCGCTTGTGCAGGCCGATTCCGATGCTTCGAAACTTGCAGAGGTGCGCGTGTGGAGCGGCGATGGCAGCAGTGGCGATGGCGGCGGCGGCGGCGGCGGCGGCGGCGGCGGCGGCGGCGGCGGTGTCGGTCAGGGCAAGTCGCATGTGCTCGGCACGACGCTACCCATCGACTTGCGCCGTGGCTACGAGCTCGCCGAGCGCATGCGCGTCGCTCTCCGGGCCTCGGTCGGCCTCAGCGCCTCCGTCGGCATCGGGCGGAGCAAGCTCGTCGCACGCATGCTCAGCCCCCAAGCCAAGCCTGACGGTGCTCTCGTCGTGCGGGAGGACGACGTGCCCAGGCTGATGGCGTCGTGCCGCGTGCAGAGCTTCCCGGGCCTGCAGGCGAAGCGCGGGCACGCGATGTGCGCGGCGCTCACGACGGCGCTCGAGGCGGCGGCGCCAGATGCGAGCTCGGCGCCGTCGTGGGCGGTGAGCAGGGCGCCGTCGTGGGCGGTGAGCAGGGCGCCGTCGTGGGCGCCCGGGCAGGTGACGCTCGGGCAGGCGCTCGCGCTGCCCGAGGCGGCGCTGCGCCGGGCGCTGAGCGGCGCAGACGTGTCGCTGCTCCGCCAGCTCGCGCGTGGAGAGGACGCCCACCACAACGCGGCCGTTACGCCCCGCGGACTGCCCAAGGTCTTGGCGAGCTCGCCTTCCCGCGCTGATTGCGCCTGATTGCGCCTGATTGCGCTTGATTGTGCTTGATTGCCTCCCTCATCAGGTGCTGGCGAGCGAGCTCTCCTTCCCGCCAACGGATCACACGCCGACGCTCGAGCGGACGGTGCATGCGCTCAGCACGACGCTGTGGAAGCGGCTGCTCGCCGAGGCGCCGGCGCGACGGCGCGCGCCCGCGCGTCTGTGCGTCACGTGGCGTGAAGGCTATGCCTCCGATGGCGGCACCACGCGTGGCGTGGTGCACTCGCGGGGCGCCACGTGGCCTCCGCAGCTAGGAACCGCCGCCATCCAACGAGCCAGCGCCGTCTCGGGCGCCGTATCGGGCACCGTATCGGGCGCCGTATCGGGCACCGATGCTGCGCCCGACGAGGCCGCCGAGGTGTCTCGTGCTGGCGCGGCGTCGAGTGCGACCGAGCGCAGCGCGGCGCTCCTCGCAACGTCCGCCATCAAGCTGCTCCGTGCGCATCTGCCCTCGATGCCGCAGCTCACCAGGCTCATCGTCTCGGCCGAGTTTGGGCAAGGCAAGGACAAGGCGCTTGGCGCTCACGACGGCGCTCGGCATGGCGCTCACGACGGCGCTCGAGATGTCGCACCGGCCAGCCCGCTGCGTGGCTTCCTACAGCGGCAGACGACGGCTGCCGAGCTTGGCGTTACGGGCGCCGTATTGGGCACTAATGCTGCGCCCGAGCTTGGCGCTGTCGCCGCCGCCACCGCCGCCGCCGCCGCCGCTGCCACCGATGCAGATGCCAATGCCCACGATGCCGATGCCGATGCCCTCGCTGATGTTCCTTTTGCTGCTGATGATGATGACGACGGCGGCGGCGCGGACGACGGTACTGCGCTCGACATCGCTCTCGACGACGGCACCTTGGGGCAGGGGCTCCCGCGTATCTGGATTGTGGACGAGTACGACGAGTACGAGGAGTACGAGGAGGAGTACGAGGAAGAGGCCGAGGCGGAGGAGGAGGACTATGATCACTTCGAGCCGGAGGGCCTCACGGTCTGTCTCTCGGAGGGTGGTGACGATCACGTAACTGACGTAACTGACGAGCTCGTGCCAAGGAGGGAGGGCGACGTAACTGACGTAACTGACGTAACTGGCGTAGCTGAGCTCGTGCCAAGGAGGGAGGGCGGTGACGTGACCTCCGAGGGCCGTGCATCTGGCTCAGCCGACGTCGTCCAACACGGCGCGATCGAGGCCCCGCGGAGCATGGGAGCCGCAAGAGCAAGCTCCTCTACATGCTGTCCCATCTGCGGCCACGACCTCGGCTCACTCGACAACGCGCAACTGAACCGGCATGTGGACGACTGCCTCAACCTTGGGCACAGCCACGTCTTAGGGAGCCCGGATCGCCACAGCAGCATTGGTTCTCAGCCCGGTGCATCCTCTGGCAAGCGCAGGCGAGCGGGCATTAGCCCCGCGAGCGGCGTGAGTCGGAGCGCTGAGGAACAGTCGGCGAAGCGAGTAGCCTCTCTGAACACATGGATAGTGCGATCCAGCCGAACTTGCGATATGGCAGCGAAAACCTCTCGCTTATTTGAAGCGGACGCGAGAGATCATGCGTGAAATCCAAATACGAGATATTTTCGTTTTAAATATTGTCTTCGGTCTCACCCGACTGGTCCGTATGCGTACCTCGAACGCTCTACGCTGCGGGCGAGCAGGACATCGGGAGCAGGACGAGGACCCGGCGTACAGGCGCCTAGATATCAACTATAAAACGGCCAATACTGAACTTGACTTGACTACGATCTCACATCACCGACCTCGTGACCGCGCCTTGAATTGTGCAAAGGCGAGCGCGGCCTCCTCAGCGCTCAGGAATCCGGTCGTCCTGCGGCCTTGGGATTCCCATGCCCAAAATTTGCCATTACGCATCTTGTGCACGCCCTTGTACCCGGAGGAGGCTCTGCCAGCACGCCGGGCAGAGGGGAGCAGCTGCAGCCCCTCCTGATGGCCATGCCTCTTCGCCGCGTCCGCCTGACCACGGTCACCCTCGTCGAGATCAGCATCCTGCCCCGTATCTTCACCATGGTCAGAATTGTGTCCAGTATCGACCCTACCATCGTCGGAGTCCTCGTCAGCAGCATGGAATTGGGAGAGCAGAGCCACAGGTGCATGTTGGATCGGTGGGGGTTGCACCAGACCCGGGTCTGGTGCCACGGTCTGAGGGGTCGAAGCCGGGTGGCAGCATACGGGTGCCGGTGGCAGGTAGAATCTGGGTGGCGTCGAGGCGGACGGCGGTGGCTTGCCGGTCGCCAAATGCCAGATGTCCTCCATCTCTTCGGTCGACGGCATCGCCATTGCCACGAGAGGCGGAGGCAGAGATGGAGATTGAAGGTGACGAGGAGGCGGAGGCGGAGGCAGAAGCAAAGCCCTAGGCAGAGGCGGAAGCAAAGGCGGAATGTGAGCTCCGCCAGGGGCTTGCACGCTTGAAGCGACATAGGTTTGCACGCCGGCCGGCTGCCACTGAGTGGATCTGTCGCAGACCTCGTGATACTGGTTCCATTGCATGACCTTCGGTGTGGGTCCACCCCGAGAGAAAGGGCCTATGTGCGCAACTGAAGCTAGACATGAAGCAGTGGCTTGATGCCGAGATTGCCGAGATTCTGCTGGAGAAAGTACCATGAGGAAGCAAGCGGCAGTTGGGCTCTCGTGCACCGTGTCCTGTACAGGATCCGGATACCTTGCTGGTTTGGTCGACCCGAAATGGCGCTGATAGGTTTGCACGCCGGCCGGCTGCCAATTAGTGGATCTGTCGCAGACGAAAGGAAAGTGCGCTGCGGCGTGCAAAGGCACTGAAATCGATGTCGGTGGCACGTAGAAGCTGGGTGGCGTCGAGGCAGACGGCGGTGGCGTGCCGGTCGCCAAATGCCAGATGTCCTCCATCCCTTCGGTCGACGGCATCGCCATCATCACGGGTGGCACAGGCAGGTGCAGCGGAGGCTGCACTGTACTGGCTGCTTGCTGAAGAGCCTTCTTTGCATAGTAACGTTCGCGATCGACAGCACGCCGCCGGTTGCGCTGGTACCTTTCGGCGTCTGCAATTTGCTTCGTCGATTTGGGTGATGTCCAGACAACTTCGTGCGGGCCGGTAGTGATCGTCCATGTATATTTTTTGGCTTGGGCTGGGCAGACAACCTGTAAACAAGAGATGCAGAAGGAGTCATTGGATGAAGAGAGGGCTCAATCTCACTGCATCGTGCTCATCATGCCCAGCGTGCCCAGTGTGCTCAGCATGCGCATCATGCTCAGCGTGCTCATATTCGCTCGCTCGGTATAAACATCACGCTCATCGTGCCCATCCACGCTCAGCACGCTCAGCACGCTCAGCACACAGAGCACGCTCATCACGTTCACTCATCACAACCATCAATCTCATCGTGCTCATTGTGCTCATCGTGCTCATGCTCAAGCGCCGCTCACCATTTCTCTGCTGGAACCGGGCCCTCTTGATCCATGCTGTTTTCTATGAAGTTCCGTCAGGCTGGAGGTTTCGCCCTCGCGAAGAGATGTTACCGTATACGGTGTAACATGCGGTGGGGGGCAAGTTGTGGGAGTGTTGTGGGGGGCCTTCGGTGTGGGGTTTGATTGAGGAGTTTGTGTGCTCAGGTCCTCCCGTTGTAGGAATTTCCTAGTAGGCGTGAAGGAAGCGGTGTCCGCGGAGGATTTCCCAGGATTCTTCCACACCCCCGGTTTCGTTAGAATACCGGGAGGATACATAGTAGCCTCAGAAATTAACCGCCAGCGTGAAAATAGCGCGTGCGCGAAACGATAGGTTTTGGCGGTGGCGTCCGATTTTCCGCTTGTGCGTCTGTCTGAGTCTGTGTGTGTGTCTGCCAGTCTGTCATCGCCCAAATTTGGGAGCACACAAGCGGGCGCTTCAAGCACCTTCGAACGGCGTCCCAAAATGCCCACCGGCCGAAGAGGCTTCTGGCTGTGTGAGCTCGTTGTCGTGTGTGAACGTTGTGGCTGTGAGCTCCTGTTACTTCACTTCACTCAACCCCGCCTTACGCGCCGCCGCAATTTGTCGCGTCCCCGGGGTTACAGCAAACTTGAATCTCTCCGAGACTCTGCCGGCCAGGCAGCGTGCCCTAGGCGGGACTCGTCCGCATAGAGCTCCTCCAGGCAGCTCAAGTGCTCTTCCCATTCGGAGAGGCGGCTTACGACGCTGCGAAAGTCGTTGACGCTGGCCCACCGATCCATACCGACGGCGAGGCTCGAGAAGGTCTGGGTGAACGCGTCGGCCACCTGCACGAGCAGCCCCATCTGGATCGGATGAGAGAGCTCAAAAAGCCGCGGCCCCGCCAAGGCAAAGGGGATCAGGACCACCGTCTGGCTCCAGCTACCCACCCACAGGTTGAAGCCGAAGAAGTTGCAAAAGAGGCGCGAGTAGTTGTCCCGCAGCTCGGCGAGCAGGTCCTCGTAACGCCGCAGTGCGCGCGCGCTCGGCGCCGGCTTGGTGAGCGTCGTGCCGGGCGCCTCGGCCAGCACGAGCTGCTTGCGAAGTCGAGCCTCGACGCGCTGGTTGGCAACCTCGAGGAGCACGAGATGACGCGTGACGAACCACGCCACGCCGAAGCCGCACACGGCCACTGTGATCGCCACGTCCAGCAGCCACGCGTCCGTGGCCCCCAGCAGGGGGGCCAGGTAGGCGGGCGGCGGCACCTGTGCACCGAGCTGCACGAGCCGCGGCGCAAACACTGCTATCTGGAAGAGTGCGGTCACGCCGACGGCGACTCCGCTCTGCAGGCCGCTCGCAAAGCGCTGCGTGTCCTCGTGGATGCGCTGCGACGCACCTTCGATACTCTGCTCGTTGGGGTCCGTGCGCTCCCACCGTTCGAGATAAGAATCCACGAGGCACAGCCGCCAGGTGAGCGCGTAGTGCGACGTGACGAACGAGATGAGGGGTGACACGAGCGCAGCGGGCATGGCGACGTAGAAAAACTGCCACAGCAGCGCCCACAGTTGCGATAGGCCAAGCTCGTGCGCGGCGATCGCAGCGGAGCTGTGCGTCAGATTGGCTGTCGCATTGGCGGCGATGGCGGTGGCGGCCGCACTCTGAGCTAAGTTGTAGAATTGGCCATACCACGTATTCAACCACGCTTGAATGAGCGCAGAAGCGAGCGCGGCGGTAAATAATATCAACAGGCCAAGCCAAGCGAAGAGGCGACGGTGCGGCGAGGGCGAGCAGAAGAACTCGGACGGCATCCGCGCTCGCCTTTCCGAAAGGTGCACCGGTAAAAAGACTCCGGGGGGAGCCGGGACATACGGGACACACGGGCACACGGATCGTGTAGGGGTTGATGAGCGCAGCGCATGACCCATAATGGCAACATGACTTTGAAAAAGCGAGACACGCACATAGACAACGAGCTCAAGCTCGCCGTGAAAATCAACTGAGGTGGGAACACTCGCACTCAACAAGAGATGTGTATCCATCTACGAATCACCGCACAATTCCTACTTTTGAGTTGGCACCGTGTGTGTGCCGTGAGCGTCGGGTAACGCGGTGACACACTCTCCACGGCGACTGTGGACTCTGCTGCCACATGCCCACATGACACTCTCAGTAGTGTGCCAATGGTTTCGTAGATGGGCGTAGATGGGAGAACACTGTTGTTGACGGTAGTGCATGCAGATATTGGAACGGAGAGGTGCGGTTGATGAACGCTATTGGAGGTTGATGAACGCTCCACATGCGCAACGAACTGCCGCATTGGATCATGGAGTCGATGCTGTTAAGTAGACCGGGCCATTTTGCCCCTAGCCGTTAGTCACCGCTTCGAGCTCGTCCTCGAGCTTGTCGCAATCTAAGTTTGCTAGTGTGACCATGTCTACCAGCAGCTCGACCTGCGTGGCTCGTGCGGAGAGATCGGTGAGACACGGGCGCTGGAGCGGTGGGCTTGCATGCAGTGACGTGGCTTTCCACAGCGGGCGCTCGTGAAGCGGATCGTGCACTCACCTTGAACTGGAGAAGGTGAACTTTGCCCTTGAGCGCGTCATTCTCTTCCAGCAGCCGCTTTTTTTCTGCCGTCATCTGTTCCAGCTTTTGCAGAGCGTCCAAGAGGTCCTTTTGCACCTCCGAAGGCTCAGCTGCAGAACTCGCTGCTGGTATCCCTCCTTTGGCTGCTTGCAACACGTCTTTTATGGTTGGCTTCTTCTTGCCGAACAGACCGGACATTCTCCTCGGAGGACGACAGGACTGGCGGCTGAAGCGGGTGTGGCCTGGCGGCGGAGAGGAGAAGTCGGCGCGTTGTCATGGGCGCGAAGTCAACTTGCCATCACATGCGTACTTGCTCACGGGATGCGCAGAGTCGCACAGTCCATGAGACACTGAAACGCGGCTGTTTTTCTCTCCATGATTATCGCTCCCTTGGCCTTGCCCAATAAATTTTCTGTCGCGTTCTTCGTACATGTAGTACAACAACGTAACTGGGGCTCAAGTCTCCGCGCAGCATGCTCTGACATGGCACTATGGCTAGACGTGGATCATGTGGTGCACTCGCGTGTGCAGCACGCCGATGAGCCGGAGACCACGGACGTGCTGCACAAAGGCGCTACCTCAACTCCGGCGCACCCTGCTCAGTACGATGCTTTGCAACAGCAGCCTCAAAGGTCTTGAGCACGTGCTCGCTGACCTGGTACAGGTTGCCGAGCGCCTCGTGCAGCACCTGAGTGGCCGGCGGCCCGACCGTCTGCAGCCGCAGATTCATCTTCGGCTCCGCCGGATGCGGCACCGAGTAGCCAACAAATGAGGTTTCGGGCATCTTGTTGAGCATGTAGCGCACCGTGTTGCCGATCGTGTGGTCCTCGTTGTGAAAGGTGAAGGTGGCGGCCGACTCATCGCCGCATACCTCCACCTCCATCGTCGTCACTGCATCGCCTCGCGGTGCCTCAGCACCGAGGCCTGACATCGACGTGTCCGCAAAAATTGCTTTTCAAGGCGCCGTTGTGGGCTCTTCCTTCAGCATACAGCAGACGTGTGATAGTGGATTTGTTCCCCGCATTTCTTTTGGCGATTCCGCAATCTCGGGAGAGTGAGTCATGCCGTTTCCCAGAAACCTCCATGCAAGAAACCTCCACGCCACCCTCGCGCTCTTGCCAGCGATCTTCATGCCGCCGATCTTCGTGCCGATGCTCGCCTCGCTCGCGCTCTTGCCTGCCGCGATGGTTCGGAGCACAGCCGTGGCTGCCTCCTCCAATGTTGCCGTGGCTGTCTCCTCCAAAGTTGGCATGGCGGTACGCCGTCGTGCCGTGTTGACCACGGCCGCCGGCGTCGCCCTAACCCTGCCGACCGCAGCCGCAAACGCAGCGGCGGATGATGCCATCTACCGTCCAGCTCCAGGTTCACTGGTGGGGACGACAGTGCTCATCACCGGTGCAAATACGGGGCTCGGCCTCGAGAGCGCCAAGCGCCTCGCGAAAGCCGGCGCGAACGTGGTCATCGCCGCACGCACGCAAGCCAAAGCAGACGGTGCGATCGCCAAGGTCAGCTCCGGCGTGGCGCTTGCAGCGGACCAGCGCCTCGTGGGTGTGAGCTTGGACTTGGCTGACCTCAGCTCGGTGCGCACGCTGCCAGCGCGGCTTGAGGCGGCCCTCGGCGCCAAGGACGCGCCCATCGATGTTCTGTTGAACAACGCGGGCGTGATGGCCATCCCAGAGCGACTCGAGACGGCCGATGGGTTCGAGAAGACGATGGGGATCAACCACCTCGGGCACTTTGCGCTGGTCGCCGCGCTGCTCCCTTCGCTCAAGCGCGCCGCCAACGGCTTCCGCGTCATCAACGTCTCGAGTGAGGCACATCGCTTCGCGTCGACAGACTCGATTAGGCAAGCCCTCGATGCAAACCTCGACCCCCCCTACGCGGCGGGAGGCTGGGGTAACTATGGTCTCTCGAAGGCGGCGAACGTGCTCTTCACAGTTGAGCTGCAGACGCGCATCGAGGCCGCAGGCTTGCGCGGCTCTGCGGTTAGTCTGCACCCTGGGGTCGTGCAGACAGATCTGCAACGGTACTGACTGCCGCCGAGATACCGCCGAGATTGCCCCCTGAGACAGATCTGCAACGGTACTGACTGCCGCCGAGATACCGCCGAGATTGCCCCCTGAGACAGATCTGCAACGGTACTGACTGCCGCCGAGATACCGCCGAGATTGCCCCCTGAGATTGCGTATCCTGATGAGCACAGATTGCCTCACGCATCAGGTACATCGTGGGAGGCGTGGCAGCTGAGGACGTGCGCACTTCGGAGACTGCGGCGCCGCTCACGGGAGTCGGAAAGTTCCTCAAGGAGGCGCTGCTCGACAAGGTCCTCCTGCCCGTCGAGGTGGGCGCCAACACGCAAGTCTACCTCGCTGCCGCAGCGGACGCGGGCGGCGACCGGAGCAAGAAGCCCAAGCTCTACTTTGACAACATGAAGGCGGTCAAGCCGAACGAGGCCGCCGCGGATTCGGCCCTCGCGCGCCAGCTGTGGGATGTGTCGGAGAAGCTCACGGGCGCGAAGATGCAGTTCTGAGACACGCGGTCGGCACCACTCGGAGCAGGACCGCCGCCAACATGGTACACATGTGCTTGGCTTGTTCGTAAATTTGGCTCGAGCCATGTTTTGACGAATTGCATCCTTTTTAGGCATGTGCTAAATGAGCCCGCGCCACGAGGCTAAATGAGGGCTTCTGCGCCCTACCTCGTGGCGCTTTAGAATACCTCATGCGCCACGAGGGCTTCTGCGGCTACACCAACGCGGCTGGCGGCGTCGGCGATTGCAATTTCGGCCCACAAGGCCAGTGGTCGCTGGACGTTCATACTGTTGCTGCCGCGGAGGCCCAATGTTTGGCCCTTTGTGAGTCCTGCGCCCGCTGCCGATACTTCTCCTTCTCTCTCACGCACCAAGACTGCTCCTGGTTCCACGACTGCGCATTGTGGCCGTCAGATCTCCTCAAGACCATCCCTGGCTTTCACACCGTCAACGCGTCAGAAGTCAGGGAGGCCGACGTGCGCACACAACAGAGCAGCCGCAGAAGCCGCCGCCTCATCCCGCCACCCCTGCCTCCATTGGACGAGCTGAAGACGTGCGACGACAGCGAAAGCAGCCTGGACCCGGCGGCGTGGGAGCCGCGAGCCGCCTCCGAGCTGGGCGTCGTGCCGGTCGCCTACGGAAGCCACGAGCTGTGCAGTGCCGCACGGCTGACCAAAGAGTACCGTCCTTGCCCGGCAGTCAGGGCATTCGCCACCCGCCGCGTCGTGCTGTCGCCGTCCCGATCGTCGCCACCACTGGACTCGCCCTTCAACGCGGCGCACTTCCTGCGGCTGCTCGGAAACGCAACCGTTTCCTTTTTGGGCGATTCGCTCGTACGGCAGCAGTTCAACATGCTCGCATGCATGCTGAGCCCGTTCGCCGACCTCGCCGGCGCTCGAGGCGCCCAATACTGGTCGTCGACGCAAAAGTTGCGAGCGTCCAAAGAGGCTGGAGGTTTCGTGAGGCTGCCCTTCCAGCACGAGCACGGCCGCGTCCTCTTGCAGCAGCAGTGGATACACGGCCGCCCCTTTGACGAACCCGGCCCGACGGAGCCGCTCTCCGACGTTGATCCTAGGATCCTCAATTGCTCTCTCCTCGTGTTTGGCATCGGCGCCTTCATTCCCGCCGGAGAGCTGCGCGGCACCCTGCACATCTGGCTGCGCCACCTGCGCATGCACCTGCCCAGTACGGCGCGAGTCCTCTGGCTCGAGTACTTTGGCGGGCATTTCGACACGCCGACGGGCGAATTCGCATCTGGAATCGGCGGTGAGTTTGGGGGCGGCATCTATGGATATTCCAACGAGCGCCGCCGCGTCGCTAATGGCACACGCCGCAGCCTGTGCAAAGCGATCGCCGACGAGGACGGCACGCGCGCGCACGTGCGGCATGCTCTCGGCAACGCCTTGAGCCGCGCAGCCGGCCTTGGCGTGTGGCCAACCTTGAATCTCTCCCTCCGGCAGCCGGACAACCATCCAGAGCTTGCAGCCTGGGAGGAGCAGGACGGTGGTGACAACGATCGTGACAACCGGTCGAGCGGGAGGCGGCGCGTGACCGACTGCCGCCACTTTTGCTTTCCAGGCAGCGTACTCGAGGCACGCACGGCCGTGCTGTACAACCTGCTTCGGCGCGGCTGCGTGCAAGAGCTGCAACCGCTCAGCGCCATCGGCTTCTGACGACCCACAGACGCCCAGCCCGCCGCTCTGCCGCCGGACCTTTCATTCTACTGTGTGAATATCTCTATTATGAACCGAACCGGCCGGACTGTAATCTGTTGGTTTCACTGTAAACGCGCGCGCGATCTCGTTCGAGTGAGCAAGTCTGACCTATGGCAATGACCAGCCTCCAGCGTGTGTTAGGTATGTGTCGGTCCCCAAAGTAAACCCGTCACCGTTCTAATACCGTACGCCGTAGGGTAAAGCTAAAGGCAACTATTGGATCTTCTCTTGTGACGGATCATCAACGAGAAACGAGTTCAACCTGTCGTGCGCCGCTCGTGCGAAGCCTGGAGCCGCACAGCATATTCAACGCCTGCTCATCAGCCTGCTCACAAATTCCGCTGAGTCCTGAGACTCGTCACTCGAACTCGTCACCCCGCCGGGCGGCCGATCTTAGCCTCAAACGTTTCGATGGTCTCGTCTTTGAATCTAGGAAGAGCGTTACCAAGGTGCTGGTGCGAGTGATGGAGGTGTACAGAGTGGCAGGCGTATTTCCCCCAGCGGGTGAGCCAATGTGGTGCCTCGCCTCCAGCGATGGTCTTGACGAGGTGGTGGTACGCCGTCGCGGTCTTGCTCTTCTTAGGGTAAAAGGTAGGGCAGTAGTACTCCTCCGGGAGCACGAGCAAGCGAAGAAGCGGGTCGGGCGTGCCCGTCACCAGTTGGAACCAGATCATCTCCTGGTCACTTTGACGTATGTGCGTGGGTGTTGACGGTGTACTGACGTCTAGCGTGTTGAGACGCAGGAAGAGGCGAGCGGTTGCACGGTGCAGCAGCTGGCGCACGCTCGGCGTGCGCCTGTAGGCCATCAAACACGTGCAGAGCGGCGGCACCCCACGGGCGTACATCAGCGGCGAGGTGACGATGCGCCCCTGGAGCCGCGCCGACGCTAAATTGACACGTTCCCTTGCTTCGGAACGCGGCCGAGCTGGGTCTTGGACGAATGCGAGGTCGCTCACGTGCAACGAGTGGTCCAGCAGATCGGACACGAGAGTGTGGCTGAGCACGAGTATGTCGTTATCGATGAAGACCGTCTCCTGATATGGCGACGCTGCTAGAGCAATCAGCTTCCAGGCATATACGAGCTGCAGCTCCTGCGCATTCGCTCGCCATCGTGCGTCGGATAGCAGCGCACGCTCGGCTTCCTGTGGATGCAGCATGATGTGCGAGTCCCACAGCCTCAACGCGCCAAGCTGCTCCAGCTGCAGCAATGTGATATTGTCCGCTGCAAGGGTAACGTGATGGCGTGCGGCCTGCCGCCTCAGCGACCGCAAAGCCGCAACACACTCTGGTTCATCATGTGGTGCTATATTTGCCGTGCTGTTGACGCCGCCTTGCACAGAGACCATCAGTACTCCGCGCGAGGATGGTGAGTTGTAGACACGATGGTCAGAGGCGAGCAGAGCTTGTCTTACGGGCTCGAGCGCCGTGACGGCATCGTCGACCAAGCGCTGCGTGCTCGGAGACAGCCAAGCGTCGGCTCTCGCCTATGCGGCCTCGGGCGCGTTCATATTTACTCGCCCCGCGAGCGCCGTCGTTGCAGACTCATTTCGGAAAGTACTGGCCGGCGAGGCGGAGGGCTTGCTGCTTGTCTTGCGGTCTTCAAGTGTGACTGGGTATGCTGAAACCGTTGGCTGTGAATTCACGGCGATTTGAGACTTCGCAATGAGGACCCGGATGAGGCAGGTCTTGAACCCCATTCTCGCCGCATGCATCGTGTCGTCCGTGGACGCGCAATTCTGCTGCATGGCCTTCACGCCCCAGTGCAACGCCTGCAATGCAGGGGTGGCTGTGGAGGTTTATTGCGCCAATAACCCCACCTTCCCCGGCTGCGACGCCTACATCACGGTTCAGTCGCCCCCGCCACCGCCCCCCCGGCCGGTCGCCCAGTCACCGCCTCCACGTCCGATGTCATCGCCCCCGCCCCCGCCCCCGCCTCCGCCCCCGCCGATCCCATCCCTCTCCCCGCCCGTGGCGCTCTCCCCGCCCGTGGCGCTCTCCCCGCCCGTGGTGCTCTCCCCGCCGCCCATGGCGGCATCCCCCTCGGCAATGACGGTCGAGACCTCATTCACCCTCTCGGGCGACGTCTCCAATTATGGCTTCTATGAGATAAATGCCATCAAGGCCCTCATCGCTGCCGCGGTGGACGTGCAGCAGTCGGCCGTGACGGTGGCCGTCACGGCCGCCTCCGTGCACGTGACGGCGACGATCGCCGTCACCAGCATGACTCAGGCCGGGACCGTTCAGACGACTCTCTCGACCGGCATCATGGCCTCGCCCGCCGCTCTCCAGGCTGCCATGCAGACCACCTCCTCGCCCGTTCTCCGCGCGGCGACCGTCGAGGCCGCTCTCTCGGTGTGCCCCCCGGGCGGGTGCAAGTCGACCGCGGCGGCGCTCAATGTGAAGGACGCGCTCGAGATGCCCTACGTCTGGATCATCGTTGGCTGCGCGGTGGGTGCAGCTGTCCTCCTGCTGATCGCGTTCGCGGCCTACCGCTGCCGCAAGCCCCGCAAGGACACCAGAGCGAACGTCAAAAACAGCCAGCTGTCGAAGCAGCTTGGAAGCTTCTGAGAACGCCGAGAGATTCGCTGGCATCGAGCGAAGCTAGAGACCACATGGCAGCCAGGCTCGCAAACCTACCATGAGCAAAGCAGCCAGGCTCGCATGACAACCCAGCATCAATGTGCAGCAGGTTACAAACCGGGGATAATCTGATGTCGGTGCCGGTGAGTCGCGTTCTCTGTTTGGAGGCCCGGACTCTCAGGCGTCCGCACGTAGTTAGTCTCAGTCAGTGTAGTGCGGCTTGTGGGGAGATCGTCGACCGTGTAGCGTACAGATCCAGAGAGTCTCTAGTTGAAAGTACTAAAAACTTACATGTTAATCAGTCTATCTCGTACCTGACGCTCTGTAGTTGAGCTCGTCGTCGACATTGTCGTGAATTCGTGTGCGCTCTCGACGCTCTGCTCGAGTCGCCAGTCGTCCATCGCGCGTCCCGGGTCGCGGGTCGGACGGAAGCCGTACCGCCCGGCCAACGACACGGCGACCGCACCCCCCGACCTCTGGTCTACTCCAGCCAGTCCTCGTCGGCCCGGCCGTTGGGCTCGAGTAGAGTGCCGCCGCGCCCGATGAGCTCCTCTAGTGTGAACGGGTTGGGCTGCGTGGTCGCCACGGTCGTGAACGGACCCTCTGTGAAAGGACCCTCTGTGAACGGACCCTCTGTGAACGGGTTGGGCTGCGGAGTCGACTGCGGAGCCGCGGCGGCGACGACGTGCGCAACTCCAGAGAGCATGGGCAGGATGCCTCGCATGGACGAGCGCAGCTCATGCTCGTCGCCCGAGCTGCCTGCCTCGGACTTGTCGCCCGCATACCCTTCGTGCTCCTCGCGACGACGCTGCACCGAGCGGTGCCCGCGAGGTCGCGCCGTACCGAGCGCGCCGAGCGGCGCGTCCGGCAGGGGTTGCGACAGGGCGTGCGGCATCGGCTGCCCGATCCCGCGGCCAGCCTCGACAGCGAGGCCTATGGAGGGCTCCACCTCGGCCTCCATGGCGACCGCCCATCGGCGTGGTGGCGGTCCCATCTGCCCCAATTGGGCGGCGTGGTGAGCACTTGCATGCAGTGAAACGGCCATCTGCCCTAATTGGGCGGCGTGGGCGGGGGCGGGGGCGCGGGCAGCAGCGGCGTACACGGGGGCCAAGTGCGATTCTTGGCCCCCGTGTACGCCGCTGCTGCCCGCGCCCCCGCCCCCGCCCACACCCTCGGCCGCCATCACGCCCTCGCCCGTCCCACTCTCGCCAGCGGCGCCGAGCCCCCGCCAGTGGATCGTCATCTGGCCGAGGCACAGCACGGCTTCATGACGCACGGCGCGCGGCAGCATTGAAAAGTGGCGTTTGAGCACTTGCGCGCGCTGCTCCTCGCCCGGGACGAAGTCGGTGACGAAGCGGATGCCCCGCCCCTCGAAGGCCACGTAGTCGCCCACGCCCGCCGAGCGCGCCAAAAACGAGCGCTTGCGACGGCCGGGCTGCGCGCAGCCCGGGGCGAGCTGTGCCGTCTGTGCCGTCTGCGCAGTCACGAGGAACGCCTTGTCGCCGCAGCAGTCCTGCACGGCGCACATGGCGCGGTCGCACTCGGTGAGGCTCTCGCTCCCGTTGAGCTTGAGCACGTGCCGCTGGCCCTCCTCCGACTGCAGCTCGACGAAGCCGACGAAGGTATCGGGAGAGAGGAAACAGAGCAGAGCTGAGCCTGTGAGCTCATTCGCTTCGCTCTTCATCTCAACGAGCGGCGTGAAGAGCGAAGCGGTAGCGGAGCGCGCGTCGCCGCCGTCGCTGGCCATCGCCATCGCTGCGAGGTCCACCTTCATGCGCTTGACGCGCCGGCCGACGCGCGCCGACCCGCCCTGCAACCGGAGCGCGTCGACTGGCAACGAGTCGATCATCGTGAGACTGTGCATCATCTCCACATCGGCCGCGTCCGGCTGCCACTGCGAAGAGACGACGCTGCGAGTGTCTTCGTCCGTCGTCGGCTCCTCGCGGCGGCGCCGTCGCCGCCACTGAGTCTCCTCGGACATCACACGCGGCGGCATGTCGGTCAGCGTAGGCGGTGGAAGCATCTGGCTGTTCTCCTCCGGCGCCGCCATCGATTTCGCGGGCTGCGGCACTATCAGCAGCGGCGCTGCTGGCTGCGGCGGCGGTGCCCAGGCCGGCGCCAAATTGAGGGCAGATGGAAGGGTGGTGCGCGAGCGCGAAGCGCCGAGTGGAAGGGCGCGCGTCGGCTCGATCGCAAATCGGATGATGAACAGCTTCTGTGAATTCACAGGTTGCACTGAGTGCGTACATGTAAAAGAGGGCCCAACGTCGCGCATGCATGCTTACAGAATGAGAACGTATCGAGTTTTTTTGCATTTTGTAGCGAAACGACAATTTTTCTCTCATGGAGGACGCGAGTCTTCTTGACGACTCGTCGCGCTCTCGCGCATCATGGGGCTGATACGGGTGCTCTGGACAGCCGCAGCTACTTGGTGTAATCAACCCCTGTTCGAGTTGCACGCCCGGGTGCCCACTTGGTGGAACCAACCCCTGTTCGAGATTCCGCTGGAGCAACTGCTTCACGGGTTCGCGCCACCGATGATTCCGGCGGCTGTGACAACCATCACGACAGCAGCACGTGGCGCATGGTGGCTTAAAGGCGCTCCAGGAGTGCAATGTGCACTCGCCGCAGCAGTCACACACCTCTCTCGAACCCTACTGCGCAATCGAGCCTCAACCGCTGCTGCGCACGTTCTCGCAAACCAGTTCCCACATGCCGCTCCGATGCCTTGGCGGGTCGCATGGTTTGTCCTCACAAGCGTGCTCACCCTGATCGGCCCACCAGCGGTGAAGGCGCTCCAGAAGATCCACACGTCTCGGCAGACGGATGCGACTGCTACCTTACTCGGAGCCCCACCTTTGACTCCGCAGGCAGAGTGCTCCGTGGACGGGCTGACGTCGGTCGCTTGGCAACTAGACGCAGTCCAAGCCTGCTTACCCTCGATGATCCCCTGCCTGCTTACCCTCATCCTGGGCTATGTGATCGGGAGAGCACGGGGCTGGATCAAAGCGCCCCCCGTGGTGCCGCTTCAGCACGATGGCTTTTTGGATGCCAAGGTGAAGGTCTCCCAGCAAAAGGTGAAGGTCTCCCAGCTCTCCCCCGATACAGACGAACACAGCGTGGAGCTCGCTGTCATCGAGTTACCGGCTACGGAGAAGGCGGCCAGGACTCGTAGTATCGAGCCCCTGGACTCGCCGAGAAGGCTGGGCTTTGAGGCCGTGTTCGAGGACATGTTCGACACCGACTCAGAGTCCTCATTTCCTTTCGTGGACGTCTCTCTCTCCCTCGCCTTGCTCATCCGGAGAAGCTTTCTCTGGTGGCGCGAGGCAGCACACAGTACCAAGACCCAGCGGGATCTCCTCCGGATCGCGTGCAGCTGGTTGTGCACCGTGGGTGTTCGCAGCTTGAGCGTGCGCCGTGCCATGAACAGCTGGTTGTGCGTCGCCAAGGGCGCCGCCAATGTTCGCGGGCTCCTCGTACCCGTCGTGCGGCGACTCATGAACGTTGGGCTGGCGCGAGGCTGGCGGACATGGTTGGAGATGGTCACAGCACGCCGTGAACGCGTCCGGCTTCTGACTTGGTCGATGCGATTCATACTCCAACGCCAGCTTGCGATGGGCTTTGCCACATGGCAAGGCGCTTGGTACCAACACGGCGCTTGGTGCCAACACATGGTGGCTACCAGGGCGATGGAGACGCGCAGACAGATGTCGACGGTGCGTGTCCTCTCCATCTTGGCGAATCAAGACCAGGCACGTGGCTTCAAGACCTGGCAGGTAGTGGTCGATGGCGTAAAAGCCAATCATCAGCTCGTGCTCGACGCCTGCCAAGCATGGATGGGAAATCACTGCCGAAGGGCGTGGCACAAGTGGCGTGAGCTGGTGCTCGAGAGACAGCTCTTCAAGCGGGCTGCGCACGCGTTCCGAACGCCTCTGCTATGCCACGCGTCGGCGACTTGGGCAGACTCTTCACGTGCAGGTGCCAGAGTGAATGCGCTGCTTGCGGGCGCGGTGCGCAGCTTCCAAACAGTCAAGATCCGCCAAGCATACATTCAATGGACCGCAGCCGCTTCGCAGCTGGTGCTACAAACCAAGGTACTGCGAAGCTTGTTGGCCGTTTCACTGCATGCAAGTGCTCACCACTATACCCTCTCCCCACAGGTAATGCGAAGCTTGTTGGCCGTCGCCTTTCGCAGTGAGCAGCTGTCGGGTCTGCGTGTGTGGCACGCTCACGCGGCGCTCGTACGGAAGCGGCGAGTGCGCGTCGAGCAGACGGCGCGCCGAGCGATCAAGAGCATGTCGCTTCAGAGCTTGCGAGCGGCGATGAACACGTGGGTCGCGATGTCGGAGGCTCGCCAGCGTAACCAGCAGAAGTTGCTCTCAGCTGCGTCGGCGTTCCGCGGCGACAGCATGCGCAAGGCGTGGAACGGCTGGCTGGGCTTGCTGCATGATCGGCAGGTGATGGCGTCGGCCGTCTACTGCTTGACGCATCGTCTTCAGCGCGCCGGCTTTGCGTCGTGGGTGTTCGCCATGCACGGAACACTGAAGAAGAAGAAGCAGCTGCGAGCATACATGAGCACGCTGTCTCCGGCGAAGCGCAGCATGCGCAAGGCGATCAACAGTTGGAGCGAGTATGGGCACACGATGTGGGCCTTGTCCCGCGCCGCTGCTGCGATGCGTCTGCGCGAGGAGCGTGTCGCGTTCAGCACGTGGCACGAGCATGCGTGCAGCGACGGCGAGCGTGAAGCGGCCATGCGGCGCGCGGTGGCGTCGATGATACAGTCAAGCTTGCGCGTGAGCCTGAACACGTGGATGTCGTATGCTGAGGAGCACGCCGAGGCGTCGCGCGTGCTGGCCGGCGCTCTGAGCTCATTGAAGCCTGAGGGTCGTGCGATGCGCCGCGCCTTGAATACCTGGGCGGGTGTGATGATGCAGCGACGATCGATGGTCGTCGCCGTGGCATCGCTGACCAACAGTGAGCAGCTGTGGGGTCTGCGTACGTGGCACGCTCACGCGGCGCTCGTACGGAAGCGCCGAGTGCGCGTCGAGCAGACGGCGCGCCGAGCGATCAAGAGCATGTCGCTTCAGAGCTTGCGAGCGGCGATGAACACGTGGGTCGCGATGTCGGAGGCTCGCCAGCGTAACCAGCAGAAGCTGCTCTCAGCTGCGTCGGCGTTCCGCGGCGATGGCATGCGCAAGGCGATCAACACCTGGAGCGAGAATGTCGAAGTGTCTCGATTGCATGTGATTGCTGGGCGTTGTGCATGGCTCTGTTTCCTTCGCCGTGGCCTGGCGATTTGGGTATCGCTCTGGCGGTATGAGGTGCGCTCTGCTCGTGAGCTGCGTCGCAAGGTACTCGGCCATGTGCCCCCCGCGGCGCTCAAGGCAGTCCAGGCTCAGCTCGTGGGGGGGCTGCGTCGGAAGGTACTCAGCCATGTGCCGCCCGCGGCGCTCGAGGCAGTCCAGACTGAGGAGCCGACCGTTCTTGTTTCCTCGGATGAGGACAATATCTTGCCTACTGGCTCTCGGCTGCCAACGCCGCCGCCGTCGCCATAACTGTACGCCATCGCCATCCGTGTATGGCACGAATATAACCGGAGTGACTGTGGAGTACGGCTTTGCACATATTTGCACAGCCGAATCGCATACCGGACTCTGGCGGGGATGCGGAAAACCTATGGAAAACCATACTGTGGTGTGTGGAGCCTGCCAAGTCGCGAGTGTGTACATGTGTATTGACTATTGTGTTGACGCGAGAGAGTGTGGAGTGAGATCTCATCTGCGTACATGATGGAGATGACAATCATGATGACGTTGACGAATACATCTTACATGCAAATTGCAATGGCCCATTAGCCATTTTGCCGTATCAATCATGCCGCATGCAAACAAGTCGAAGCCGCGATTGCGCGGACATCCAGACGAGACACGTATAAACGGTGCAAGACGCGCTTAGACGCGCTGCCCACCCTCTGGCTCCTCTCTGTTTCGACGTTGACGTTTGATTCCCGGTCTAAGACAGGCTACATCAGCTTCGTCGGGCAGGCAAGCGACCCCTCCCGCTAATCTGCTCGGCCCTCAGCTTCGCCTTCGCACGCTCTTCGGCGCGAAGATCGTGCAGAACCTCGTACATCTGCTCGATACTCAGTTTGCCTGAGTTGGATATGTCCTTGGAACGAAAGCGCTGCTTGAGATTGACCTGATGCATGTGGCAACGGCGATCAGAGGCGATCAGTCAGAGGCGACCGATCAGAGGCGATCGATCACAAAGGCCACGTCGGAGAATACGATCCCGGCCCTGCCGCGCTGCGCATACCTCGGAGATGCTAGTGTACTTGCTCAGCCCCAGAAACTCCGACAGGTCGATGAACCCGTTGCCGTCGCGGTCGAGGTTGCTGATGATCGCGAGGTCAGCACTCTGCTGCCGCTTGTCGTAAGCGGCCACTTTGGCTTCCAGTACGCTCTGGGTGTAGTCGACGAGCTGGCGTACCTGTGAAGAGGAGGAGGAGGAGGAGGGGAGCGCCGGAGTGAGCGCTTGCATGCGCGCCAGCTCGACGAGCTCGCGTACCTGGGGAGGCAAGCAAAGGCCATCGGAGGCCATCGGAGGCCGTCAGAGGCCGTCAGAGGCCATCGGAGGCAAGCAGAGGGCACTAGAGGCCATCAGAGGCCATCAGAGACCTCTGATAGGCCATCCGTTACATCCGTGGCCCTCAGAGGCCATAAGAGACCATCAATCACCATCAGAGGCCATTGTAGCACCTCGTCCTTGGTCGCCTTCGGATAGTACAGCCTCACAAACTCGCCAAAACTCTCGACGCGCGGCGCGACGTACGCGGCAGTCTTGGGGGGGGAGTTGGTTAAAATGGCCATAGCGGGTGTCGAAGCTTGCAGTTGCGCCTGGAAGGAGGTGTAGAGGGCCATCATCTCGCGCTTCTTGGAAGATGGAATGCCATCGTCCGCCGTGCCGCCGCCGCCACCGCCGTCGCCGTCGTCGCCGCCGCCGCCGCTACATGTGGCAGCGCCAGCGGCTTGGGTGACCGCGAGTCGTCCGGCAATCGACCTCCGTAGCATCATCGTGCGCAGCCCTTGGCGCAGCTCGGAGTACGCGAGACCACCGGTTTCGTCACGGTCGAGCTCGGTAAAGAGTTTGGACACGTCAGCTTGATCAGCACGCGGTACGAACCCGAGCACCGCGCGCACGAACTCTGCCTGCCCGAGGGTATCCGACGCATATCCGAGGGCATCTAAGAGCCATCAGCGGCAATCAGTGAGGGCATCCAAGTGCCATCAGCGGCAATCAGGCGCCACTCATAGCCACTCAATCAGAGGCAATCAGGCGCCACTCAATGAGGGAGCAATCTCGGTCATCTCGACCATCTCGGCCTAATCTCGGCCTAATCTCGGCCATCTCACATGCTCGAGCGCTCCCGAGCCATCCACATCCGCATGCCGGAACAGTGTCTCCATCCGCCCGTCCTCCAGCATGCCGTACAGGGCCTCGCGCAGCGCGTCACCGCTCACGGGAGCCGTTGGTGCGGCCAGCGGCAACGGCGGCGCGGCGGCATCGAGCATGCGTGCGAACTTTTTACGACTCGAGGGCCATCGAGTCGGTGTGCCACCGCCACCGCCGCCGCCGCCGCCGCCACCGGTTCCGCCGTCAGTTCCGCAGCCACTGGCGGTTCCGTGGCTAGCTGGGGGCGACCGAGGGGGCGAGCCCCAAGGCTCGGCGGGGGCGGCCGTTGCAACAACAGGTGCAGGTGGCCGATAGCCGCTCAGGTCGATCAGCGCGTTGGCCACGACGGCGGATCCGCCGCCACCGCCATAGTCGCTGCTCGCATATGGCTGGGCGACGCCAAGGCGCCGAGCCAAGCGGGTGTGATCGTTCTGCCTCGTGGAGGCCGCGCCGTGCTGAGCGCCGTGGTGAGCGCCGTGGTGAGCGCTGTGGTTTCGCTCCATGGAGGCCGCGCCGCGCGTCCCTCGGTCGGATCTCGCACCGCGAGCTCGGGTTTCGTCATGTAGGCCTCGGTCGCCGACGGAGGAGAAGTAGAAGTTTCCGAAACCGCCGGTCTCGGCCGAGTCGGGAGCGGCTGCCTCTGACGACTGGGGCGGTAGCTTCAAGCGCACGTCACGATCATGGTGACGGTTGAGGTGATGACGGTCGAGCACCGCCGTTTGGAGCTGCAGGGCCTCGGGGGTCGGCTCGTAGAGCGTGCCGTCGCCCAGCTTCCAAGGGCGCGCGAACACGGCCGCGAGCTGCTCTTCCTCGTAGTGGGGATCGTCCATGAGGCTATCGAGATTCGTCGCGCCCGTGGACTGCTGGAGATGGCGATCTGGCTGATGGAGAAGGCGATTTGGCTGATGGAGATGCCGATCCTGCTGGTGCTGGAGATGGCGATCTGGCAGATGGTGAGAAGATTGTGGCTGGCCAGCCGGAAGCGGTAGGAGGAGCGGCCGCTGGGCTTGCTGCATGGACAACACGGCAGGCGCGGCGCCAAACCGGCTGCTCAGGCTGCTCGGACGCATGCCCTGGCGGGATGAGGCGATGGATCTCTCTGCGAGCTCCGGATGCAGATCCATTCGTGTCGCAGAGGAGCCGAACCCTTGCTCGTGATGCTGGGGTGGCGGGCCACGAGTTAGAGGCCGCACGAGCTGGGGTGGGCGCATGGAGCCCGGCGACGTGGCCACGCGTTGATCGCCGAGCCGCTCAGAGCGATGGTGCGCAAAGGCTTCGAGGTCCCAAGACGGCGACGTGCGCGGCCGATCGAGGAGCGCAGGGTCATAGTTGATGAGGAAGCTGCTCGGTGGTCGCTTGGTCGGGGCGGCTTTCGCCGTATTGGTCCGGAGAGCCGGCTGCTTGTTGGGCGCTTCCTCAGGATGTGCGAGGAGCAGCCGCGGATTGGACCGGATCCCGCTCATGGGCGTGACTCTCGTCTTCATAATGCCCTGAAGCTGGGCTGGCGGTGATGGGTCCCGGCCTGCACTGGCAAAGAGCGCGTAAGACGAGCCCTTGAAGGCAGCCTGGCCATCGACTCCAGACCAGAGGCGAGCCTCCTTGAGCTGGAAGGAGTGCATGACTTGCGATCTTCTCGACTGCAGCACGAGCTTCGCCTCGATAAAAGTTTCTGTTCGGAAACAGCCGCAAATGCATGTCGCATCCTCAACAATTTTCGACGAGTTGGAGAGTCGGCGTGAGCGTGCCGATCGTGTGTTTGGAGGGGGGAGGGGTTCAGTCATGATAAAAAAAAGGGTCGCCGATCTGTTCACGCCACGTAAAACTATGCTGAGCCTGCGGCGAAGGCCCCGCCTATTGCTTCAGGGCGCCCTCCTCACCACCTAAGTCTTCCCTCGTGGCTGCCATGGCAGCCGACTTGCGGCTTCTTCTCGATGCAACTCCATATCTTCGTTCTTGTCTGACCACGCCGGCTGACATGGCCATGCGATCCACTGCTGTCCTCGAGGAGCTTCACCTGGAGTTGCTCCTGACTCATGCCCTTGACTTCAGGGATGCGTTGTGTCTGGCCGCGACATGTGGTTATTACTGAATCAAGGGATGCCCTGTTCCCACCCCTATGATTAAGTTAAGAAATTAAGATTGTTTGTAAAAATCCAATCATCGGCAAGACTACCGACGTGTGTCTAGGAGACTATTGCATGGCACCCTTGAGCCCTAAGGCGTCCTGAAAGGGTCATGGCATCCTCGAGCCCGAAGGCGTCCTGAAAGGACTATGTACTGTCTATTACTGTCTAAAGGCAACGCGCTGCGCTCGATGCGCATCTCGACCGTCCCCGAGTTGCCTCGGTTGGTGCCAAAGTGCACGGTACGTACCGCCGCCCATCGTGCACTTCAGCGCGGCCCGCTGCACCTGATCACGGACATCACGCGCTCGATCACCGTGACGCAGCTCAGCAGCCTACTGCACGCACTGCGATGGTGTGGCACGGCTGTGCACACGCTCCGCCTTGACCAGCAACCCAGGGTGCTGTGGGCGCCCGGTATCGTGGGGGACGAGCGGGGCAGGATTTGGTCTGAAAAGATGAGCTTCATGCCGCACCCCAGCTCAGAGATGCTACGGACGATTCGGGTGTGCTGTCCCAATGTTCAGACCCTGGGACTGAAGGACTGGGTGGCCTATCGGAATGCCGACCCGCTCTGGTCGGCATCGCTCGCCTCCGAGCTCGCCCAGATGAGCAAGCTGCGCCGCGTGCGCATGCCGAGCGAGGCTTTCTTGAACAACGTGGACCGGCCGTGCTCGACCTTGGCGGATCTTCTCGACGCCTGTCCCGACCTCGAGCAGCTCCACGTAGAGATCCCTCCCGCGCAAATTCGCAGAGTGTGCGAGAGACCCCTCGCGGCGGCGCGCATCCTGCAGCTGTACCTCCGCAATGCGGCTGCGCAAGAAGTGGCCCTTCTGTTCAACTGCAGCAGCTTGCGCCGCCTGCACTTGCTTGAGTGCAGTGTGGATGGGCTCGACTTGACTCTGGCCCTGCCGCCAACCCTCTCAGTCCTGACGATTACCGGAAGCGAGGGAGTGGCTGCAACGCCGCCGGCAGAGCGCACGAGGTCGCACTGGACGAGACTCAAGTGGCTCAACGTGGACTACAGCCCAAGGGCCGTCTTGACGAATTCCTGTCTGCTGGAAACTGTGAGTCACGTGCCCAACCTTCTCGTTCTCGAGCTGAACAGCAGCGACTCGTTCACTGACGAGATGCTTCGGATCGTGGTAGAGCACTGCACGCGTCTGGATACGCTTCGCATCGCCTATGCTGAGGTGACTGACGCTGGGTTGAGCACCTTGCTGGATCGCGAGGCATTGCCGTGCTTGAGGTGCTTGCTCTATTGGAATTCTACGTATGAGAAGGACCTCGTCGATTTCTTTACAATGGACATTCTAGAGCTGCACATGAGCCGTGAAGAAGACTTGGACGAGATGGCGAATTTCGACTGGGACGGAAGTGGATACATGCAGCCAGAGCTCAGGCACATACTTGCATGGTACGCTTATGTGGCCGTGGTCGTCACGCGGCAGCTTGTCACTCCGGTGACGGGCGGGCCATTTGATGATCTGCTCCCTTGGCAGGAGCATCCCCTCTGCCAAGACTACTTTCGGCTCGACTAAATGTCAACTGTGAGAACTTAGAGGTAGCGTCACCGTCAGTATAGCCTAGGGGCGCCGAGTTCAAACATAAATGTGACCGGACCACGGTCTGCTGTGCACGGTATCGTATCGAGGTTTTCGATACGATATTAGGAGCGTCGGTAATCGAATGTGGTAATGTGGTAGCTGCAAGCTGGTGTACGGGATAATTGGAAATCCCAAAACGGGCAAAACGCGCTCGCGACGCCCGCTGCCGCTCTGTCGTCGCGGACGGAGGGGCGAACATGATCAACAGTCCGACGGTCCCCCGTCTCCGCCCTAGCCGGGACGCGGCGAAACGAAGCCACACGACAAGAGGGCGCCGCGCACGAGGCGATCCGATGCACACAGACTCGGACGCAGATACCGCGGATACCGTCATGGACGAGCGCGCAAAAGAGGCAACTTTGACACTCTCTTTGCCTCGCGCACGCATGCAAGCTCATCACGCTTCATCCATGCCCATTCTTGGCAGCCCCGTCTCCATTACTCAACGAGCAACGCGAGCGCCTGTTCGACATCGCCATTCGATGCCTCGAGCGCCTGCTTGATGGCCTCGACGTCGGCGAATCCCATGGCCTGCAGCTGCGCGATCCTGTGATCGAGAGGCGGTGCGTCGCTGCTCCCGCTGCCGCCGCCTCCTCGGCTGCCGTGCTGGAGAGCGATCAGGTCGGGCCGGGCGAGACCAGGAGTTCCAAGACTGAACCCGGACGACGCAGCCAAAGCGGGCGCAGGCGCCCGTGAGCCGCCGCCACCACCGCCTCCGCCACCTTCATCTCTTTTCTGGAACTTGAGGACGAACTCGGGGTAGGCCTGCTTGTCGCTGCCTGCGGAGAGTACGACGATCTGGCTCTGCTCTACAGGTAGCCGGTCGACCATACTCTCGTGCATCGCGTTGCTGTTTGGCTTCTGTGTGGGCCGCTCCATCCCTGAACTGCCGACGCATGCCTCGCCCATGAGCACGCGGCACAGGAGGAGGTAGTGCTCGCCGGTGTCGGGGTCGATCTTCGAGTACCTGGGCGAGAGTGAGTAAGCCGCCTGCCGGGCAAAGTACACACCCTTTCCATGCGCGCCGCGCGTGTTGAAGTCACGCAAGAATCCGTTGGCAAGGATGAGCGGGATTGACTTCTCGTCCGTGCCGTGCCACAGCCAGCGCTCGTTCAGTCGCGGAAGGCTTAACATCGTCGTCCGACGCGCCTGGTACTCGCGGAAGAAGCCCCGGTTCTCGACGCAGTAGATAGCCGAGAGGCGACGCGAGGCCAGATCCGTTCGGCGACGCGAGGCCGGATCCGTCCCGGAGTCGCAAAGCATCTGGAGTACTTCTTGAAAGACGGGTGACTCTGGACGCAGCTCTTGCTGGAGCCCGTCCTGGCTGCCGGGGTGGCTCCAGTACGGCGGAGGCGTATCGTAGTCCCCAGGAAAGGCATGGAGTTGCGCGAGTGGCGCGCCGGGGGCGAGGAGTACGGTGTCGGATGGTGGCGGTGGCGGCGGCGGCGGGACTGCGCGCAGCCGATGAAGATCCTCCAGATCTCTGCTGAGTCTTTGATCGCTGAGCGACCGCAGCCCGTCACCGCCGGCGGCCACCATGTCAGGTTGCGTGATGAGGCTCGCCCAGCGACCGTCCAGCTCAACAAGATCTGCCACTTCGATCGTGTCTCGTGCCGGGCCCGGAATTTGCTTTGCAAGGACCACGGCAAGATTGCGCCCCGCTTGAGGCGGAGCTAAGAGCACGCCGTCACGGAGACAGAGCAGATCGCTTACGAGTTGGATGAACTCATCGAAGTCAAACACGCCATCTCCGTTCAAGTCGTACAGCGTCACCACCCATACCACTCGTTGGGCACGAAGATCCTTCAGATCTCTGTGGAGACTTTGATCGCTGAGCGACCGCAGCCCGTCACCGCCGGCGGCCACCATGTCAGGTTGCGTGATGAGGCTCGCCCAGCGACCGTCCAGCTCAACAAGATCTGCCACTTCGATCGTGTCTCGTGCCGGGCCCGGAATTTGCTTTGCAAGGACCACGGCAAGATTGCGCCCCGCTTGAGGCGGAGCTGAGAGCTCGCCGTCACGGAGACAGAGCAGATCGCTTACGAGTTGGATGAACTCATCGAAGTCAAACACGCCATCTCCGTTCAAGTCGTACAGCTTCAACACGGAAACGAGCTCCTCCGTGAGCATACAGCATTGGCGCAAGTCAAGACAAGTCAAGCACTGACAAGCCGCCTGTCGGGTACAATACTGTACACGTTCCGACTTGACGTTATTAGGAGCGTCGGTATGTGGTACGGGATAATCAGAAATCCAAAATCGCTCGACGCCCCGCTCTGTCGTCGCGGACGGAGGGGACAGTATAAACAGTCCCCGCCCGTCTCCGTCCTACAATGTAGCCGGGACGCGGCGAAACGAAGCCACACGACAAGAGGGCGCCGCGCACGAGGCGATCCGATGCACACAGACTCGGACGCAGATACCGCGGATACCGTCATGGACGAGCGCGCAAAAGAGGCAACTTTCACACTCTCTTTCCCTCGCGCACGCATGCAAGCTCATCACGCTTCATCCATGCCCGTTCTTGGCAGCCCCGTCTCCATTACTCAACGAGCAACGCGAGCGCCTGTTCGACATCGCCATTCGATGCCTCGAGCGCCAGCTTGATGGCCTCGACGTCGGCGAATCCCATGGCCTGCAGCTGCGCGATCGCCCCCGCAGCGGGCGACACAGCGGACAGAACTGGCGGCGGCGCCATTGGCGGGGCAGCGGGCGGCGGTGGTGCGGCAGGCGCTGGTGCCGATACGGGCTGTGCCGAGGCCGGCATGGGCACGGGCGCGGGCGGCGGAGCCGGAGGCGCGCTGGCCGAAGCGGCAGGCGCAATGGCGGAAGCCGCAGCGGCAACCGCCTGTGGCTTCGATGAGTGATCGAGAGGCGGTGCGTCGCTGCTCCCGCTGCCACCGCCGAGGCCACGCCGCTCGAGAGCTGCGAGACGCTTCTCGCGATCGGTCATGCCCGCCGTCGTGGCCGTCGCGCTGCCGCCGCCGAGGGTGTGGCCCGCGCCCACAAACTTGCTCCCGGCGTGCTTCATGACCATCGCCCGCAGGCCCGCTTCATCGGCGCCAGTCAGATCGTCGACCTTGTTCTTCTTGACGAACGTCTGAAAGGTGGGCATGGCGCGCACGGCGTACGCGGCGGCTGTCTCCTGATTTTCGTCTACATCGACCTTGACGAAGGTCGCCTGTGGGAACTCCTTGGCGAGGGCTTCGAAGATTGGGCCGATCCTTTGGCAAGGGCCACACCACGTGGCCGTGAAGTCGACAAAGGTGGTGGTCGACGAGGCGGAGTTCTGCGCGAGGAGTGCGTCGAACTCGTCTTTGGTGGCGATCTGGCGCATTGGTGCCGAGTCGGTCGATGGATGGAGCGCTCGCAAACATGAGACAAGTCAAGACAAGTCAAACATTGACCAGAAATCCGCATGCGGGAATCCAGGTTCGTTTCGATTCTTTCACCGTTTTCATTCACTTTTTGATCGATACTTTCTTGACTTGACTTGACTTCCGCGGACGATTCATTCATGAAGGAGACGAACTGACTCTGGACGCAGGTACCGTCGAGCCCTGGCTGCCCGCCATCGATCGGAATGGCGTGCACGGACACGGCTCCCGTTGTTGCATCGGGCGTGCCACCCATTTCAGCATCGGTCACCGACGGCCTCATGCGCGGTCTGCAGACTGAGCTCGACGGGCTCCGCATCGACAATTTGGAGCAGGGCTGCGAGCTCGATCGCCTGAGCGGGGTCATCAAAGTGCAAAGCAGCGAGATCGAGCGCCTGAATGGGTTGATCGACAGCAACGAAATTGAGCGACTCAATGCGTTCATCGATGGGCAGAGCAAGGAGATCGAGAGGCTGAATGGCCTGCTCAGGGCCGCGCAGAAGGAGCTCAAGGCGGGCCGACCGGCCCCTGCCGAAGCTGCTGCTGCTGCTGCTGCGCCGCCGCCGCCGCCGCCGCCTACTGATGAAGAGCTGGAGCAGCTCGTGAGCAGGGCGCTCACCGAAGCGCTCGCCAGCGACGCCGACTCCTTCGAGGACGCCATCGGGGCCGCTCGTCGGCGTGCAGAGCTCGCCCCAACGAAAGCCGAGGAGGAGCTGTACCTGCGACGCAGGCCGGCTGCGAGCGGCGTGGTCGCCGCGGCCGTGCGCACCGCCAAGCGCGCGCAGGCGACGTGGGCGACCGAGCACTCGAGATTGCGCGAGGTGACACTCGCAGCGCAGCGTGCCGCCGCGTCCAAATCGCACGAACTTGACGAAACGCTGGAGGGCATGCGGCGCGTCACTCACGAGTTGGGCACGAGCCGACGGCAGCTAGCGGAGGCGCAGCAGCGGATGCATCGGCTGGAAAAGGAGCTCGAGCTGTTCAAGATGGATCGTGAGCCGCGCAAGCTGCCGGCCATCCCCGCCTCACCCGGTGCTGATGCATTTCGTCAAGCTCGGACTCCTGGCGGAGGGGTGGAGAGGGCGCCTGGGATGCACTCGGCCCGACGCTTTGGGAGTGGCTTCGCGACTTATATGGAAGAGCTGAGCCAGGCGCGCTCGGCAAGCGAAGCGAAGCTGCCGCCGCCACCGCCGCCGCCGCCGCCGCCGCCGCGCACTCTGCCCGTGCTGCATGCCGGCGAGCCCCAACTCCCCCGCGCCGCTCCGCTCGCGAATGCGCCCTCGGCTGCAGGCGTCAACCCAGCGCTGCAGTCGATGACCGAAGCTCTCCAACGCCAGTGGCGGCAGCATCTGAACGCGCACATGGCGGCAGCGCACGCAGGCGTAGCCACACACTCTCTGCACGGCCCTCGCAACCGTTTCACGTGACGGACATGAAGGTAGCTGCGCGCGGGTGCGGGGTGGAGCCAGATTTCGATATACCGGTGTACTCACTCACGTTCTCAGAGAACAAGAGTATTTCATGATCAAAGAATGTGCTCGACGCGGCGCTTTCACACGAGGACCACCTCCTCTCTCTTTCAATGAACTCGTGCCTCAGCGGGCGCGACGTTTGGCTGCTGGACTGCATGAACATCCGTGGCGCGTGCAACTTCCCGGAGCTGAGCTTGTTTTGCGAAGCGATCCGGCGCTGGGCCGCCTCGCTCGAAACCGCGCGCCGCTTGCCGCCGCTCGTGGTGCTAGCCATCGACCACGGCCTTCGCCAAGAGGCCTTTGCGCTGTCAGCAACGCTGGCCGTCGCCTTCTCAGGCGACGCGGACGCGGACACACTGATCGTCAGTGCCGTCGATGCGCTGCTGTCGGCCGACCCTCACGAGCTGCGCGTCGTGACCTCGGACCATCTCCTTCGGCAGCGGTGCCGGCGCGAGCTGCCCCTGGATGCGTCGGAGGCATACCTCGGTGGTGTGCAGCGCCCGCTCGAGCAGCTCGTGACCCTCGCCTTTGAGAGTAGCGAGACCTTTGCACGAACGCTCACCTTGACACCTGCCGCAGTGCCGTCAGCCGACAGCGTGTTCAGTGCCTACGGCGGCGAGGCACCCGAGGCACCCGAGGGCGGCAGCGGCGCGGCGGTCGAGGCGCCGATGCCGCTGACGAAGCGCGCACGCCGGAAGGCCCAGAGGCGCGCCGAGACGCAGTGCGCGCGCGCGCGCTGCTACAGCGAGACCACCGCAGAGCGGGTGCGCGCCGCGGAGTCGCTCCACAGACGTGTGGCGGGGCGGCGCGCATGCAAGTGCTCAGCACGGCGCTCTCCTCTCCCCACAGGTGCGCGCCGCGGAGTCGCTCCACAGACGAGTGGCGGAGCGTCACGCTCGGTTTTGGTCTTCGGGCTCGGCCTCGACGGGGGCTTCACGCGCCCTCCGAGAGGGCGTCGTGATGGGCGTCGCCGCGGCGTGGATGCGCTGGTACCACGCCGCCGCCGTGCCCCTCCGCCACCTCAAGCAGCCCGACAGGGACGCCAACTCCCCTGCCTGGTGGGCCGTGCCGCCCGGGCCAGCGCGCGAAGCCGACGACGCGCACGATGACGCGCCCGACGACGCGCCGCGCCGGGCGCGCGTGGGCTCGCCAGACTCGGCCTTTTGGAGCGCCATGTCGAGCGCATGGTCGAGGGGCAGCGGCAGCCCAAGCTGGAGCCCGCGCTTTGCCTTTGGGAAGGCGGCGGGCCTCGAGTGGCGAAACTGCATGACGGGCTTTGGCGCTGTCGCGGCGGCGGCGCTCGGCGTGCTTTGCGTTGCGGCGGCCGTGAGCCTGCCGATGTTGACGTACCCATGAACTTCTTAATATAATGTCTGCGCCCCCCACCGGTGCGTGTCTCCACGGGACCGGTGAGATGCTTTTTTTCATTTGTCCGCTGCTGCTTTTTTCATTTCTCTATCTGCCTGCTCTGCTGCTGCTTTATCCTTAGCTGCCTGGTCAGCTGCTGCTTTAGCTGCTGCTGCTTTTATTATTTGTATTCATCGACTTTGTCCGCCTCTGCTTGGAGCCCTTGGACCTAGTTGGTCTCGTCTGCTGCTGCTTTGACTGCTGCTGCTTTGTCTGCCGCTGCTTTTCTGTCGGCTACTAACCGGTCTATCGTGTCTGCCGCAGGTGTGTGTCTTGCCGAGATGGCAAAATAACTTGAACGTGAACGTGAACCTATAAACTTGTCATCAAAAACTTCCGTGTTCCTAATTAAAATTTCTCCGGTCCAAAGATTCTTGCGATGCAGCGCGATGAACACGGCGGATCGGAGAACCTAAACGGCCAATGCCTCGTCTGCGATCGACCCTGCTTCTGCTCGTCGCCCAGCACGCAGCGAGCGTGTCCCTCACAGGTGGTCGTCCCATCATCAACCCCGTGCTAGGCATCAACACTGAGCTGTCGCCTACAAAGCCTTCCTCCAAGGCCGCAGGCCGCAAACAGCCTGTGGCTGGTGGCACCAAAAGCCCTTGGCTCTTCCCGCCAGGGGCCGCTAGAGCCACGCCCACGAGCAAGCGAGTCACCATCCGCACCTCGGGCAAGAGCGTCAGGTCGCGCAGCGGCACCTCCATCCTCACCAAGTCTCGCAAGCAGCAGGAGTACCAAACGCAGTTGCTCAGCACCCTGACCAGCGGGCCCCTGGCCTTCAACATCGTGGCCTTCAACATCGTGGCCGCGCTCCTCATCGCATCTGCCGACCCGACGACGCTCAGCTCGCTCGGTGCGCCACCCGTCGTCGCCGAGCGGTTCGCCTCGCTGGCCTCGCGGCCATCGCTATCTGCGCCGTCACAGACTAGCGTCGCGTATGCGGAGGCCCGTGCGGCCGAGCGCGCAGCGGCGGCGCGGATGGCACGCGCCGAGCGCGCGGCGGCAAGCGCGGCCGCTCAGGCTGTTGCGGCCAGCGCGCGTGCCGAGCGTGAAGCGGCGGCCGCCGAGGTGGCAGCAGCAGATAAGGCGGCAGCCAAGGCGGAGAAGGCCGCTAGGGCGGCTGCAGCCAAGGCGGCAGCGTCTGAGAAGGAGGCCGAGAAGGCGGCGGGCAAGGTGAGGGCGGCCGCATCCGTCGAGGCGGCAGCGGCGGAGAAGGCGGCGGCGGAGAAGGCGGCGACAGAGCAGGCAGTGGCCGACAAGGCGGCTGCCGACAAGGCGGCTGTCGACAAGGCGGCGGCCGCGAAGGCGGCGGCCGAGAAGGCGGCGGCCGACGCTGCCACCCGCGCGGCGCTCGAGCGGGGAGAGGCGCAAAGCGCAGCCCTCGAGGCGGGAAGGGTCGCAGCCGCCGATGCCGCCGACGCCGCCGACGCCAAGGCCGCCGTCGCCGAGGCCGCCGCCGCCGAGGCCGCCGCCGCCGAGGCAGTGGAGAAGGCAGTGGTGCAGCCTCGCAGCACACTCGATAAGCTCGACGAGGCGTTGTCACGTCCGGCAGCCTCGCCGGCAAGCCGGGCCGCCGCGGCATCCACAGAAAGCAACGTCGACGCGACGCCGGTGCTGGCGGGCTTCGCAGTGCTCAGCACCGCGGCCATTGGCGGCGTCCTGCTCGATGAAGCCCGGAAAGCGAGCGCGGCTCAGGCGGTCGTCAAGGAGGGCTCACCGCCGATGGCACCGCCGCCTCCGCCGCGTGTGTCAGCGGCCGATGGGGCGGCACCACCGCCTCCGCCGCGTGCGTCAGCGGTCGGGTCGGCCGCCGACGAGGCTGGGGACGGAGGGAAGAACGGAAAGAACAGATGAGTGCGAATACAGAGTGCAAGTCTCAGTATCCAACAGAGACGTGGCCGGAGGCCGGAGGGATATATCCTCCTCCATACAGTACGCAAAGCGCGGTCAGCATTGGTCAGGTTGACCCTGTGTAGGCGGATTGACAGAATTCGCATCATGTCGCTTGTAGGACCTATTGTGCATGCAAGATCGCTTACGAAATTCTTCTTCCCGTTCCGCACCGCGTCTGGACGATAATCTCTCGCGTACTTCGAGGCGTCCGCCTTCGCTTCGCACCGTCGATGCATCCGGCTGGCTCCTCGACTACTAGCTCGCCGGCGGCGATGAGCCGGGCGAATGATCGCTCTGGCACTGAAGCGGGTGGCGACGACGAGGACGAGGATGGCGACTTCCAGGATGACCGCCACTTGCAGGCCTTGAAGCGCAAGCGCTGGCAGCCACCTGGTGCTCCGGAGCCGCCGTCATCCGAGCCGCTCCGGAGCGCCGCAGCCGGTCCCCGCGCGCACGCGAAGACTATGGACGACTTGCCGCTCGAGGTGTACCCTCTCATCATCGCTCACTTACCAGTGCACGCAGCCGCGCGCCTCGCTCTCGTCTCCACCGTCTGGAATGCTGCCCTTGCTCAGGGCCTCGTCTCGGCCGACTTCCACACGAGCCTGCAATCTGAGTACGCCGCATGCACAGGCAGCAAACGCAGCATGGCCCATGCCGTCGCGGACGACGCGTTGCGTCTCCTCGGTGCCGTTACATGCCGACTTGACGGGCCAGCCAGTACGATCGAGCTGGTACGTCGCATGGCGCCCGTCATGGTTGCACGCGACAGCGAGGAACTCTTCATCTATTTTCTGGGGTTTGGAAAATTTGCCGAAGCTCTCAACAAGTGCAGGCATGCCTCCGAGTGGAGCGCAGAGAAGGTCCTTGAGTGCAAGGACATTTTGGGCTTGATGAAGATGTATACGCATACCCATACGGCGTCTACGGACAGCATCTCGACCCTCGATACGAACGGCATCTCGACCCTCAATGTCGAGGAAGCTCACTTCCTCGCATGCGACGTCAAGAGCTTTGCCAGAGCATTCGGCAGTGTCGATGATGAGGCGGTCTTGAAACTGTGCCTGGACAAGATGCCAGTGCGTTCGGATCGATCCAAGGTGATCATGTCGTGGTTCGCTTGCTTCTTCGATGATTACGACTTCACGGAAGATGATGCCGCTCGAATCGGCCTCTTCGTCGCCTCAGCCGCGCTGCCGATTGCAGACGTAGTCGACCTCATCGACCACCTTCGAGAGCAAGAGGACGGGGCGGAGGCAGAAGATTGGATCGGCACTCGGGGCTGCTTGTGCACCGTGGCGACCCTTCGCGCCTGGGCACGGGCAGCCTCCTTCCCCACACAGTGGCCCACCCAGGCCCGAACGAGCCTGTTCGTCGCTCTGTCGCGATGGTCCGCGACGAACGCGGCGGACGTGGCGTTCGAGGGGCGTGTGGCGAAGCTCGCGATGAGCTGGGCCATGGAGCTCCTTGCGCCGCACGTGTTAGTTCTCGAGGAGACTGGAGTCACGGATGGCCCGGTACTCGATGCCACGAGGCTCCTCCAAATCGTCTCGGCGTGAGTGAGGCCGTCACACGCTCTCGAAGCACACAACATGAAGCACAAGCCCGAGAGCACAAGCTCTCGAAGCATACCGCATGAGAGATGAGACCGTCACGACAAGCGTCACGAGGGCCCTCTGCTCTCGCCCGCACGCCCAGACTGCCTGCACACGTGGTGGCCGGTGCCTCATCTCTCGGTGCCTGCACTACATCTCCAAGTACTCATACATGTACGATGATCAATGCACAATGGCGTGGTTGGAACATACATGGTTGGAACATACACTCCCGCCCCCTTGTGACTGTCCGATCTGGTGTCTGTGTTTGTCTGCGCCCTCCACGTTGTATCTCCACGGGACCTGTGGTGGTGCGTCTTGCCGATATGGCAATTTTTCGTGAACGAGAACGTGAATGTTTCGTCGTTCTTTCACGCGACCCCCGCGCCGGTTTTGACTCCAGCGCGTAGGCTACCGGCCACGATGGACGACGACGATGCTGAGTCTATTGCGCTGGCGGCTAAGTTGCGCGCAGATGCTGAAGCGCGGGCGACGGCACGTCTGGCCGCACGCGAGGCCAAGCTGCGTGCTCTGAAGGAAAGCTCTGCCGAGCAGTCAGCTGTGACTGCGCCGCCGCTGCCGCCACCGCCATCCATTCCAGAGCCGCCGCAGCAGTCAGTTTCATCCACAAGTGCAGTTCAAGCTCCTCTTAACGCACTCGAGCCTTCCAAGACGCAGGTGCGAGTGGTCAGATGTACGTCATTCAAGCGCCGCGGAGTGAGGAAGCCGACGAGGAAGGACAACGTGCCCTCGTCAGCCATCGAAACCAGCAGCCCCCAGCGAGGTCTTTACGCCCAGAGGCTGCAACGCGCACGGTCGCAGCGCTCGGCTAGCGGAACCCGCGGCGCGATGCCCATAGCGGACGGAGATGGCGATCACGATCACGAGATGGGGATCACGATCCATCCGCAGTAGGCAGGCATGCATAGAGAACCCGTGCGATGCGCGGGCCGCGGCCAGGTGCTCGAGGAGGCGGCGGCACCGACAACAGCCGCCTCTGGTTTCTTTAGTGCCCGATCGCTAGGCTGTCGCACTCTAGTGACTATAGATCGCACGGCGCCGCGGGGTCAAGTCCTGCTCGCTCGGTGAATCGGTGTTCGCCGCGCCAGGACCATGGCACTCCACCGGACCACCTGAGCGGTCCCGGCTTAACCGACCCCGCGCTCCACTCGTCTGTGGATGGATTCGCATGTCGATTGCACGCCTTTTTTTGAGCGTCCCAAGCCGCACAAAAATCACTCAATCACTTTTCTCCTCAGTCAGACCACGCAGTCCGCACGGGCAGTCGCATTCGGCGCTGCGTCCGCCGTCCGTCGGCGCTCCGCCCTCCACCATGCTCCCCACAGCTCCTGACTCCTCTTGCCAGCCCGCCCCGACACTCACTTCTCACTTCAGAAACTGATAGCGTTCACTTTTTCCTCTTCTTCTCCTTCTTCTCCTTCGTTTCGTCCGCGCACGCGGTGACCCGCGCGAGTCCACCGCCCAGAAGCCCGTCGTACCTGAGGGGGGGAGGGGGGGGCGCCGTGGTGGGCACTTGTATGCAAGGCACGCCCTCGTTGAGAAGCCCGTCGTACCCGGCCAATGCCTCATTGGCCTCCTCTTGCCAGCCTCGGAGGAGAGCAACCAGCTTTGGCCGGTAACCCTCCGGACGCCCGCCCTTGGGCCGCAGGCCGAGCGTGCGGTCATCCTTCGCAAGCACCGCACGCCACGCGTCCGAGAGGTGCTCGAAGAGCGCGCACCAGCTCGGCCACTCTTGATGGCACCGGTTATCGAGCAGCCAGCCATCCTCGATAGAACAGAAGAGCAGCAGTCCCAGCAGCGTGCCGAGTGCCACTGGCCAGCGCGCTGCCGCCACGGCCTGCGCGGCCTCGGCCACCTTGGGCCGCAGGATCTTGACCACGAGTGCATCGGAGAGCGCCGTCTCATCCTCGTCCCACTCGGCGCACATGCCGCGCATCGACTCCGCAATCTCCGTGGCGAGCTTCGCCACCGTCAGCGGCAGCAACAGGTGCTCGAGTTTGAGGAGCGAGGCGAGGGTGCGCTCCTCTTCCTCGCCCTCAGCGGCCTCGGGAAGGTCGTCGAACAGGATCAGGTCAAGGTCCTGTGTGGCCAGGCGCTCGCGAAGGCGCTCCAACCCGAGGTCGAAGATCTCGCCCTCCTCCTCGCCCTCGTCGTCCTCCTCGCCCTCCTCTCCGTCGTCGCCCTCCTCCTCGTCCTCCTCGTCCTCGTCCTCGTCCTCGTCCTCGTCCTCGTCCTCCTCCTCGTCCTCCTCCTTCTTCAGCGCAGCGCTGGACGCCCCGGCCTTCCCGCCAAGCCGACCCTCCAATTGCCTCACTACCTTGACGTGCGCCGCCAGCAGCAGCCGCAGCGCCGTCGCCCAGTACTCGGGCCCGTAATCCACGATGAGCTCGCGACCCTTGGCGATCGGCGCGCTTGCGAAGAAGCACAGGTGCACCTCGCGCCGTGTGCCGTCGTACACGGTGTCCATGTACACATTCGGCGTGCGCGTCGGCCAGCCCAGGGGCGTCCACTTGTCATTGACGAAGCGCGCCAGCCCGCCGCGGTAGGCGTCCATGCAGGGCGCAGGGAGATCATCGGGGTAGCCGCGCGCCTGCAGAAAGTCACGCGTGACCTTGTACACGTACGTACTCGAGGGCAGCTCACTGTCCTCGCCGTCCACTACCAGCTCACCCGTGTACAGAGCGACTGGCGTACCCGCGGCGATGTGTTGCGCGGCAACCGCCGCAAGCGCCGGTTCACCCGGAGGCGTGAGCAACGCGACAGGGTTGACCGACGGGTCGGCGGCGCGCATCACGCGAATGTTTGGGTTCGGTGAGCCGCGCCCGTCAACCAGCGCGCGCAGCTCCGCACCAAAGGGGCCTCCCCAATGAGCCTGGTCGCTGTCCACCTCCGAGCAGGCTCGCAGCGCCTTGAGAACTGCGAGGCCATGCGGGCTCCTTTTCAAGCGCTTCAAGCACACCTCATCATTGCGCTCGTATGTGCACTCCTCGGTCGGCAGGAACTCGGCGCGCTGCGGCATTGGCGGCGGGCTGGTGGACACACCACTCTCCAAGTGCGCCAGCAACGCATCCAGCTGCTGACCGCCTGCCTTGGCCTCTTTTCTAAGCTTCGTTTGCTTGGCATGCAGCTCGTGGGCGCGACGTGCGGCCGATGCGATCTCGGCCGTGAGCTTGAGCTCAGCGCGCGACGGCGCGAGCTTGCTCTTCTTCCGCGGACGGTCGGACATTACGTCGCCGTGAATAAAGAGGGGTGTGAATGGTTGCAACGGATCTCAGCCGGGGCCCGAGGTGTGCCGTCGCTGGGCCGTGTGATTGAGGCTGCGTCGTCCGCCACGAGCATTCGAACGATTCGATTTGTGTGAACGTGTTTGTTGTGTCGTTGCAACTTTCACGACATTTGGTCGTGCAACCCGGGATGTAGAATGAACGTTGAATGAACGGCAGCCTCTCGCTTAAGACTCTCGCTTTTGTCTGCTCTGACACCGCACTGTGGATCTCTATATATCCTCACACTTTCGGCTCCACCGTGCCCGCCTTCGCCCTAGTGCGAGCCGCACGCCTGCGCGCCTGCTCCTCCTGCTGCATGCGAACCTCCTCTCGCACCCTCTCGAGCATGCTCTGGTACGCGAGTGTCTCCGGCTTCGCGAAGACCGACGGCGCGCGCTGAAGCTCACCGTTGCGGCGCACGAGCGTCTCGAGCGCCCACGGCGTCACTGCGTGGTGGTGCGGGCTGGCGCCAGCCACCCATTGCGCGTCCCACGAAACGGTCGATAGAGCGCCGTGCTGAGCGCCTACCTCCCGTGTGCGATCGCCACTGCCGCCTCGGTCGGTCGTCGCCGCGGCAGAAGGGGCAGCTAGCGTGGAGGCCTCTGCCCACATGCCCGCCGCCCAACTGGCCAGATCACTCGACTGCGTCCGCGTGGGCGCGTGAGGCTCGCCGGCCTCGCCTCGGGCGTAGAAGCGGCGTGAGCCGCATGCCTCGAGCAGCACGTCCATGGTGCGCGGCACGTTCATGAACGTGGTGAGCCAGCGTGAATCGCCATTGCCCCATACAGCGTGCCGCAAATGGCCCAGGCACCCGGCAACGCCCGTCTCAGCAGCGAGCTGCAGCTGATGAGCGAATTCGACTAGGTTGGCTGGCGGGTAGCCTGTCTGGCTGGAGCAGCACAGAATCAAGATGTCGGTTGCCTGCAGCAAATTGAAGTCGAACTCGTGCCCGCTCTGCGGCTCGCGCACCCGAAGCCCTCGTGCGTGTGACGTGTGCAGCTGGTACATGGCATGTGCATCGCGCTTCGACCTGCCGCTCTCAAACGAACCGTACACGATGGACACAATGGGCCCAGAGCCCTCGGGAATGGGCGCCACTTCCCGACGTGGCGGCTTGCCGAACGACCAATGAATGGCTCGCGAACGTGCTGCGTGCACGCGGCGATGAGCCGTTGCACGAACGGCACGCATGTTTTTCGCGGTGTCCGCACTCGTTCACCCTGTGAAAAGGGTTGTGAACAAAAAGGGACACCCTCCCCCTCTGCTCGTCTGCTGTTACTGCTGTGTCACAGCGCGCTGTGTCGATGCGTGTCACGCGGTGACGCGCCGCCGCCGCCCGCCGCGCGCTTCCTTTTTCGCGCACTCATCTCTTCGCAGTGACCTGCCTCGGATGGTCTCACGTGTTCATTGAACGTATCCGCGTTCATCCTCGCAGCAAACTGCGCACAGGCCGTGCCCAACGGGACCCACTTAGTTGGCTCTGCCTGGTCTGGCAAGCACCGTCCCTTTTGGAACTCAGTGCACTGTTCGGAGTGCTGCAAGCAAGAGACTGTCAGGCCCGACTTGGCGTCGTTGGCGCGCACGATCACGGCCGGAAACGGCGCACACGTCATCGTTGGACCCCCATAGCTCGCAGCTCCTGACAGCATATGCTCTTCGGGAGGCCATGGGAGATCTATCGTGAAGACTCCTCGTGGCAGCTTCAGAGATCCTGGAAAGTCCAGGACTGGAAACGAAAGCCAGCTGACCTTTGCCTTTCGAGCCGTCACATTGATGAACGTCTCCAAGGCGCGGATGAGCAGCTCGGCCCTCTCACGCCCCACCAGCCATAGCCCGTCCCAGAGCCCCCTCTCTGTGTGCACGGACTGGAAAATGACATTTGCCATGTTCAACGTGTGCATGCGCGGCATCTGTGCCATAAAGGCAACGTCGGGCCTCGTCCGCAGCACCCCCGCATACCGCCCCCGTATGTAAGCCCGCTCGTACCTGCGTACGCGCGCGCACACGTGACGAGTCAAGAGAGGTTGGCCCGGAACTGGGAGGATGTGAGTGGCTGTACTTACCGGAGTACGTCATGGTGAGCCTCGACGATCCACAGGAATTGCAGATAGCCGTGGAGGTGCACATCGTTGCTTGGGACGCGTTTGTCTTGGCAGACACGGTGGTACATCACCTCCGGCTGACTGCAGTCGTTGGTACGACGCAGCACATATTGGACAGGTTTCAGGTGGGAAATAGCGGCCAAAAGGCGTGGATCGTCCGCAGCAACTGGACTACCTCCTGCTCTGTTGAGGGACATGTCACCACTGCCGACTTTCAGGTGCGTATTGATGAATAGATCCACGGGTTCGACCTGGCTGTCCAGCAGGTTGGCCTTGATGCTTTGGAAAACCGTCGGCTGGATGAGCGTCCGGAGCCCGCCAACCATGCACACCGCAAGGCGACCAGGAGAGTACGACCGTGCGCGGAGCACGTTACGCGTGGTGCTGTTGGTTGGATGCCCTTGCTCCGTGTGCATGGGTTGGGACCGCCAAGTTGAAGCGTCAATTGGAAGCGCCGCGAGCTCGACATGATACGATTGTACATGGAGGGAGCGCCGCGTGAATGGGCTCGCGGGAGGTGTGAAAAATGGTCCCACACACGCCATTTCAACGGCACATGAGACGTGCGGAGCCACGCGTGATGATAGCTATCTCGTTACGGGTGATCATTGCAGATTCCACACACCGCTTTCAACAACGGAAAGCGAGCTCCTGTGATCGAGCGCTCGAGTACTTTGCACGCTGCTCGGAAAGTCTCTGTGCTGCTCGAGTGTTGCTCCCTCCTCGACACCGCCGAAGCATGGACGCGATGGACGATGCAGCCTTCCCATCCTTCTTGTGCCCTATCGGCCGGGAGATCATGCGCGACCCCGTCAACTGTGCCGACGGTCACAGCTACGAGCGCGCCAGCATTGAGCGCTGGCTCGCAACGAACAACACGAGCCCAAGGACTGGGGCACAGCTTCCCAATAAGGTGCTCATACCCAACCACGCGCTTCGCAGTTCCATCGAGGAGTGGCACTCGACTCCTGCGGCGAAAGTGTTGCACGAGGCGACGGACGCCGCCACGCAGATCGTCAATGCCGCACAGGCAGACGCGAGCCGTATGCGCGGTGAGGCAGCGAAGGAGGTTGCTACCTTCCTGAAGGCAAGTCTCTCCTCTCCGGAGCAGCAGAGTCTTTGCGCCGAGAGCACCCGGCAGGCTGAGGCCATCGTCAAGGCAGCCCGCGACCAGCCCCGGAGTGGGAAAATGCGCCTGAAAGCCGTCGCTGACGCTCGCCGCCGGCGCCGGGAGTCAGTTCTCCAGTGGCACCGGAAGAAAGCGGTGGCGGGCAGCGGTGGCGGCGGAGGCAGCGCGGCGGCCATGTCCCTCTCTATTGCTGCGCCAGCGCCCGCCGCCAGCAGCACCGTCGAGCCTTTCCCTTGCATCTCACACTTCGCGGGAAGACCCATGTTCCCCGACGGCAGCGATGCTGCTGGCGATGGGGGGCTTCGCGCGGGCGACCAGCGCGGCCGAGGAGCAGGCAGCGCTGCGGGGGCTGTGCCAGACCGCCACGTTCCCGCCGGCCCCTCTCCCTTCCACCACTCCTCTGTGCAACGTCCCGGCGCCAAGCTTGGAGCGCCGATGGGTGGTCCGGGCGGCCAGTACGAACCGCAGGGCCCGCTCCCTGGCGGCGCCGTGCCCATGGCATCCGGCCGCCCAACGGCTCAGGACGCCATCGCGTATCTGTGCCAAGTCAAGATGAAGTTCGAAAGGCAGCCTCAGATTTACAACAAGGTATGCGCTTGCGCCGCGCATCGTTGGCGCGTGCGCCGTACGCCGGAGCCACACGTCGGCGCCATTGTTATGGACATTCTCGTGCGCGCATCGCGCACGCGCACACGCCGGCTTACTGACGAAATGCACGCGCGTCCTGTGGCAGTTCCTCGACATCATGAAGGAGTTCAAGGCGCAGTGCATCGACACGCTGGACGTCATCGACCGCGTGCTCAAACTCTTCTTTGGCCACCACGAGCTCATTCTCGGCTTCAACATCTTCTTGGTGCGCCCGACGCGCCCTGCACGGGGCACTGCACGGCGCCCAGCACGGCGCCCCGCTACACGCCAGCGCCCCCCCCACATAGCAACTTCGCATCGGTGGCGCGGCGCGCGCGCCATGCTCACACCGCCGGCCGTGTGGTGCGCTTTGGTGCCGTCTCGCTCGCAGCCGCCCGGCTTCAAGATCGAGTTCGACCCGATACGGCATCTTCCTCACTTTGTAGCTGATCCCAAAGTCGATTACTTGGGTGGGTTACGGTTCAGAGGCAATCCAGCTTCTTCCTCCTCCTCTGCCTCCTAAAAATGAAGGAGGCCCTGGGCGGCGCCGCAACGACAAGCGTGGACGATCCACTCAAGCGGTTTTGTCAGGCACGTCTATTGACCATCCACGAATGTTCGCCTCGCCGTCTCGGACGGGTGCGTTCACGGTGCACAGAGGCCGGAGGCTCCTCATTCACGTTTACGCCGGCGTCAACGCCCCACTCCGGGGCTGGTGTCCCTTCGAGTAAAGGACATAAGGACTCGACAGCACTAACATGTGCATCGCCACCGTAGACCCCGGTCGAGGTGGACGTGGACGAGAACACGAGATTGAGATGGAGACGTTTCTGAATGTGCTGAGAATGGTTTGATGAACAAGACCAAGTCCCGCGCGCAGGCGCGCGCGCCGCCACCGCTTGAGCACTCAGTCGAACCTCAGTCGAACGAGGGGATCGCCTCGTTCGAAAAAGGGCCTCATACACTAGCGGGGAGCGCGGCCTGTGCCTCACCACTTCGCGAGCGGGTGGGCTCGCAGCAACCAGTCGCTCTAACTCTCCTGCACAGCTCCTGCAGCTAGACCACCGATCCAGTTGTTGGGTCCCCCTGTGTGTTTCCTCGCTCATGTTAACTATAGGAGTAATCGGGTGTGGTCTGGCGCGTGAGTCGGTGGGTGGGGTTGGTTTGGAGGGTTTGGAGGTGGTTCGGTTTGTGTGGTTCGTGTGTCTGTCTCGTGAACGTTAACACGACAGACGCGACAACCGGTGCTACGGCTGCCCAAGAAAGCGAGCGTGCGGTACATGTACCGGTAAATGTAGCGACAAGATTTGGTCGTGAATGCGGACGCCGCCGATGGCTGTCAGCAAAATGACTCGAAGCGAGTTCGCTAAAGGGCTTGTCACTGCGGCTGTCCTACTTCGAGGGCCCAGCTCTGTGGACGCTTTCTCAGCAGTGTCCGGGATGCCAAGCAAGCTGGGTGGCACAATCGCTGTGCTTGGAGCAAGCGGGCGCACAGGTGGGGAGATTGTAAAATTCTGCGTGGCGACTGGGCGAGCTGTGCGCGCGTGCACGCGCAGCGGTGAGTTTGATGCCGTCGCACTCTTAGGTGCAGCGTCACCTCTGGTGACTTGCGTCTCTGCGGACGTAACGAAGCCCGATACCCTAGGCGCTGCTGTGGCGGGAGCGAGCACCGTCATCTTCGCCATCACAGCTCCTGCGTTTGGCTCGCCACGAGAGGTTGATTGGATCGGCCTGGAATCGACAGCACGCGCATGCATTGCGAACTCGGTGCCGCGCCTCGTCCTCATCTCGGGCGCCGGCGTCACAAAGCAGGGATCGCCTGCGTATCGCTTCCTGAATCGCTTCGGCGGCAGAATGGACGCCAAGCTCGCCGGCGAGTCTGCCTTGCGCGCGCTCTACGCGAGTGCACCCCCCGGGATTACATACACCATCGTGCGGCCGTCCGGGCTGCGTGACGCGGATTGGGCTGCGAAGCTTCCTGCACGGGGTCCCGATGCACTCGAGGTCAATCAAGGTGATGAGGTGGCCGGTAGCATTTCTCGCGCCGACGTGGCAGCGGTGGCAACGGAATGCGCCTCGATGGCCTCCGCTGCGGGGGCTACGTTTGAGGTATACGATTTGGGTTCGCAGCTAGCGACCAGCTCGCTCAGCATCAGCGGTATTCTGAGCGATCCCACTGCGCAGACCGTCGCAAGGTTCCTCGCTCGCGAGCGGGGTCCAGCCCCCGTGCCGGTCACGGGCTGTGAACGACGAGGCGACAACTACGCAGCGCTCCTTTCGGGTCTGAAAAAGGACTGATGATGAAGCCACTCATTCAGAGAGCTGCACTCACTGTGATGATCCGCGCTATTAACACGCATTTTTCAATCAGCGCGATGAGTTTCGTTGGAGGTCGCGCAAAAGGGCTCGCTTTTGTGCCGAGGCGAGGAAGCCGCACACGTGTGAGGCAAGAAGTCAATGTTTGCGAAGCTCAAGGAGCAGGCGGCTGCGCAGGCTGAGAAGCTCAAGGAGCAGGCGGCAGCACAGGCAGGTAAGGCCATTGCGCAGGCGAGCACAATTGCTGCGGCCGCGAGCGAGTACGCCGAGGCTTCGAAGCTCAAGGAGCAGGCTGCAGAGCACGCAGACAAGCTCAAGGGGCAGGCTGCCGCGCTGAGCGCGCGAGCTCAGAGTGTGAATTTCAAGACCATCGCGACCATTGCCGAGGTCGGTGTTGGCATAGCCAAGCAGACGGCCGAGGTTGGGGTTGTCGTGGCGAAGCAGACGCTGGGTGTGAAGAGTGCGGAGGAGAAGGCGTTCATGGCGGCGGGGAATGCAGCGCTTGATGCGGAGAAGGCGGCCAAGGAGTGCGCCGAGTTCCGCGACGCGCTGCACGCGGCCATCTCGGCTAACGCCGATGCATTTCTCGAGTTCGCGGTGCTCGGTGCGCGGCTCGAGGCGGCGGGGTTGCCGGCCTCGCCGCCTCAGCTCTATCCACGGCCGGGCGTGGCCGTGGTGGCGAGCGACATGACGGCGACCGCTCGGCGGCTGAGGCCGCTCGCGATGACCGCGGTGGACCTGGCCGGGTATGGCCACGTCGTCACGCTGGCCAAGGTCGCCACGGCTGGCATTAGCGGGGTGCTTCTCAGCCCGGCGTTCCAAGTCTTCGTGGAGCGAGTGCTACCGATGCTCTCGCGGCACGCCAAGAATGTGGTCGTGTGCTCCACCAACCGTTACGGCGCGCGGGAGGCGGAGCTTGCGCTCCGGCTCTACTACCTGGGGTGCACCGAGGCCATGGACGCGCTGTGCCGAGCGGACGAGCCCGACGGGCACGCGGATGACGCGGATGACGAAACCCTCAAGCTGGCCGCCGAGTGGGTCGGGCCTGCGCAGTGGCTGTACGCGGCGTACGACCTTCCAGCGCCGCACGATACAAGTGAGTGGGCGGCCTGGTACGCGGCGCAGCAGGCGACCCATCAGGGCTGGATCACCGTCGCGTGCGTCGGCGCCGCCTCCACAGAGGCCTGTGTCGTTCCCACGTACCCGGCCAAGACGTCGTTTGCTGCGTGGCTGCTCGCTGCACAGCCCGAGCATCGACGGGCGGTGCTCACGGTGCGTGATCTGAGGGCCTGAGGTGGCCTCCGAGGGCCTCTGACGGCCTCTGAAGGCCTCTGATGGCCTCCCTCATTCGGTGCGTGGCTCCAAATCCCCAAATGACTCTGATGGCCTCCCTCATTAGGTGCGTGGCTCCAAATCCCCAAATGACTCTGATGGCCTCCCTCATTCGGTGCGTGGCTCCAAATCCCCAAATGACTCTGATTGCCTCCCTCATTAGGTGCGTGGCTCCAAATCCCCAAATGACTGGCGCATCAACTTCGACAGCGCGCCCGCTCCGCTGGAGATGAACGGCGTCATCTACCACGTGCATGGGGGCATGCTGCAGGCGGCACGTGTGATCCTCGACGAATGTGGCTGCCGCGCGGCGCTGACGAAGCTGCAGGACGCCGGGTACGCACTCGCGATCGTGCGTCACGCCCTCGGCGCATGCAAGTGCTCACCACGGCGCCGGGTCTCCCCTTAGGTACACACTCACGATCGTAGGTCATTCCCTCGGGGCCGGCGTCGCGTCGTTGCTGACCGCGCTCTTGGTGGGCGACTTCCCCACGATCACTTGCATTGCCTTCGCCGCTCCCGCCTGTGTTTCGGAGCCGTTGGCGGACGCCCTCAAGCCGCTGGTGCTCTCGATCGTGCACAATGATGACCTCGTGCCACGGCTGAGTGATTGCAACTGCCATCAATTGGCCCTCGACCTGATCGCGGACGATGCTCTCTACAAGGAGCGGTTCGCTAAGGACAAGAGCGCGTACTACAACTACGTCAAGACCCTTGGCAAGGTTTCCTGAGTGCCCCCGAGTGCTTCTGAGTGCTTCTGAGTGCTTCTGAGTGCTTCTGAGTGCTTCTGAGTGCTTATGAGTGCTTATGAGGACCACTGTTGGCCCCTCCTTTCCTCTGATGGCGCGGAGTGGTGCTCCTGACTGTGCGCAGGTGCAATCGATGTCGCACGCGGGAGGGGCCAAAGAAGATTCTGCTTCCGAAGAGATGATCAGGGGTAATCAGCCCCACTCGGAGGCCAGCAGGGGCAGTCAGGGGCCATCGGCTTCCGAGGAGATACGAATAGAGCTCGATGATGGCGCCGATCATCTCGATGCTGTTGGCACCGCGCAAACGCCAGAAACACCCGGGTTCCGTTCACAGCTACATGGTTCACAGCTGCAGCTGCTTGCAGAGACGACAGTTGAGTGGCCGGCGCTTGTGGTGGCCGGTCGAGTCGTTCTTCTCCATGGGCGCGAGGGCAGCACGCGCGCCGTCGCGGGCGACTCGAGGCTGCCCACACTGCGACGCGTCGTCGTGAGCCAACGGGCGGTCTCGGATCACAACATGGACCGCTACGCGATGGCACTCCGGTCGGTGTGGCGAGCCCGCGGCCATGTGCCCACGACGACGCCGCCCGTGCGCTTCGCACCGGCGCGTACGCCCACCGGTCAGTGGAAGGCGTGTAACGTCTGCGGGAGCGACGTCATCTGGGTCTGCGCCTTTGGTACGTCGGATGCCTCTTTGACGAATCGCACACAAGCCTCCGCCCCTGCATGCATGTATGTGCTCACCGCGGCGCCCTCGCCTCCCCACAGGTACGTCGGATGCCTCCCGCGTCGGCGCGACCCACAACTGCCGCGGCTGCGGCCACGTGGTCTGCGCCTTCTGCGCGCCGGCGGGCGATCGCGTGGCGGGAGATGCCCTTGGGGAGTTCCTGACGCTGCCCGATCGGCGCTGCCCACTGCCCTCGCGCGGGCACCTCGAGCCGGTGCGCGTGTGCCGCCCGTGCTCGTACGATGGATTTGCCATGTGAATTGTGAATTGTGAATTGTGAATTGTGAATGAGCCGCAGAGGCGCTCCGGCGCGGGAGCCGGGAGCCGGACCCCCGGGAGGGAGCGTAGGGCCTCTCCCTTCCCTATGAGGAAATCGCCCGGGCCACGCGATCGGCGATGAGCGGCGCAGACTCGCGTCGTTCGTCGGGCGTCGGAGCAGAGACCGTGCCGTCGAGGCCGTGCGTCGCGAGATCCGATCTCCGAGAGATGGCCAGATGCGATCTCGCAGGCTTGAACTTCTGAGGGGTGGCGCGCAAACTTGCACGGTGTCACCCCTCCACTCTGTGTTTCGTGTTGATGAACGAGCAGAACAGTATATTCTCCGTCTCTGCTGACTGCTCTCTCACACGCAACCAAGGCAATAGGCATTGGTGGGGATTGCGGACGTTTCTTAAAGCAGTGGCTTCGGGGTGTCAATTCCTCAAAATCCCTCAAAAATCAGGCCTGCAACGATTCGCGACGACGTCGACGCTGCAAGAGACTGGCCGGCTCAGAAGAAAGTTGCTCAGCACATGGCGGGGCAGCGGTCCATCACTGATCACTTCAGTTTATATTGCGCGCCTCTCGAGTGTGCGCCTTCCGAGTGCCGAGATTGCGACAGGCCCCCATTCCTGTTCTCAATTGGGACCCTAAAGTTACGTAACGCGACAATCGGCGGTCCTCGGAACTCCTTTTGAAGAAGCCGAGCGCTTTCGGAGTCCAGTGTCGGCAAGTCGGCCGGTTCGCATTTCTCGGCGCACTTTGTTCGGTTGAAAAGCGACACTAACACAAATGGACGTTGCCGAGAACGTCGTACGTAACGCGCGCAACACGGGCCTGCCGAGCAAGGAGGAGCGCCGCATGCTGCACAATCCTTTCTCTGCCGCGGAGCCTGCCGTCGCAGCCAGGCCGACAGATGAGCAGCTCGCCGCGCTCGGCGAGGCACAGGGCAAGGCAGCGCAGGCGTGGCAAGCGGCTTCTGAGGCGGATGCCCCGCGCCGTGAGCGCGTGCTGCAGATGAAAGGCTGCCTCGACGGACAGTGCTGCTACATGGTTCCTGGACAAATGCAGAACGGTCCATCGGTGTACAAGTGAAGAGAGATTTCCGGCCCTCGGTTCCTGTACGTGCGAGTTACATCGATGTGACTGACCTAATGACGGAGCTCGCGTCGAGGGCAGTGTTCGTATATGGGTATGTGGATACGCATGTCCGGGTTCATGTCATGTCATGAGCCCTAGCAACGAGGGGCGCCATAGAGAAACCCTGTGTGTGGGGGGGTGTCTGTGTCGCCATTTCGTTTGTATGTGGCGGCGTGGTTCCCGATGACAAGTGGCCGATCCTGTCCACTGCGACACGTCCGTGCCGGCGATAAACGCGGCCGATAGATTCATCACGTGTCTCGAGCCGGAGGGTCAATCGGAATCCGGTTCTTGGGGTACCCTTTGCTGTGAAGAATGTGAATGTAGAATCGAAATTCAAAATCGTCATAATCGACCAGAAGAAGGAATTGAGAAACGAGACCGCCAGAGGCTCGACGGCCGGGTTTGGGGGCACTGGAGTGTTAATGCGTTGTGAGTTTACCGATAAGCGATATCCGAAAATAATGCAGCGGTCAGCGCCCCTACAGCGGCGGTGTTTTGGAGCGGCGTTTCCGTTGGATCTCGCAGCGGCGGTCCTCAGCGTGAGCGTGCTTTCCCTGCGTGCTTTCCGAGTGCCTGCCGCATTGGGGCCGTTGATTGTGTGTCTAGCCGATAGGGCCTATTACCGGTCAAGTTACCGGTTTGAGCATAAGCCATAACGAGTATCTCTCGCTCAGTACTTGAAACTTGGTCGACCGAGGGGAGCGGAGCTGCGGAACAGGAGCGGAGCGGTACTACATGTATACTTTTGGTATGGTGAGCGGGGACCGCGACGAAACTGACTGATTTCCTGAGTCTCGCTTGATCGGCGGTCCTCGGAACTCCTTTTGAAGAAGCCGAGCGCTTTCGGAGTCCAGTGTCGGCAAGTCGTCTCGGCGCACTTTGTTCGGTGGTTGAAGCGTCACTAACACAAATGGACGTTGTCGAGAACGTCGTACGTAACGCGCGCAACACGGGCCTGCCGAGCAAGGAGGAGCGCCGCATGCTGCACAATCCTTTCTCTGCCGCGGAGCCTGCCGTCGCAGCCAGGCCGACAGATGAGCAGCTCGCCGCGCTCGGCGAGGCACAGGGCAAGGCAGCGCAGGCGTGGCAAGCGGCTTCTGAGGCGGATGCCCCGCGCCGTGAGCGCGTGCTGCAGATGAAAGGCTGCCTCGACGGACAGTGCTGCTACATGGTTCCTGGACAAATGCAGAACGGTCCATCGGTGTACAAGTGAAGAGAGATTTCCGGCCCTCGGTTCCTGTACGTGCGAGTTACATCGATGTGACTGACCTAATGACGGAGCTCGCGTCGAGGGCAGTGTTCGTATATGGGTATGTGGATACGCATGTCCGGGTTCATGTCATGTCATGAGCCCTAGCAACGAGGGGCGCCATAGAGAAACCCTGTGTGTGGGGGGGTGTCTGTGTCGCCATTTCGTTTGTATGTGGCGGCGTGGTTCCCGATGACAAGTGGCCGATCCTGTCCACTGCGACACGTCCGCGCCGGCGATAAACGCGGCCGGCAGATTCATCATGTGTCTCGAGCCAGAGGATCCGTTCGGCTACTACGTACATCGAATATTTCACATCTCGCACACGCCACACCGCACGGCTCACGGCAAGCGCGCGCGCAAGTGTCCAAGCATCTAAGGGGCGCGGCTCCCGGCCCCCGCTGCATCGCGGGCATGATCGCGGGATCGGCCGTGTCGAGATGGCCGTATCACGACGTATCACGAAACATGCTCTCACGATCGGCGCGGTCTCAACCTCAAACGCGCGAGAGCAGCAGTGAGGTTGAGGTTGAGGTTGACGTTGAGTACAGCGAGAGCAGCAGTGTCGCCGCGCTCCCCTGGAGCCGCTCACCCGTCCCGACCACGAGACGCACGGCACGACGTACAAGCAAATGGTACCACCGTTGCCACGCCCATCAAGCGAGGGACTCGAGGCGCTCGTGACGGCGCTCTTCCGTGAGGCTCACGCGAGGATCGGATAGACGGGCGGCTCATTGTAGACGCAGTTCGAGTCGAGGCGCTCGTGACGGCGCTCTACCGTGAGGCTCACGCGAGGATCGGATAGACGGGCGGCTCATTGTAGACGCAGTTCGAGTTGATGGCGTCATCGCGCGACATCTTGAAGTACCCCTGGTCGCCGTAGGCCTCGCCCCAGCTGTTCTTGACCTTGTAATAGGGAAAGCGAGCTCCCTTGATGACCTCGAAACCAAACCCGACGGCGAGCACAGCGTGGTTGATGTCCGAGCCATTGCACGGCACAGAGATCACACCCGACTTATAGTGCTGCATGTTCGCCTCCGCCTTGACCGTGATCGAGAGGGGCATGATCGCAATGCTGGCGAGGAAGCCGGTCTCGTTCACAGCCGGTCTCGTTCACGGTCTCGTTCACAGCGGCGAGGAAGCCGGTCTCGTTCGTCGGCACGCTCACGTAGCCCTTCACAGTCCCCGCCTTGAGCCCGACGGAGCAGCCCTTACCGGTAGAGAGGGCGCATCTGCCGTCCGTGGCCGTGTACGGGTACGTCTCCTCCGTGCAAAAGTCGTACGTCTCGGCGAACTTCATCGCATCGTACGGCCAGCCGCCGGCGCAGCCCTCGCCGATGCCGGTCGTCTTGTTGACCATCATGCAGTCCACGAGCTCTTGCTCCGCGAGTGAGAGGAGTGTGCCCGTCTTGATCGCGTAGGCGCTCTCAAGCACCCCCGTCGAGCTGAAGGCCCAGCACGAGCCGCAGTGCGATTGGTCCTTGACGGGCGTGACGACGCCTCTTGTCGTCCAGTCCAAGGCCCCGCTCATGAGGTTGATCCGATCGGACAGGCTCGGGTAGCGCTCGCCGAGGTGAGATGCATCAAAGGCCCGCGGGCCCTTGGGCTTCCCAGTCTTCTGGGCGACAAACTCCGCTTCCGTCATGTCGGCAAACGGGCCGATGCCGAGATTGTAAGCGAGGCCCTTGGCATTCTCGCGTTCGATGAACGCGAGGTTGGCCATGAAGATGTCGAAGCGCGATACCTCCTCCTCGACCGTGTACGTCTTGCCATACGTCCTCTTGAAGCTCGCCCAGGTTTCCGCCGGGGAGGTCATCGAGAGCGCGGGGGCCATGAGCATGGAGAGCGCGCGCGCGCGCGCCGCCATTGCAATCGACCGCCGCCGACGCATCGATCGTCGGTCACCCCGCGACCGTCCGCCCGGAAAGACGCGACGGAACGAAAATGCACTCCGAGCCTAGATCTGCCCCCAAGCCCATTCATCGTGGCCCTTGTCATCTCTCTACCTACGGTTTTAACATGTGCTTCCCGCACAAACTTCAGACAAGTCGCCCGTGCGTCAGGATACGCGCCGACGGGCGCTTCCTGCTCGGCGGCGACGGCGTCCCTGCTGAGTGCACTTCGCGGGATGGTGGCGCGTGGGTCGTAGCCTCGCGCTCGGCCATCAGCTGCGCGTACCGGCTGCCATGGTGCGCGAGATCGCCGAGGCGCATCCCCGACAGTTGGGTGGGGCGCGAGGAAGGAGGCGAGCGCGGCGACCTGGGGGACTGGACGAGCGACTGCGGCGCGCGCCGTCTCCTCGGACCTCCTACTTGAAGGGCTCGGAGCTCCTTGAACAGGTCCTGTGAGTGTCCAACACGGCGCTCCTTGAAGGTCTCCTTCACAGGCCCGTTCACATCAGGCTGCTCCGCATCCAACTGTGAAGAGCAGCGCGGCCGGCTCAAGCTGCGCGGGCTGTTCGCCTGACGCCACGCCGCGCCGCCGCTCTGCTGCCCCCGTCGGTACGGGTCGAAGAAGTGGCTGGACACGTGATCCATGTGGGCCTTGCGCCAGTAGCTTCTGTATTCGCTCTGCGAGTACAGATGGTACTGGCGCTGGGCATTGATGGCGTCCTTTGCCACCGACGACAGCGCAGGCGGCGGGCGCACTTGCACGAGGCCGCTTCCGGCGCACTGTTGGCATTTGGTCTTCCCCTCAAGGTAAGTGGACATGCGCCCTCGATCAATGCCGCCTGCTCCACCACACTGTGGGCAGCGCCGTCTGACCGAGGTTTCTCCTTCTGCTGGCTGCTGTGCGTGCAAGATCCACGCCAGCTGAGATCCGATCGGAGATCCGATCCGAGGGTCGCCGCCACTCTGCACGCCACATCTCGCGGCCGCGCCCACCTCAACGCCTGCGCCCTCGGCACGAGGTTTGGCGCCGCCCTCTTGATCGCTGGCCTCTGCGGCGGCCGCGGCCTCACGCTTCCTCCTCACCTCTTGTATCTGGATTTGCATCCGTTGGTGTTCAGTGAGCAGAGCATTGTCCGATAGGGGGACCTCACGCGGTGGCGAGGGCGCCCTGAATGCGACGATGCCCTTGGGCTGATTCAGTATCGTCTTGCTCGAGGCGGCACTGTGGAACGAGCGCTTGCGCTGATACGGCTGATTGGAGGGCCTGCCGTGCTCGCCCATGCTGTCGTCCTCGCGAGCGAATCGCTCCTCGGGCGCGCGCACCTCGGTTTGGTTGAAGTGCTCGTCAGCGCCGTTGTCCTGCGTGTCCAGCCGCGCGAATGGCATGGCCTAGCTTGGATTCCTGAATCCTGGATGGAAATACTGAAGAACGTTTCGCACGCATGCAAACTACACGCCTTCTTTTTTCGCACATGTAGTGTGACCTTGTGATCGTCTTTCACTTCATACATGTACAAGTATTTGACTTGACTTGGAAGTCATTTCAAACCGTCAAACCGTCGCGACGACGAAAAACTGCCGAGGCAGACGGTGTTGCCTCGAAGCGCGATTGAGAGGACGAGCACGAGCACCGCCTCAACGCTCTCGAGCCTCTGAAGACAATGGCGGCCGTCCTCGCGACACCACCTCCCATTCTGCCCCCATCCCACAAGGTCTCGACGATCGCACGGGTCGCTTCCCTGGCCGCCCGCGCCTCCGCGCCAGCAAACCTTCCCGGGCCAACCCTACACATCACATTCAAGACCGTCAGCTTTGAGCAGGCAGGGCGCTACTTTCTGACGCTCACCGCGCCTGACGGCACCGAGCACCGCACCGAGGTCGCCGAGGAGAGCCGCCAGCCGCACTTCAAAGCCATGATCTACTCTCTGCGCCTCAGCCGCGCCGACAGTCGGGCGTCGCTCACGATTGGCGCGACGCGCCTGGCCTTCAGCCGCGGCGCGACCGAGGTGGGCACCGCGCAGATCGCGTGCAGCTCGCTCGTCGCCAACCACCACGACGGCGCCGGCAACAGCGGCGTGCGGCAGTACGCCGTCGAGCTCGTCTCGCCCTCATCCTCAATGACCTCGTCCTCGGGTCGTGTGGGGACTTTGGTCCTCGAGTACGCGTACGAGGACGCGGCGGAGGAGGCGCGGCGCCTGGCCGAGCGGCTCGCGGCCGAGGCGGCCGAGCGCGCCGCTGCCGAGCTCGCCGCGGGCCAGGCGCGCGCCGCCGCCGCCGCCCAGGCCGCGCACGCCGCTGCCGAGCGTGCAGAGGAGGAAAAGGTCGTTGCAGAGCAGCTGGCGGCCGAGGCGGCGCGTCTAAAGCGTCTGGAAGCGGAGGAGCGGCGTGAGGCGGAGATGGTGCGACGCACGTGCGAGGCGGAGCAGCGGCGCCTGGCGGCGATGGCGCAGGCGGCGGTGGCCGCCACGGCACAGCAGCAGCGCCAGATTGACTCGATGCTCACCAACGAGGCCTGCCGTGCAGCTACGCTGCGTCGCTGGCAACGGATTCTCGCGTCTCCGGTGCACCTGCTTCGGGACGACGGGCTGTGCATCGAACTGACGGGGCGGCAGGTCGTCGGGCTCGCGGGCAAGGCAGCCCAGAGCACCAGTGGCTGGGTGGCCTTCGAGCAGGCCGGCCGGCGTGTCACTCTCTCCGCGACGGCGCTAGCCAAGATGAGGGCGCGTGTCGAGGCACGGCTTGACGAGGAAGAGGACGAGGACGAGGACGAAGCGGATGATGACGCGGCCGAGGACGGCGCGGGTGTACTCGGCATCGCCGCCTCCCGCAACCGTCCCTTCAAGCTTCGTCATGCCTTAGTGCTTCGTCTGCCCACCTACCTGCCAGGTCAACACATGCCAAACACGCCCTCCTTCCGGTGGCACACGCACAACACGACGCCATCGGTCGCAGGCTTGCCCGGGGCGGAGCGCCATGCCGAGCGCCATGCCGAGCGTGCCGCCACAAGCCTCGGCGTCGTCCGGCGGCCGGGGGAAGCCTGTGGGGAAGCGGCACAGGCACAGCTACCCACAGGCGCAGGCGCGCCCACTGCGCCGCCGCTGCCGCCGCCGCCGCCGCTCACGCTCCTGGTGCGGCCACAGCACGCCACGGCGCCGACCGGGGGTCGTATGGCCGGCGTACCGATGCGTGCATGGAACTGGCTCGGCGCCGCGTCGGGCGCCGCGTCGCCGCGCTCCAAGGTTGCGCCCATCACGACGCCAGACGGCGACGGTTTCGACCTCGAGGCGCCCATCACGACGCCAGGCGGCGACGGTTTCGACCTCGAGGCGCAAGAGGTTTGGAGCGGGCTAGCCAGCGAGCGGCGCGGAAGCAGCAGCAGCAGCAGCGGCGCGAGCGGCAGTCCTCTAAGTCGCCGTCGACTCGACCTGCGCGAAGCCGTCGACGACTATTGAAATTGTAAATTCTAATTGATACATTTTGGTCGTCTACGCCGTATAGCTAATGCAAAATAGCCCCAGATAGCGACAACACTGTGACACGACCGACCGGACGCGGGGCGCGCGGGGCGCGCGCGCCCGACGCGAGCCGGAACCGCAACCGGCCTCGCGTGTCAGTTATCGTATCGTGATTTCACACACGGTCTGTGATTACTGATTTTTGACACACCCCAAGCCCAACCTACGAACAAACGCACCCTACTTTGATGAATCGCATGTGAGATCGCGCGATACAACGACCTTTCACTCTTTCAGTCGGGCGAGTTTTCGACGAACTCGGGAGGTTCGTAGCTACACAATTATGCCAATGCGCGCGATGAAACTAAGGAATAAGGATGAACTTCTCCATCACACCACGACGCTTGGCTCGGCGCCCGGGGCGCCGGCGATGCGTGCACAAGCGTGCACGGCACGGTGAAACGCCGGAAAGCGTTACCGTGGTGCCTTCGTAAGCCGAGCGATCCGATTTTGGATTTTTCACGAATTCTCCGAGAGAAGCGGCAACGGAATAGTCGCGCGCTTAGAGCGCCTCGCTCAGAAAAAACGAAATTTTGCGCGCGGCGTCATGTCTCACGAGCATCCGGCCCCCTATCTGCCAACATCTGCAGCACATCGTGCGGGCGGGCGCTCTCGAGCTCGAAGACGTTGGAGGCGACGCCGATCGAGAGATGCAGGAACACGGGCCGTCCAAACTCGGCGCGCAGCTGCCGACGCGCGGACGTGGCGATCCCGGGAAGCCTGGCCTCAAGGATCTTTCGAACTGACTTGCGCTCTCGCGGGATGAGAAGCTGCTGGTCGATTCGGAGGCCTTGCGTAGGGTTGGTGAGCTCGGTCCAGCCGAGATTGCGCTGCTCGAGGACGTACGGCAGCTCGCGGTCCAGGTACGTGAATAGCGCCTCGCGGATGATCTCCGTCGCACGCGTGAGCGGCGGCTGCACGTGTGTCACGCCCGCCGCCATGGTCCACTGGCGCGGCTTAGCCTGCAGCAGCAGCCAGCCGCGCAAGTGATCGACGCCGTCGCCCGTGTGCGCCGAGACCATGAATGGGGGCCCGTCAAAGGCGAATTCCCCGTGAAGTGCCGCGCTCGCCTTCAGCAGCCGCTCCTTCTTGTTCACAATGTCGACCTTGTTGAGCACGAGCGCCGTCAGCGGCCGGCGCTCAGGACCCTCGGCCGCCTCGAGCTCGTCGAGCTCGCGTGCGAGCCGGTCGAGGAAGCGGCCAACTTGCCGGTGCGACGGCACGTCCGCAGCGTCCACCACCACGAGCGCGAGCTGCGCGCCGCGCACCGCGTCCCACAAAGCACGGTGAAGCGATGGAACATCGGGCCCGAGCGCTCCCGGCGCGTCCACGAACTCAACCTGCGTTCTGGACGGCAAGTCCGTCAGATATCCAAGCGTATTCTCGCGCGTCGTGTGGATCTTGGCCGACACGGCCGATACACGTGCATTGATTAGTGTATTGAGCAGCGTTGACTTGCCTGCGTTGGTGGGGCCGATGATGCAGCATGTCAAGGCGCGGCTGCGCTCAGGACTCTCGACGGGCGGCAGCGACAGACTCGCAGCGGTCTCATCGGCACGCTGCAGCGTCAAGCCCAGCGAAGGCCGCACTGCCGCCGAACGTGGCCGGAGCTGCGCGACCAGCGAAATGCGTCGTCCACTCGCCATCTTTGTAGCCGGGCTGACACGTGTGAACCCTTTTTCTCTCACAAGCTCCACGGCACTTTCCCGAAAGATCAGTTTCTCAGTTTCAGTTTCTTCGCGGTCCCCCCACGCTCACTCCACCACCGTCTCGACGGACGGCTCCGCTCCCCTCATAAGGACGAGCCACATCTTGGGCAGAGACACGCACTCACTCCTCTCAGTCAGCGAGTTTCGTCAATGGGTAGGCACCACTTGTCGCGGACAATTGAGTTTCGTTCGCGGTCCCCCGCGCTCACCGTCCTTCACAGTCACGACCTGGCGCCGTGGTCGCCTTCCTGTGACCCTCTAAATCAGTGACATGACGAGACAAATCGTCAAAGCTTGAAAGTCGAATCAGTGTAGAGGAGAGAGGTCACGCGGTCCCGGAGTCAGTCAGCGGGTAGGTAACGAGGTCCCCCGTGTCGAACCTACGTGATACTCTTACCGCGCCTGCACGTTCGCAGCGCTCTCACACTCACGGCACGCGCGAAGCACAGCCAACCGGAACCGCGCGCGCTCCGCGGCTCAGCACAAAGTGCCAAGGCAAGCCAAGCCTACCGCCTACCCTATATCCCATTCTGTTTCCACTTCCCAGGTCGTAGTGACGAACTTCCACGGCCGCCGCTTTTCGACTTTCATAGTGATGAGATCAGGAACAGATTCCCGTCTTGCTGAGATGACATTGGGGGGTGGCTCGGGGATGGCTACCATCGGAAGCACATCTGCACATGAATTTAGTCAGGCACGCCATCCCTTGCGCACGTATATGGAATGCAGTCCATGTTAAGTCCATGTGGGGAGATGAGGGGCGTCAGGCTCGCCATCCCTTGTGCCCATGGAAGAAAGCCAGCCAGATGGTTTTGTTCGGGACGGGCGCCGGCGCCAGCGCTGCAACCGTCGCACCCGTCGCAATCGCCAGCGGCGCCGACGGCGGTGGCGATGCTGCACGCGATGGTGATGGCCCCGCCGTTTCAGTCAGTTTCGTCATCCGATCGGCATCCCCAAAACCTTCTTAGTCAGTTTCGTCATCCGATCGGCATCCCCAAAACCTTCTTGTCATGCGCTCATTCCATGGTCCGTCTCGGGCAACGACGCCCATGACGGCGCCGCGGTCGCCGGCGCCGGCGCCGTGATGGGCGCCTCGCCACCGCCCACAAACCGCAATAACGCGCCCAGGCCGCCCCGGGCGGCCTCTTGCGCGTTCGTGCTGGTCAGCTGCACAGACTGTCCCATGCCGGAGACACCATGATTCACATGCGCCTGCATGCTCGCGCCAGTTGAGTGCACGATGCGCCTCAGCTTCTCGCTCGAGGTGTCGGCTTGGTGGAGTGCTTCCCGCATGCTCTCGCGCAGGCGCGGCAATTTCGAGCCCGCCCTTTGCATGGCGAACGGTGCCGGCAGCTGTGCTGACGAGGCTGCGCGATGCAGCACCAGCTGCTGCTTCAGAGCCTGTCGCCGATTGTCCTTTAGAATCGCTTGGGACGCCTGGCGTTGTAGCTGCCATCTGCGCTCCTCTTCCGGACTTCGCTCTCGTGCAGACGATTCGCGAGACGCGCCCAGGGCATCTCGCGAAGAAAAAGGGAACAGGACGTACTTTGCCTTCGCGGGGTCCGAAGGTGTCCGACGATGCCTCGCCGCTGCAAAACCAGCGGCATTGGGGTCCGACGGTGTCCGACGATGACCGCCAGGCAGGTTTTCTCCTTCGTACGCCGGCGGCGGCAGATCATGGCCGTCGCCGGGGGCGTAGCTCCTTTGCGCCATGCGCGAATGTTCAGGGTTCAATCCAATGTCATTCCAATGATCCGTCGGTCTCAAAGCATCCCTGATCACCTGCCAGCCTGTGCTGTCTTTTCGGGTACTGTAGCGTAGTCGCCCGAGCTCGTCCCTGACGACCTCCTGCACCTCCTCAAGCTTCAGCGTGTCATTATCGATGTCATTCCTCACGGTGTCGCTCTGGTCAGGCGAATCCGAGGCGATGAGAGCGAGACCCCAGATGACGAGGATCATGCCGATGATGTAGAGCGGCCAGCCAGCCGGGCCTGCGAGCCCCTCGTGCAGACGCTCGAATTCTCGGAAGAAGATGCCGCCCGCCACCCCCCCAAAGAGGATGAAAGTCCCGACCATCAGAGGCAGGATGACAAGCGGGTCGTACAAGCCGAGGCACTCTGTCAACTTGAAGGCCCAAAGGATGCCGCAGCTCACGACAAGGATGATCTCGATGTAGAAGAGCCACGTCAACAACATGCTGTAATTGCCCTGGAACAGCGCCGCGAGGAGCTCCGAGAACACCTTGGAGTGCACAATCATCTGTGCGCCGCCCGCGAGCGCCGAGAAGAGTGTGAAGCTCAAGGGCAACCATATGCTCGGCTTCCCCTCGATTCCGTCGTTGGCTAAACTCTCGGCCTTACGCGCTTTCATGGCTCTCTCGTGGTACACGTACGAGCCCACGGCCAGCCCGCCCGTGAGGGCGAGGTAGAACCACCACGTCGGATTGGCAGACCAGAACTCGGTCAGCTGTTTGACCGTGTGGCAGCTGTCGCCCGGTGGGCCGCAAACAACAGAGAGGCACGTGCCGATTATGGACAACCCAACGCCGGCGAGCATGCGCCGTGACACCTTGGTTTTGTTCACGATCCGGTTGAACGCCACGTTGGTGACAAACTGGATCGACTCGATCGGCGTGAGGATGGATGCGGGCGCGAATGCAAGGGCGGCAAAGTTGATGATCGAGAAAATGATGAACATCCACATACCTATCCTCCAGCCCCTGCTGGTCCATGGCCGCGCGAGGCCCTTTTCATCGAGCTTCTGCATTGACATGGCCTGGATGTTCTGCCCGATGTTGATGCCGACCGAGCCAGCTACGCCCATCAGCACACCGACCGCGAGGCCCCACGAGGGCAGCGCTTTGCAAACGACGGCAAGGTCCAAGGGAGCGTCCGCACCAAGCCAAGACGACTCATTGGACAACAACGACCCGTTGACTAGCATTGGCGCATTGGACACATTGGACATGCACCCGAAAATCCGTCGAGCCCTCCCAAGCACGTCTCGGTCGCGCGGAGTGGATCCAAAAGATGGCAAGTTGTGGATCGGATCCTTTTTAGAGAAAAGATGCAATTTCTAAAGCAGCCGAGTTGAGGTCACGAGTCACCCAACAAATTGCAGCGATTCGCTCTGGCGAGCGTGATTTGTGGAATCACGCGTTGGGGTGTTGCCTCTCGGTCAATTTCATAGAAGTTGCCGAGAAATTCTCGGCAGTCCACATGTCGGTCGCCGCGGCTGCGACGCTTACCGCGGCCACCGCAGCGCTCACCTCGTCGCGTCCGCGCTTCGTCGTATGGTTTCGCTCCGACCTGCGTATGCATGACAACCCGGTCCTCCACAAGATCGCTGCGCTGCCCGGCGCTAAGGAGATTGTGCCCGTCTACTGCTTTGACCCGCGCCACTTTGCCAAGGACGCGCCGCACAGCTTCGGCTGCGCGAAGACGGGCGTGCTCCGTGCCAAGTTCATGTGCGAATCGGTCGCCGACCTGCGCTCTTCGCTCCGCGCATGCGGCTCCGACCTTCTCGTCGCCGTGGGCAAGCCAGAGGAACTGCTGCCTACACTCGTGCAGCCAGCGAGCGCCGGACCCACAACATTTGTCACCCAGCAGCAGCTCACCTCCGAAGAGCTGCGCGTCGACCGTGCGGTTGTGAGCGCACTCAAAAAGGCGCATGGATCCGCGTCCGCGCCGGCGCTCCGCACCATCTTCTCGGGCACGATGTACGACGACGAGAATTTGAAGACAATGTTCGGCGACGATTACGCATCAATGCCGGACGTGTTCACGCCGTTCCGCACAAAGGTCGAGGCGAAACTCGTAATCCCTCCACCTCTCGCATCGCCCAAGCCCGGCTCGCTCCCGCTGCCCGCCAACGCCGGCGCGGTGGCTACTGCTGCCGCTGCGGCCGCTGTCGGCGGCGCCGGCTTCGACTCGATGCCGTCGCTCAGCGCGCTGGGATTCAGTTCGGAGGAGGTGACGAGCGCCGCGACTCCCGACCCGCGCGGCGCGATGCCCTTCCCGGGCGGCGAGCGTGCCGCCCTCGCGCGTCTCCAGCACTACATTTGGGACGCCGACTGCCTCGGCACCTACTTTGAGACGCGTAACGGCATGCTCGGCGCAGACTACTCGAGCAAGTTTGCCCCTTGGCTCGCGCACGGGTGCCTTTCGCCGCGGCTCGTGGCAGCCGAGTGCGCCAAGTACGAGAAGCAGCGCGTGAAGAACAAGTCGACCTACTGGCTCGTCTTTGAGCTCCTCTGGCGAGATTTCTTCCGCCTCTACGCCGCGAAGCACGGCGACGCGATCTTTCATATAGAAGGGCCGGCGCGCGTGCGCTCAAAATGGGTCTCAAACCCTGAGCTGCTGCAGAGATGGAAGGAGGGGCGGCTGGGCGTGCCGCTCGTCGACGCGAACATGCGCGAGCTCGCCGCCACCGGCTTCATGTCCAATCGCGGTCGCCAGAATGTCGCATCGTATCTCGCGCTCGATCTCGCGCTCGATTGGCGCACGGGCGCGTCATGGTTCGAAGAGACGCTACTCGACTATGACGTGGCCTCGAATTGGGGAAATTGGGCCTCGGCGGCGGGCGTGACGGGCGGGCGCGTCAACCGGTTCAACATCGTGAAGCAGAGCAAGGACTACGACGCGGACGGTGCGTATGTGCGCCACTGGCTGCCAGAGCTCAAGGAGGTACCGGCGGCCAAGATCCACGAGCCATGGACGCTCTCGCGCGACGAGCAGCAGCGGTGCGGCGTGACGATCGGCGTGGACTACCCCAACCCACCCAAATCGAATTGGGCTGGCTTCGCTGGCGACGAGGGCGGCAGCAGCGGCAAGGGCGGCGGCAAGGGCGGCGGCAAGGGGGGTGGCGGCGGAAGGGGGGGCGGAAGAGGCGGTGGCAGCGGCTACGTTCTTAGCACGCCCGCGACGGCAGCCGTCGTGGCCGGCGGCCGTGAGGGCGGCCGCGGCCGCGGCGGCAAGGGCGGCGGGGCACGCAAGCGCGTCCAGCACGAATATCTCGATTGAGCTCAAGTGCTCCGTCAACAGATTACTACGCGGCTGAGAAATCTACACGCACACGCTACACACACCGCTGGGAGAACTCACGCACGCCGCAACTCATACAACTGCATTGATATCCATCCATGTCGACTACGTCACACCGTGCTGTGTGCCTGTGCGCATTCCATGGCGCATTCTTTGTTATAGCATCGAGCACAGATCTGTGTCGTGTAGATCTGTTCTGGGACTGGGTCATGGTTTCTGGGTTTCTGTTTCGATCAGCCGCCAGCCTTCGCACGCCGCAGTCGAGTGCCACGAGCCACCAAGACGCCTGAGTCGGCAGTGTCCGCTTCCCCCGTCGCCCCGTGGCCATGCCCGTGGCCCAGCCTGCGTGGCGTATTTCTCAAACCACGGACCACGCTTTCGCAACGGCCCATGCGCGGCGTGCCCATGCGGACGGCCGTCTAACACACTTGTTTTGCTGCATGTTGCATCCGCGTTCGCCGTCTGACTTCAGTCGCGTTCCTTCGCATTCCTTTGGATTTTCGGTGATGTCATCAGCACCACCTCTTTCACTGCTCGTCATCGTGCACGGCCATCATCGAGTCCATCTCGTCTGCCCAGTGACGCTTGCGGTAGTTTGTGAACCAGTCGTTGATCTGCTTCATGGTGAGTTGCGTGGCGGCGCCCAGCTGCTGCTTGTCTTGGACGCTGGGGTATGGATCTTCGAGGTGGTCCTCAACCCACGTCTTGAGCACACGGCGAGCGTCGATGCCGAGCGAGTAGCGACGCTGACGCATGATCGAGGAGCGTGAAGGTGCGCTCGCACTTGTGCTTCGGCTGTAGCGCCGCTTAAGCTGTGCGATATCCTTCAGGACTCGATCGCGATTCGAGAGGGCGCCACCCTTCCCCTGCAGCAGCATCTGCTCGCACTCGTAGAGCACACGCATCGCCTCATCCTTGAACTGCGGCTTCGAGGGCCCTCCTTTTTGTGCGCCCTGCTTGAGCAGCCATGAGCCGGTCTCTCCAGTCTGATCGTCTTCGTGCTCCTCCTCCTCCTCCTCCTCTTCCTCCTCTTCCTCCTCGCACTTGTGAACCGCAAGCACGAGGCGAGTTTCGGGCGGCACGAGCACCCTCGGATCTTGCTTGACTGGAGCGAGCACGCGACCAGGTTGTACAACGGTAGAGGCAAGAATGGGGATCGACACTTGCGGCTCGTGTGTCGTGAATTCGACGACAACCGGTGTCAGCTCCGGATGGTCAAGTGGCATCTCTTCTGTTGCGTCCGAGGCGAGTGGCGACGCATCGGTGGAGATGGATGATCCCGACTCGCCATCGGGCCAGCTGCATTCTACGGAGGAGGAAGAGACAAGTGTGAGTACATCGCAGGCAGAGAGGCGTGAGCAACAGGCATGCATACTCAGCATCTCGCACAAGGCATCGAGATCGACATAGGCCTCATCGCGTGACATCGACTCTGACAGGTTGACACGGAGCGCGGGTTTTCGCGTATGCCGAATTCCGTTTTTGGATGATGTTTTGCACCAACCAACTTACGCGTGCCGATAGTGCCACCCGCCTCTCCTCGAGGCGTCCGCAAACAAGTCCTTGTTTGTTCGCAGTTATTTAAGACCTGGACATCCAGATTGCAGACTGACGAAACATAATGAGTTTGTCGTCGGAGTTTGCCTTTTGGGCAACCCTTCGCTCGCTCGCACTCTGCAACCAACACGAGATTGTATGGGTGCGGAGCTGAGCGCGGTTAGCCTCTCGGAGATCAGCTCAAAATACTCGACTTTGAGTACGCAGGCGCTCGGCGAGCTGCGTGAGCAGCAGCCCGAAGACAAGGAGCTCGAAGACGAGATCAGGAGGCGCATACAGATCAAGGAGGAGGAGATACTGAGAAAGTCTGCCGGCTTAAGTATGGTGACAGAGGGGGGGGCCATCGACGGCGGCGAAGCAGAAGTGCCCGTTGCTGAAATAGACAACATGGTGCCGGCAGATGTTGTGAAGACGCTGAAAGAGGCAGTGCAGGCCAAGCCTCTCAATCACACGACCATGGAGATCTGCTGTATGCGTGTGCGAGTCCTCTGCCGCGAGACCGCACAGCTGAACGAGTGTCAGAAGCTAGGGGCTTCCGCGGCAGTCGTGGAGGCGATGAAGGCGCTGCCTTTTCATGTGAACGTGCAACTGCAGGGCCTTGCCGCCATTGTCAATCTGAACTCGCGCGTTGCAAATGAGCACCGCAACAAGTCCGTGTCGTCGGGCGCTCTTGTCGCGGTCGTGAATGCGATGATCCGGATGGGCCGCAACGCGGAGGTACAGGAAATGGGCTGCATCGCCCTCCAGAACTGCTGCTACGGAGAAGATGAAGCGGCCATCCATCGGCGGCAGAGTGCGGCCAATGCTGGGGCGCTCAAGGCGGTCGCGGACGCGATGCATGCACACCACGCCGTCCCCGCGGCGCAGGAGCTCGGTGAAAACACGCTGCGACACCTACTCCACAATGTACCTGAGCTGCGTGAATATGCCATCATGTGTGGGGTCAAGCCCGAGTGGCTCGAGCCTTTCGTCAAAGAGAGCCATCTCAAACTCCAGTCCCTTGATCCCGATGGACGTCGGCTTGAAGAGAGCGACAGCCCTGGCAGCGGCATGTCCTTCCGGGTGCGACGTTTATCTGGAGATGCCCTGTCAGCCATGGCTAGTCTCGGCACCAGTCGAAGCTTGTTCAAGCGAAGGATCAGTCGTGAGAAGCTCCAAGATCTTTGAGTGGGGACGGCTCAGATCACGTGAGCAGTGCGGCTTCAAAATCCCGCTGTCAGAGACGGCGATTGCTGAGGCGGCAGAGGCATGGTCGTCGGGGGCGGCGGGGGCGCCAGAGGCGGCGGAGGCGGCTGGGGTGGCTTGGGCGGCGGAGGCGGTGGAGGCAGCGGAGGCGGCGGAGGCGGCGGAGGGTGGTCGGGGGCGCTCTGCCGGCCGGACGGCAGAGGCGGTGGTCGAGGGCCCGCGCGGGTCCCCACGGCGCCACAACACACAATGTCACAACGTCGAGCATGCTGAGTTACAATCGGTGTGCCCCAACCATACCACACCGCATGTGAGAAGCCGACATCGCGGAAACGAGAGCACATACAAGCGCATCGCGACCATCGTACGCTCACCGAGTCCTTTTTGTATTTTGAGATACTTAAGCGGCCACATACCGTCCGCGTCGCGTGACACTGAACGTTTGATTTAGTCACAGGCAAGCACATGTGCCGGACCTCACACCTCAGACACCGTGCCGCTCCAGACCGATGTATTCGAGGGGACCAGCACGCTTGCAACCGAACCGGCGCTCCTTCCGCGGACTGGTGCCGCCGCGTGTCGCGCCAGCTGTGCTCCACGCGTTGACGCACATGAAGCGGTACACAATTGTGATGGCTGCACGCCGGTGGGCGTGAAATGCCTCGTCCTCGCATGCAATCTGATGCAACGGCTTGGGCATGCAATCCCAAGCAATCTGATGCAATCTGATCTCGTATGCAATCTGATGCCACGGCTTAGGCACGTGCCGCTGCAAGTACCGACATCGATTCAGATGCCGTCGGCGCCTCTCTTCCTCTACTCTTCCTCTATACTCTTCCTCATCTGCGCCCATCACGGCGCCTGGCGATCTCGTAGAGCTTCATTGATCGAGAAAGTACCTCGCGAAGGCCTTTGCGGCCTCCTTTGAGCCACCTTCTCTTCCTGGTACTTCTTCAGCATGAGCTCGCCCTCGCGCGGGGGCTGCTCCAACGGAGCGCCCAATGGAGCGCCCACTCGAGCCGAGTGCCCGTGGTCCTCCAATGTCAAGTGAGCTCCGAAGCTCAGAGCAGAGTTAGGAAGAGAGGGCGCCGGGGTGAGCACTTGCATGCAAGCTCCGAAGCTCCGAGCAGGCGGCGGCGTGCTTGTTGCGGCAACAGCCTTCTGCGGACTCTTCTGCGGACTGGCGGAGGGCAAGTCCGCAGGCAGCTCGGCATCAGGCAAGTCCGCACGCCTTGCTGGAAGCGTAAGGCCGCCCGCGAGGGCAAGTTCCGCCTGTGCCTTCTCGCGTGCCTTCTGCTGCTTCACCTCCGCCCTGAGCTCGCGCAGTACCTCGAGCATCTGGGGCTGGCTGAGCTGTCCCACGTTACCTGTGGGGAAGAGAGTTAGGAAGAGAGGGCGCCGTGGTGAGCACTTGCATCCAAGCCTGGGGGCTGGCTGAGCTGTCGCCTGTCCCACGTTACCGAGGTCTCTTCGGCGAAAGTGCTGGCGCAGCACTGGCTTCGACAGGCCGGTCGTCTTCCAAAGCTCTACGAACTCGTTGATGCTAATCGTGCCGTCCCTACATGAATCACCAAACAGCACGCGCCCTCAGAACACCGCATAGTGAGCGCAGGGGTAAGTTCGTCACCATGGTGTGGGAGGGAAGGGGGTGGCGCAGTCGGCTGAGCCGCACACTCGTACCCGTCCGTGTCGAGCGACGCGATGAGCACCGAGTCCGCTTCCCGCATCCTTGCGTCCTTGGCTCGCGTGCGTTGCTCCCGTATCTGTTGGACCCACTCTTGAAGCTGCAGGACCGCCTGTGTCGACTCGCTCGCAAAGAACTGGCGTATGATCATATCGAATGCCTCTGCACGATTGCGCCGCCCGATGGCTGAGTCGGCCGCAGCGGCCGCAGCGACGTTGCCAAGCACCTTCGCATTCTCAATCTCCTCGAACTGATTCAGGAGCTCGAGCACCTGCATGCAAGGCAATGCCAGAGGTCATCCTGAGGTCAACATAAGGTCATCAGAGGTCATCAGAGGTCATCAGTGGTCATCAGAGGTCATCAGTGGTCATCAGAGGTCATCAGAGGTCATCAGAGGTCATCCTGAGGTCATCAGAGGTCATCAGAGGTCATCAGAGGTCATCAGAGGTCATCAGAGGTCATCAGAGGTCATCAGAGGTCTACAGAGGTCATCAGAGGTCACCAGAGGTCTACAGAGGTCATCAGAGGTGATCGAATATGCGCTTGAGGAGAGTGCTAGAGCACCTGGCGTCCGTGCGACTCGAGGCCCTTTGGCGGCGGAGGCATGCGCGGCTGAACCATCAGGGTGGCCCGCTTACATAACGTCATGGGCGACCTTGGTGGAGCGTAGCTCGTCGTAAGAGAGGAAACCGTTGCCGTCGTAGTCTGTGTGCGGCCATTCCAATCGAGCGTGAGGTGGGAGGGAGGGAGGGAGTGAGGGAGGGAGGGAGTAGGGAGGGAGAGACGGTTACGGAGGAAGGGAGGGACTGAGGCAGGCAGGCAGGGAGAACGGCATAGAGGGGTATAGAGGGGTAGATCACAGTGCTTCGCTCTCGCCGAGATCGTACCGAGATCGTCAAAGATGGCCTCGATGTACCACGGGCTGCAGTTGGCTCCCCTAGAAGCGACCATGCTCTGCACGCCTTTGATAAACTCTTGGAGGTCAACCTTGCCGTCGCCGTTGGTGTCGAACTGACGAAACCCGTCGACGAGGCTGCCGAGCGACCCTGCAAGCATCTCGCGCAGATCGGTGGCGTTCATCTGAGGGGCAGCCTTCTTCATCGGCAACGCCTTGTCCAGCTCGTTGCGCAGCTCGCTGGCGAGCCTCATGCGCACCCGGCTGGTTGTTTGGCCGAGCCGGGGCAGGCCCGAGCTCGCAGGCAGCTTACTCAGAGAGGGCAAGCTTGAGCTCTTGGGCAGCGCTGTGGCGAGCGGCGGTGGGGGGCTCTTCAGAACTTTGCTGAGCTCCTTCAAGTTGAGTGCGCCGCCTCCGTCCCTGTCCCAGCTGTCAAAGAGGGCATCGACCTCCTGGACCGACACATCGAGCCCGATGGCAGGCATCGCCTTCCGAAACTCCTTCTTGCTCACCTCGCCGTCGCCGTTGGCATCCCACTCGCGGAAAAGGTCGAGCACCTTGCCCGCATTCCGGCGAAGCGCCGCCGCGATCTGTTGCTGGATCGGCGGCGCGTCGGGCCCTTCGTCGAGGTCGATCTTGCCGAGCGTGCTCGAGCCTTTCTTGGTCGGCTTCGCTGCCGGTGGCTCGACCGGTGGCGGCTTGGGCGTCTCCTTTGGATCAGCGCGCACCTCCTTAAGCTCACCGCTCACATGTTGATGCGAGGCTGGACGCGAGGACGCTCGCCGCAGGGCCAACGGATCGGCATCCGCAAGACGTCTCAGGCGGCTGGATCCGATGATGGCGAGGGATGCCTTGCGCCATTGCCTCATGCCGGCATGGGGATTGCGATCCACATCCTCTTGCCCAAAGATCGACTCGAGGATCGCCGCATCATATTGGGGGTCTGCGCACAGATCGGCGAGGCACACTTCCTCCTCCGCATCTCGTGGTGACGCGCCTCGTCGTCGAGATGGATTCGAAGCAGAGAGTGCAGCTGCGGCCTGCCTCGACTCAAGCCACGTACGTCGCCGCGCTTCGAGAAATGCGGTCGCATCTAGACGTGGCCTAGGAGCGGGAAAGGGCGTTAGTCGAGCGCCGCCGCTGGCAAAGCGCCTCTGCAACTCGTAGGCTTCACGGAGAGACGCGCCTGGCTCGAGGCTGCTGCTGAGCTTCTTCCCACGCTTTGGCGATATCCACTGCGCCTCGAGCGACGTGGCGGCGGTGTGGATCATGCGCTCCTGGATCACACGCAGCCTTCTAAAACGCGGCCGACCGCAGGGACGAAACGGACACGAAACGGACACAATTCAAACATGCAACCAACCAAAAATGCAATCTCGGATTCGCCTCAAAGCGAATGCAAAACCTTTATTGAACACCACATGAGATGCATGCAAACGTCTTTGAGAATCGACAGCAATGAATGGCAGGTTCGAGTAAACCCTCGTCCAAGCGAGGAGGACCGCAGCGATCAATCCATTTCCATACCCGCCATGCAGCCCGAGCTAGTCGAGAATCACCTCGCAGCCTCTGTCTCGACGCCGAGCCTTCGCAGCGCTCACACGCCACAGCGGCAGGCCTCAGCGCCGCATCTGCGCAAGCACCAAGGTATGGCTTGGTTTGGCAAGCAGAAAGCGACGTTCAGCACGAGAAAGCGCCTGGTCGCATGGACGCCGGAGCATCCGCCGCAGTCGCCGGGCCCTGCGCTGAGGACGCCGCAGACACTGAGCACCGAGCAGGCCACGCGCTTCGACCGCCATGGTTTTGAGAGCTGGGTGCAAGAAGAGGAATTCCGAACGCCCATGCCTGCGTCGGCCTTCTACAAGCTCTCGGTCGCCGAGGTGAGCGGGGCCCACAACCTCGAGCATACGCGTCGGCACCCTCACAAGCTCGAAGCCGCCGAGCAGTACGCCTTCGGCACCTCGACGGACGACTTCACCGAACTCGCCGATGAGCTGAGTGGGCGCAGCCATGCCTATCTGCAGCACATGCAGGGCTCGACCTTCCCATACCAATTCCTGCAGCACAAGTTGCGAAGACCGCGCGATGAGGCCTTCGAGAAGGAAATGATGCTCAATGCAGGGAGCATCCACCCGAGCATCCAGAGCGCGCTGCTCAACGCGCCCCCGCCGCCCGCCGCCGAGCCCGCCCGTCCCTTTGGCGGTCCGTTTGCCAACACAAAGATGGTGCATAGCTTCTCCCTGCTTCCACGCTGGAGCAGTGACACGCCGCTCCCCGATGCGATTCTGACGAGCCCCGGAGAGTACGCCGGACCGATGGTCCGCCCCTCGACCGCCTCGGCTGCGCGGCTGCGCTCACGCTCGAGCCCCACGGGCGGCGCGCAGCCAAGCAAGAGCGACGTGGCTCAGGCAAGCCGCCGAGGGCCGGGCTGCTATGTACAGGGAGGCGACGGCTCGAACCCGCGTGCATCGCTCGAAGCTCTCGCTCTCCCATCTCACACCCCTTCGGCGCTGCACCGTCCTTAGAGGTCTGAGCTCTTGATGAGCTCTTGATGAGCTCTCGCGTGCCTGCGCACCTTGATGACACACTGTACCTTGATGCTCACGCCGCCACATTCGCCGCCTGCGTTGAGCTATCTGCGCCTGCACTGACGCCCGTGCTGTGCCTCTTCGACTCTCTCGCATATCCTTATCCAAAGATGCCCATCATGATCCCGATGGCTTCGGCGCGCTCACACAGTCTCGGAATGCGTGCGATAGGATGGTTCGACGACCGCTACCCAGTGCACTACAGCTGGCCCAGCGTGGCGGGCCTAGAGGCGCAGCAGTTACGAGAGGGCCTCAAGGCCCTCGACGCTCCGCCGGCCATCGGCTCGTACAACCATGCTGGGGGCGCTCCGAGCATGCCCTGCGCCCCGCTGCGCCATGGTGTCAAGTGGCCCTTCCCCTCAGGCAGCGACGCGAACCCCCAGTCTGGCCGGCCCGATGCCTTTTGGCCAGGGTCCACGGGCACCGAGGTCGGGCCGGGCACCTATAGCGTGACTCACGTGCACCCTTTCAATAGGAACCCGCGGAGGGCGATGTGTGCATCGAGTCCGTCGGCGATGGTCCTCGGCAGGCCACTAGAGCAACTCGACGAGGACGAGTGTCGCATTGGGCCGAACTCGTACGTGCTACCGGCGAAGCTGCACACCACTGGGCCCCAGGGCATGCACGGGCGGCGTGTCGCTTTTGCGAGCACACCGTACGTAGCGCCCGTCCTCACCGAGCAGCAGAGGGTGGTATCACGCGCCAAGCTCGCTCAGGCGGCAGGTGTGCTGATGGCCGACTGATGGCCAATGATTGTTGGCCGCTCATTGAGGCTACTGATCAGCCACTCGTGCGGCCACTGATGGCCACGGATTCGGGATTGCCACTCATTGAGGCTATTGAGCAGCCACCCAGGTGACCACTGACTGATCACTGTTGGGCTCGCTCCACGCTCGGGCGGCAGTTGAGCGAGCGCGTAAGCTCTCGCCCGATGGTGTGCGGCTCGACCTTGAGCGGCGCGCAAAGCTGTACCGGCAGCGCGACGCCCGCTCTGAGGCAGCCAAGCAGCGCCGGGAGGAAGTTCTCAACGCTGAGCAGGCCGAGCGAGAGGCGTGAAATCAGACGCGCGCCGCTCCTCTAGTCCGCGGGCTTCGACGAGGCTCTTGGTCTTCGACCTATAGCTGTCGGAGAAAACTCGTCGCGGCCTCCCTCGCACACGAATCGCCAACCAACTACATCTACGTGGTAGGCTGGAGATCCTTAAGAGATCCTTGCCGCAAGGTCCACTATAAGGAGGCAGGACGGCAGCACGGCACGTGACGGTGAGCCGCTGAGCCCGGAGCGGCGGTTGAGTAGCGAGGACTGCAATCCTGCAATGTGATCATGATAGACTCTGATGACACAGACACGATGCAGACTGAGCACTGATGACAGTGTGACTGATTATTATAAATAAACAAGGATAACAAAGGATAGAGTCGGTAGGCATGCATGCGACGATGCGAGAGTGGCCACACCCACAGAGCGGTCACGAGCGGTGCTGTGTGTGTCTGTGTGAATTAGAAACAGGACCACACAGTACAGCGGCGCTCATGCAGGCGCGTCCCCGGGGGGCGCGCTTACATGACTACTGGCAACAGGCCAGCAAGCGGGGCGCCGCTAAGGAGGTGAGATTTCCTGGATTTCGCCCAGATGGCGACGGGGAGCGCCGCGCCGATCACGGCGGCGAGCGAGATGAGGCGCAGGTGGTGCGTGA